>JAESFH010000215.1_pt1 | contig 32164 bp, 27 predicted proteins | sample 9269381 | NCBI WGS metagenome assembly JAESFH01 (sample SAMN14504062, study PRJNA617094) | algae metagenome | isolation source: Aphanothece sp. CMT-3BRIN-NPC111 and co-occurring heterotrophs from well... | place: USA: Clark Mountains Wilderness, California | collected 2010-04-18
TGGGCAGATCCATGCGGTGTGCGAGGATTACCGCGCGACCGTGACGCTCGACTTCGCCATGGACAAGGCGGATTTCGGGCGGCGGCGGATCGAGTGCCCCGTCCTCGTGCTCTGGGGCTCCAACAGCCATTGCGGACGCCATTTCCAGCCGATGGATGCCTGGGGCGACTGGGCCGACGATCTGCGCGGCTGGGCGATCCCGACCGGGCATTACCCGGCGGAGCACCGGCCCGACCTCGTCTATGCGGCCTTCCACGATTTCTTCTCCGGCCGCGAGCCGGTGCCCTATGCGGAGGCGACCTGATCATGGCGGCCCTTGAAGCCGCCGCCGCCAAGGCGCGGCTGCATGCAGGAGCCGAGATCGCCTGCCTCGACGTGCGCGAGCACGGCCAGTACGGCGAGGGCCATCCCTTCCTCGCGGTCCCCTGCCCCTACAGCCGCCTGGAGCTTTCCGTCGCCGCGCTCGTGCCGCGGCGGAGCGTCCCGATCCTCCTGGTCGACGACGGCGACGGCGTGGCGGAGCGCGCGGCCGGGCGGCTCGCGGGGATGGGATATGCTCAGGTCGCCTGGATCGACGGCGGCGCGCCGGCTTGGGCCGCCGCGGGCTATACGCTGTTCAAGGGCGTGAACCTGCCGAGCAAGACGCTCGGCGAGCTCGTGGAGGAGCACTGGCACGTGCCGCAGATCGGGCCGGATGGGCTCGAGCGCTGGCGCCAGGAGGGCCGGCCGCTGCAGGTCTTCGACGGGCGCCCCGCCACCGAATACGCCAAGATGACGATCCCGGGCTCGCGCTGCATGCCGAACGGCGAGCTGGCGCATCGCTGGAGCGCGGTGGTCGGCGGCGATGCCGATCCGGTGGTGATCAATTGCGCCGGGCGGACGCGCAGCATCATTGGGGCCGCGGGCCTCATGCTCGCGGGTGCGAGGAAGGTCTACGCGCTCGAGAACGGCACGCAGGGCTGGGCGCTCTCGGGCCGGAGCCTTCATCACGGCGCCCGCGCGGAGCCCCTGCCCCCGGCCGACCCGCAGGAGAGCCGCCGCCAGGCGCGAAGCCTTGCGGAGGAGCGCGGCATACCGTGGATCGACCGCGACGCCGCGCAGGCGCTGGCGCGGGATGCGGCGCGAACCACCTACCTGTTCGACGTGCGCGACCCGGACGAGCACGCGCGATCGCCCCACCCGGCCGCGCCCTCGGCGCCGGGCGGGCAGATCGTGCAGGCAACGGACCAGTGGATCGGTGTGCGGCGCGCCCGGGCGATCCTTGCGGACGACACCGGCCTTCGCGCCACGCTCGCGGCGTTCTGGCTGCGCCAGCTCGGCTACGAGGTCTATGTCCTGCCTGACATTCCGGAGTGGCCGGGCCACTGGCGTCTCGACCGCGCGGATGCGCCCGCAGTTCCGCCGCTCCCGTCCGTCCCGACGATCGATGCTGGATCAGCCGTCGCGCGGGCGCGGCAGGGCGAAACCCTCCTCGACCTGCGCCTCTCGCTCGCCTACCGCGCCGCGCATCTCGACGGCGCCCGCTGGTCGACGCGGGCGCGGCTGCCGCAGCTGGCGCCGGGCACAGAGGTCATGCTCGCGGGCGATGCCGAAACCGTGGCGCTCGCGACCCTCGATCTCAGGGAGGCCAGTGTCGCCGCGGTCCGGCGCGTCGAAGGCGGCGAGCGGGACTGGAGGGCGGCCGGGCTCGACCTCGTCGCGACGCCGCAGGAGCCCGGCGACTCGGAAGCGGTGGACTACCTGTTCTTCGTCCATGACCGCCACGACGGGAATCTCGAATCCGCCCGCCGCTATCTCGCCTGGGAAACGGGCCTTCTTGCCCAACTCGATACCGACGAGCGGGGTGAGTACCGGCTCGACGACCTTCGTCTCTCCTAGGCTGCAGGCGCATAACGGCGCATCCACAGGCGTATTGGAGCGATCTGGACCATGGCGGGGACGTTGGCGGCGCGCCTGTCATCGCGGGTGGCAACGCGGCGGAATTGCTTCAGCTTCGGAAAGAAGCGCTCGATCCGGTTGCTTTCGCGGTGAGGACGCTCGTTGAAGCGGGGCTTCCGGCGCCAGTTGTTCTTCGACGAAATATTGGGCGCGGTGCCCTGAAGCTGGATCAGATCGCGGATGGGTCGAGCAAACGGGCGCAGGCGTTCACCAGGTCGTCGAAATGATGCAGCAGAACGTCGGGCGCGAGCGCGGCCGCCGGAATCTCGGTGTAGCCGAAGTCGACGAGGATCAGCGGCGTCCCGGCAGCCCTCGCGGCTCCTGCGTCGGTGTCGGCGTCGCCCACCATGACGGTGCGGGCCAGATCGCCTCCCACGGCCGCCACGGCCTCGATCAGGTGGGCGGCGTCGGGTTTGGCCGCCGAGACAGCGTCGACGCCCACAACGTCATCGATCAGTCGGGCCATGCCGAGCTCGGCCAACAGGCTGCGGGCCAGGTCGGTGGGCTTGTTGGTGCAGACCACCAGCTTGGCACCGGCCGCCTTCAGGGCTTTCAGGGCGCCGACCGCGCCCGGAAACGGTCGGCTCTCATCCGCGACGTGGGCGCTATAATGGGCGAGGAAGCGGCCGAACAGGGCGCTGGCACCAGCGGCCGGGTCTGGCGCGCCAGCGGCAGCGAGACCGCATTGCAGGACCCAGCGAGCGCCGCGGCTGATCAAGGGCCGCCCCTCGTGGTAGGGCAGAGGTGCGAAACCCTCCGCGACCAGGACGGCGTTCACGGCCCCGATCAGATCGGGAGCCGACTCGACGAGGGTCCCGTCGAGGTCGAGCGCGATGGTCGCCCCGTCGAGGGCGGCGAGGTCGGTCGCGATCACGGGACGGGCGGATGGCATCGGCAACTTCTCCGGGAGACGGCCGCCGCTGTCGTCCAGTGGATTTCGAAAACCGAGCCGCCGCGAGCAGCGACCGGATCAAAAGGGCGCTACCGGCCGCGCTGAGGTCGCGGGCCACCAGCACCGAGGTGCGAGCGACAGCCGGTTCGTCATGCGGCGACCGTAGCCATTTGCCTGCGCCGTGCCAACTGCAAACCGCCAGTTGCGTTGCGGCTGGGCCCGAAAGCGGCCCATCGTCTTTTCGCCGATCTCGGACACCGAGGCTGCGCGGCGCTGGCTCTCAGCCGATCGCCCGCACGATCGCGTCCGTCATCCCCTCGGTGCCCGTGGTGCCGCGAATATCGCGGGTGCGGGTCGACGGGTCCGACAAGGCGGATTCGATCGCCTGTGCCATGGTCTTCGCGGCCTCGACGGCCTGAGGCACGTTGCGGGCGCGGCCGAGGTGATCGATCAGCATGCGCGTGGATTCGATCATCGCATAAGGGTTGGCGATACCCTTGCCCGCGATGTCGGGGGCGGAGCCGTGCGTGGCCTGCGCCATCGCGAAGTTGCCTTCGCCGATGCAGAGGCCCGGCGCCATGCCGAGCCCGCCCACGAGGCCCGCGGCCTCGTCGGTCAGGATGTCGCCGAACATGTTCGTGGTCACCACGGTGTCGAAGCTCTGCGGATCGCGCACGAGGCGCATCGCCATCGTGTCGACGATGACCTCGTTGACGGTGACGTCCGGATACTCCTCGGCCGCCTTGTAGCATTCCTCGACGAACATGCCGCAGCCGAGCTTGAACACCGTGTTCTTGTGCACCAGCGTCAGGCGCTTGCGGCGGTGGCGCGCGATTTCGAGCGCCGCCTTCGCGACCTTGCGGCTGCCCTTGCGCGAGATCACGCGCACCGAGATCGTGAGGTCGTCCGTGGGCCGGAACTCGCCCGAGCCCATGACGACGTTGCGGTCCGGCTGGAAGCCTTCGTTGTTCTCGCGCACGATCACGAGATCGACGTCGTCGTAGAGGCAACCGATGTCGGGATACGACCGGGTCGGGCGCACGTTGGCGAAGAGGTCGAAGTGCTTGCGCAGGATCGGGTGCGGATTGATGGCGCCCGGAACCTTCGGATAGGCTTGGTGACCGATCGGCCCCAGGATGAAGCCGTCGAAGGTGCCGAGCGTCTCCAGCGTCCCGTCCGGCATGGTGGAGCCGTGGGTGTCGAGGGCGGAGCGGCCGATCGGCATCGGCCGCCAGTCGATCTCGAGGCCGTGGCGGGCGGCGGCGGCCTTCACGACCCGCACCGCGGCCGGCACGATCTCGTGCCCGATGTCGTCGCCGTTGAGAATCCCGATCGTGAGATGAGCCATGGTGTTCAGGTCCTCAGCGGAACGAGGGAGAGGTTGAGGATGGAGGCGCCGCTGCAATCGGGACCGCAGCGGCCTGGGAGCGACAGCGCCGGATCAGAACCGCAGCGGGCTGAGCAGGCGCTCGATGGAGCCGAGGGTTTCGAGATCGCGCACCATGGCGATCACGTCCTCGATCCGGTCCTTGGGGAGGCGGCCGAAGCCGGCCGTCTCGCGGAATTTCTCCGCGACCTCGTCGTAGGACATCGGGTTTGCGGGGCTGCCCTTGCCGAAATCGGCGCGGCCCGAGACCTTGCGGCCGTCCTTGAGGGTGATGTCGATGATCGTGGTCATCTTGTCGTAGCCCGCGGCCTCGGCCTCGTCGTCGACCACGAAGTCCACCTTCTCGATCATCGCCTTCACGTCGTCGCGGTGCACGGTCTCGTCGGTGAACTCGGCCAGCCCGGCGCGTCCTTCGAGGAGAAGGATCGCCATGCAGAACTGCATCGAGAACTTCGCCTGCAGTTCGTTCGTCGGACGGTGGTGGATCAGGGCGTTCGGCATGTTGTGGTTGGTGCCGACCCGCACCCGGACGACGTCCTCGGCCTTGATGCCGTGCTCGCGGATGAGGCGGCGCATCTCGGTCATGCCCGGATGGGTGAGCGATCCCGACGGGTGCGGCTTGATCGAGATGCCGGGGTCCGCGAAGGTCCAGGGGGCACCGAGCTTGTCCAGGATCGCGCTCTCGTCGTAGCCGCCGCCGGCGGCGCGGAAGAAGCCGCGCGGGGCCTCCAGGATCTTGTCGGTCGCGGTCCAGCCGTACCGCGCGAACTGCGCCGCCGCGACGCCGCACTCGGACGAGTGGCCCGCATGGAACGGCTTCGTCATGGTGCCGAAGTTCTCGCGCAGGCCTGCGGACTGGCTGCCCGCGATCGAGAGAGCCCGCAGGGTCTGATCCAGGTCGAGGCCCATGAGCTTCGCGCTGGCGCTCGCGGCCGCGAAGGTCCCGCAGGTCGCGGTGCTGTGGAAGCCGGTCTGGTAATGGCGCGGGTTGATGGCTTCCGCGATCTTGCACTCGACCTCGACGCCCAGGTGATAGGCGAGCATCACGGCCTTGCCGTCGGCCCCCATGGCCTCGCCCATGGCCAGGGCGGCGGGAAGCGCCGGAGCCGTGGGATGCGTGAGGAGCCCGTAGACTCGGTCCTTGGCGACGGCGAGCTGGGTGTCGTCGTAATCGTCCGCATGGATGCCGACGCCGTTGGCGAAGGCCGCGAAGCGCGGCGCCACCTTGCGCGGGCTGCCGATGACGGTGGAGGGGCCCTCGCCGAGGTTCAGATCGGCGAGGTGCCGGCGCACGTATTCGCCGGACTGGGCAACGGCACCCGAGAGCGCCAGCCCGATCCCGTCCAGGATCGATTTCTTGCCGAGAGCGACCACGTCGGAGGGAAGATCCTCGGCCTTCGCCCCGCAGACGAACTCCGCAACGGAGCGGGTCAGCTTGTTGTCCGTGGGCGAGAGGTTCTCAGGCGTCTGCATCGTGGGCTCCAGTATCGGGCATAGGCTCGATGCATAATTGCAATATGTCGATTGTCAACACTTTAGGATCGATGGCAGAATGCCTTTCAGGCTGCTACAAAGCCGAACCTCGCCTTGACCGATCCCTTATGAGCATCGATCCCGAATCCGCCCTTCACATCCGTCGCACGGAATCCCTCACCTCGATCATCCGACGCGAGCTGGAGCGCATGATCGCCCGCGGCGAGCTCAAGGCCGGCGAACGGCTGAACGAGAACGCGCTGGCGGTGAAGCTCGGCGTCAGCAGGGGGCCGATCCGGGAGGCCTGCCGCGGGCTCGAGCAGAGCGGGCTGGTGGATGTCGTGGTCAATCGCGGGGTCTTCATCCGCGAGGTCAGCGCCCGCGAAGCGGCCGAACTCTACGAAGTCAGGGCGGTGCTCTACGGGCTCGCCGGGCGCCTCCTGGCCCCGATCATCACCGACGAGCAGGTCCGCGTGCTCTCGACCTATCTCGACCAGATGGACGCGGCGATCGCGGCCGACGATCTCAACGCCTTCTATCCCGGCAACCTGCGCTTCCACGAGTCGATCGTGGAGTACTGCGGCAACGGGCGGCTTGCGGCCGAATGCGCGGCGATCCATCGGGAGATGCACCTCTTCCGCCGCCGCGCCCTCGACATGCCGGGCCGGATGCAGATCTCGAATGCCGAGCACCGCAGCATCCTGGCCCGCCTTGCGGCCCACGACGCGGACGGGGCCGCCGCGGAGCTCGAGGCTCACGTGCTCACGAGCCGGGTCGCGATGTTCGGACCCGTGGGCGAGTACGTCGGCACCTGACGCTTCCTCGCCGGCGGGCGGCACGCGCTCCGCCGGATAACGGCGCGCCCTGCCCCACCCCGCGATCAGCCCCGGACCGGGCCGACCCTGGACCCGCCGAGGAGCGGCAGCCGGTTGGCGATGAAGACCACGGCGAACGAGATCACGAGCAGCATGATGCCGAGCACCGAGATCGCGCCGAGGTCGCCGCTCTCGTTGAGGTCGTAGATGATCACGGACACGAGCTTGGTGTCGGCGGTCGTGAGCAGGATCGTGGCCGACAGCTCGCGGATCGTCCCGATGAAGATGAAGCACCAGGTCGCGATCACGTTCGACCGCAAGAGCGGAGCCGTGATGGTCCGCAGGGTGTTCATGCGCGTGGCGCCGAGAATCCGGCCCGCCTCCTCGAGCTCCACATGGATGCTCTTGAAGGCCGAGGAGAGCTGCTGGTAGCCCGCCGGCATCTCGATGGTCAGGAACGCGATCAGCAGGATCCAGAGCGTGCCGTAGAGCGGCAGCGCCGGGCTCGAATAGCTCAGGAACAGGCCGACGCCGAGCACGATGCCCGGGATGGCGACCGGGGCGGTCGCCAGGTAGCCGAGCACGGGTGCGCCCCGCACGGAATTGCGCGTCACGAGATACGCGACCACGAGCGCGATCGCCGTCCCGATGGTCGCCGTGAAGAATCCGAGCAGGAACGTGTTGCGCAGCGCGAGCTGGGTCGCCGAGAACTCGAAGAACACGAAGTTGATGTGCCGGAGCGTGAAGCTCTCGAGCGTCAGGGGCTCCGCGATGGTGCGGGTGAGCGCCGTCTTGATGAGAGCCGCATAAGGCAGCAGCACGGTGAGCGAGAGCACGAACACCGTGAAGGCGATCGCCGCCCAGCGCCAGCGCCCGAGCGCCGCGATCCGCGGCGTGCCGCTCTTGCCCCCGACCGTGGTGTAGCCGCGCCGGCCGAGGATCTTGCGCTGCGTCCACAGGAGCAGGATCGTGACCAGGAGCAGCGGCATGGCTGCCGCTGCCGCGAGACCGGGCTTTGGCGGATACTGGAAGAGGCTCCAGATCTTCGTCGTGATGACGTGGAAGTTGGCCGGCAGCGCCAGGATCGCAGGCGAGCCGAACATGGTGAGGGCCTGCAGGGCCGCAATGAGCGAACCCGCGAGCATCGCCGGCAGCACCAGGGGGATGGTGATCTTGCGGACCGTGACCCAGAGGCCGCCGCCCAGGATGGAGGAGGCTTCCTCGAGGTCCGTGGGCACGCGCTCGAGCGCGTTCGTCACTAGCGTGAAGACATAGGGAAACGTGTAGCAGGAGATCGCGAAGACGAGTCCCGTGAGGGTGTAGATGTCGACGATGTACTCGTAGGGATCGAGGCCGAACATCCACCGGTAGATGGCATTGATGATTCCGCTGTTCGGCGCCGCCAGGATCTCCCACGCGATGGCGCCGAGAAACGGCGGCGTCACGAAGGACGCGGTCACGAGGCCGCGCACCAGTGTGCGGCCGGGCATGTCGGTGCGCGCCACGAGCCAGGCGAGCGGCGTCGCGATCACGCACGAGAGCGCGCCGACGCTGAGCGCCATCGTGATCGCGACCACGAAGGGCCGGCGCAGGGTCGCGTCGGTGACGAGTGCCCTGAAGTTCGCGAGCGTCAGGTTTCCGGCCTGGTCGGTGACGCTGTAATAGGCGAGCCACGCGAGCGGCAGCACAACGAGCACCAGGAGCACGAGCGCCAGCAGCAGGAAGATCGGCTGCGACAGGTCGACCGACACGCGCCGGGGTGGGGCCTGGACTTCGACGTGGCTCAGCGCCGTCATGTTCGCTCCGGATTCGGGTCAAAGAGGTCCCGGGCTCCGCCGATGCGAAGCGCCGGGGCAGCCGCTGGTGTGATGGGGAGGAGCAGGGCGCGGACCGTGCGCCCCGCTCCGATGCCATGTCAGGTGCCGAAGTACTCTTCGTACTTCTTCTTGATGTTCTCGATTTCCGGCTCGAGCTTCACCGGGTCCGAGTAGAGCAGCTTGATCTTCGACAGAGGCGTGCGGGACTCCTTCTCCTTCACGCCCGGGTGGAAGGAGCGCAGACCGCCGACGTCGCTGTTGAGCTGCTGCGTGTCCTTGTCGAAGATGAAGGAGTAGAACAGCTTGGCGGCGTTCGGATGCGGCGCGTCCTTCAGGAGGGCGGCATGGCCGATCGCGATCGGGGTGCCCTCCGTGGCATAGACGACCTCGACCGGGACGCCCGACTCCTTCAGCGAGAACATGTTGTATTCGTTGCCGTCGGCCTGGATCGAGCGCTCGCCTTGAGCGAGCTTCTTCGGCGGCTCGGTCGAGGACTGCACCTGCATGATGCGCTGCTTGCCGAGCTTCTCGAAATACTCCCAGCCGAGCGCGCGGCTGAGCGCGTCCGTGCCGGTCATGACAGTGCCGCTGTAGCCCGGATGGGCCTTCACGATGCGCCCGCGCCATTTCGGGTTCAGAAGGTCCGCATGGCTCTTCGGCGCGTCTTCGGCCTTCACCTGCTGGGTGTTGTAGCCGATCACCGAGAGGTGCGCCCGGTAGGCCGCATAATGGCCGTCGGGGTCCTTTGCATCCGCGGGCCAGACCTTCGCGACCTCGGCGGGCACCGCCTGGGCGAGCCAGCCGTTGCGCTTGAACAGGATGAAGTGCACGGCATCCGAGGTCTCGATGACGTCCGCATTGCGGATGTTGCTGCCGTATTCCTGGCTGATGCGCTGGAACACGCGCTCGGATCCGGAGCGTTCCACCTTCACCTTGATGCCCGGATACTTCTCCTCGAAGGCCTTGCCCACGCGCTCCGCCACCGCGACGTCGGTCGCGGTGTAGAAGGTCACGGTGCCTTCCTTCTTGGCCGCCTCGATGAGCTCGGGCGTCACGTCGTAGGGCTTGGGCGGCGTGCCCTGTGCCAAGGCGGGCGTCAGCCCGACTGCGGTGGACAGCACGAGGCCGGCCATCACCGTGCGACGGTTCATCGTCAATCGCGTCATCGTTTCCTCCGCTTGCGTTATCGTTGTGGTTGGCGTGTTCCCGTCGTGCCGGAGCACGCCGGTATCGTCGTCCGCCCAGGTCCTACCGCATGTCCCGGGCGGGTTCAGGTGCTTACCGGACGAGGGCCCGGCAGTGCTCCTGCGGGAAATGCAGCCACACCGGCTGGCCGCGCTCGATGGCGAGGTCGGGCCGGGTGATGGTCCGCACCTGCTCGCCCGTGGGCAACTCCACGAGGTAGTCGCGGTGGGAGCCGAGATAAACTTGCCGCAGCACGGTCCCCTTGGCCCAGTTCAGAGTTTCATCGCGGGGCTTCGGGTCGAGCACGATGTCGTGATGGCGCACCGAGACCACGGCGTCGTCGCCCGATCCGAAGGTGCCGTCGCCGCATTGCAGCTTCATCCCGCCGCAATCCACCGTGTTGGCGCCGAGGCGGCGGCCTTTCAGGATGTTGGTGCCGCCGAGGAAGCGGGCGACGAACTCGGTCAGCGGCCGCTCGTAGACTTCCTCCGGGCTGCCCGCCTGCTCGATACGGCCCTGGTTCATCACCACGATGAGGTCGGCGGTCGTCATTGCCTCGGCCTGATCGTGGGTCACGTACACGGTCGTGTAGCGGTACTCGTCGTGAAGGCGCCGGATCTCGAAGCGCATCTCTTCGCGCAGGTTCGCGTCGAGGTTCGACAGCGGCTCGTCGAGGAGCAGAGTCTCGGGCTCGACCACGAGGGCGCGGGCGAGCGACACGCGCTGCTGCTGCCCGCCCGAGAGTTCGCTGGGATAGCGATCGGCGAGCGCCTGGAGCCGCGTGACGGCGAGAATGCGGTCGACGCGTTCCACGATCTCGGCCTTGGGCCGTTTGCGGAGAGCCAGGCCGTAGGCGACGTTCTCGCGCACCGTCATGTGCGGCCAGAGCGCATAGCTCTGGAAGATCATCGACATCTGGCGCCGCTCCGGCGGCTCGCTGGAGCCGGCGGACGATACCGTGCGGCCGCCGACCCGGATTTCGCCGCCGTCCGGCGTGATGAAGCCCGCGATCAGGCGCAACGTCGTGGTCTTGCCGCAACCCGAGGGGCCGAGCAGGCAAACGAGGCTGCCCTTCTCGACCGCGAGATTGATGCTGTCGACCACGGTCAGGGGCCCGTAACGCTTGGTCAGACGGGCCAGCTCCAGGAACGCCATTCATCCTCCTGTGTGCGCGGATGCAGGGCTGGAGCCATAGGTCCGACCCGTCGCGCCTCATCAATGTTGAGCGCCAGCCTAGGAACGCCCCCACGGATTGTCAACAATAAGCATGGAGCGGTGCAGATTGTTGACATTCTGCACACTGCGATCTACCGGTTGATGAGGAGGAGCGTCCTTGTCAGCGAGCGCAATCGAGCTTCTGAGATCCCAGTCCCTGCCGATGCTGCTCGAACGCGAGATCGAGCGGGTGATTCTCGGCGGCGAATACAATCCCGGCGACCGGATCAACGAGAAGGAGCTGGCGCTCCGCTTCGGAATCAGCCGCGGGCCGGTGCGCGAGGCGTTGCGCACGCTCGAAGCGAGCGGGCTCGTCGAGCAGATTCCCAATCGCGGCGTGTTCGTGCGCAAGCTCAGCACCACCCAGGCCGACGACATCTACGAGGTGCGCGCCGCCCTCTTCGCGCTGGCCGGCCGCCTGCTGGCCGCGCGTGCGACGGACGAGGAGGTCGCGCGGCTGCGCGCTTTCGTCCAGGCGATGGACGAAGCGATCGCCCGGGACGATTTCGACTCCTATGCCCGCGAGAACTTCGCGCTGCACGAGTACATCGTGGAGCATGCCGGCAACGGAATCCTGGCCTCGCAATATCTCGGCCTCATCAAGCAGCTGCGGCTCTACCGCGCCCGCAGCCTCATGTTCGGCAATTCCATGCGGGCCTCGAACGACGAGCATCGCGAGATGGTCGAGGCTGTCGCGGCACGCGACCCCGACCGGGCTCATGCCGCCCATTACCACCATGTGGCAACCGCAAAGACGCGGCTGAAGGCGCATCCGAGCCTCACTGCCCAAGCCAATTGATCCAGGAGCGTTTCCCGTGACCCAGGCGACCACCATTACCGAGCAGGCCCTCCGCTTCGTCGAGACGGTATCGTACGACGACCTTTCGGCCGAAGCGCTGCGCATCGGGCGGCGCTGCATCGTCGACACGGTCGGCCTCTATCTCGCGGGCAGCCAGGAGCACTCCGTGCGCATCCTCGTCGGCGATGCGCTGGACCAGGGCGGGCGGGCCGATGCTCCCCTCCCCGCCGCCGGGTCCGCGCGCGTACCGGCGGCGCTGGCCGCCCGCGTGTGGGGCACAGCCGGCCATGCGCACGACTGGGACGACACCCAGGTCTCGCATGACCCGGCCCATGTCTATGGCCTCCTCACCCATCCCTCGGTGCCGCCGCTCACGGCCGCGCTCCTCGTGGCCGAGCGGACTGGCAACCGGAACGGCCGCGACGTGATGCTGGCCTTCCAGGCGGGGTTCGAGGTCGAGTGCAAGATCTCGGAATGGATGAAGCCGCGCCACTACCGCCGCGGTCACCATTCGAGCGGCACGGTCGGGACCTTCGGGGCCTGCGTCGCCGCCGCGAAGCTTCTCGGGCTCACCGGCGAGAGGCTCGCCCATGCCTTCGGGATCGCGGCGAGCCTCGCGGCCGGCATTCGGGTGAACTTCGGCACCATGACGAAGCCGCTGCACGTGGGCCGCGCCTGCGAGAACGGCGTCACGGCGGCGCTCCTCGCCTCGCAAGGGTTCGAGGCCGACCCGACCGCGCTCGACGGGCAGTGGGGCTTCTTCTCCGTCATGGGCGAAGGCTTCGAGCCCGAGAAGGCCAAGGAGGGCTTCGGCAACACGCTCACGATCGAGAATCCGAGCGTGTCGATCAAGCCCTACCCGTCGGGGATCCTCACGCACCAATCCATGGATGCGATGCTCAAGCTCGTGCTCGACCACGACCTCAAGCCCGAGCAGGTCGAGCGCGTGCGCTTCTTCGCCGGCAAGAACATCATCGAGCCGATCCGCTACCCGATCGCGAAGAACCACCTGCAGGCGAAGTTCTCGATGCCGGCGCTCCTTGCCATGATCGTGCTCTGCCGCCGCGCGAGCCACCACGAGTTCGAGGATGCCTTCGTGGCCGGTGCCGCCATGCAGGACCTGCAGGCGCGCACGGACGTGATCAACGACGCCGAGATCGACGCCCGCGGCTACGATCTCATCCGGTCCCGCATCGAGGTCGACACCAAGGACGGCCGCACGCTCGTGCAATGGGCGGACGAGCGCTATCGCGGCGGTCCGCTGAACCCGATCAGCGACGCCGATCTCGACGGCAAGTTCCGCATGTGCGCCGAGGGCGTCGTGGACGGCGCGCTGCAGGACGAGCTTCTCGGGCTCGCCCGCGGGCTCGATCAGGGCGCGGATCTCGCCCGCATGATGGCCATCATGGCCGGCACCGGCGACGCGCAGGCGGCGAGGTCGGCCGCCCAATAAAGTCGAAACCCCGGGCCAGCCGCCCGGCAAGAGGCGGCCCCGATCACAGGAGGAAAACATGAGCTTGAGAACGAAAGCGATGATGGCGGCGGGCGCCGTGGTGGTCGGCGCCCTGTCGTGGACGAGCTCGGCCTTCGCACAGGCGGCCGAATATCCCCACAAGGTCGTGACGCTCGTCACCCATTCGAGCCCGGGCGGCGGCAGCGACGTGTTCCTGCGCGAGATGTCGAAGCATCTCGGCAAGTACATCGGCGCGACCTTCGTGGTCGAGAACGTGCAGGGCGGCAGCGGCGCGAAGGCCATGGCGCGCGTCGCGTCGGCGCCGGCCGACGGCAGCGTGTTCTACGCGACGACGCCGACCTACATCTACACGTCGCTCCTCAGCAAGCCCGCCAACACCTACAAGGACCTCGATCCGCTGGTGAATTTCTTCGCCGACAGCGAGGTGATCTATACGCGCGCCGACGGGCCCTTCAAGACCTTCGCGGACGTGGTCGATCACGCCAAGAAGACCCGCGGCCGCTGGGGCGCCGCCAACCCGGCCTCGCTCGAGCGCCAGGCCGCCGAGCAGCTCAAGCGCGCTTTGGGCGTCAATGCCGCGATCGTGACCCACGAGGGCGGCGGCGAGATGATGCTGAACGTGCTCAACGGAACCCTCGACATCGGCATCGGCGAGATCCAGGAGGTGCGCTCGCAGCTGGAGGCCGGCAGGATCCGGCTGCTCGCGACCTTCAATCCGCAGCGCATCGCCGAGAAGCCGGACGTCCCGACCGTGAAGGAATCGGGATACGACGTCGCCGTCGTGAAGTTCCGCGGCCTCGCGGGCCCGAAAGGAATCCCTGAGAACGTCACGAAGATCTGGGACGACGCCGTCCAGAAAGTTCTGGCCGATCCGGAGTACAAGAAGGCCTACGCAGCCGAAGTGCTCGTGCCGAACTTCATCGCGCACAAGGATTATCCCGGCTTCATCAATAACTTCGCCAGCACCACCGAGGCGTTCCTGAAGGAAACCGGCGCCATCAAGTAGCGCCGGATATCACTGTCCGCCGGCCGGCCCCTCTGCCGGCCGGCGCTGCCGCAACCTCTCCCAGCCACGATGGCCGCCATGAACAAGGATGCCGCAAGCGGGCTCGTCCTGCTCCTGATCGCCGCGCTCTATTATGCGGCGACAGGTTCGATCGCGGACAGCACGCTCTCCGACGAGGTCGGGGCCACGGGCCTGCCGCACGTCCTCACCTGGGCGCTCGCAGGACTGGGATTGCTCCTCGTCGTCCGCTCCCTCGTCGCGGCACGCCCGACCACCCAAGCGAAGGTCGAAGCCGACGGGGAGAAGGATGCGCGCCTGCCGCGAGCCATCGGCTTCCTCCTGTTCGGCGCCGCTTATGTGTTCGTTCTGCCGTTTCTCGGCTACCTCGTGAGCACTGCGCTCCTGATCGGCGCAATCGCGATCTTCGAGCGTGCGGAGCGGCGCTGGGTCGTGCCCGTTACCGCGATCGGCGGCGCGGTTCTCTATTGGGCGGTCTTCGTGAAGCTGCTCGGCGTCAACCAGCCGACCGGCTCGATCTGGCAGGGTCTCCTGTCATGACCGCGCTAAGGGTGGTCCAGGCCGCGATTTCGGTCGACCTGAGCCGATCATGAGCGCAGCCCGCACCACGCGAGCCGCGATTTCGTTCCAGCAGGACCTTTCCGCATGACGACGTTCTGGGACATCGTCCACCTCCTCACCGCGACGCCGCTCGTCTTCGTCGCGATCGGCGGATTGATATGGGGCATCCTCGGCGGCGCGCTGCCGGGGATCTCGGCCTCCATCACCATGGCGCTGGTGCTGCCCTTCACCTACACGATGGATCCCGCCCAGGCGATCGCGCTCCTGGCCTGCGTCTATATCGGCGCGGAATACGGCGGCTCGATCCCCGCGATCCTGATCCGCACGCCCGGCACCAACTCGGCCGCCGCGACGGTGCTCGACGGCTACGAGCTCAACCGCCAGGGCCGCGCCGGCGAGGCCCTCGGCATCTCGCTCATGTCGGGGGTCATCGGGAGCCTCTTCGGTCTCGCGATGCTGGTGCTCCTCACCGAGCCCCTGTCCTGGCTCGCGCTCGCCTTCAAGCCGACCTCCTATTTCGGGCTCGGCATCCTGGGCCTCAGCGTCATCGCGTCCATGACCGGCGGCTCGCTCATCAAGGGCCTCGCGTCCGCGGTGATCGGGCTCATGATCGCGACCGTGGGCACGGACCCGATCTCCGGCGTGACCCGCTTCACCTTCGGGATCCCGGACCTCCTCAACGGCGTCGAGCCGGTGCTCGTGATGGTGGGTCTCTTCGCGCTCACCGAACTCATGAGCCAGTCGGGCACGTCGAACATCGCGCGCCTGAAGGATTCCGTGCGCCTGAAGCTGCCGAGCCTCGCGATGATGAACCGGCTGAAGCGCGCGCAGATCATCGGCTGCATCTTCGGGCTGTTCGAGGGCCTCACGCCCGGCGGCGGCGGATCCATCGCGGCCTTCATGTCCTACAACGAGGCCCGGCGCTGGTCGAAGACGCCGGAAAAGTTCGGCAAGGGCTCGGAGGAAGGCGTGGCCGCGCCCGAGACCGCCAACAACACGGTGGCGAGCACCACGCTGATCCCGCTCCTGAGCTTCGGCATCCCGAGCTCGAATTCGACAGCGGTGCTCCTCGGCGGGCTGCTGATGCACGGGCTCCTGCCGGGCCCGCGGCTCTTTGAGCAGAACCCGCAGGTGATCGACAGCCTCTATGTGGGGTCGTTCATCGCCATCATCGCGCAGATCGGCGTCGGCATCGTGATCCTGCCGGCCTGCATCTGGCTCGTGAACCGCCCCCGCCCCTACCAGGCCGGCTTCATCTTCGCGCTGATCCTGTCGGGCATCTACACGCTCAACAACAGCCTGTTCGACCTGGGCCTCGCGCTGGTGCTGGGTCTCGTCGGCTACCTGCTGCGCCTCGCGAAATTCCCGTTCCTGCCCATGATCCTCGGCGTCGTGCTCGGGCACATGGTGGAATCGAGCTACCGCCGCTCCCTGGTGCTCTCCGGCGGCGATCACGCCATCTTCCTCGAAGACCCGATTGCGGTCGGCCTGCTCCTGACCTCCGCGGCCTTCGCGATCTACTCGCTCGCCCGCGAATATCTCGATGCCCGCGCCCTGAAGCTCCAGGCTGCGCAGCCGTGACAATCCGTCGTTCATGACCCACGCGGCCCTCGGCGGCCGCGCCTTCACCCATCAGGGAGCCTGCCCGTGAACCAGCATCATCCCGTCCGCGCGAACCCGGTCGCGCTCACGCTCGCCGCCTTCGCGGCCGGCGCCGAGCCCTCGAAGGAAGCGCAAGTCGTCTGCGGCCGCCTGATCTTCGATATAGCGGGACTTGCCGTGGCGGCGCGGGACACCGACTACGTCGCAGCCGCGCTCGCGAGCGCCGTCAACGAGGGCCCCTGCACGGCGCTCGGACACGGACGCCGCCTCGGCATGTACGACGCGGCGCTCGTCAACGGCACGGCCGCGCACGGCGAGGATTACGACGACACCTTCGAGGGCGGACCCGTCCATGCCGGCGCCGTGGTGGTGCCGGCGGTGCTCGCGGTCGCGGAGCAGCGCGGTCTGTCGGGCGCGGCGGTGATGCGCGGCATCGCAATCGGCACCGAGATCATGTGCCGCCTGAGCCTCGTGGCCCCGCAGGCGACCCACAAGGCCGGCTTCCATCCCACGGCGATCTTCGGCGCGCCTGCGGCCGCCGCGGCCGTGAGCGCCGCGCTCGGGCTCGACGAGGAGACCATCGCCCGCGCGCTCGGCATCTCGGGCAGCCTGGCGTCGGGCATCATCGAGTATCTCGCGGACGGCAGCTCCACGAAGCGCCTTCACGCCGGTGCGGCGGCGCAGTCCGGCATCCGCGCCGCGCTCCTGGCCGAGGCGGGCTTCACGGGCCCGGTCACGGTGTTCGAGGGCTCGCACGGCCTCTACAAGGCCTTCGCACCCTCGAAGACGCCGGATTTCAGCCGCCTCCTCGACGGACTTGGCGAGCGCTGGATCCTCGAGACCCTCGCCTTCAAGCCCTATGCCTGCGGAACCATGACTCAGCCCTTCGTGGATTGCGCGATCCGCCTCGCCCGTGAGGGCGTGAAGGCGGACGACATCGTGTCGATCACCTGCAAGGTCGGCGAGGGCACGGTGCACCGGCTCTGGGAGCCGCTCGCGGAAAAGCACCGCCCGCCGAACGGCTATGCCGGCAAGTTCTCGACGCCCTATTGCATGGCGGTCGGCTTCCTCTCCGGCGAGGCCGGCCTCGGCCAGTTCACGGACGCGCGCGCGCACGATGCCGAGGTGCGCCGCCTCGCCGCGAAGATCAGCTACGAGATCAACCCGGACGACGAATATCCGCGCAACTTCAGCGGCCACCTCAAGGCGGTGCTCGCCGACGGCTCGGTGCGCGAACTGCACCAGCCCCACATGCGCGGCGGTGCCAAGGAGCCCCTGAGCGACCGCGAACTCGCCGAAAAGCTCGAAGCGAACCTGCGCTTCGGCGGGTTCGACGCCGATCAGACCGCAGCTCTGCGCTCCGCCCTGCAGACTATCGTCGATGGCGGCGCAGTCGATCTTTCGGCGGCACGGTCATGAACCCGCAATCGCTCGGGCAGCTCGGCTTCGAAGGCCGGGAACTCGCGGGCCGCGTGGCGCTCGTGACCGGCGCCTCGCGCAATATCGGGCGGGCGATCGCGCTGGCGCTTGCGGATGGCGGCGCCTCGGTCGTTGTCTCGGCGCGGCGCGATCGGGCGGCGCTCGACGAGGTGGTGGCTGCGGTCGAGGCCAAGGGCGGCCGGGCCGTTGCGGCGCTCGGCGACGTCTCGCGTCCCGACGACGTCGCGGGCTTCGTGGAGGCAGGCCGCTCGGCTTTCGGCCGCCTCGACATCCTCGTCAACAACGCGGCTGTCCGCAACGAGGTGCCCTTCGAGGAGCTCACCTTCGAGGCCTGGCGCGAGGTGCTCTCGGTGGCACTCGATGCGCCCTTCCTGTGCGCCAAGGCCGCCTTCCCGGCGCTGGCCGAGTCCGACCAGGCCACCATCGTCAATATCGGCGGGCTCACCGCCTACACGGGCGCGACGCACCGGACCCATGTCGTGGCCGCGAAGGCGGGGCTCGACGGGCTCACCAAGGCGCTGGCGCACGATCTCGCGCCGCACGGGATCACCGTGAATCTCGTCTCGCCGGGTCTCATCGAGACCGCACGGGCCGGGAGCCAGCCGCACCACCACAGTACGCGGGCCAACCTCGCGGGCCGGCGCGGGACGCCCGAGGAGGTCGCCGCGACGGTGCGCTTCCTCTGCGGACCGGGCGCGCGCTACGTCACCGGCCAGACCCTGCACGTGAACGGCGGCGCCTACCTGCCCTGACGGAGGCCGGCCATGCTCGACCTCGCGACCGATGGGATCTTCGCGGCGCTTCCCACCGCGACGGACCTGGTCCTCGTCGCGCTCGCGGCCGTCGCGGGCTCGCTGCTCAGCGCGCTGACCGGATCGGGCGCGGGCGTGGTCCTGTCGATCGCCCTCCTGCCCGTGGTCGGCGTGCGGGCCATCGTGCCGGTCCTGAGCATCGCCATGGTGGTGAGCCATATCGGCCGGCTCTACGCGTTCCGCCATCAGGTGAACTGGCGCGCGGGCGCGACGCTCGTCCTGCTCGCGCTGCCGGGCAGCGTGGTGGGCGCCATGATCTATGCCCGCCTGCCGGAGCGGGCCACGGCGGCGGTCCTGGGCGTCTTTCTGCTGGGCCTTATGGCGCTCAGGGCGGTGCGCCCCGCGCTGGAGGTGAAGCTCCCTCCCCTCGCTTTCGCGGCGGCCGCGATCCTGTTCGGGCTCCTCAACGGGCTCACCATCGGGGCCGGGATCCTGGTCCTGCCGCTCCTGATGTTCTTCGGCCTGACGGGCGTTACGCTCGTCGCGACGGACGCCCTGGTGGGATTGGGGCTCAACCTCAGCAAGGCGGTCTCGCTCGGGCTCTTCGACGTGGTGACGCCGCGGCTCCTCGTCTACGGCCTTGCGGTCGGGTGCCTCACCGTGCCGGGCGCCTTCATCGCCCGTGCCCTCATCGAGCGGCTGTCGCTGCGCACGCACACCCGACTCATCGACGCCACCATCATGGTCGCCGCGGCCTCCATGCTGTGGAGGGCGGCGGCCGGCTGACTGTCCGGCCTACCGGGTTCCCAGCCCCTCCAGGAACGCGATCACGACGCGGGCGGAATTGTCGGCCGCCAGCTCGAAGAACGTCCGGATCTCGTTCTCGCCGGACCCGCCGCCCGCCAGGTCCGACAGGCTGCGGAAGGCGATGAAGGGCTTTCCGTTGGCATGGGCGACCATCGCGACGGCGGCGGTCTCCATGTCGAGCACCTTCGCCTGGAAGGTCGCGTGCGTGTATTCCCGGAAGGCCGCGTTGTCGACGAAGGCCTGGCCGGAGACGCCGTTGCCGCCGATCACCAGCCGCGGGGCGGTCTGGAGGCAGATCCCGGCCTTCGTGCAGCGTTCGAGCGCCACCCGCCCGGCAAGCGGCCGCGCCTTCGCGAGAAGATCTGCGTCGGTCTCGAACCAGAAGCGGCTCTCGCCCTCAGGCTTCGTGGCGCTGCGCACGCGGACGGGCTGCGGGATCGCCATGCCGAAGGGCGGGAACTCCCGGCTCGTGCGCGGCGGCGGCTTCAGGCCTTCCGGCGTCTCGCGGGCGAAGACCGCTTCGAGATACTGGCCCCAGCGCTCCGCCACCACCACGTCGCCGATATGCAGGCCCGGATCCACGCCACCGGCGATGCCGCTCATGACGACGTGCGAGATCGCGTAGCGGTCGAGTGCAAGCTGCATCGACATGGCGGCGTTCACCATGCTGACCCCGCTCATGAAGATCACCACGTCGCGCCCGCCGAGCGTGCCGGTCGCGAAGGTGATCCCGTTGACGGTCTGGGTCGCCTCGATCGTGGCGCGGGCGAGCATCTGCTCGAGCTCCGGCTCGAAGGCGGTCACCACGGCAATGCGCGGCTTGCGGTCGACCGGCTGCTGGGCCGGAGCGGACGCGCAGGCGGCCAGAAGCAGCGCGCAGGCGAGGGCGAGACGGGGCAGCATGCGATCTCCTGTCGGCATCACGGCGAGGTCCGCGGCGGACCGGAGCCGCCGCGGGACCGCCCTCTCCCTTACGCTATTTCGAGCGCGGGTCGAGCGCGTCGCGGAAGCCGTCGCCGAGGAGATTGAAGGACAGCACGGTGACGAAGATCGCGAGCCCCGGGAAGATCGCCATCCAGGGCGCGTTCGCGAGGAAGCGCTGCGCGCTGTTGAGCATGGAGCCCCACGAGGGTGCCGGCGGCTGCTGGCCAAGGCCGAGGAACGACAGGCTCGCCTCCGCGATGATCGCGGTCGCGACCGTGAGCGTCGCCTGGACGAGGAGCTGCGGCAGCACGTTCGGCAGGATGTGGCGCACGGCGATGCGCCAGTGCGGGTTGCCGACTGCCCGCGCCGCCTCGACATAGTCCTCGGACTTCGTCGAGAGCACCTGGCCGCGGGTGAGGCGCACGAAGATCGGGGTCGCGGTGACGCCGATCGCGATCATCGCGTTCGACAGGCTGGGGCCGAGGAAGGCCGCCAGCGCGATGGCGAGGATCAGGAACGGGCAGGCCAGCATCGCATCCGTGAGGCGGCTCACCACCGCATCGGCGATGCCGCCGAGGTAGCCCGCGAACAGGCCGACGGGAACGCCGATCCCGATCGCGATCGCAACCGACACCACGCCCGCGAGGAGCGAGGCGCGGGCGCCGTAGAGGATTCGGGCGAGCACGTCCCGCCCGACCTCGTCGGTGCCGAACCAATGGGCCGCGGACGGCGCCTTGCGGACCGCGGACCAGCTCTGCTGGATCGGGTCGTAGGGCGCGATCCAGGGGGCCAGGATCGCGGCGAGGACCACGATCACGATGACGGCGAGGCCGACCATCGCGCCCTTGCGCTGTTTCAGGCGGCGCCAGGCGCGCCGGCCGGGCGTCTCGATGGTCTCGGTCGCGGGCGTTGCGAGGGGCAGGGTCTGGGCCGTCATGCGTTCACCCCCGCAGCCGCGGATTGACAAGGATGTAGCCTAAGTCCGCCAGCAGGTTCAGGACGATGTAGGTTGTGGCCGTGACCAGGACGACGCCCTGAACCACGGCGTAGTCGCGGTTGAACACCGCGTCCACGATGAGCTTGCCGAAGCCGGGAATCGTGAAGATCTGCTCGGTCAGCACGGCGCCCGACAGGAGCGTGCCGAATTCGAGCGCGCCCAGCGTGATCACCGGCGTGAGGGCATTGCGCATGGCGTGCTTCCACACTACCACCCGCTCCGACAGGCCCTTGGCCCGGGCGGTGCGGACATAATCGCTCTGCAGCGCCTGGAGCATGGCCGAGCGGGTGTGGCGCATGATGACGCCGGCGATCGAGTTGCCGAGCACGAAGGCCGGCATGATCGTGGTCGCGAGGCTCTGGCCGAGATCCTCGAACGGGCTCACATAGCCCGAGGCGGGCAGCCAGCCGAGCGTCACCGCGAAGAGATAGATCATCATGATCCCGAGCCAGAAATTCGGCGTCGAGATGCCCCAGAGGGCCAGCACGTTGACGGCGTAGTCCCAGACCGTGTCCTTCTTGACCGCCGAGATCACGCCGGCACCGACCCCGATCACGAGGGCGATCACCATCGCCATGCTGGCGAGCTGCAGGGTGACGGGAAGCTTCTGGACGATGAGATCGAGCACCGGCGCCTTGAGGCGCATGGACTCGCCGAGATCGCCCGTGAACACGCCGCGGATCCAGTAGAGGTACTGGATCGGGATCGGCTGATCGAGGCGGTACTGCCGACGGATCTGGGCGATCGTCTCCGGATCGTTCTCCTCGCCCGCCATCACCGTGGCGGGATCGCCGGGCAGGAGCTGCTGCAACAGGAAGATCAGGACCGACACCAGAAACAGCGTCGGCAGGAGCTGGACGAGACGGCGTCCGATCAGGGCGAGCATGGGAGTCCTCGGCCGCCTGTTGGCGCGGCAGGGTCCCGGAGCCGCGCGGGCCCCGGGACCGGATCCGATGAGACCTTAAGGGGTGAGCTTCAGGCCGACGACGCGCACGAGGCCGTCGGGCAGGAGCTTCATGCCCTGCAGCTTCGCGGTGTGGGCCACGAACCAGCGCCGGTGGAAGAGGTACATGAGCGAGCCCTCCTTGAGGAACTTCTCGGTCACCTTCTCGTAGATCGCCTTGCGCTCGGCCGGGTCGCTCTTCGTGCGGGCCTCGTCGAGCCAGGCATCGACCTGAGGATCCGAATAGCCGCCGTAGTTCTGCGGCGCCTTGCTCTTGGCGAAGATGTAGATGTTGCCGTCCGGATCCGGACGGCCGGACCAGTTGAGCATGTAGGCCTGGAACCGGCCTTCCTCGGCCTCCTTGAGGGAGGTCGCGAACTCGACGACGCGGATCTTCATGTCGAAGCCCGCTTCCGCGGCCATGGCCTGGATGACCTCCGAGGTCTGCCGTGTCTCCGGGTTCTGGGGCACCATGAAGTCGATCGAGATCGGCGTCTTGACGCCCGCCTCCTGGAGCAGCTTCTTGGCCTTGGCGACGTCGCGCTTCGGGACCGGGAATTTCTGCTGGTAGTACGGGCTCTCGGGGCTGACCCATTGGTTGCCCGGGACGTATTCCCCGTTGAACACAACCTGGTTGATGGCGTCGCGGTCGATCGAGAGCTCGAGCGCCTGGCGCACCCTCGGATCGGACCCGAGCGGCCCCTTGGCGGGCTCGCCCTTGCCGACATTGATCGTCATGCTCTGGTAGCCGATCTCGGTCACCGTCGCGAGCTTCAGCCGGTTGTTGTCGCGCACCTCCTTGATGTCGGTGGCGAGCACGCGCTCGATCACGTCGAGCTGGCCGGACTTCAGGTTGGCGAGGCGCACCGTGGAATCCACGATCGGCACATAGGTGATGCGGTCGAGGTGGACGTTGTCCTTGTTCCAGTAGTCGGGGAAGCGCTCGACCACGATGCGGTCCTGCTGCAGCCGCTCCACGAAGCGGAACGGACCGGCGCAGACGGGCTTGAGGCCGAACTTGTCGCCCGCCTCCTTGGCTGCCTTCGGCGACACCATCATGCCGGCGCGGTCGGTGAGCTGGGACAGGAGCGGCGAGAACGGCGTCTTGAGGAGAAGCCGCACGGTGAGCGGATCCGCGACCTCGACCTTGTCGAGCGCCGCGAGTTCGGGCCGGCGGAACGAGCCCTGCGAGTTGAGGTGACGCTCGAGGGAGAACTTCACGGCCTCCGCGTCCATGGCCTCGCCGTCATGGAATTTGACGCCCGGGCGCAGCTTGATCGTGACCGTCTTCCCGTCCGCCGAGGTCTCGTGCGAAAGCGCGAGCTGGGGCACGACGTTGAGCTTCTCGTCGATGTCGAAGAGCTTGTCGCAGAGCGAAGCGAAGACGATGCGGCCCACATAGGTGCGGGCGAAGGTCGGGTCGAGAACGTCGGGATCCTCCGCCAGGCCGAAGCGCAGATGAACGCCCTGCTGCGCGCTCGCGACGCCGGCGAGAAGGGTCATCGCCGTCGCGGCGAGGATGGTGCTCAGGATCCTGGTTCTCATCGGTCTTCTCCCTGTTGTTCTTCGGACGCCCGGCGTCCCGATGGTGCCGACCTCAGCAAATCGCGTGCCGGCCCGCTAGAGTCTTTCCACCCGATACCCATCACAGTTTCCGGCGGATGGGCTCAGAAGGCCGCAAAGAGCTTCTCCAGGCGCGGGTCGACCCGGCCCTCGTCGGGCAGGATATCGCCGGCCGGCGGGAGCGTCGGCCAGAAATGGCAGGCGGCCGGATGATCGCCGCCCGCCAGCGGCGGCCGCTCGACCCGGCAGATGTCCTGCACATAAGGGCAGCGGGTGTGCAGGTGGCAGCCGCGGGGCGGATTGAGCGGGCTCGGCACGTCGCCTTCGAGGGGCAGCCGGGCGCGCCGCGCGGCGGGCGAGGCCACCGGGATCGCGGAGAGAAGGCCACGCGTATAGGGATGGCGCGGATCGCCGAAGACGGCATCGGCCGCTCCGATCTCGACGATGCGGCCGAGATACATCACCGCGACCCGGTCGGCGATGTGCTTCACGACCGAGAGGTCGTGGCTGATGAAGATATAGGCGAGGCCGAGGCGGGCCTGGAGGTCCTTGAGCAGGTTGAGGATCTGGGCCCGGATCGACACGTCGAGCGCCGAGACCGGCTCGTCGCAGACGAGCACCTTGGGCTCGACCGCGAGCGCCCGGGCGATCACGATGCGCTGGCGCTGCCCGCCCGAGAACTCGTGCGGATAGCGCGCCGCCTGCTCGGGACGAAGGCCGACCTGCTGCAGCAGTTCCGCGACCCGCTCGGACCGGCGGTTCGCCGGCACGATCTCGTGGAGCATCAGCGGCTCCGCCAGGATCTGGCCCACCGTCATCCGCGGGTTGAGCGACGAGAACGGGTCCTGGAAGATGAGCTGCACCTGCCGGCGGTGGGGGCGGATCGCGGTCTCGCTCAGGTCCGTCACGTCGGTGCCGCCGAGAAAGACCCGACCGGAGGTCGGCTCGATGAGGCGCATGACGAGCCGCCCGACCGTGGACTTGCCGCAGCCGGATTCGCCGACGAGCGCCAGGGTCTCGCCCGGCTGGATCGCGAACGACACCCCGTCCACCGCCTTCACGGTCGCGAGGGGGCGGCCGAAGACGGAGCGCTTCGCGGTGAAATGCTTGACGAGGTCGCGGACTTCGAGCGCGGGCATGGTCATGGACGGACTCCGCCGGTGCTATCGCCGATCATGCCACGAGCCTTTCCAGCGGCGCGCGCCAGCAGCGGGAGAGATGCGCCTCATGGACCGGCGCCAGCGGCGGCATGTCGGCACAGCGCTCGATCCGGAAGGGGCAGCGGCCCTGGAAGCGGCAGCCCGCGACCGGTGCCGTCATATTGGGCACCGCGCCCTCGATGGCGGTGAGCCGCGGGCGGCGCGCGTCGAGGCGGGGCAACGAGCCGAGAAGCCCGACCGTGTAGGGGTGCTGCGGGAAGGCGAAGAGGTCTTCGACCTTGGCCCGCTCGACCACCTGCCCGGCATACATCACGACGACCTCGTCGCAGACCTCCGCGACCACGCCGAGGTCGTGCGTGATGAGCACGATCGCGGTGCCGCTCTCCTCCTTGAGCTGGCGCATCAGGCCGAGGATCTGGGCCTGGATGGTCACGTCGAGGGCGGTGGTCGGCTCGTCCGCGATGAGGAGCTGCGGGTCCAGCGCCAGCGCCATGGCGATCATGACGCGCTGGCGCATGCCGCCCGAGAGCTTGTGCGGAAAATCGTGGAAGCGTGCTTCCGGCGTGGGGATGCGCACCCGGCGCAGCATCTCGATCGCGCGCGCCTCGGCGTCCTTGCGGGACAGGTCGCGGTGGCGGACGATCGCCTCGGTGATCTGATCGCCCACCGTGTAGGACGGGTTGAGCGAGGTCATGGGCTCCTGGAAGATCATGGCGAGCCGGTCGCCGCGCAGGTCCCGCAGCGCGCGCTCCGGTTCCTTGAGGAGGTCGCGCCCCTCGAAGCGCACGGAGCCCCTGACCTCCGCGCTGCCTTTGGGCAAGAGGCCCATGATCGCGAGGGAGGTCACCGACTTGCCGCAGCCGGATTCGCCGACGATCCCGAGGGTCTTCTGCCGCTCCACCGCGAAGCTGACCCCGTCGACCGCCCGATTGATCCGGCCGTCCTGGCCGTGAAAAGAAACCTGGAGGTTCTCGACCGTCAGCAGAGGCTCGGCTGTCTTCGGTCCGATTCCCGCGCTCGGCAGGGTTTCTCTCATTCCCGGATCTCCGTCATGCATCCGGCCACTGGCCGCTCGGCTGGGCGATGCATTTATCGGGCCTCTTCCGCCATCGACTCGGCGATGCGCCGCTCGATCTCCGCCCGGTCGGTGAGGCCGGCGGGGTTCGCCTTCGAGGGCATGAACTTGCGATAGTGGATGTAGCGCCCGCGGCTCACCTCTTCGAGGCGCGCGAGCTCGGCCAAGGGGTCGGTGTGGTCGTCCACCCGCAGGTCGAGGAGGGAATATTCCTCCTCGTCGTGGACCAGCAGCGCGGCCGATTGCTTGCCGCGCTTGTCCCCGCCCGCGGCCTCGCCCGCCTGCAGGGCCATGATGAGGCGGCGCGGGAACGGCTGCGCCAGGTTCTCCGCGTATACGCGCGCGGTCTCCTCGATCACCGCCGGCCCGGCGAGCATGTTGCCCGCGACCGAGAAAGTGTCGCGGATGAGATGGCCGCACCAGGACACGCAGCCCTCGCCCGTATAGGCCGCGAAATGTCCGGCTGCGTCCATGACGTGGAGCTGCCGCTGGCTGCGGCCCTCATCCGCGTCGGTCAGACGGCGGACCACCTCCTCGACGGGCACGCCCTCCCGCATCATCCGCAGGCCGCGCGGGCCGTAGAACGGGTTCACGAAGGACTGGCTCGCGACGGCCCCGACGCCGGTCGCGATATGCGGGACGCGCGCCCCGACCGCAAAGGCGCAGGTCGAGACCGCGATGCCGATCTGGCCGGTGGCCGGATCGCGGGCGACGATGGACCAGGTCATCGGATGTTCCTGCTGTCTGTGGCCGGATCGCGGGCGACGATGGACCAAGTCATCCGATCTGCTCCTCAGAACCCGACGGCCTGGCCGTCCTTGCGCGGATCCGAGCCCGCGACGTAGCCGCCCGGGATCCGGTGGATGAGCTGCGCGCCCCCGAAGGCGAAGGCGGAGTCCGGCGGCTCGACGCTGATCTTGTGGCCCCTGGCGGCCAGCGCCTCCCGCGTCGCCGGGTCGACCGATTCCTCGAGGGCGACGCTCAGGCCCGACACCGCGCGCCAGCGCGGGGCATCGGCCGCGGTCTGGGGATCCTGGCCCCAAAGCTGGGTCCGCAGGGTCATCTGCAGGTGGCCCTGCGCCTGCATGGGGCCGCCCATCACGCCGAAGCTCATGAGCGGCTCGGCGCCCTTCATGAGGAAGCCGGGGATGATGGTGTGGAAGGGGCGCTTGCGCGGGCCGACGCGGTTCGGGTGGCCTTCCGTGGCCACGAAGCCGAAGCCGCGGTTCTGCAGCGAGATGCAGGTGCCCGGCACTACGACTCCGGAGCCGAAGCCGGAATAGTTCGACTGGATGTAGGACACCATCATGCCGCTCTCGTCGGCGGTCGTGAGATAGACCGTTCCGCCGTGCTGCGGCGCGCCCGACTGGAAGTCCTGGGCGCGGTTCGGGTCAATGAGCCGGGCGCGGGAGGCGAGATAGCCGTCATCGAGGAGGTGCTCGGCGGTGACATCCCTCATCGCGGACGGGTCGGCCAAATAGGCGTCGATATCCCGGAAGGCGAGCTTCATGGCCTCGATCTCGAGGTGAAGTGCCTGGACACTGTCGGGCTCATGATCGCCGAGGCCCACATGGCGCAGCATGCCGAGCGCCATGCAGGCAGCGATCCCCTGCCCGTTCGGCGGGATCTCGTGCAGCGCCACGTCGCCGAACGATTTGGAGATCGTGCCGCACCAGTCGTTTCGGTGCTCGGCGAGGTCCTCGACCGTCATGGCGGCGCCGTGCTCGCGGGCGAAGGCCGCGATGCTCTCGGCGAGCTCGCCGCGGTAGAAGGCCTCGCCCTTGGTCTCCGCGATCAGGCGCAGGCTGCGCGCCAGGGGCTTGTTGACGAAGAGCTCGCCTGCGGCCGGGGCCTTTCCGCCCGGCAGGAAGCCCTCCGCAAAGCCCGGATGACGGCCGAGCAGGATTTCGGCGCGCCGCCACAGGGCCGCGATCACCGGCGAGACCAGGAAGCCGCGCTCGGCGAGGGCGATGGCGGGCTCGAACAGGGTCTCGAAGGGGAGCTTGCCGAAGCGGGTCGAGAGATCGACCCAGGCGCTCACGGCGCCCGGCACGGTCACGCTCTCCCAGCCGCGCTCGGGCATCGGGCCGCTGCCGAAGCGTTCCGGGGTCCAGCCGGCGGGCGAGCGGCCGGAAGCGTTGAGACCGTGCAGCTCCTTCCCGTCCCAGAGGATCGCGAAGGCATCGCTGCCGAGGCCGTTGCCGGAGGGCTCCACGACCACCAGGGCGATGGCCGCGGCCAGGGCCGCATCGACGGCATTGCCGCCCCGGGTCAGCATGGACAGACCGGCCTGGGCCGCCAGCGGCTGCGAGGTCGCCACCACATTGCGGGCGAAGACGGGGGAGCGGCGGGAGGCGTAGAGAGCGTCGTGGCGATACTGCACCGGTCGAACCTTTTCGAGAATACACGGCCTGGGCGGATGCGTCCCTGTCGGCACGCCGGCCGCTCCCCTTAAGGGCACCGGCCTTGCAGCCGATGTATACATGACAGGACGCGGGACGGTAGGACCGATCCTCCGCCCTGCCAAGCGGAGATGCGTCACGGGCCGGATCCAGGCACCGGCGACCGGACACGTCAGAGTGACATCTAGTCCCGTGCATGCGCGGATCGAGACAGCCATCCGCGCCTTGCCGTGGATCCCGGCAGACAGAAAGCCGCAGGGGCAGCCTCAAACGAAGCCGGCCTGCCTGCGCTGGTCGGCGGTGTCCGCGGCGGTCAGCAGGCCGATGAGCGAGCGGGCGGCATCCGGAGCCGTGGCTCCGGTGCAGATTGCCGCCGTATAGGTTGTGGCGAGGTCGTAGCCCTCGGGCAGCGGCGCGATCAGGGTCACGCCCGACGTGCCCAGGATCTCGGTGACCTGCGTGCAGCCGATCGGCCGGTTGCTCGTGGAGGCGGCGAGCGACCGCATGGCGGTCGCCCCGTTGGGGAAGGTCCGCAGCCGCGGCGCGACCTCGTCCCAGATCCCGAGGGACCTGAGCACATTGGCGAAATGGATGCCGGCCGTCGCGAGTTGCGGATCGGGAATGTAGATCTCGTCGGCCCGCAGCAGCGCGGCCTTCAGCCGGGCCCCATCCCCGACCGCCACGGGCTCGTCGCCGGAGCGGATCGCGACGGCGGTCTCCACGATTCCGACATCCGCCTGCGTATCGCCCGCCGCGTGCCCCTCGGCGACGAGGTCGGCGATGAGCTTGCGCGTCAGGATCAGGATATCGGCCGGGGTTCCGGACCGCAGCTTGCCCGCCATGGATCCGACGGCGCCGAACTCGCCCTCGATCCCGTATCCCGTCTCGGCCTTAAAGCGGGCCGCGAGGGCGCTGACGAGCCCTTGGGCGGCCCCGCCGCTCAGGATCTTGAGTGTCGGCATCGGGATCTCTCTCCATCTGAAACGCCAAGCCGCCCGGCGTCGCCGCGGGGCGGGACCTTAGGTGTCGCCACCGGGATGACCTTCCATGGCCGCGATGATGCGCTCGCGGGTGATCGGCAGGTCCCGCACGCGGACGCCGAGCGCATCGAAGACGGCGTTGCCGATCGCGGCCGCGGTCGGGCCGTGCGCGGCCTCGCCTGCCCCGAGCGGGCGCTCGTCCGGGCGTCCCATGATCTCGACCTCGACCGCCGGCACCTCGGAGAAGCGCAGGATCGGGTAGGCGTCCCAGTGATCGCTCGTGACATGCGAGGCGTCGAACCGGACCGCCTCCTTGAGCGCCCAGCTCGCGGCCTGGATGGCCCCGCCCTCGATCTGGTTCGCGACCCCGTCCGGGTTGACGACCTCCCCGACATCGACCGCGATCGTCAGCCGACGCACCCGCGGCTCCTCTTCGACCTCGACCTCGGCCACCACCGCGCACCAGGCGCCGCTGTTCTTATAGCGGGCGAGGCCGACGCCCCAGCCCCTGCCCTCCCCGCGCGGGCGCGTGCTCCAGCCGGACCTTGCAGCGGCCGCTTCGAGCACGGCGCGCGCGCGCGGCTCCGTGATATGGCGGAGTCGAAAGGCGACCGGATCCTCGCCGCGCTCGGCCGCGAGCTCGTCCATGAAGGATTCGATCGCGAACACGTTCGCGAAGGCGCCGAGGGAGCGCAGGGACGAGGTGCGCAGGGGCATCGTGAGCAGGCGGTGGTTCGTCACCACCGTGCTCGGGAAATCGTAGAGCGGCACGGAGTTGCGGTCCGCTCCGCCGCCGCCCGAGAGCGGCGGGTTGGTGGCGATGAAGCGCGGGAAGGAATCCGCGATCTCGCCCGCGGCGAGCAGGGTCGGAATTTCGTTGCGGCCGGGGCGCGCCACATGGCCGTTGCTCCAGAGGTCGTGGCGCCAAGCCACAATCTCGCCGCTCCCGTCGAGCGCGGCCTCGATCTCGACCTCCATGGCGGCCCCGAAGGGCGCGCGGGCGAGCTCGTCGGCCCGCGTCCATTGCAGCCGCACCGGGCGGCCCTGGACCGCGCGGGCCAGCAGCACGGCATCGAGCGCCGCATCGTCGGCGCCGTTGTGCCCGTAGCAGCCGGCGCCCTCCACGTGCTGGACCACGATCTCGTCCGGGGGGCGCCGCAGCACGAGCGCGATGTCGGCCCGCAGGTTGTAGATGCCCTGGCAATGGGACCAGACCCGCACGCCGCCCTCGTGCCACTCCGCAATCGCGCAGGACGGCGCGATGGAGCCGTGCGCGATGAAGGGCCGGGAATAGGACCGCCGGAACGTCCGCGCGCCGGCGGCCGGCGTGCCGCTCGCATGCACCACTTTGCTCTCGACGGGCTGGCTCCGGAGCCAGCGGCGCAGATCCGCCTCGTCCGGCAGGGCCTCGCCCCCGGACCAGGTTGCCGCAGCGCGCAGGCGCTCGAGGGCAGCGGCGGCGGCGTCTTCCGTTTCGGCGACGACGCCCAGGAAATCACCATCCCGCACGAGCGCCACGAGTCCGGGGCTCGCCCGCACCGCCGCCTCGTCGAGGGCGACAAGACGCGCCCGCGGCTGGTCCGGACGCAGCACGCGCCCGTGCAGCATTCCGGGCAGCGTCATGTCGTGGATGAAGCGGGGGGCGCCGAACACCTTGTCGGGGATGTCGATCCGCGAGGCCGGCAGGCCGGCGAGCGCCCGCGCGGCGGCGGGTTTCGGCGCGATGCGGCAGGTGGCGTCGCGATCGAGCGGGACCTGATCGGCGAGCTCCCAGTAGCTCGTGCGGGCGTTGCCCGGCCCCGCGATGGTGCCGTCCTGGACCGCGAGCTCCGCTTCCGCGACGCCGAGCCGCGCCGCGGCGGCGCGCAGGAACAGCGCGCGGGCCTCCGCCGAGACATGGCGCACCGCGACGCCGCAATCCTGCACCGAGAGGCTGCCCGAGGTCACGCCCTCGTTGGGACTCCCCGCGGTCGAAGCCGCCACCAGGCGGATCCGGGCGAGGTCGACGTCGAGTTCGTCCGCCGCGATCTGGGCGAGCGCCGTGAGGATCCCCTGCCCGATCTCGACCTTGCCGGGCGAGACCTCCACGACGCCTTCGGGCCGCACGCGGAGCCATTGCGACAGCCGCGGGTTGGCGCGCAGGTTCCCGGGGAACACGACCTCGCCTTGAGCCGCGGTCGGGGCCGGCTCGTTCGGGATCTGGCTCATGCGGCCCCTCCCGCCTTCGCGGCGCGCAGCACCGCGCGCACCATCCGGTTCTGCGCGCCGCAGCGGCAGAGATTGCGGTCGAGCGCCGCCCGGACCTCCGCCTCCGTGGGGTCCGGGTTGCGTCGCAGAAGCGCGGCCGCGCTGATGAGAATGCCGGAGACGCAATAGCCGCATTGCATCGCCTGCTCCGCGATGAAGGCGCTCTGGAGCGGATGCGGATGGTCCGGCGTGCCGAGCCCCTCCACGGTCGTGATCTCCGTCCCCTCGGCAGCCCAGAGCGGCGTGTCGCAGGCGGCGACCGCGCGGTCCCCGAGGAGCACGTGGCAGGCGCCGCACTGGTTCGCGCCGCAGCCGAAGCGGCTCCCGGTCAGGCCGAGCGGGCCGCGCAGGATCGCGAGGAGCGGCGTCGCGGGATCGGCCGAGACCTCCCGCTCGACGCCGTTGACGCGCAGGCGCAGCGTCTGCAACGGCCCCGGCTGCCCGACGGGCTCGGGGCCGCCGTGCATGTCGCGCGGGGCGCTCACTGGACCTTGGCGCCCGACACCTTCACGACTTCCGCCCATTTTTCGATGTCGGCCCGCAGGTACTTGTCGAACTCCGTCGGGGTCATGACCATCGGCACGGCGCCCTGCTTGATCCAGGATTGCTGGATCTCGGGCTTCGCCAGCATCTTCCTGATCTCGCCGTTGAGCTTGTCGACGATCGGCTGGGGCGTTCCCGCCGGCGCCATG
>JAESFH010000216.1_pt1 | contig 31818 bp, 25 predicted proteins | sample 9269381 | NCBI WGS metagenome assembly JAESFH01 (sample SAMN14504062, study PRJNA617094) | algae metagenome | isolation source: Aphanothece sp. CMT-3BRIN-NPC111 and co-occurring heterotrophs from well... | place: USA: Clark Mountains Wilderness, California | collected 2010-04-18
CCCGTGAGCGTGCGTTCTAGCTTGCGACCGTCACCGAAGTCAATTGTTACTTTGGGGACTGGGCGCACTGATTGCCAGTGTAAGATAAAGCGATCGCGCAGCACCTTGGATACTTCAGCATTGGGATAAAGGGCGATGCGGAAAAAGCGACTATTAGCACAACTTAAATCTTCATCAAGTCTGCCTAATAAGCGTAATGAAAGGATGGGTTTACCACTTGCCTTAGCTGCTGCCTTGGCTTGTGCCAAATTTGTGTACCAATATAACTGGGAAGCATAGCAATCGCGCTGTTTGCATATAGCATCGAGTGCGGCACGCAGTCGCTTTTCTTGTGGTGCGAACACGCTTCGCGGGGGCGTAGCCCGTATCGCTTGGAGTTGACTGCGTTTGAGATCATCTCCATAAGTATTTAAAAATGCTTGTAACCCAGCTGGTCCCTGGGAACGTAGAGCAGCAATAGCAGAGGCTGACTCTGAGGGGTTTTCAGATAAAGCTGTACGTGCGTAAGCTTGGCTGGATGCGATCGCATCTATTGGGCTTTTTGCATACACCGAGCCTGTAAAGCCAAAGCCGACGATAGCCAGCAAAGCCGCTGAACTGATAATCTTAAATCTCATTGCCAACCTCCTATTGGTGCTTTGATTATCTGTCTGTGATCAAGTAAACGGGACTTAGACTTACGCAAACACGCCCACAGGATCTCATCTTGGAGCTATACAGACTCATCCTGCCGGGAGCAGGCTAAGAGAACTTTGTGTTTTAGACCGCCCACCATCCGGTACTTTGCACGCACAACGCCACGCCTATATCCTATGCCCTACGCGCAGCTTCGCTAACCCCAACAGGCGCTCATAGCTGCGTAAGTTCTGAGCCTCTAATATCTTAATTAGTTAACTTAAATTTATCTTCTGCTCCCCGTGAGTAATCTTCCAATTTAAAATCGCCAAATGGTTTCGTTTTCAACCTATTATATAGAGCTTCATCAAGAATTACCCCAGGTGTTTTTTTACTAACTCCTACAATTATAAAACTTCTTTGATATGAGGTTAAAGAAGGATTAGAATTATTAGCACAATCTTTAAACTTACCCAAATTTAATAAGTGATAATCTTTTACGCTAGGTAAATCGCTAAATACATTCTTTGCTAAAAGTTGGATAGTTTTTGCTCGCTCAAAAGCCCTAGTTTCTTCAGTTTGCAGAGACCCTTCACAAGATGCAGTTCCCACGGAAATAATATCTGTGGGATTGTGAAGCCGATTTTGTATACCTTCTTGTTCAAGTCTAGGTTTTAAATCGCCCACCTTAATGATTTCACCGCCACTTTCTATTTGATACGTACTGCCAAGTTGCCATTCATATTCTCTGGAGAGAACAGCTATTTCAAATTCAGCAGTCCTACCTTGGCTATCTGTGCCTATTTCAGGCGGAAAATAATCGACATCGCCTACTTTTTGTGGTTCTTGAGATGCACAGGCATCAGAAGACAAGCCCAAAGAGCAGATCACTTTGGGAGTAACAATAGCTAAGACTCCCGGAATCGTACAGATCACAATGATGACGATCGCAACCCGTAACCCAGTGTTAGTTATAGATTCCAGCCAACCAAACAGCCGACATCTCGATAATTTCCCCCATAATGCCAGCAGTAATCCAGCTATTATCCCGAATGGGAATAAATTTGGCGAATAGCACAGCTTTCGTTCAAGTTCCTCTATTCGTCGCAAAATTACCAGCGTATCGGGGGGGCGATCGCTAGGGTTACGCGCCATCAGCCAATCGATAAAATCTATAAGTAAGGGTGAAATATCCGAGGCCGCGCGGTGCCAGTTTAATACATCATGATGCGAGTCGTAAAAGTTCAAGGGATGCTGCCCAGTGAGCAAATAGACAAACGTGCGTCCCAAAGCAAAGAAATCCGATTGCGGCACAGGCTGATTACTGACTTGTTCTGGTGGCGTGTAGCCAGGTGAAACAACAGGCACGATTTCGTCTTTGGCACCAAGTTTAGCTAAGTAGATATATGTCAACTCTCTAGCTGTACCAAAGTCAATCAACGCCAGATTTACCCCTTGACCTCTGGACGTTTGGGGGGGCAAAGCTGCGGTGTCTCCTCCTTTGTCAGGGTAAGTACGCAGGATAATGTTAGACGGCTTAATATTCCAATGGAAATATTGCTGACTATGAAGCCGATGCAAAATCTCTGCCAGCTGTTTTAAATATGCGATCGCTTGGCATTGAGATATAAGTCGATTTCCCTGCTGCTGTTGCCACTCCTCTAAGTTGGAACCACCGACTTTTTCCCAGACGATGCAGTGCAAGCTGAGACCGTTTCTAGTTTGATACTGGAAGTAGCCATCCACCTTGGGAATGCCGGGATAATTCAACTGCCCCAGAACAGCTGCTTCTTGCTGAAATCGTTCTATAGCTGTGGAGTTGGCGTTAAGATTCTCCTTCAGTACCTTGAAGATTTTTGGTGTACCCCGTTCATACACTTCATAGATCTTGCTAAAGCCGTTGTTATCACTCAGCAGTTTGATCGCCTGATAGCGGTTTTGCAGCAGCAGCTCAGAACCACAACTTTGACAGAAGCGGCTATTCTCGTTTTCTGGGGGGTTCGGTCTAGGGCAACTGGGGTTGATGCAAAGGCTCATAGCTGGCTGGCGAGGAAATAAATATATCCGTACTATAGGATACTCAGACCAATCCTCTAAGGTAATTGGTCACGAAAAGCGATTAGCTATTAGCTTAAACCCCATGGCTTCATGTTGGAGGCAATAAATTTTGAGGCTTCGCTTTTTTGTTTTCCATAACTAAAGGGCACGGCAGTGCCGTGCCCCTACTCGGTTATTAGTCAAAATGGGATGAAAGGTTTGAGGTTAGTAAAACCTATCCCTTCTGCTCTTTACCCTTACGCTTTGAATTAGTTGCGTAAGCCCTTATATGCAAAGTTATAGTCAGATTGAGCCGACTGTAGGGGCAGAACGGAAAAGCCATTATTGAGTTGAGCAGCGATTAAACCACTCTTGGTAAGTTTGCAGAAGTTCCCCATCTTCCAGCACGAGTTCCACACGCACCTTGGCGCATCCGTGATGCCGCTGAAGGGCTATGGCATTTAAAAATAAACTAGCGGTTTTAGGAGATGTAAACTCACCGCTGACGGCAGGCTGACCATTGGACTTCTGCGCCTGGTTATGCTCTGAAGTCACAATTTCACTGAACTCAATGCCAGGAATTTCTTCTCCTTCCAATTCAATTTCTGCTAGTTGCTTGCGTTCAGGGCTGACTTGTTCAACAATCAGTTTTTCGTACCGAACAGGAACTTGAACCATTCTGGTTTCGATTTCTTTGCGGACAATTACCTCGCCCATTTTCCGTTTGGTACGGTCAACGATTAGTCGTTCTTCCAGTAAACGAATCACCTCTTCTTGCACAACATCAATGTCAGCATCCTCAAGAGAATCATCATTATCAGGTTCGTATTGGCGCTCTTCTGATTTAGTTAACGTAGGCGTGTTATCTGCATTGATAGATACTGCCTGCCCAGAAGCAACGCTTGCTCCTACTGAATCGCTTGCTTGAGTTGCGTTCAAATCAACTACTTCATGTGCCCGCGTTCCGGAATTCGGTAACCTTTCTGAAGATTCCACTTCTCTACTCCCTGTCGGTATATACTCAGCTAAGCTATCTATTTCTGTTTTGCGAATATCTACAAAAAGCGATTTAGTTACAGAGTCAACTTGCTGAATGTGTTTACTTTTTAATAAAAATAGGCGGGTGCCGCTCTCAGGGGATACCTGAGATACAAGTAACTTGATCTGGCGATCGCTATCCAGCTTTACATCTTTTACCTCACCCACAAAGTTGCCTCTGCTGTCTAGCACAGAAAAGTTATTCAGCTTATTTCTCAACTTTTCCAGCAAGGCTTTAATACGAATATTGTTTTTTGCGGATTCTACCATTGTTGCAGACATTGGGGTGTTCATTTTTCACATCTCTTAAAAGCTTTTAAAACTAAAACAACTGAATCCTATGGAAAAGTACAGGCAGAGCTTATTATTCGCCCCACCTGTACTATTTTTAGCCCTAATACCAAGATTTACCTTGTTCGGAACTAAGGAGCATATGCTGGCGATCGCAGATTACTCACCTACTAGCTACTTGGTATGAAGTCAGTTAAATAGTTCCACAGTTGGGTTGATAAGACTATTTAAAGACGGTCATTCGAGCCCAAATCAGATCATTTGTCCAAGACGGAACGATTTCCAGTATTCACATCTAACTCTTCTCGGCGAACTGTTTCTTGGGCTTCAACCGTGTCGTGAGATACTTCTTTCCTGACTCGGACTTCTTCACGTACAAAAGCTTCCTTGTGAATGTCAGGAGTCTCTTCGAAAACTTCGATGCGTGCTACTTCCCCTTCCTGGAAGTCAGCCTCGCCTACAGAGACTGGAGTTCCAGCGTTTGCTGGGGTAGTGCGCTCAATGACGACTCGCTCTTTCTCAACTGGCACAGAAACCCGCGCCGTTTCAGTTTCTACATGCTTGCCAACCGTTACCTCTCCAGTCTTAACCCGGCTCTTAGTTGCAACTAAACGCTCTTCGTATAGCTTGAGCGTTTTGTGATTTTGCTCGTTCAGATTGTAGAGGGACTGATCTTGCTCGTAGTTGTAGGTATCGCGGTTATAACTTGGAGCTGCCGTACCTGATGACACAGTGTTAGCGGTTGTTGTAGAAGCCAGAGGGCGATAAGTTCCCCTCAGCTTCTCTTCATAATCGTAATCAACCGTCATACTTTCTTTGTATTCCGGTAATTTTTCTACTTGCTCTTTACTAAGACCGTTAACAGTCACGCGATGGGCATTGTAATCAACCTGTGCAAGACCGATGGGGAGCAACACTTTCTTGCCTAAGATCCACATACCTGTATCAACGACCAGATAGCGGAAACGACCTGTATCATCAACTAGCGCATCTTCTACACTGCCAATTTTGTCTCCTCCTTGGGTGTAGACATCAAGATTGCTGATACCCTCACCACCCAAAGTTTCGTGGCTTTGTGGATCAAAGTCTTTGAGTTTAAAAAGAGGCATACTATTATCTTCCTTGCGTGTTTTATACCTAAACATCCTAGGATATTACTAGGATGAATTCATCTTTCTATTAGAATAGTTAAGTGACATCAATCACTCTAACTAAAGAGGGAATGTGTCTACTTTCAAAGTTTAGCTTAGGGATAATTACTCAACTGTATTGAGGGGTCTTAATCTAGCAGCTTCAATTATTTCAAATTTGTAAATAAATATAGCAATACTTAATAATTAATGAATTTATATTCTTGAAGCCGTAGGGGATCTATAGGGAGGCGCGGTTATATTTCACAACTGGGTATCAAATATATATAAAAGGGCAGGTAAAGCTGATGAGACGCTCCACCTGCCCTTTTTTAAGGACTAAAAGCCTAGATCTGAGGGTTTCTCGTAACGCGATTACCGCCAGCGTCAATATCTAGCTCTTCCCGACGAACGGTTTCTTGAGCCTCAACAGTGTCATGCTCAACTTCTTTCCTGACTCGAACTTCTTCACGCACAAAAGCTTCCTTGTGAATGTCAGGAGTCTCTTCGTAAACTTCAATTCGTGCCACTTGCCCTTCCTGGAAGTTAGCTTCACCCGGAGCCACGACCCTTCCAGCGTCTCCTGGGGTAACGCGCTCAATCACAACTTGCTCTTTTTCAATTGGAACTGCAACCCGCGCTGTTTGGGTTTCAACATGCTTGCCAACAGATACCTCGCCAGTTTTCATGCGGGTTTTGTTCGCAACTAGCCGTTCTTCGTAAAGTTTGAGGTTTTGATGATTCTGCTCATTCAGACCGTACAGAGACTGATCTTGCTGGTAGTTATAGGTATTGCGGTCGTAAGTGCTAGCCGCAGGTTGATTAGCGCTCACCCCAGTGGTAGAAGCCGCAGTGGTAGAAGCCGCAGTGGTAGAAGCCGCAGTGGTTGTACCCGTAGCTGTAGGACGATATACGCCCCTCACCTTCTCTTCATAATCGTAATCAATCTCTAGCTTATCGGTGAACTCTGGTAGATTTTCAGCTTGTTCTTTAGTCATTCCCAACGCATAAACGCGGCGAGAATTGTAGTCAATTTGAGAACGACCAACTGGTAGCAATACCTTTTTACCGAAAATCCAGAAACCTAAGTCAACGATCAAATAGCGGAAATGACCTGCCTCATCAACTAGGATGTCCTTAACTGAGCCAACCTTCTCATCAGTGGTTTGACTATAAACATCAAACCCATTGATATCATGATCAGCAGAACTTCCCCGGTCATTTTCATCAATGTCTGAAAGTTTTAAAAGAGCCATGCTATAAATTCCTTATTTGCACTAATAAATACATATTAAAAATTAAGTAGTACCGATTCATCCTTCTATTAGAAGATTTAAGGTAAGCAAATACCTACCACTAAGGGCGGAATTTTAACGGCGTGAGAATGGTTAAGCAATCTTGGTTATCTACGCTACAGCGCACCCCTGCGATCGCGGTTATTCGTGCCCCCGAAAAAAAACTCGGACACCAAATGGCTCTAGCTATGGCATCTGGGGGAATGCGGCTCATTGAAATTACTTGGAACACTGACTGTTCAGCTGAATTAATTAGCCAGCTGCGCTCAGAATTACCAGAGTGTACTATTGGCACCGGCACGTTGTTAAATCTGGCACAACTGCGACAAGCGATCGCTGCGGGTGCCCAGTTTCTCTTTACGCCTCACGTTGACGCCTCACTGATCCAGGCGTCAGTGGATGCTGGTATCCCGGTGGTGCCTGGGGCACTATCGCCCACAGAAATTGTCACGGCGTGGAATGCTGGTGCTAGCTGCGTAAAGGTATTCCCCATCGGCGCGGTGGGCGGTGCGAGCTATATAAAAAGTTTACAAGGACCGCTGGGTGAAATTCCCTTGATTCCTACAGGCGGCGTTACACTGGAAAATGCCAAACAATTTCTGGCGGCTGGGGCGATCGCCGTGGGACTCGCCAGTGATTTATTTCCTAAGCAGCTAGTGGCAGATAAAGATTGGGAAGCAATCGCACAACGGGCTGAAACCTTCATGCAAGAGCTAGTGACTGTTTAAGAAGGCTGAGCTAGGATTGTCAAGAGTAAAAGCGCGACATCTGTTGCTAATCTCAGCTATAGATAGTTTTTGGTTAAAATTCTTTCGTAAACTGGTACTGTAAGCTGCTTTGGCATGAAAAGCATGATTTCTTCGGACTGTCTGCGTCGCTCTAAAGTATTCTTGGTGAGTACGGCGCTCACACTTACAGCTTTGTGTGGCTCATCAATCCCATCTTTGGCGAAGCCACAGCCCAATCCCATTACTCAGAAAAGAAAGCCACAGCCCAACTCCATTGCTCAAAAAAACAAGCCAAAGACTAATTCCACTACTCAAAAAACCAAGCCAAAGCCCAATTCCACTACTCAAAAAACCAAGCCAAAGCCTAATCGCACTACTCAAAAGATCAAGCCAAAGCTCAACCCTATTGCTCAGAAAATAAAGGATCTGCAAAAATCCAATAAACGCTGGATTCAGGTTAACCTTTCAAAGCAAAAGTTGATTGCCTGGCAAGGCAAAAAACAGGTTTATGCAGTCCTTGTTTCTACTGGCAAACGCTCAACTCCAACTATCCCCGGCGTCTTTACGGTTAAATATAAGCTGCCCACTGCCAGGATGAAAGGGGATGACTATGACGTTCCCAATGTTCCTTACACCATGTATTATGACGTATCACGGCCTGAAGGCTCTTATGCGATTCACGGTGCATACTGGCATAATCGGTTTGGGACACCAGTTAGCCACGGTTGCACTAATGTAGCGGTCAATCACGCTAAATGGTTATTCAATTGGGCTTCACTAGGAACCCCGGTGGTTGTTAATAAGTAGTTTTGAGTTTTGAGTTTTGAGTTTTGAATTAAAAATTTTTAATTCAAAACTCAATTTTGTTGCATAAGTTATAGCTATTTAACTTAACTGGGCAACTAGTTGATTCTCCAGTAGTGTTTGATTCATCAGCAGGTCTTCCACGGTAATTCGCAAGAAGCGCTGGCTATCTATCCAAAACTGAACTTTAATGCGATCGCTCCCGGGATATCCTGGTGGTGTCAACTGGGCAATGCTACGGGCACCTTCCTTATCGTTGAGGGGTTGCACTGAAGTTTGACCGTTCGCCAGGTTACGGGTAATTAAGCGATCGCCGTCGAAATATACTTCTGTTCCCCCAGTTTGAGCGCCTAACTCTCCGATGATTAATTCAATGCTGGGTTGGTTTTCCAGTGACGCCCCCAAAACTAATTCTACTGAGTCACTCATGGGATAAGGCTGCCCAGCTTTAATAAGGGAATGCCAGTTGTGGCAGTTATTGCGCCGATCCCAATAGCGGATACCGTAACTGTGGTAGAGAAAATCTTTGAGTTCCACACCTTGGGCGAGTTGGAGAGCGCCTTGAGCAATAGCTTCAAATGGTTTTGAGCGGCGGATTTTGCTCGCGTCAAAGTATTGCTGTACCCATGTCTGAACGGCTGGGATTTCCACTGTACCGCCGACTAATAAGACAGCATCAATGTCTGACACCTCCACACCTTGCCGCCGTCCTTGCTGAAGTATCTGAGTCATTGCCTCATCTAGGCAATCAAAGAACTGATGTTCCTTAAGGATGGCTTCAAAGCGATCGCGATTCAGTTCTAACTCGTAACTCTCAAATGTCTCATCATTGAAATAAACTTCACTCGCTGATGTCTGCAAAGATAACTGAATCTTTAACCGTTCTGCTAATCGAGTAGTAAGGGGCGTTGGCTTTAGTCCTTGAGTGGTGGCAAAGTAATCTACTAGCCAGTTATCAATATCAGTTCCACCCAAATTTTGACCAGCTTTAGCCAGCACGCGGGCGGTTTTAGGTCGCTGTCCAGAATTCTCTGCCAGCAACTTTTCGCCCCATTTGAGAATAAAGCCCAAAGGTTTTTTCCCTGCCTGGACATCTTTAGGTAGCTGCACCAGGGATAGATCCAGAGTGCCGCCTCCAAAGTCAACGACCAGCAGAACTTCCGCATCTGTCATCCCGTAGCCAAGGGCCGCGGCAGTCGGTTCATCCAACATCCGCACCTGTTCTACTGGCAAAGATTGGCACACCTCCCCCAACCAATGTCGGTAAGCTTCAAAGCTGTCTACCGGCACCGTTAAAATTAGGGACTCTCCAACGTCGGGCATGGTAGCTTGAAGTTTTTCAATAATCTGGGTTAGGAACCATTGCCCAACTTGCTCAAAGGCAATTATCTGCCCATCAATTTCTGGGAGAAATCCTTGGATGTCAGCGCCAATCCCTCGCTTAAAGCTGCGGAAAAATCGGGGGTCAGTTTTGAGATCCAAACCGCGATCGCGCACTGCCTGTCCGACTACAACTTCGCGGCGCGAAGCGTCCTCAACATAAACCAAGCTGGGAATTAAGGGGGGATTGTGCCCAGTGATGACCGATAAACCGGGTAAGTTGAGAGTTTCTGGCTGCTGGGTAGCTGGGTTCCAACGAGCGATTACCGTGTTGCTAGTACCAAAATCAATTGCGATCGCCATTTAGTTAAAATTGTCTGCACCTATAACAACTTAGTTGCTTCTAGGCTGGATTGTCTCATGACGATGCTACTCAGTTCTCAAACTTGTTTTTGTTGCGGTTAAATTGTTAAGCAATTTATAGCAGTCCCCTTGTCGGGAAAGGTGAAAATCGACCTCGCCATCATAAACGCATCGAGATGCTGATATAACTAAAGGCTTGCTAAAAGCTAATTGCTATACACTAAATGTCCGTGAATTGCTCTGTTGTAGTTGCAACACTCATCTTCAGGTTATCGACAATCCAGTCGCGAATTACGTCATGAACAACTTCTGCAACTTCATCAAAACCATGAGTGGCACCCTCGTAGAAGATTAGGCGCTTAGGTTCGTGAGCGAGGTGGTAAGCATATTCTGAGCAGAATGGCGCAAGCACCCGGTCAACCGTACCGTGGAGTAGTAATATTGAGCATCCCAATGGCAGTACTGACACAGGGGTTGTGCCGAAGCTTTGCGTTGCTAGGGTGATAACGCTGCGAACGTTCTCAGAGATAGCTGCGGCTTGAATAACAACGGCACCACCAAACGAGTGACCGATCAATGCGATGTTCTCAATGCCTTCGCTTTCCAGGTAGCTAATGCCTGCAATAACATCAAGAACTGATTCGTCAAGTTTTGTTGGGTGGCGAAAGCGTACTCGCAGTGATGCGATCGCATCACTACCCTTGCTTCCCCCATTTCCAGACGAAGTATGGTCAGAATTTTTATTCGCCAGTTCCTGACAAAGCTGGGGGTAGAGTCCCTTAGCTGGAGTATCCCAGCCGCCGCCAACGCCGCCAACCCAAATAGCACCGCACTTAGCACCTGGCACTTGGTAGTAGCGGAAGTCTACATTGCCACGGCTTGTCATCAAGCGAATCGGAATATAGCCATCCTGAAGCGGTCTGACTTCAACATCACGTAGCGCCATCTCGAATTGCCCACCTTCCTCATACACTATGCCATTCTCCTCTTGTGCGATCGCTCGTCCGTGTAAAGCTGGCGATTGAAGCCTTTGTGGTCTATTCCATTGGACTTAATGATGCGATCTGAGTTCCTCTATCGCTTGGTTTACCTTACAAAACCATCAATATAGTGACTTTGGATACTAGTTTCTATATACACCTTGGGTATTATGGCAAGTGAAAGAAACATTTTTTAACATTAGTTAGAATGAAAGGGAGTGCTGAGGATCTCAAAAAATCCTTAAGCGCTGGAATGGCTAATCAAGCATGAGATATTTCAGAAAGCAAGGCGGCAGCCATGAATAACGAGCGAACAACAGAATTTTCTACTTTTTTGGGCAACCTCAAAAGCGGCATTTGGTTTCTAGGCATCTCATCTTGGTTATTTGGAATCACCGATAGAAGCATCGCTTCTTTCTCGGATGGCTATCTGTCTGCCATAGATATCATGCAGTTATTGACAGCCTCGTTCTTCTTTGTGAGTTGGCTATTTTTGAAGCCAACCTCAAAGCTTTAACCGTAAGGCTTTCATGGCGCTGTCTGGAGAGGCTACAAGTATTAGCCTAAACCCAGAGAATCAAATATTCGTGAAGTTGTGAACTTGGTAACGACAGGTAGAGACGTTCCACCGGAACGTCTCTACAGAAGTTTGTGGTAGATATAGCAGTCGCCAAGGCTGCGCTTGGCCATCGACCTCAACCCTATGCAGAAAGAAGTGCTGCTATCACTCTTCAACTGCTCAAAGCTAATTGCTAAAAGCTAATTGCTAATTGCTATAACAACTATCAACTAACCTGAAATTTCTCTTACCAGGGCGGCGGGGGATGAGGCTAAGCAGCGTTTAATTGGTGCGATCGCAGAAGGCGTTTAGGTTCGTTTGGTAGAATCATGTGGCATCATTTGCGTCGGCATTACCAACACCTTATCAACTCGATTACCATCCATATCCATCACCTCAAAACGTAAACCGCCCCATTCAAAATGGTCAGATGCAGTGGGGATACGTCCTAGATGCATAATCACAAAGCCGCCCAATGTATGATAGTTGCCCCTCTGATCTTTAGGTAACTCCTCCATATCAAAGAGTTCAAAGAACTCTTCCACAGCCAACATCCCATCCAATAACCAGGAACCATCCTCGCGTTGCACCACTTGCGGATCTTCCGGCTGCTCGATCGAGGGCATATCGCCAACGATCTCTTCTAACATATCGTTGAGCGTAACCAATCCTTGAATGACGCCGTATTCGTCTACGACCATCGCAATGTGGGTGCCAGTTTGCTTAAATAACTCTAAGACTTTCAATCCTCGGGTACTTTCAGGTACAAATAATGGCTGTCGCAACGATACTGTCAAATCAAGTGGCTGAGAAGCCAGGCACCGGGATAACAAATCAGTCACATGCACCACACCAAGGACATTATCAAGGTCGCCTTGGCAAATTGGAAACCGAGAATGACCGCTATCGAGCATCCTGTGTCGGTTTGTCTCAGCCGAGTCCTCCAAGTCAAGCCACACCATATCCGGACGTGGCGTCATCAAAGCACTGACTCGCCTGTCTCCCAGGCGAAACACGCGCTCTACCATATCTTGTTCTGCTTCTTCAAACGTTCCCGCCTCGGTGCCTTGCTCGATTAAAACTTTAATCTCTTCCTCTGTAACTTGTGGCTCTGTGGATGGTTTGATGCCCAATAGCCGTACCACCATATCAGTAGAGTTACTCAGCAGATAAACGATAGGGGAAGCAATTGTTGCGAACATCTGCATCGGGATAGCAACGGCGGCAGCAATCCGTTCTGGATTGTTTAACGCCACTCGCTTAGGCACGAGTTCGCCAACCACCAAGGTTAGATAGGTGATGAACACAATCGCTATTGCCGAAGCGATCGCTTCACTATACGGTTTTAGGACAGGGACATAATTTAAGAGAGGCTCTATTCTCCTAGATATCGTTCCTTCACCGAAGGCACCGGACACGATGATAATCAGTGTTATCCCCACCTGAACGGTAGGCAGAAACTGATTTGGATCGTTGGCCAGTTCCAAGGCAGCACGGGCTTTGGCATTGCCCTGGTTAGACATATGTTGCAGCCGCCCCTTCCGTGCCGAGACAATCGCCAGCTCTGACATTACAAACAAGGCGTTGACGATCGTTAGTAGGAGAATAATCAGAATATCAATAGTGAAGGACATTTCTAAAATTGCTGCTCGATCGAGGAATACTGGCTATTACGTTTTAATCTTAGTATCCGAACTCAGTGTTCTATTGGAAAAACTCTCAGGTTCAAGGGACTGAAGATTGCAACCTCTCCTTAATGGGACATAAATAGATTAGAGTCCCCAATCGCCGCGACATGATAAAGCATAGCAATATACTACCCAACCAGCGGTTTGGCAGTCATTTTATACAATAACCACAATCTGTTTAGAGTTCGCTCACCCCCGGCTCGTAGGAGCTTTTTTTCTTGCCCTGCCTTCTAAAATGGTGGGATAGGCAGCTATCCGGCTACTCTGACTTCCCCAACCTAACGAGTTAAGCAGTTCTAGAACTCATGGCCTTCTCTTCTATTATTCGTGCCCTTGGGCGATCGCCTCTCACTACAGAACTTCTGTCTAAACTAGATCGCCAGCAACACCTGCGCCTGGATGGTATCCCCCGCCTTCCCAAGGGATTAGTCGCTTCTGCCTTGGCGCAAGCAGAGGAGCGTAATTTGTTGGTGGTGGCGGCAACGCTGGAGGAGGCTGGACGCTGGGCGGCTCAACTAGAGGCTATGGGCTGGCAGACGGTACACTTTTACCCCACTTCTGAGGCGTCGCCATACGAGCCATTTGACCCAGAATCTGAGATGACTTGGGGACAGATGCAGGTATTGGCAGATTTGAGCAATTTTGGATTAGGGAATGCTGCTGAGGAATCAGAGGTTGTTGCGTCTCACAATTTCAAATCCAAAATCCCCAAGATAAAATCGATGGCGATTGTAGCCACAGAGCGATCGCTTCAACCTCACCTACCACCTCCTGAAGCTTTTAAACCTTATTGTCTTACCCTCAGCCAGGGGCAGACGTGGGAGTTAAATGTTTTTAGTAACAAGCTAGCTCAACTGGGATATGAGCGAGTGCCCTTGGTGGAAATGGAAGGGCAGTGGAGTCGGCGCGGGGATATTATCGATGTGTTCCCAGTGGCAGCGGAGTTGCCGGTGCGGTTGGAATGGTTCGGGGATGAGTTAGATCAGATGCGGGAGTTCGATCCGGCTACGCAACGTTCGCTGGATAAGATTGAGCTTCTGGTTCTGACACCTACTAATTTTCGTCCTATTGTTACAGAGGCTTTAAGAGAAAGGAACCGCAAAGACGCGAAGGACGCAAAGGAAGAAGAAGAGGAGAGCGTGCGGCGGTTGTTGGGCCAGGCTTTTGAAGAACCGGCTTCGCTACTGGATTATTTGCCAGAAAATACTTTAATTGCTATTGATGAGCCTGAGCAATGTCGCGCTCATGGGGAGCGCTGGGTGGAACACGCGGAAGAACAATGGCAAGCGCTTGCTTCCCCTATACCGCAAACTCATCGGTCTTTTGATGAATCTATTCAGGGTGTAGCGGAAAGATTTAAGCATTTGTACTTGTCGGAACTGGTAGAGGAAGGTAATGGTATTAATCTGGCAAGTCGCCCAGTACCAACAACGCCTCACCAGTTTGCGAAGATAGCGGAAGTGCTGCGGAAAGAGCGCGATCGCAATTTTTCAATTTGGATCGTTTCCGCACAGCCGAGTCGTTCTGTCTCTCTGTTGCAAGAACACGATTGTCCGGCGCAATTTGTCCCCAACCCCCGCGACTACCCAGCAATGGACAAGCTGCAAATCCAGCACACGCCGGTAGCAGTGAAATATTCTGGCTTGGCGGAATTGGAAGGATTTATTCTGCCCACTTATCGCTTGGTGGTGGTAACAGACAGGGAATTTTTTGGGCAGCATTCTCTAGCTACTCCTAGTTATATCCGTAAGCGGAGAAGAGCGGCATCAAAACAGGTAGACCCTAACAAGCTGCAAGCAGGTGACTATGTGGTTCACCGCAACCACGGTGTCGGCAAGTTTCTGAAGTTGGAAAGTCTGACGCTAAATAGGGAAACTCGCGATTACCTGGTGGTACAGTACGCGGACGGGTTGCTAAGAGTGGCAGCGGATCAGGTGGGGTCTTTATCGCGGTTTCGCAGCACCGGCGATCGCCCACCGGAACTCCATAAGATGTCCGGTAAGGCTTGGGAAAAGACTAAGAGCAAAGTTCGCAAAGCGATTAAGAAATTAGCGGTTGACTTGCTGAAGCTTTATGCACAGCGATCGCAACAGCAAGGTTTTGCTTACCCAGAAGATTCGCCGTGGCAGGAAGAATTAGAGGATTCTTTCCCTTATCAAGCAACACCAGATCAGCTAAAAGCAACTCAAGATGTGAAGCGAGATATGCAAAGCGATCGCCCGATGGATCGCCTTGTCTGTGGTGATGTCGGTTTCGGCAAAACTGAAGTAGCGATTCGCGCTATCTTCAAGGCTGTTATCGCTGGTAAACAAGTTGTTTTCCTTGCTCCCACTACCATCCTCACTCAGCAGCACTACCACACCCTGAAGGAACGCTTTGCCCCCTATCCCGTTAATGTTGGGTTACTCAACCGCTTCCGCACAGCTGAGGAACGCCGCGACATTATTCGGCGACTGACGACAGGCGAGTTGGATATCGTTGTGGGCACTCACCAGTTATTAAGCAAGGAAATTCGTTTAAAAGATTTAGGTTTGCTAGTGGTGGATGAAGAACAGCGATTTGGGGTCAACCAGAAGGAAAAAATCAAATCCCTCAAAACTCAGGTGGATGTTCTTACCCTTAGCGCAACTCCGATTCCCCGCACGCTCTATATGTCCCTGTCCGGAATAAGGGAAATGAGTTTAATTACCACGCCTCCACCTTCACGGCGTCCGATTAAAACTCATTTATCCCCCTCCAACCCGGAAGCGGTACGAACGGCGATTCGCCAAGAACTCGATCGCGGGGGGCAGATATTTTATGTAGTGCCGCGAATAGAGGGCATTGAAGATATTGCGACTAAGTTGCGGGAGATGGTGCCAGGATGCAGATTGGCGATCGCACATGGTCAACTGGACGAATCAGAACTAGAAGCGACTATGCTAGCCTTCAGCGCTGGTGAAGCCGATATCCTACTTTGCACCACCATCATTGAATCTGGCTTAGATATTCCCCGAGTCAACACTATTCTGATTGAAGATGCTCAGAAATTTGGTTTAGCTCAACTGTACCAATTGCGCGGGCGAGTCGGACGTGCTGGCATTCAAGCGCACGCATGGCTGTTTTACCCCAAACAAAGTAAGTTAACAGATGCTGCGCGGCAGCGCCTACGAGCGATCCAGGAATTCACCCAGTTGGGTTCCGGCTACCAGCTAGCGACGCGGGATATGGAAATTCGGGGTGTCGGCAATTTACTGGGGGCGGAACAATCTGGTCAAATGGATGTGATTGGTTTTGACCTCTATATGGAAATGCTGGAAGAAGCCATCAAAGAAATTCGCGGACAGGAAATTCCTCAAGTTGAGGATACTCAGATTGACCTGCAACTGACTGCTTTTATCCCAGCTGATTACATCCCGGATTTGGATCAAAAGATGAGTGCTTACCGCGCTGTTGCTGCTGCCAGTTCTAAAGAAGAGTTAACACAAATTGCGGCAGAATGGAGCGATCGCTACGGTGAAATGCCCAAAGCTGCCCAGCAACTTCTCCGTGTGGTGGAACTGAAACAGCTAGCTAAGAAAGTCGGCTTTTCTCGCATTAAACCAGAAGGCAAGCAACACGTTGTCTTAGAAACCCCTATGGAGGAACCCGCCTGGAATCTACTGGCAGCAAATCTTCCACAACACCTGAAGCCGCGTTTTGTCTACACCACTGGTAAAGTAACAGTTCGTGGCTTAGGCGTTTTTAAAGCCGAGCAACAGCTAGACAATCTCATTGATTCTCTAGGTAAAATGCAAGGCGCACTCCCAGAACTCGCACTTGCTTGAAGTTCAAGGTGTGTAAGGAGGTTCGCAACGAAAGTCATAATATAAGCTTGCAGAATCTGTAAATTGCTTATATCCGTTTCTTTGAAAACTCGTTGCGACTTTACCTCCTCAACAGTACTCATAGTCGTAAGTCGAGAGTGCAGAATGTAGGATTTAAGTTTGTGGCGGTTTCCAATTAGGATTAGTTAAGGCATTCAGGACCTGATCCTGCCACTCGTTGTGTACTAATAGATAGTCTCGAGCGTAGCCTTCAGGAAGGAAGTTGAGGCGACGCAGCAGTCGGCCGCTACGCACATTTGTCGGACTGTGGTTAGCCATGATTCGATGTAAATTAAGCTCATTAAAGGCAAAATCAATTGCAAGTCTTAGGGATTCTGTCATCAACCCCTTTCCCTGAGCAGATTGAGCTAACCCATATCCAAGAATGCAAGCATGGAAAGCTCCTCGTATGAAGGAAAAGAAGTTTGTGAACCCAAGCAACATGCAATCATCCGCAATGTCAAAGATAAAGAAATTACAAGACCGATCGATTTGAAAATCCTCGTGGGACGACCTTACTTTCTGAGTCCAAAATTCGGTTGTATAAAATGAATTTGGCTTGGGAGACGAAATTGTTTCCAAGTGCGCCGCGTTATCTCGATAGAATGCAATAATTTGTGGAACATTTTTCTCGGTAGCCAGCCTCAATATAACCCTCTCACCGCATAAATGCGGCCATGGTCGGTTCATTACAGCACCTCTTGCAGAACAGATAACTTTTTTTCCATACTATTAATTTTTTCCATACTATGTTTACACCTATATTTAAACAATATAGCAGTTGCCATAAGGCTGCTTGACAACCGACCTCACCCCCATGCACCCAGAACTACTGCTATAACTGTAGGTTTGCTAAAAGCTAATTGCTAAAAGCTAACTGCTAATTGCTATAAATTAAAGAATATTTATTCATTTATTAATCTCCTGCCTAAATTCTCGCAAAGCCTGAGTATGATTAGGAAAGTTGATACAGCGCATCAGCAAAGCTACATCTAGATGGGGAAGAAGTCGTGGCTCAGGGACAGCTTCATATTCCTGATCTCGAAGACTATAAAGTGAAAGTTGCCCATCTTCCCAAAACCAAACTTCAGGAATTTTCAGACGCTTGTAAGCTTCTAGTTTATTAATTCCACCGCTGCTGACAGTCACTTCAATTACTAGATCCGGGCGTTCTCTATTTGTACCCAGTTCATAAGATTCATCTGCTTCGCGCTTTACCTGTCCAGATTCACTTTCTAAAGTCATAGAACCTGTAGGCGTAAAATCTAAGCCTATAAATTCTAGATAAATTTCCAATAAAGCTGCGATGCGTTTTTTGATGGTTTCGTGTTTTTTTCCTGGCTTTTGCCGAATCTCTAAAACTCCATCCAGAAATGACAGCCTTACTCCTGGACGCTCAATAAGCTGGGTAACAATTTTAAATTCTCGCCAAGTTAAATCGTCGATCAAAATCGGTTTTGTTTCTTGGTCAACGAGTGTAATTGTCATTAGCCCACCTCAAGTCGAGTAAATAAAGTAAAAATACTGATTGAGAGCAGATTGAATAGGTATATCTGGCAATGCTATCACAGCAGTTTATTTTTCAGTGCGATGCCCTCCGGGCGGCGCGGAGCGCCATCGCCCTGTCGGTGAAAAAAGGCAAAGTGCGATACGTGCTTCGCACGGCGGAGCACCATCGCTACTAGCTTTTCCTCAAGCAGGTAAAGCTTCCAGATGTGACTTTATTTTAGTAGCATCAAGACTACGACCAATAAAAACTAGCCGAGTTTGTCGAGGTTCCTCCGCTTGCCAAGGTCGGTCATAAAATTGCTCAAATCGCGTTCCTACACCTTGCAATACTAGCCGCATGGCTTTATTGGGAACGGCAACAAAGCCTTTTATTCGGTATATTTCCTGTTGTTTTACCAGCGCTTCTAGCTGTTTTTGCAGTTTATCCGGGTCAAACGCGCGGTTTAAAATTACGTGGGTTGAGGTAATCTCGTCATCGTGATCGTGGTCTTCTTCGGTGTCATGATGACTCGGACGAGCATCTAAATTGTCTTCTACGGCAGATTGGAAGCCCATGAGGACATCTGAGCTTAATTTTCCCCCAGAACTCGGTACAATCTTTACTGACCTTTTTAGCTCTTTTTGAATTAAATTCACTACCTCGGCTTGTTGGGTAGCGTCCACTAAATCAGTCTTATTCAAAACCACCAAATCAGCACAAGCCAGTTGATCTTCAAAGAGTTCCTGCAACGGCGTCTCGTGTTCCAGATTCGGGTCTGCTTTGCGTTCTTCTTCTACCGCCTCTGGATTGCTGGCAAATGTCCCAGCTGAAACCGCTTCACAATCGACAACTGTAATTACAGCGTCCACCGTAGCCGCATTGCGAATTTCAGGCCAGCGGAAAGCTTTAACTAGTGGCTTGGGCAAGGCTAGTCCAGATGTCTCAATTAAAATACAGTCTAAAGAGTCTCGCCGCTTCAGCAACTCTTGCATCGTGGGTAAGAATTCTTCCTGCACAGTGCAGCACAAACACCCATTCGTCAATTCCACAATGTTGCTGCTGGTGTCAGAATCCTCTGGGCACACTCCACACGAACGCAACAGTTCGCCATCAATGCCTAATTCACCAAACTCATTCACTACGACAGCAATTCTGCGTCCCTGGTTATTTTGCAGCAGATGACGAATTAGTGTGGTTTTGCCACTACCTAAGAATCCGGTGATGACGGTAACGGGAAGTTTTGCAGCCATGAGCGATCGCGATGTGGAAGTGAAATTATGCTATTGCTTGCTCAAGATAGCACAGCCGGGATGCTCATCTGCTCTCAGAACCTTAAAGCTGACAATCCTGAAAACTTGATGATGATGGCAGCACCAACACCAAGTCTCCAGGATTGTTACAAGTAAAACAATATTGAAAAGAAATCAGGATTCAATCAGAAAGTGTCACTTACTCGGCAGTTGCCAGTTCAGTAGCACCACGAGTGCGCTTGCGTGTCAGCGTGTTGAATAGCATCTGACCAATGGCCTTGACTAAGTTACCTTCTAGTTCTTGGAACAGCTTCATGTTCATGCCAAAAGCGGCATTGGCTTCGTCTACAATCTTGTCTGCTGTGGCGTCATCAATCGGCAGATCGTTCATTGCCTGACGATATTTGGCTTTGAAAGCCTTCTCATCGGGAATATCTTGGAATTCGTAAAAAGCGGTGCCATTGCCATCCGAGAGGTTCATCGCCCGTTGAGCAATGCCTTTGAGGATTTGACCGCCGGATAAGTCACCCAAGTAGCGGGTATAGAAGTGGGCAAGTAACAGTTCTGGGGCTGTGGCTGATACTTCCCGGATTCGCTGCACGTAAGATTGGGCTGCTGCTGAGGGAGCTACTTGCTCGCGCCAGTTGGCTCCATAGTAGTAATATAGATCCTGCTCCAAGCTTTCCTTACGATTTAGTTCAGGAAATAACACCGTTGAGAGAATGGGGTGCTGCTTGTGCCGTTCCATCTCTTCTTCCATTGCTGAATAGACGAAGTAGAGATTAGCGACCAATTTCCGGTAAGAGTTCTTTTCAACGACTCCTTTTAAAAAACACTTGACAAAACCGACGTTTTCTGCCATTGTGTGAGCTTTTTTAGTTCCCTCACGCAACTTGGTGGCTAAATTACTGCTCATGCTAAATTTCCGTTAAGGTCAATTTCTGGACGATTTATTTTCCCAAGGCTTAAAAGCCACTAAACCGTTAGATTAAAACGATTCGATGAGAATTTCCAATAAGATTTTTAAAGTGGCGAGAGTCACTGCAACTAGATCGAGATGCGATCGCGTCAAGACCCATGCCTTAACTGGTGACTCCCGCACATAAAGTAAAAGCCCGGTACCTGCTTCATCTGTAGGTTCAGCCGATAGAGGCGCTGCTGTCCCGCTTTTAGTTGCTTAAGTAAGCTTACTTGACAATAACCTGCTGACAGATGCCTGGTAGCCTCATTCGATATAAACCTTTTGGATTGCCCCCCATATCGTTGATGCTGGGACAAAGCTAAAGCTATTTGGTAAGCACCAAGTCATCAACCAGAAGTGATATAACAGTTGAATGTCAGGAAATACGTACAAAAAGAGTAGTTACAGACTTGCAGAAACTTTAGATATTGTTACAATTTAATATTAAGAACACAAAAAATAGACAAATCAATGCTAGCAAAGTCTCCAAAAATGGTAAATAAGAAATCCTAATATTAGGTATATAAACCCCATTTTGGCAAGGCTTTTAGGGGCAGTAAGGTAACGGCAACTCATAGGCTACTGCACGATTACCAAAATAGAACTGAACTCAGGCACAAAAAAATATTAATAAGGGGTGCGGCTTCCTCTCTTGGCGGCACTTAAAGGCAACATCAGAGTAGATCAAGTAAAGGAAATTGATAACAATGGATTGCAGTAAAATTCAATTTTGTGACTGCAAATCACAGCTTGACCTCAACCAACTCCAGGCGCTTTTTCGACTGGGAGCATTCTGGGCGCAAGACAGACGAATTGAGGATTTGGCAGTTGCGATCGCTAATAGCGATCCTGCGATCGGCGTCTGGGATGGGGAGCGGCTAATCGGCTTTGCACGGGCTACTTCTGACGGTATCTACCGAGCCACAATTTGGGATGTCGTTATTCACCCCGACTATCGTGGTGCTGGGCTGGGGCGCAAATTGGTGGAGACGGTGTTGAGCCATCCTCGCATGAGCCGCGTGGAGCGCGTCTACCTAACCACTACTCATCAACAAAGTTTCTACGAACGCATTGGTTTTCAGTCCAACTCTAGTACGACAATGGTGCTGTACAATCAGCCCTTGGATAGTCCCCTTGCTTACCAAGCGCTACAGTGTTCAAATGAGATTAAAAACACGTTAACTTACTAGCTTTACTGCTCCTTGGCGCAAGATTTTCCAAGAACCGCCGCTCCATTTAGCAACAGTAGAAGGCACCCCGTTAGTTGGTTTGAGCGGCTCTAATCCAGTGCATAGAAGCGTTAGGACATCGGGAAATTTCTTTTCAACTTCTGCCATCGTTTGCAGGGGTGGCTCACCAGATAGGTTGGCGCTGGTAGTTGCTAAAGGGCCAGTTTGGGACAAAATTGCTTGGGCGATCGCACAAGCGGGCACTCGCAGCCCAATATCGGTATAACCGGGATTCATTGCCTGTGGGACGCTCCCCGACGCGGGTAGCACTAACGTCAAAGCTCCAGGCCAGTACAGATCTGCTACTTGCTGCCAAATCTGCCTCTCTTGGTCACTCCCGGTAACAAAAGGCCACAGAGATGCTGGCGATGCCCCCATCAAAATCAAAGGTTTATCCTGACTCCGCCGCTTTGCTGCAAAAATTAACTCGGCTCGATCGGGCCGAACAGCTAGCGCTGTTACGGTATCAGTAGGAAAGCTCACTAGTTGACCAGAGCGGGCACCAGCGACGAGGGCATCTAAGTAAACTTGCGTCATTCAATAGTCGGAGGTTTGTTAGGCTGTTATACATATATAGCAATCCTTCAATTAGCTGTTAGCAATTTTTCAGAAATTAGAGACGCCCTAGCAGGGCGTTTACTACTATCCGTGCATGGAGGTGAGGTCGATTGCCAAGAGCTATGATGACCACTGCTATATGTGCATATCAAGATCGTACAGGAGCAGAGAAGCCAAGGAGAGGAATTGGCTAATTTTACCCGATTTTCTCAATATGCAAGTTAAATGGGCGTGAGCTTAGTACTTAGCGGTTAGTAGGCAAGGATTTTATTAACAACTAACAGCCAAAATGAATTTTATGCCTGCCTACAGTATAAATAACTAATAATTTCGATAGGCTAGGGCAAAGCGTTCAATTCCTGCTAAATCAGCATGAATTTGAATTTGGCAGTAACTTCCTTGCTGGTGCAGCAAATCAGCTACGGCTGGTGCTTGTCCCGCCATCATTTCAATTAACCAGATGCCACCAGGGCGCAAGTAATCAGGAGACGTATTCACCAAATGGCGGATGTAATCGAGTCCTTCAGAACCGCCATCAAGAGCAAGGTGAGGTTCATGCCAAGCCACTTCTGGTTGTAGTTGCGGCACCAGAGAACTAGGAATATAGGGGGGATTAGCAACCATGCCGCTTAGCTGACCTTTTAAGGCGGACAACGGCTCCCACCAGGAACCCTGATAAAACTGGATTTGATCTGCAAAGCCCAACTGCTGGGCATTCTGCTGGGCAATGGCTAAGGCAGCAGAGCTGCAATCAACGGCATGAATATTGGCGGCTGGAAAAGCCTCTGCTAGTCCGAGGGCGATCGCACCGCTGCCAGTTCCTAAATCTGCCCAATGTCCTTGTTGCAGCTGGCTTACCCCAGTATTATCAACCGCAGCAACTGCTAGGTCAATCAGAGATTCCGTCTCTGGCCGGGGAATCAACACTGCTGGTGAAACTGCCAACAAAAAATGCCGCCAAGGTGCTATTCCTGTGAGGTACTGGATTGGTGTCCGGCCGTCAATCCGCTGCTGCCACAAAGTCGCTAACTTTGACAAAGGTAGAGATAGCTTAATCTGCGGTCTGTCTTTGAAAGATTCCAACCGCAGTGCCAACTTATCTAGGCTAGTAACTTCTTGTAGTAGCCAGTCCACTTCAGCTGGCGGGACATCAGCTGAAGTGGCGGCATTTCTTGCATAGATGCGCCATTGCCAGAGTTCCAGACCCGAAACTACCTGAGGGAGCGGGTCATTCATAGTCTTAACGCCGAGGAGCCTGCTGGGGCTTGTTAGTAGAAGAGGAAGGTTGGAGCGTTCGCAAAAATTGCAGGGACTCCTGAGAGGGCACTAGCACAATGTTATTTAGTTGGGCATTATTGCTGCTCCGCAGCGCCTGAATGACGCCCTGCAAATTTACTACCTGAATCTCAACTGTGGACGCTAAATCGGGTTTTTGCTTCTTGAAGCTATCCACCATTCCCTGTAATTGCTCTTTATCGAAGAAGAAAGGAATCACCTGCTGATTGTTTTCTTGAATTGTCAAATATCCTTTTTCCTTCCCGGCTTTAGCAACAAACATGGGAACGCCATTAAATTGTTGCACCTGTTGACCACCTTGGCGCAGCAGTGTCATTGCCGTGTCCACTTGCTGTTGCATAGGTACGAAAGCAAAATTCAGGGCGTCTGGCTTACTTTGATTCGATTCTTCGATCTTGTAAACTTCTCCCAGGGACATAGGTAGCACGCGCACCGTTTTTCCTAGATTCGGGTTTTCCTTCTTCAGCTTGTCGATAAAGCCTTGAGCATCCCGTTGGCTGAGAAAGACGCCCGCTACTGGCGTATCCTTATTAGTTTGGGGATTTTTCACCGTAGCAACCAGTGGCGCTCCGTTTTGATCGGCGATCGCAAATACGGGAACGGTTTGCAACTTTTTGACAACCTGCTCTTGTGGCAAGGCTAGCGCCTGCATATTCCCCATGAAAGATGACCCGATCAGGGCACTTCCCACTACACCTAGCGTGGCACTCCAGCGAACGAATGATTTCATTATTAATGACCTCAGAATTTCCCCTTCAATATTCCAGCCCAAGTAATTTAATTAGGTATAGAAGCTGCGCCTGGATACGCTTCCATAACTACAATTAGCCTGCCCGTTTTCAAGTCTTGCGTTGGCGAAGAACGGAGCCAAATCACCTTCGTGGCATTCCCAAGCACCTCTACCTAGAGATAGATTAAGAGCTTGTTTCCAATATATCGGTTTTGCTCTTTTGTTTCGACTGCCCTAGTGTTTTTTAACATATTCAATCAGATATGACTCTGCTGGCAGAGGAATGGTTCCTCATCAAGCGATATATGAAAAGCACGCCCTGTAACCAGCTTGTCAGCTGTGGGTAGTTAATTCTATAGCAGTCGCCATAATGGAAGAGTGACAATAGACCTCAACCCCATGCGCCCTCCAAGTGCTGCTTTCACTGGGAACGGCAATTAGCTAATTGCTAAAAGCTAATTGCTAATTGCTATAAAGTTGCCGATGAACCAGCGTTGCCGTTGCTTGATCTGTTGGGACTAAGAGAACCTCACTAATATTGACATTTGCTGGTCGGGTGACGCAGAAAAATACAACGTCGGCAATATCTTCAGGCGTCAGGGGCGTCAACCCTTTGTAAACATTTTTGGCGCGTTCGGTATCGCCGTGAAACCGCACTTCGCTGAATTCAGTTTCCACCATTCCAGGGTCTACGGAAGTCACACGTACTGGCGTCCCTAAAAGATCTTGCTTCAATCCTTCCGAAATAGCTCTGACGGCTGCTTTAGAAGCACAGTAGACATTGCCGCCGGGATAAGTTTGATGACCAGCAATAGAGCCAAGATTGACGACATGACCTTTGCCCCGGCTGACCATTCCTGGGACAATCTGGCGGGTGATATAGAGCAACCCCTTGACGTTGGTATCAATCATTTCTTCCCAGTCTTGGATACTGCCTTCGTGGAGCTTATCCAAGCCACGACTAAGACCAGCATTGTTAATCAGAACGTCCACTCCCAACCACGGTGCTGGTAGGGCAGAGAGGGCTGATTCAACACCAGCGCGATCGCGTACATCCAGGGGCAACAGATGCAGCTGGCAAGAAAACTTTTGCTTTAGTTCAGCTGCAAGCTGTTCGAGCCGCTCTTTTCGCCGAGCCACTAAAAGGAGCTTGGCACCTGAAGAGGCAAACGCTTGGGCACAGGCGGCACCGATGCCACTGCTAGCACCCGTAATCAACACAATTTTATCTTGAATAGAAACCATCTTTAAGGTAAAGTTTTGAGTTTTAAGTTTTGAGTTTTGAATTAAAAATTAATAATTCAAAACTCAAAACTCTTCTGCGGAGTTATTAATTTTTAACTGTTCATTCAAAACTTACAATTCATAACTCATAACTCCGCGAAGCGGTAACAACTTACGGAGAGGCTGCCTATAAACCAGAGCTACTGCCGCCTGCAACTTGTAGGCGTCGCGTTACCATCGTTATCCCATCTGCCCGAATTAAAACTGCTGACACCCAGTAACTGCCTTCTTTAAGCGGCGCTCTACCCATCTTAAAAATCCCACCCGCAGGCAGTGCCTCTAGCTCATAAGCACTGGGCTTGATATAGGCATCCGGCTTAACAGGTTCCTCTAAAGCTGCTCCCAGCAGCAAGTCATCTCCCAGTGGTTCTTTGACGATGGCATCAAAGTTGTAATCCTGACCCATGCGTAGCTTTTCTGGTAAACTAACGTCCACTGTAGGCGGCTTAGCTCCACTGCTCAATTGGGTTTGCTCGGCCAAAATCTCCTGCCGGACAATTTTTTCGCCGCTGATATGCTGGCGCGATCGCAGCGTAGAATCTAGTTTCATCTGTTTACCGTCTAGGGATTGGGTACCAGTGATATAAGTTACTGTTTCTGCGACAATGCCATTACTTTCCGGTTGCCAAGATTGAAGTTCTGTCCGGTAGTTTAGATTGGGATAACGTTGCCAGAGTTGAGCTAAAGCCTTTTCCATACCCTGACGAGTTAACCCATCCGAGTCAGTGAAATTTGGGCTGTAAAACTGCGTCACTGCTTGAGCTTGGTGGCTATTTGCCGCCGCATTAATTTGCGCCAGAATGTTTTTGAGCTGCGGGGGAGCCGTTTCCGCTGTTTCTGCCCAGGCACCTCTTGGCCACCCAGCTGTTAAGCCCAGAGTTAGAAGAAAAAAGATTGACCAACGTAAGGGTCGAGCCTTAACTTTGCAGCTCAGGGGTTGGCAGAGGCGTTGCATTAAAGTCAGAGAGTTACGCATTGGTGATAGATCTAAATTAGTTGTCTGTTGTTAGTTGTTAGTGATTAGTTATTTCTAACAAATAAAAACTCACAACTGATTTTAGCCGAGAGCTACCAAAAGCCTGTAGGAGAACGAGAGACTCGTGTCTAACGAACCGATACGATTGCTAATTGCCGCTAGTGGAACAGGGGGACATTTGTTTCCGGCGATCGCACTAGCCGAACAACTGCCAGATTACCAAATTGACTGGCTGGGTGTCCCCAACCGGCTGGAGAGGCAGCTGGTACCGGCTCAGTATCCTCTGCATACTATTGCCGTGGAAGGATTTCAACAGCGCTTTGGTCTGGGAACAATGGCAATTTTGCTGCGGCTCAGCAGTTCCATCAGGCAGGTGCGGCAAATGCTTAAAGAAAAGAACTTTCAGGGAGTATTCACCACGGGTGGCTATATTGCCAGTCCCGCCATAATTGCCGCACGCTCTCTGGGCTTGCCGGTGATTCTTCATGAATCCAACGCCTTGCCTGGTAAAGTAACTCGCTGGCTCAGTCCTTGGTGTACTACCGTGGCTCTGGGATTTCCACCAGCGGAACATTATTTACCCCGCGCCCGGACTTTGGTTGTCGGCACCCCTGTCCGCTCTCAGTTTCGCGCCCCCCAAAAACTTGAACTGCCGATTCCTGAGAATGTCCCCTTAATTGTGGTCGCTGGTGGTAGTCAGGGTGCTGTTGCTATTAATCAATTAGTGCGCCAGTGTGCCCCAGCTTGGTTTGATGCCGGGGCCTGGATTGTGCATCTAACCGGGGAGAACGATCCAGATGCTCAAAGTCTCCAGCACCCTCAGTATTTTTCTCTACCCTTCTACGACAATATGGCTGGGCTTTTCCAACGGGCTTCTTTGGCAATTAGTCGCGCTGGGGCTGCAACAATAACCGAACTGGCAGTGACGCAAACGCCAGCCATCTTGATTCCCTATCCCTTCGCTGCCGAAGACCACCAGGTTTTCAATGCGGCAATTTTTGCCGACGCCGGTGCGGGTTTGGTTTTCCGTCAAGCGGAACTGACGCCCCAGTTGTTAAAAGGTAAGGTGTTACATTTATTGCAGTCACCCCAACAGCTACAACAAATGGCTCAATGTGCTGCCGATTTGGCGATCGCAGATAGTGCGGAACGTCTTGCGGCTCTGGTGCGTCAATTGCTAAGTAGTTGTTAGTAGTAATTAAGTTATGAAACTCGCAAGTTTTACAACAGCTGCACTACTTGTTGTCACAATCAATTTGGTTGCACCAGTCAAAGCTCAAAATCCTGAACCGATTACACCTGGAACGGCTCCTTTGCAACCAACCCAGTTGACTTCAGACCAAGTTCTTCAAGCCTGTGCCCAAGATCGGGCGGATACACTGCCAAACCCCTACAGCAGGGATTTGCAGCCCAACCACTGGGCATACAAAGCTGTTCTGAGTATGCATTACTGTGGTGCTTATAGAGGCTCAGTTCCGCCAGCACAGGTTAAACCGTTTCTGGAACAGCAGAACCTAGAACGTCCTCAAGCAAACAGTTAGTAGATTACCGGTTTACCGCTTCGCGGAGTTTTGAGTTATGAATTATTAATTTTTAATTCAAAACTCAAAACTCAAAACTAATTAGTTTCCATCCAGGCAACACACTGTTGCATTTGATTACGCATGGTCTCTAGGTCAGCATGGTATCGGCGTCCGTGACCCGGTAGCACCCACTCAAAAGCATAGTTACCAAGTTGGCGCATTGATTTGAGTTGTTCAGGCCATGAGTACCAGCAGGCATTACGGAAGGCAATCAGCTGTTTGAGTTCGTCAGACCAAGCGAGATGGTCGCCTGTAAAGAGAAACTTGTTGTTGTAGAGCAAAACGGTATGACCTTTTGTGTGACCCGGAACTGGGATAATCAAAAGGTCTAAAGTCAGCTGCACAGGGTTGGAGCCAGAGAGTTGAATTTCCACATCACGAGTATCAGCACTTATTTCATCAGTGTGAAGGATGCGATCGCACCCAAAATGTTTGCGAAACTTGTGATGATCCGTCACATCATCTCTATGCGTCAGATACATATAACGAATCTCTCCCATCTCCTCTAGCCGCTTGACTAAAGGAGGCGCAAAGCGGGGAGAATCTACCAAAATATTGCCTTCCGGTCGCACAATCAAGTAACTGGCCGCACCGTATGAGTTCTCAGAGTGGTAGCCGCAATGATAAACATTTTCGGCTACAAGAATTGGAAAACTCTGCTGAGCGTCTTTAATATCTCTCGGCTTCTCGATAGTACCGATGGAAGCGGTGGGACAAGCCAACAAAGCCTGCATTGCTCGTAATCGTTCAACCTCATTCTCCGGCTGATGGTAAACTGCCGACTGTTCCCCCGCTCGATGGAACACGTCTGGAGTCATCCATCGGCAGGTGTCGCAATCAATACAGGTACTATCAACGAAAAAATCTCCGCTGACATTTTGGGAAAGACGTTGAGTGAGATGGGCCATCAGAATTTCTCCAAGGTACTCCCGCCACAGTGCGGCAGCACTTGGCGGTGATGAGGGTGCTTGATCGCTGGTTGAGTACGGCTCGATGCTCTGCGATTAGCGGAGAGAGTCGTCACACTTAAACCTAACGATATTGCCTCAAATTACTTGTGGTATTGTCCCCAGTGGACGCTTAACAGGCATCTGCCCTAAAGATCGCAGTGCCTATACCAACTATCGTAAAACTTTATTTCTGCTTTGTGTTATAAAAATGCATTTCTAATAAGTAATTGGGTGTAATTGAACGTAGGTTTGTACCATTATTATAAATGGGAAATACCGCGCCTGTAATTAGTTATTAAAAGCGTGAAAAAGCCTTTTTCTACTAACCAATAACTAAGAACTACTAACCGCTCCATAATTATGTTTATTGGAAACACAGCTAATTACTATATCTGCTCTTAAAACTCACGGCGTGAAAATATCAAAATAGCAATTGCCAACAGTAGCACTGTATAAAATAAGCCATAAACAGCATTACTGAGGAGAGCCGAAGCGGATGGTAAAACGCCATAAACCGCCTCATTTTTCAAATCCAGGCGGGATAAGTCCGGTAAAACCAGGTAAAGCCCCTGAGTAAAGCGTTGGAAGCCAGGATTTTTGGTGATTGCAGCCAGCTTAACCATGTCTTGACTAAGGTGCCCTACCAAATAAACGGCAAAGGTTAGCAAGGTAGCTAGTATTGAGCTAGTAAAGACACCAAACATTAGCGCCACTGCTGTCAGCAAAGACAGTTCAAAAAACAGGTAAAGTGCAGAAATCAGAATGCTAACCAGTGGGTAAGAAATACGACTGAAACTTAGGATGCCTAGATAAATTACTGTCATTGCCGCAACCAAAACGCCCAGGACACCGGATAAGCCCAGGTGCTTGCCGATGATGAATTCAGCGCGGCTAATAGGCTTAGGAATTAATACCAATATCGTGCGCTTTTCGATTTCTTTGTTAATTAGACCCGTACCAACAAAGATGGCAACGATGACACCTACCAAGGTGGCGGAGGCTAAACCGAAATCTAAGAGAATTTTATTTGACGTTGAAGCCGCCACTTCTGGTAGCACTCGCCACGCGGCCACCATCAAAAGGGCAAATAAGGCGATTAGATACAGGATGCGATCGCGAATCACTTCTCTAAACCCGTTGCTGGCGATCGTCCAAATTGTGCCAAAACTCACTACTAGCTCCTCCCCTAAAGCATAATGTTCAATTACTGTACAATGCTTCCTAGCAGAGTTATCCAGAACTTAACAGCCGGTTCCCTAAGGCATAAAGAACGCCATGCAGGGAGATGTCATTCCTACTTTAACCAACTTGACGCCAAGACAACACTTATATAAAATTCATAACCTGTACTTGTCGGGTAGTTTACCCTTAAGTAATGAGAAACTTTATCCACGATTTGTAGTCAAGTATTAAATAAAGCAGACGAACGCACACGATTTTTGGGGCAGTTATGGCGACCAATTTTGCTCAAGCTTCTGCTTCACCCCAGCCTGCACTAGCGCAGAATGCAGCAGCACTCAGGCAAATTTTTGAGACAATTGATGCACAAAGTTGTCCGCGCTCCTTCAACTTCCATATGCACACGGTCTACTCGGATGGTAAGTTGCAGCCGGAAGCATTGATAGAACAGGCGATCGCTATTGGTCTTAAAGGGCTGGCGATCACGGATCACCATAGTACCGGGGGCTACCAAGCCGCTCAGCGTTGGTTAGAAGAGGCAAGAATGCGATCGCCAAGTGCCTCCGTTGAAGAAGCTTGCCAGAAGAGCATAAAAGTTAGCAACGAATCGCTCCACCTCTGGACTGGCGTAGAAATTACCGCTAACCTCTTGGGAACTGAAGTTCATATCCTAGGCTATGCATTCGACCCAGAACACCCTGGTTTACAGCTTTATCTGCAAGGCAAGGCACCTCAGGGGGACAATGCCCGGGCCGCAAATGCGATCGCCGCACTCCATCAGGCGGGTGGCTTGGCTGTCTTGGCTCACCCAGCTCGCTACCGCCGTCCTGCTGACGAGCTAATTACAGTTGCAGCCCAGTTAGGCATTGACGGTGTGGAAACTTACTACGCCTACAACAACCCCAACCCCTGGCAACCTAGTCCAGCCCAAACCCAACAGGTAAAACATCTGAGTGGAACTTACGGGCTGTTAAATACCTGCGGTACCGATACTCACGGCTTGAACTTGCTCCAACGTCTTTGAGCCAAGAGGTGCAAGTGTTAGTAGTTATATCAAATCCGGGTTTGATACTTTCTTTTTGAACAATCCGCGCAATGTTTAGTAGAGAAGTTCCACCGGAACGTCTCTACTAACTAACAACTATCAACAAACGTGGAATCCATCGTATCGATGGCGGAGAATGAGCTTAAAAAGGTAAATTTGTTTTTCTCTGCTCATGAAGCTGAAAATAGTTGTTTCGCCTGGAACTTGGTATTAGGCACTTCATCAGCGTCCTTATTTTGCGACTACTACATAGGGCGAGGAAATGTTCGCCGCCTGCCCAGTACTGACCATTCCTTGGTAGATCAACGCAGCCACCTCAGCGCGAGTAGCTATTTGATTGGGTTTGAGTAACTTGACATCAGGATAGTTGACTACCAAGCTTCGCTCAGTAGCCGCCGCGACCAGATTGCTACCGTTTTTGGGTATGGCAGAGGCATCTTTATAAAATTGCAAAATCTTTTGGGGAGAGCCGGTGGGAGAATAATTCAATCCCCTTGCTAAGGCCATTAAGACATCAAGGCGGGAAACTTTTTTATTTGGGTTGACAACATTACCCGGCTCAAGCTCAAAGAATCCCCTTTGATAAACCTCCTGG
>JAESFH010000217.1_pt1 | contig 31637 bp, 30 predicted proteins | sample 9269381 | NCBI WGS metagenome assembly JAESFH01 (sample SAMN14504062, study PRJNA617094) | algae metagenome | isolation source: Aphanothece sp. CMT-3BRIN-NPC111 and co-occurring heterotrophs from well... | place: USA: Clark Mountains Wilderness, California | collected 2010-04-18
GTTCAGCCGCGTTGCCGCCGATGCTCGGGAAGCGCCCGAGTCTCTCGATCAAGGTAGCGGCCTGGAGCAGGTTCGGCGGCAGGTCCGGGGTTGCTCTGGCGGCTAGTTCACTGAGCTGCCGGTCCGGCCTCCCGAGCACCCGAGGCAGCCGGGCGAACCGCTCGTGCCGCCACCTCGGATATTCGGGGCGGCCGATGAGGTGATACAGGACCAGAGCAGGCCACGGCAGAAAGAAGACGAACAGGAGCCAGCCCTTTGCCGCCTCGGGCGAGCGGCGGAACGGGATGACGACGAGCATGCCGACTCGGATCACCCACTCCGAGATCAGGTAGAGGGTGCTCCAGGAAATCTCAGTCCCGATCGCCATGGCAATGCTCCCCGGCCTTCGTCCGGGAGCTAGAGCGTTCTCGCGCGAAGTGGATCCGGCTCGCGTGAAGAGCCGGCGCGTGATCTCCGCGGGCGCACGGCCGGCCTGCGGACATGGAAGTGCTTGTGGAGGTGCTGAGAACGGCCGCGGAGAGTGAGCGCGCTCACGAAAGGCGGCGGGAGACGCTGGGAGGGCCTTTGCGAGCGGGTGGGACCTCATCGTCGAGCTGGTCGCTGATGCGGTCGGCAATCATGACGAACCAGCGCAGCGCCCGGGCGGCGAGCTCGCAATCGGCCGGTCCCAGGTATATCCCGCCCTGGTCCATCCCGTCATCAAGCCGGTCCGCGAGAAGCCGTCCCTCGTCCTGGATTGTCATGGCCCCTCCTTGAAAGGTGCATCCACGTCCGCCTGGGCGGATCTGCCACGCACCATTGCGTGGAGGCTCTGCTCGTGCGGGTCGATGGAAGGATCCTGATCCGCATTGGTTAAGGCTTTGTTAAAACCGCACCCTCAATCCGTAGGCCATCTTCGGTAGCGGCAGGATAGTCGAATTTATACGCACGGAGTGCTTACCCGCTTCAACACGAGACTGCTCGGTCAGTTCGGCTCATCTTTCAGACCTAGGTCTGAAATTTTATTCGACCTCTGGCGGATCCGGCGGCCTCCGGTCGCGGCCTGCCCCGTGCGCACGGTGCGACGCGACCGCGCTTCGAGGATTCGCCGGTGCGCCGATCCGATTGCTCTGAGCGCCCGGGCCGAAATGCCAGCCTCGAACATCCGGTGAGCGGGTGGTCTGCAGCAGCCGACGCCGCTTGACCGGCGAGGTCCCGTCGACGCTGCCGATGGCGATCCGGGTGGCGGCGATGACGACGTGCTCAGCGAGCTGAACTCTCCAGATACCACGCCTCGCTCATCGGCCCCCCACTGGCCCCCGCGCGGCCTGTTCGAGCCGCCATTCGATCTGCGGCAGGCGGTCGGCGCCGAAGAAGCCTTCGCCATCGACGATCATGAAGGGCGAGCCGATTACGCCGATTTTGATCGCCTCGTCCACGGCGTCGGCGAGGCGTTGCCGTCCGACGGGACCTTGGATCAACGTGTCGACCGCGTCGGCGTCCATCGCCGCAAACATCGGCAACCTCGCGAGGGTTGCGGGATCGGTGATGTCCTGGCCCTGCACGAGGAAGGCGTCATAGATCTGCCGCACCAGGTCGAGGGCCGCGTCCGGGTGGTCGGCCGTGTGGCTGTAATACAGGCGGGCTGCCTGGTGGGCCGAGATCTGAAGCGGCTCGGGCATGTTGAAGGGCACGCCGAAAAATGCGGCCGATCGCACCATGTCCTGGATGAAGTAGCTGCGCCGGGCCGGCTTCTCCATCGGATTTCCGATGCCGTTGGCCTTCAGGATCGCCCAGAGCAGGATCGGGCGGATTTCGAGCGCGCGTCCGTGCCTCTCGGCCAGGCGTGCAATCGGTTCGAGGGCGAAGTACGCATAGGGCGAGGCGAAATCGAGGTACAGGCGGATCGGTTGAGGCATGGCTAGAACCGGAAGACCCCGTAGCCGGGCAAGCCGAGCGGCGCGTTGAGGGACGCCGAGATGGCGATCCCGAGGGCGTTGCGGGTATCGACGGGATCGATGATCCCGTCATCCCAGAGTTCGGACGTGGAGTAGTAGGCGGAGAGCTGCTCCTGATAGGCTCGGCGCGTTTCTTCCCAGATCCGGCTGATCTCCGCCCGGTCGACCTCGCCGCCTCCACGTCTCATCTGGTTTGCCTTCACCTCCGCCAGCGTGTTTGCGGCCTGGTCGCCGCCCATCACGCCGATCTGGTGATTGGGCCAGGAGAACAGGAACCTGCCGTCGAACGCCCGTCCGCACATCCCGTAATTGCCCGCCCCGAAGGAGCCGTTGCACATGACGGTGAACTTCGGGACCCGCGAGCAGCTCTGCGCCATGATCATCTTCGCACCGTCCTTCGTGATGCCGCGGCGCTCGTACTCCCGGCCGACCATGTAGCCCGTGATGTTCTGCAGAAACACGAGCGGCGTGTTGTTCTGGTTGCACAGCTCGATGAAATGCGCGCCCTTGAGGGAGGAGTCGTTGAAGAGGACGCCGTTGTTGGCCAGGATCCCGACCTTGAAGCCCCAGATATTGGCGAAGCCGCAGACCAGCGTGGTGCCGTAGGAGGGCTGGTATTCGTGGAACCGGCTCCCGTCGACGGTGCGCGCGATGATCTCGCGCATGTCGAAGGATTTCTTGATGTCGTCGGGAACGATGCCGTAGATCTCCTGGGGATCGTAGAAGGGATCTTCGGGCGCCTCCTGCTGCAACTCCCAGCGGGGCGACCGGTCCCACTGCGCGACGATCTCGCGACCGATATGGATGGCGTGCTCCTCGCTCTCGGCGGGATAGTCGCAGGTGCCGGAGACGCTAGTGTGCATGTCGGCGCCGCCGAGCTCCTCGACCGTGACGTCCTCCCCCGTCGCTGCCTTGACCAGGGGCGGTCCGCCGAGGAACACGGCGCCGGTGCCGCGGACGATGACGTTGTAGTCCGAAAGCCCGGGAATGTAGGCGCCGCCGGCCGTGCAATGGCCGAAGACCAGCGCGAGCTGCTTGACGCCCATCTTCGACAGGATCGACTGATTGCGGAAGATGCGGCCGGCCATGTAGCGGTCCGGGAACACCTCGGACTGGAGCTGCAGGAAGCCGCCGGCAGAATCGCAGAGATGGACCACCGGAAGCCGGTTCTCGATCGCGATGTCGAGGGCGCGGACGATCTTCTTCGCCGTCAGTGGATACCAGGCGCCGCCCTTGATGGTCGGATCGTCCGCCCGGACAATCACCTCGCGGCCGGACACGATGCCGATCCCGACGATGGAGCTCGCCGACGGCGACTCGCCGTCATAGGCCATGTTGGCGGCGAGGGACGACAGCTCGAGGAACGGCGTTCCCGGATCGAGCAGCATCTCGATCCGCTCGCGCGGCCGTAGTTTCTTCTGCCGCGCCAGACGGTCGAGATCGCGCTGCGGCCGTTGGTGCCGCGCGGCCTCCTGCTTCTCGCGAAACTCGCGAACGAGCCGGCGATTGCAGGCATCGTTGCGCCGGAACTCGGCCGACGAGGTGCTGATGGACGATTGCAGTCTGCGCATGGATTACCCTTCCAGCGCTGGCGCTTCGAGGCGTGCCAGCACGGCGTCCTTGTTGAAGACGCCGCCCTCGCGGACCGGTAGCTCGGCGATCACGCCGTCCCGCGGCGCGTTCAGCGCCATCTGGAGCTTCATGCTCTCGATCGTGAGGATCGTCTCGCCTCGGCGAACCGCAGCGCCGATCGTCTTCTGCACGGAGACCACCGCCCCCGGCATGGGCGCCCGCACCACGTTGGCGCCGCCTCCGGCCGCCGCCTCCGCGGCGGGATCGACCAGACGCGCCTCGAAGGTCCGGCCGTCCAGGCGAACGAACGTGCTATCGCCCGAGAGCGCTCGCGTGAACGCGACGGGCGATCCGTCAATGCGGATCGTCCGCGCGCCGCTGCCGCCGTCGCAGACGGCGTCGACCACATAGGTGCGGTCGTTCACGCGAACGACGAGGTTCGGCCGCCGCGCGACGATCGACACCGCGTGCTCCCGTCCGTCGAGCGTCATCTTGAAGGACATGTCAGTTCCTCCAGTGACCGATGGAGGCATAGGGTTCCGGCACCTCGAAGGCGAGGCTGCGGAATTCTCGGAACCCGAGCGCAGCGGCGATCAGGACTGCAGCAAGGGACTCGGCCGGAGGTTCACTGGCGGCAAGCGAGGAGCGGTGCTCCGCGACGAAGCCGGTATGCAGGTCCCCCGCCCCGAATGCGGGATGATCGAGCACCCTGGCGAGGTAATCGATATTCGTAGTGACGCCGAGGATGGTCAGGTACCGAAGCGCCGCCACGGAGCGCGCGATTGCGGCATCCCGGTCCACCCCATGCGCGACGAGCTTGGCGAGCATGGGGTCGAAGTCGGTGGTGACATGCTGGCCCCGGTCGAGGGCGTTCTCGAACCGCAGATCCTCGGCCTCGGGAGCCGAGAGCTGGAGGATCGTGCCGGTTTCAGGCAGGAAGTCCCGCTCCGGGTTCTCGGCACAGATCCGGCACTCGATGGCATGCCCAGTCCCCGTCACGGCCTCCTGCTCCATCGGCAGGCCGTGGCCGGCGGCAATCTCGATCTGGAGCTGGACCAGATCGAGCCCGGTGATCATCTCGGTGACTGGATGCTCGACCTGGAGCCGCGTGTTCATCTCGAGGAAGAAGTAGCGCCCGTCCGCGCCGAGGACGTATTCCACGGTCCCGGCGTTCCGGTATCGGGCCGCGGCGGCGAGCCGAACCGCGGAGGCGCAGATCTCGTCCCGCAGCTCCGGCGCCAGGTTGGCGGCGGGAGCCTCCTCGATGATCTTCTGGAAGCGGCGCTGGACGGAGCATTCCCGCTCGAACAGGTGGATGGCATTCCCCTCCCCGTCCCCGAGCACCTGCACCTCGATGTGCCGGGGACGCTCGACGAAGAGCTCGGCATAGACGCGCCCATCGCCGAAATAGCGCAGCGCCTCGCTGGCAGCGATCCGCGCGGCCGCTTCCAGTTCCGCCGCCTCGCGCACGATGTTCATGCCCTTCCCGCCCCCGCCCGCGGCAGCCTTGATCAGGAGCGGAAAGCCGATCTCGCTCGCCTGCCGTACGAACCCGGCAAGATCCTCGGTGGGCATCACGGAGGGGGCGACAGGCACGTCGTTCGCGGCCGCAAACTGCCGCGCCGAGATCTTGTCGCCCATCAGCGCAATGCTCTCGGCGTCGGGGCCGATGAAGACGAGACCCGCCTCCGCGACGGCGCGCGCAAAGCCCGCATTCTCGGACAGGAACCCGTAGCCCGGATGGATGGCGTCGGCGCCGGTCGCCAGAGCCGCCGCAACGATCTGGCCGACATCCAGATGCGCCGCCACGGGCGTGTCGCCGCGGATCTCGACCGCCTCGTCGGCCATGCGGACGTGCTTCGCCCTCGCCTCCACGGCATGGTGGATTGCGACCGCCGCGATGCCCATGGCGTGCAGGGTGCGGATGACGCGGCAGGCGATCTCGCCCCGGTTCGCGATCAGGATCTTTTTGAACGGCACCTGCCTGGCCGATCCTGCCAGAGTCCCGGAGGGTTGGAAGGTCATCATGCCGCGTCCGTGTCTGCGAAGGGGGCCAGGCGACCACCGGGCTCCACCCAGGCGGCTGGCACCGCAACCGGAAGGTCCATCAGGACCTGGGCCATCGCCTTGCCCTGAGGATCGTGCCGCAGCGATGCGATCCCGCCGCCGCCCAGCGCGCGATGGAGGAGGAAGTTGAAGCCCCCGAGCCCGGGCCACTCGAAGCGCTCGACCTCGCCTTCCACGTAGTGGGCGAAATGCGCGCGGACGGCCTCCGGCGTCAGGGCACGACGGAGGACCGGGACATAATCCGGGTCGCGGGCGATCACGCCGATATTGGCGATGTCGCCCTTGTCGCCGCTGCGGCCGAAGGCGAGCGCCACGAGCGGCACCAGCGCGGTCGGGCCGACGGAATGGCCCGAGTCCGGCGCGGCCGGCCTGGGCGATGCGACCGATTCCTGTGCGGCCTCGCCTCCGGACCAGACTGGCACCGCGATCATGCGATCTCCCAGCCGGACGGAGGTGTCGACGGCGTCCTTGTCGATCAGGAAGGAGAACAGGCGCACGACCGGCTGCGGCTCCGGGCGGCCGCCCGCGAAGCCGGTCAGGCTCTGCGCCATGCTGGTCGCGGCGGGGTAGATCTCGCGGGCGAAGATCTGCAGCGCATCCCTGGATCCGTGGCGCACGGCGATCTTCAGGACGACCTCGCGCGCGGCGGCGGACCGGCTGTGGGCGCCGTAGCTCGTCTCGGCCCCCAGGACCTCGACGGAAGTCTCCAGGTAATCACCGAATCCGGCCTCCCGGATGAGGCGCCCCGAGCGCGCCAGCACGGCCTCGGCCACGGCTTTCGCCCGCACGGCCGCGTCACGTCCGACGATCATCATCGTCGCGGCGCAGCGGTACCCGTCCGCGTAGGTCGCACTCACCTTGTAGCGCCGCGACGGCGGCCGACCTTGCGCCCCGGATACGCGGACGCGGTGCGTCCCGACCGACTCCAGGCGAACGGCCGACCAGTCGCAGCACACGTCCGGGAGCATGTAGGCGGCCGGGTCGCCGACCTCGTAGACGACCTGCTCCGCAACCGTTGCCGGACTGACGAGACCGCCCGTGCCGTCGGGCTTGCCGACCACGAAGGTCCCGTCCGCACTGCAATCGGCAACCGGGAAGCCCATGTCGGCCCAATCGGCAGCGACCTCGCGCCAGTCGGTCGTGATGCCGCCGGTGGCCTGCACCCCGCACTCGAGGATGTGCCCTGCGAGGCTGCCGGCGGAGAGCCGGTCATAGTCCTGGGCGGTCCAATCGAATTCATGGATCAGCGGGCCGAGAACGATGGCCGAGTCGACGCAGCGCCCGGTCACCACGATATCGGCTCCTTCACCGAGCGCCGCCGCGATCGGAAAAGCGCCGAGATAGGCATTGATGCTGGCGATCCTGTCCGGGAACGTGGCCCCGGAAAACATCTCGACGACGCCCTCCTCCCGGAAGCGTTCGGCGCGGTCGGAGAGATCGTCACCGAGAGCGACGGCGACCTTCAGGTCCACCCCGACATCGCGGAAGGCGGCGAGCAGCGCCTCCCGGCAGGCCTCCGGGTTGACGCCGCCCGCATTGGTCACGACCCGGATCCGCTTCTCGGCGATCTCGCGCGCGAGCGGCTTCATCACCAGCGACACGAAGTCCGTCGCGTAGCCGAGCGCCGGATTCTTGGCCTTCATCCTGGCCAGGATCGACATGGTGATCTCGGCCAGATAGTCGAGGACGAGATAGTCGATGTTCCCGCCGCGGACGAGCTGACGCGGACCTTCCGGGCTGTCGCCCCAGAAGCCCGCGCCGCAGCCGATTCGCACCGTCTCGCGCATAGTCCCCCTCACCGTCCGGTCCAGGCCGGCGGCCGCTTCTCGGCAAAGGCCGCGAAGCCTTCGCGCGCGTCCTCGGTCCGGGCCATGTTGGCCAGCATGAACTGCGCATATTCGAGCGCCGCGTCGGTGGACATCTCCCGGATCTTGCCGAGCGCCTGCTTGCCGAGGCGGATGCCGGTCGGCGACTTGTCCGCGATGCGGGAGACGAGCCAATCGGTCTTGGCGTCGAGATCCGCCGCCGGCACCGCGTAGTTCACCACGGCGGCGGCCTCCGGGGCGCCAGCCGCGATGGTCTCGCCGGTCAGGCACAGCTCCGTCAGCCGGCGGTAGGGCAGCACGCGCAGGAGATACGGCAGGATCATCATCGGGAAGAGCCCGACCCTCACCTCGGTGACGCCCAGGAGAGCGTCCTCGCGCGCCACCACGAGATCGCAGGCGCAGACGAGGCCGAAGCCGCCACCCAGCGCGTGCCCGTTGACCCGCGCCACCAGCGGCAGCCGGCAGGAATCCATCCGACGCAGCAGCTGCGCAACGTAATGCCGCGGGTCGCTTACCTCGATCGTGAATGGGGTCCCGTCCGCATTGGGCTTGAGGTCGCCGCCGGCGCAGAACGCCTTGTCGCCGGCACCCGTCAGGATCACGACCCGGATCGCGGGACCGGATTCGGCGGCATCGAGCGCCGCGACGATGGAAGCCGCCACGGATTCGTTGAGCGCGTTGCGGCGGCTTTCGCGGTTGATCGTGACAACCAGCGAGGAGCCCTCGCGCCGAGTGGTCACCTCATCGGTCACGCCTGCGTCCCCATCTCTGCCCGTCTCGCCGGCTCTTTCCTCACAAATGATTCCAATTCATTTGCGCTGTCAATACACGGTGCTGCTGGACGTCCATCTCTCCTGCTCAAGCTCCGGCAATACTCTGATTTCCAGGAGGGAGATTGACACGCCCCCGCCAGAGTTGCTGAAATGCGCTCACTAACGAGCCGGGACTCTGCCGAGCGCATCGCGTGATCGGCGGTTTCACCGGCATGGCAGAGGGAGGGAGCCAAGGTGAACGCTCTCGGCGGCAGTCCAGTCGGTAGCAATCAGGGCCATGCGTTCGGCCTCGACGACGATCAGCGTGCCATCCTGGATCAGGCGGATCGCTTCGCCCGCGACGAGCTCTACCCGCTCGCGTCCCGGATGGACAACGAGGAGTGGTGGCCGGAGGAGGCCTTCCGGAAGATCGGCGAGGCCGGCTTCCTCGGGGTGACGATTCCTGAGCGTTACGGCGGGGTGGGTCTCGATCTGGTGGCGTCCGGCGTTGCGCTCCAGGGCCTCAGCCGCTGGAACCATGCCATGGCCCTGTCGGTGGTCGCCCACGACAATCTCTGCGCCAACAACATCTACCGTAACGGGAACGAGGAGCAGCGGCGCAAGTACCTGCCCGACCTCTGCTCCGGGCGTAAGGTCGGTGCGCTCGGCCTGACCGAGCCGGGCGCGGGTTCGGATGCGCTCGGGTCCATGCGGACGACCGCGCGTCGCGACGGCGACCACTACGTCCTGAACGGCAGCAAGCTCTACATCACCAACGGACCGGTCGCGGACGTGCTCCTGGTCTATGCCAAGACCGACAAGGAGCGCGGCCCCCACGGCATCTCGGCCTTCATCGTCGAGAAGGACTTCCCCGGCTTCAAGGTGGCCCAGAAGCTGACCAAGATGGGGTACCGGGGCAGCCCGACGGGCGAGCTCCTGTTCGAGGATTGCCGGGTCCCGGCCGCGAACCTGGTCGGCGAGGAGAACCAGGGCGTCGGCATCGTCATGAGCGGGCTCGATCTCGAGCGCGCCATGATCTCCCCCCTTTGTCTCGGGATCAGCGAACGGGCCCTGGAGCTCTCCGTCGAGTACGCCAAGACCCGGCAGCAATTCGGCAAGCCGATCGGATCCTTCCAGATGGTGCAGTCGAAGCTCGCCGAGATGTACATGCTCGTGGAGACGATGCGCACCTTCACATACCGCACCCTTTCCGAGGCTGCCCCGATGGAGGTTGGCGGCGGCGGTCGCGGCGAGATCCACATGCTGACCGCCGCGTCCGTGATGTATGCCGCGGAAGCCAGCCATCAGGTGCTCGACATGGCAGTCCAGGTCCATGGCGGCATCGGCTATATCTGGGAATCCGAGATCAACCGTCTGTACCGCAGCATCAAGCTTCTGGAGATCGGTGCCGGCACGACGGAGGTGCGCAAGATGATCATCGCCGGCGAGCTGCTCAGGGGCATGAAGACGAATGGCTGACGAGGGAGCCGAGCAACGCCGGCTTGGGCTGGACGACGCCGCGTTGGCCGTTCTCCCGACGGTCTATGCGCCCGGCTCCTTTGCGGGCAGGACGGTGCTGATCTCCGGCGGAGCCGGCGGCATCGGGCGGGCGACCGCCTGGCTCCTGGGGCGGCTGGGCGCCACTATCGTCCTGACGGGTCGCGGCGAGGAGAAGCTTGCCGGAGCGGTCGCGGTCATGCGTGCCGCCGACCTGGCGGTCACCGGTTATGCCGCGGACATCCGCGATCCGGACTCGGTCGTGGCGCTCCATGACCGGATCGGGTCCGAGCTCGGCGGAATCGACATCCTGGTCAACAGCGCCGGCGGCCAGTTCCCCCAGGCCGCGATCGACTTTTCGGTCAAGGGCTGGAACGCGGTGGTGAACACCAACCTGAACGGGACCTGGTACATGATGCAGGAGGCGGCGCGCCGTTGGCGCGATGCCGACCGCCCCGGCAGCATCGTGTCCATCGTGGTCGTGACCCAGCAGGGTCTGCACGGCGTCGCCCATACGATCGCGGCCCGCTCGGGCGTGATCGGCCTCAGCCGGGCGCTTGCGGTGGAATGGGCTCCGCTGAAGATCAGGGTCAACTGCGTCGCTCCGGGCGTCATCGAGACTCCGGGCTGGAAGGTCTATGATCCTGCGGCGGTGAAGACCTACTCGCGGTCGAACCCGATGATGCGCACGGCCTCGAGCTGGGAAGTCGCCGAGGCCTGCGCCTATCTCGCCGGTCCTGCGGCGGCCTTCGTCACCGGCGAGGTCCTTCACGTGGCAGGAGGCTCCCAGCTCTGGGGCGAGACCTGGACGATCGAGCGCCCGGCCTATTTCGACGGACCGCGCGACGCGGATGAAACGGGCGGGGGCGATTCGTGATTCCGGTTCAGAGGCTCTGACGCGGACTCCGCTTCTTCGGTTGCCCGCCGGCGATCGTCTCCAGCCGGGTTGTCGCGGCCTCCAGCCGGATGAACACCGAGTCCAGCGGACCGGCGGTAGGCTCGCCCATGGCGAGCCCCCGGTAGATCATATTGGTGATCGCGTCGGCCGTCGTTTCGGCGTCGAAATCACCCTCGTTGCGCAGGAACGCCCAGGTGCGGTGCTCGATGCAGCCGAAGACCATATCGCGCACGAGCCCCGGCGACGTGTCGGCGCGCAGCTCTCCGGATTCGATTGCCTTCTTGACCACGTCGACGAGGCGATTGGTATAGGCCTGATTGAGCTTGAAGAGGCGGGAGTTGCGGTAGTCCGGTGACGGCCGGATCTCCTGGAACATCAGCCGCGCCAGGGCCGGATCGCGGCGGATCGTCATCAGGTGGTTGTAGACGATCGAATGGATCTGATTCCAGACCCCTCGGACCGCCGCCAGATGTGCCGCGTCCTGGCTGAGGACCTCCTCGAACCAGAGCTCGACCACCTTGATGAGGAGCTCGCGCTTGTTCGCGAAGAACCGATAGATGCTGCCCTCGACCACGCCGGCGCGCAGCGCGATGTCGGTGATCAGAGCATCGTTGTAGCCCTTGTCGGCGAAGACTTCCTTGGCGGCCTTCATGATGTCGCCGATACGGCGCTCCGGAGGAAGTCGGTTGACCTGCCGTCTTGGTGCACTGCGTGCCATCGCATTCCCTTGCCGGGCGTCCGAGCCCGCATCGACCGCAACCCGCCGGAGACCGGCAGGGCTGCTTCATCCGTCCTCGGGGTCGACCTTCCGTCGCTGCCCGAGCCTTCAACTAAGACCTTCCTTTAAAATTTCTCTACAGCGTGGCGCAACATTCCGCCTGTTGTACTCCGCGCAATTTCCTGCGCCGGCCGAAATCGTGCGGCTTTGCGCCTTTGTATTCCGTCAGGGACTTGGGGTATAGCGACCGACCGTCAGCCGCCGTCCGGGTGCCGCCGCGGATCCAGCCGAACGGATCCACGCCGAGGCGATCTCGGCACCGGATCTCCGCGCGATGCTCCGAAACGATGTTGACATCCGGCCGCAGCTCGCAATTAATAAGTGCAATTCATTACCACGGCGCCGCCCGCACGTTTCGGCGACCGAGAGCGCCGACGTGGAAGACAAGTACGGGACAGCAGGAAAGAGCGCGCCGCCCCGCGACCGTGACGACGGGTATTCGCGTCCTGCGGCCTGATCCGACAGCCGCTGGGATGACCGGTTGAGCATCTCTGATAAATTTGTTTCATTTGACAGGAGGGCCGGATTGTCACGAGTGCCGACGGGCCGGCAACCCTCTGCGACGAGGCGCGGGCAGTCGCGATCCGAGGCATCGCACTGAGCTTCGCCGCGCCTCGTGATGGCCGAACGGAAACCTGCGCTATCGGCGCTGCTACCGATCCGCGTCCCCAGCTGCCGCGGTCGTGACAAGACCGGTTCGGCGCGCCAAGTCGGGCCGTCGAGCCCCTCACAAGATCGGGCCGCTTCGACAGGTGGAGAGACGCCATGCCCCTTCCCGAGACCCTCGCTGCCCGGCTCTCCGCGCCGATCATCGCTGCCCCGATGTTCCTGATCTCCGGGCCGGACCTCGTGGTCGAGTGCTGCCGGAATGGAATCGTCGGCACCTTTCCGGCCTTGAACCAGCGAACGTCGGAAGGGTTCGCGGATTGGCTGGACGAGATTGCCGACCGGCTCGACGGCCCGTTCGGTGGACGGGCGCCCGCCCCTCACGGGGTGAACCTCGTCCTGCACCGCAGCAACCCGAGGCTCGACCGCGACCTCGAGATCGCGGTCTCCCGGAAGGTGCCGCTCATCATCACGTCGCTGGGCCTCAACCGCGACCTCATCAAGGCCGTGCATGATTACGGCGGGCTCGTATTCCACGACGTCACCACCCTCTCCTTCGCGGCCAAGGCACTCGAGGCCGGGGTGGATGGACTCATCGCCGTTGCCGCGGGAGCGGGCGGGCACGCCGGTCTGCTCAGCCCGTTCGCAGCGATCGCGGAGATGCGGCAGCTGTTCGACGGCATGCTGATCCTCGGCGGGGCCATCAGCAACGGGGCCCAGGTTGCCGCCGCGATCATGATGGGAGCCGACATGGCCTATCTGGGCACGCGCTTCATGGCGACCCAGGAGAGCCTCGCGCCGGACGCGCTCCGGCGGATGCTGGTCGAATCCTCGTCCGCGGATATCGTCTACACACCCGCGATCAGCGGCGTGCCCGCCAATTTCCTGCGCCCGAGTATCGCCGCGGCAGGCCGCAACCCCGACGACCTGACGCGGCCAGCCACCTACAACTTCGGCACGACGGAACCCAAAGCCTGGAAGGACATCTGGGCCGCCGGGCATGGCGTCGGCGGCGTGGATGACATCCCTCCTGCCGCCGATCTCTGCCGCCGCCTCAGTCAGGAATACGAGGACGCGCTCGCCCGCGTTCCCGGATTGTCGTTCAAGGCGCGGATGCGGGTCGCGAAGGCGGGATGAGGCGAGTTCATCCGGTCGCAATGGTTCCCCTGCGCCCCGGATATTGCCGCTGTGCGGGACGCGCGTGCTCGCGGTAGGATCGGCTGCGGGTACTGGGCGATTCCGACGGGCGTGCCCCCCGAACGGGAGAGTTGACAGCTACAACTGAATAATCTTCATTAACAGCTGCGTGGCAGGGCCCTCGATCGAAAAGAAGGGTGCGCATCGGGAGGAGAACTTGAACAAAAATTCAATTCACCTGCCCTTGGCGCACGGGCCGGCGGAGCCAGATCTCGCAGGCACTCGGGACAGGGCTACGCGAGGCGGATTGAGCGCAGCATCTTTTCACGGGCGTTCGGCGATCACGCCCGGTATGATACCCGTCCTCGATCCTTCTGCCGACCGGGTGGCCGGATGACAGCGCCTCTCGCCTCCTCCTCCAGGCTTCCAGTTGACGGCCCGGTCGTGCTGTCCTGCCAGGGCATCGAGAGGTCGTTCGGCGGGCTGCGGGCCTTGAAGGGCGTCTCGCTGGAATTGAATCGGGGCGAGATCCTCGGCCTCGTCGGCCCGAACGGCTCGGGCAAGACGACCCTGGTCAATGTCATCACAGGATTCTATCCGCCTCAGAGCGGCACGGTCACGCTGTTTGGCGAGGACATCACTGCGGTGGCGCCTCACCGCATAGCCAAGCGCGGCGTCGCCCGGACCTTCCAGAACCTGGCGCTGTTCAAGGGCATGAGCGTCCTCGACAACATCCTGATCGGCCGGCACGTGCATATGCGGCCGAGCGCGCTGGCGGCCTTCTTCTACTGGTGGTGGGCCGAGCGCGAGGAGCTGGCGAACCGGCTCGTCGTCGAGGAAGTCATCGAGTTCATGCAGCTCCAGGACATCCGGGACGAGCCGGTCGAGGTCATTCCGCTCGGCCTGCAGAAACGCGTCGAGCTCGCGCGTGCGCTCGTCTCCGAGCCGCGCCTGCTCATCCTCGATGAGCCGATGGCAGGCATGAACCAGGAAGAGAAGGAGTATATCGCCCGCTTCATCCTGGATGCGCGCGAGGCACGCGGCGTCACAATCCTGATCATCGAACACCACATGGACGTGGTCACCGCGATCTGCGACCGCGCGGTGGTGCTGAGCTACGGCGAGATCATCGCCGCAGGGCCGCCGCAGCAGGCGATCGCACACCCCAATGTGGTCAGTGCGTACCTCGGTGAGCGCGCCGCGAAGCGTCAGAGAACGTGGAGCGCGGCATGACGGCGGCGGCGCGCATCTCGGACGCGACGCCGCGCTGGTCCGTGGCGGACGACGGGGCCCCCGCGACACTCATCGCAGCGCTCGCCCGCAATGCGGCGGAACACGGCAGTCGCGTGGCCTTCCGGGAACGCCGCTACGGCATCTGGCAGGAGCAGACCTGGCGCGAGGTGCTGGACGAGGTGACGGCGATCGCCGCGGGCCTGGAGGCCGTCGGGCTCTCCGCCGGCCAGGCCATGACGGTGATCGGGGACAACCGGCCGCGGCTCTACTACGCGATGCTGGCGGCCAACATGTTGCGGGCCTTCCCCTCCCCCGTCTTTCCGGACGTCCCGCTCGAAGAGCTGATCGCGGCCACGCGGCATGGATCCGCCATGGTGGCGGTCGCCGAGGATCAGGAGCAGGTCGACAAGCTCCTAGAGCTACGGGAGGCGACCGGGCGCGCGGCCATGATCCTCTACGACGACGAGCGCGGCCTGGACAGCTACGAGGCAGCCGGGCTCATGTCGCTCGACGCGCTCATCGCAAAAGGGCGCGAACGGCTCGCGCGCGAGCCGGATCTCGCGCACCGGCTGGTCTCTGCGGCGGAACCGGACGACATCACGGTGCTGTTGCACTCGTCGGGAACCACAGGTCTGCCGAAAGGCATTCCGCTGCGCCATCGAAACGTGGCCCGCGGCGTCCTCAACGCGAGCCGGAGCGGCTATTTCCGCAAGCACGAGGAGCTCTACGCTTACCTGCCGACCGCCTGGGTCGGCGATTTCGTCTTCACCCTTGGCGCGGGGGTGATGATGGCAGCCACGGTCAACATTCCGGAGCGCCAGGAGACCATCCTGCGCGACCTGCGGGAAGTGTCGCCGACCTTCTACCTGGCCGCCCCGCGGGCGTGGGACCAGATGCTGACCCAGATCCAGGTCGGCATCAAAAACTCCACCCCCTTCAAGCGCTGGCTCTTCGACCGCTTCATGCCGCGCGCGGTGGAACTCGAGCGCAAGCGCCTCGCGGGCTCCGCACCGACGGCATCGGAGCGGCTCATGGACGCGATCGGCAACATCCTCGTTTACGCCCCGCTGCGCGACCAGCTCGGCCTCGCCCGGGCGGACCGGGCCTTCACGGGCGGCGAGGCGCTGGGCGAAGATACGTTCCTGTTCTTCCGCGCCCTGCGCATCAACCTCAAGCAGTTCTACGGACAGACCGAGACCTGCGCCCTGACTGCGGCCCAGACCGACGGTCACGTGAAGCTTCACACGGTGGGACGCCCCATCGAAGGGAACGAGATCAGGATCGACGAGAGCGGCGAGATCCTCGTGCGCTCGCCGTCCGTCGTCGATGGATACTTCGACGATCCGGAGAGCAGCCGCAAAGCGATCGAGGACGGGTGGCTGCATACCGGCGATGCCGGCCGGATCGACGAGGACGGCGACCTGATTGTCCTCGGCCGGGTGAGCGAGGTGGTGCGGACCGCCAGCGGCGAGCGCTATATCCCGAACTTCATCGAGAACAGGCTGAAGTTCAGCCCCTATATCCGCAACGTTGCGGTGATCGGGGCCGGACGCGACATGCTCACGGCGATCGTCTGCATCGACTTCGACGCCGTCGGCAACTGGGCCGAGGAACGCGGCATCTCCTACAGCTCCTACGCCGAACTCTCGCAGAAGCCGGAGGTTCAGCAGCTCATCTCCGGGGTCGTCCGGCACGTCAACACGCTGCAGCCGGAGGGATTGCGGATTCGGCGCTTCGTCAATCTGCACAAGGATTTCGACGCGGACGACGGGGAGATCACACGCACGCGCAAGCTGCGCCGTGGCACCATCGAGACCACCTATGCGCCTTTGATCGATGCTCTCTACAGCGGCGTCTCGGAGACCGTGTTCGATGCGGCGATCACCTACGAGAACGGCGAACGCGGCGTGATCCGGCGAACTCTGAAGATTTACGAGGTCGTGCCCTAATGGATTGGATCCTCATCGCCGAGCTCGCCGTGAACGGCGTCTTCGTGGGCCTGATGTACGCGTTGGTCTCGCTCGGCATCGTGCTGATCTACAAGACGTCCGGAGTCGCCAATCTCGCCCAGGGCGCAATCGCCATGATGGGCGGCTACGTCACATGGGCGTTCGCCGCCGCCCTCGGGATACCGGTCTGGGCGGCGGTGCCGGGCGCCCTCCTGGCGATGTTCGGGTTTGGCCTGATGATCGAGCGGCTGGCGCTCAGACGCATGATCGGGCAGCCGATCATCATGATCATCATGCTGACTCTCGGTATCGAGATCATGCTGCGCGGCATCCTGCCAGGCATCTTGGGCTCCGCCGTCAAGCGCATCGACATCGGCATCCCCCAGGCCCCGTACTTCCTTGGCGACCTTCTGATCAACCGGGCGACGCTGATCGGCGGTCTCGTCTCCCTGGTCCTGATCGGCGCCTCGCTGCTTTTCTTCAATTCACGGTACGGCGTGGTCATGCGCGCGGTTGCCGACGACCAGACGGCCTCGTGGTCGGTCGGCATCCGGGTCGAGCGCGCCGTGGGGGTGGCCTGGGGCCTCGCCGCCGTGGCGGCAACGGCCGCAGGCGTCCTCTGGGGCAGCACGCAGGGCGTCGACTGGTCGCTCTCCCTGCTGCTCATCAAGGCCCTGGCCATTGCCATCCTGGGAGGGCTCGATTCGATCCCGGGCGTGCTGATCGCCGGCCTCATCGTTGGCGTTGCCGAGAGCCTGGCGACCGGGATCGTCGATCCGCTGGTCGGCGGCGGCACCCGGGACGTCGTTGCCGCGGTCATCATCCTCGTGACCCTGCTGCTCAAACCGCACGGCCTGTTCGGCCGCGAGCACATCGAAAGGGTTTGACGCCGTGCTCTACCGCCGCTCCGGGATACGGCACACGCGATACCAGGACGAGCGCCAGCTCTTCCCGCTCACCTTCGACCGCGGGCTTGTCCTGACGATCCTGGCCTTTCTCCTGGTGGCGCCACTCCTGCTCGACCGTCTCTACCTGTCGGGCTACCTACTGCCGTGGTTGATCTGGACCTCGGCCGCCCTGGGCCTGAACCTCCTGATGGGATGGGCCGGCCAGATCCACCTCGGATACGGCGCCGTCATGGGCATCGGGGCTTATTGCTCCGTCCATCTTGTCCGCTCCGGCGTTCCCCTGGAGATCGCCATGATTGCCGGCGGCCTGCTCAGCGCCGGGATCGGGACCGTTTTCGGGGCGGCCGCCCTGCGCATGAAGGGCATCTATCTCGCCATGGCGACGCTCGCCATGCAGTTCATCGTGGACTTCGTCATCTCTCACAGCACCGCCATCAGCGGCGGAGCGCTGGCGACGCTCCAGGTCCCGCCGGTGTCCTTCCTCGGCATTAGCCTGCAAGGCGAGCTGCCGACCTACTACTTCGCGCTGGCGATCTGCTTCCTGATCACCCTGTTCATGCTGAATGTGAAGCGCACCAGCTTCGGCCGTGCCCTGGCAGCTTTGCGCGAGAAGGATTATGCGGCGCAGATCCTGGGCGTCTCGACCTTTAAGTACAAGCTGCTCGCCTTCTGGGTGAGTTCCTTCATCGGCGGCGTCGTCGGGGCGGTGCTGGCCGTCACCTATCTGCGCGCGATCTCGCCAGACCAGTTCCATATCGAGCTCTCGATCCAAGTCCTGGCGATGATCATCGTCGGTGGCCTCGGCAGCGTCCTTGGCCCATTTTTTGGCACGGCGCTCATCCTCTTCGCGCCGATCGCCCTCAACAACCTTCTCGGCGCTGCCGCCTCCTCCCTGAACGTCGGCCTGTCGATGGACCTGAGGGCACATCTGCCCTTGATGGCCTATGGGGCCTTGATCATCGGGTTTCTGCTCTATGAACCGTTGGGTCTAGCCAAGATCTACGGCAATGCCCGCAATTACTTGCTTGTCTGGCCGTTCCGTCATGCCCAACGGTGACGGTCGCTATAACGGGGCTGGAGGAGACACCAATGTCGATCGATCGTCGGACTTTCATGGCCGCCAGCACGGCGGCGCTCGCGGCCCAGACAATGCTCCCGGGGCGGGTCTACGCCCAGGAGAAGATCGTGCGTTTCATGATGCCGCAGGACTTCACGCGCATCTACACGTTCGTGACCGCCGAATATAGCCAAGGCCAGCGCGACTACTTCACCCTCATGAACGAGCGGGGCGGCGTCGCGGGCTACAAGATCGTCGCCGACGTAACGGACCACGCCAATGATCTGCCGCGCGCGATCGAAGCCTACGAGCGCGGAAAGCGCGAGGGAGCCGTGCTCATCGACCCGCTGTCCACGCCGGTCGCGCGCGCCCTGGTGCCGCGCGCGCTTGAGGACAAGATCAACCTGATCACCGCCTATTCGGGCCGCAGCGACGCCGCCGACGGCAGCACCTTTCCCTACGTCCTGCCGCTCTCGATCAACTATTGGACGCAGGCCGGCCTGATCATCGAGCACTTCAAGAAGATGGAGAAGGGCAGCCTTAAGGGCAAGAAGATCGTCTTCGTCCATATCGACACGCCCTTCGGCAAGGAGCCGCTGCCGATCCTCCAAGTTCTCGCCGAGAAGGAGGGCTACCAGCTGGTCCCCTTCCCCTATACCCCGCCGGGCAATGACCAGTCCGCGATCTGGCCGCAGGTGCGCAGGGCTCGCCCAGATTTCACGATCTTCTGGGGTGCCGCGATTGGCCAGACCGTCGCCCTGTCGGAAGCAATCCGCAATGGCCTGCCCATGGACCGCGTGTCCTCCAGTGTATGGCTGTCCGAGTCCGACATGGATGTCGTCGGACGTGCAGCCGCCAAGGGCGCCATGAAGGTCGAGCCGTGCGTCGGCGGCCGCGAGCCCAAGGTCATCAAGGACATCCTGGCCGAAGTGGTCAGCAAGGGGAAAGGCTCCGGGCCCGAGGGCAAGGTCGGGACCGGCTATTACAATTACGGTGTCCAGATGGCCGCCATGATGGTCGAGGGCGTCCGCAAGGCAGCCGAGAAGGCGCCGAACGGACCCGTGAGCGGACCCTGGCTGAATGAAGGCCTGCGGTCGATCTCGAACTTTACCGCTGAAGGTCTCCTGCCGCCGACCACCATTACCAAAGAGGACCACCAGGGCGGCGGCATGGGACGCATCGCTCAATGGGATGGCGACAAGTTCGTGCCGGTGACGGACTGGTTCTCGGCCAACCAGGAAGTGGTCTGGCAGGAGATCCGGAAGAACTCCGAGGAGTTCAAGAAGAGCGGAAAATGACGTCATCAGTGGCGGGGCCCCTGTTGGGCGTCCCCGCCACAACCGGATCGGGCCCATGTCGCTTTTGACGCTCAACAATATCGAGGTCGTCTACGACCAGGTTTTCCTTGCCGTGCGCGGCGTTTCGATCGAGGTGCCCGAGCGCGGCCTCGTCACTCTGCTCGGGGCCAACGGGGCCGGCAAGAGCACCGTCCTCAAGTCGATATCGGGTCTTCTGAAGCCTGAGCGAGGCGAGGTCTCGCGCGGCGAGATCACGTTCGACGGCAAGTCGATCGTCGCGATCGACCCGCCTGAGCGCGTCCGGCTCGGCATCGTTCACGTCCTCGAGGGACGACGGGTCTTCGGGCACCTGACCCCGAAAGAGAACCTCATTGCGGCCGCGACGATGCATCGGGACCGTGGTCACGTCTCGGCGCTGATCGACAGGATGTTCGAGACATTCCCGCGGCTCGCCGAGCGCGCGAAGGCCAAGGCCGGCTATCTCTCGGGCGGCGAGCAGCAGATGCTGGCGATTGCCCGCGCCCTCATGACCGAGCCGCGCCTGCTGATGCTCGACGAGCCGAGCCTCGGGCTCGCACCGTTCCTGGTGGACGAGATCTTCGACATCATCCGCGGCATCAACGAGAAGAGCGGCGTCGCGGTCCTTCTCGTCGAGCAGAATGCGATTGCGGCGCTCGAGATCGCCCAGTTCGGCTACCTGATCGAGAACGGACGCATCCTGATGAGCGGTCCCGCGGACGTCCTCAGCGCCAACCCCGACATCGCCGATGCCTATCTCGGCGGCCACCAGAAGGTCGATTACCACGCGGTGAAGCATTACCGGCGGCGCAAGCGCTGGATGGCTTGAACCCGGCACGCGGGAACGCTGCGCCGCCTGCAGGTCGCAAGGCTCGTCGGGATGGCGGCGCCGCCGAGGCCGCTTATCGCCGCCCCGCGCATCAACAACTGGGAGGAATGAGGATGAACGGGTCCGACGACGAAGTCCTGGTTGTGGAACGGCACGACGCCGTCTGTCTGGTCACCCTGAACAGGCCACGGGTCCTCAACGTCCTCGACGAGCGGCTTGCCGACGCTCTGGTCGCGACCTTCGCAGGGATCGCAGACGACCCTGCCGTCCGGGCGGTCGTCCTGGCCGGAGCTGGCCGCTCGTTCATGGCGGGCGGCGACCTGACCCGGTTCTACGCCGATCTCGACGGGGCCCCAGCGACGGCCGCGCTGCTCATCGACCGGTTCCACGCCTTGATGCTCACGATCAAGGCCATGCGGCAGCCCGTCATCGCCGCCGTGCAGGGGCCCGTCGCCGGCGGGGGCGTCGGACTGGCCTTGGCTTGCGATCTCGTCATTGCCGCCGAGGATGCGACCTTCCTGTCGGCCTACACCAAGCTGGGAACGAGCCCGGACGGCGGGACGACATGGTCCCTCGCCAAGCTGCTGGGGCCGCGCCGGGCGCTCGAATTCATCCTCTACAACGAGCCCATGGACGCGGCGACCGCGTTGCAGCTCGGGCTGGTCAACCAGGTGGTGGCCGGATCGCGCCTGGTCGAAACCGCGATGGAGAGGGCGAACCTCCTCGCCCGGTCGAGCGCGACCGCGGTCGCATCCGTCAAGCGGCTGGTGTACGCCGCCGCGGCCTCGACCTTCGACGACCAGCTCGACCGCGAGAAACAGGCCTTCGTCGCTGCGGCCGGGACGGACGACTTCCGCAACCGCATTCGAGCCTTCGTCGAGAAGCGTGCACCTTAGACGTCAGCCTTGCAGTTCTTTACGGTGAACTGAAACCGACCGCATGGCAGCATGGCGTTTCCCCCGAGCAGCCGGTGGTTCCATACGCAAACTTCGGCTATAGTCATGCTCGGAGAACCAGCGCAGGCAGGTTGCCTCAGCGGCGACCACTTGACGGTAGGGCTCCGGGGGCGCTCGATATGGATGCGAGCCATGCCAGTACGCTTGTGCCTCCTGGGCCTCACCCTTCTCCTCCTGCCGTCGAACGCAATGGCGCGCGCGATAACGCTGGAACCACGCATCGGAATGGAGGGTCTCCTCCTCAACTGCGTCCTGTACGATCCGTCGTGCCTCAAGGCGCCGACCGGGCCGATCGAGCGTATGGACGCTGTCGTCGAAGCCCAGAAGGCTGCCGTCGCCCGGGCCACCTCCGCGACCCCGGAGGATCCGGAGACGACCGGCTCGGTGCAGCCACGCTGAAGCCCGACGCATCGACCTGAATCGGGACACCCGCTGGACCCGGAAGCCCGGCACGAGACCCGGCGCAGCCTCCATGCGCAGGGAATCGGCGGCTCGACGTATGGACCTGATGCTGGGAATGCGTCGCCCCTGCCCCATAACGTGCCATTCACGTCATGAGGCGCACCAGCGGCTTCCCCGATGACCAGGACCCTCATCCTTTCAGACGACCTGTCCGGCGCAGCAGATTGCGCCAGCGCCTGCCTGAATGCCGGCGCGTCCCCGCTGGTCCTGATCGACCGGAGGGCCGAGCCGCGCGATGCGCAGGCCCTCGCGGTTGATGTGGATTCGCGCGCCCTGCCCCCGCAGGCGGCCGGCATCGCCATGGCGGCGGCCGTCGCGCATTTCCTGCGGCCCGACACCCGGGTCTTCTACCAGAAGATGGATTCGACCCTGCGGGGCAACTGGGCCCGGGAGACCGCGTGCGCGCTGCGGGCGGCCGCCTCGACCCGGGGGCAGCGGCCGTTCGGCATCGTGGCCCCGGCCTTTCCCGCGGCCGGACGCACGATGGCTGGCGGACGCGTCTACCTGCATGAGATCGCTCTCGAGGAAACGGAAACCTGGGCGCGGGAACGGTTGACGCGGCCGGCCGAACCGGGAGCCTGGCTTGCCGCAGAGGGCCTCCGCGTCTCACGGGCCGGGCTGGAGGACATCAGGCTCGGGCCCCGGCGGCTGGCAACCCTCTTCACCGGCCAGCGCGCGGACGGAGCCGATGCCGTGATCTGTGATGCGGAGACCGAGGCGGATCTCGATGCCATCGCGAGCGCGGCTCTCGCGCTCACACCGGCGCCGCTCTGCGTCGGATCGGCCGGTCTGATGCGGTCGCTTGTCCGGATGGGAGAGCCTCAGTCATCTGCCCCGAAGCCGCCCGTCCCGATGGCGACGGAGGGGCCTGTACTGATTCTCGTGGGCAGCGCGTCCGAGGTTTCGCGCCGGCAGGTGCGGGCCCTCGTCGAGGAACGGGCGATCGCGGCCATCACGATACCTCCTTCGGCGTTGCGCGAGAGAACGCGGTCGGATGCTATGCGGGCCTGCGGCGAACGGATCGACACCGTCCTGAGCTCCGGCGCAGATCTCGCGGTGGCGGTCGACGGAAGCGAGGGTGTGGACCTCCGCGAGGGCCAGCAACTCTCGGGAGCTTTGGCCGACCTCATGGGGCCTCGGCTGCCCCGCTTCGGCGGCCTGGTCGTCACCGGGGGCGAGACCGCGCGGGCTGTCCTCACTCGCGCCGGCGTCTCCGGCCTCAGGATCCACGGCGAGGTCGAGGCGGGCGTTCCCCTCTCGTCCGCGCTGGGTGGGGTCGGCATCCCGGTCATCACCAAGGCGGGCGCGTTCGGCGACCCTATGACCCTGGTCCGATGCCTCGACGCGATCCGCGGCCATCGCCCCGGCCCTTGAGCATCGCTAAGGATCGGACCAACGTTTCAAGCGAGAGGAGCACGGAATGGGGAAGCCGGTCATTGCGATTACGATGGGCGACGCGGCGGGCGTCGGCCCCGAGATCATCATGAAGGCGCTCTCCCACGCCGCTCTCTACGAGCGGAGCCGCCCCCTGGTGGTCGGCGACGCGGCCCGGCTGAGGCAGGCTGGCCGGATCACCGGCGTCCCCCTCGATGTCCAGGTGGTTTCCGAGCCGGGCGAAGGCACCTTCCGGAACGGAACTGTGGACTGCATCGACCTCGCCCTCGTCCCGGAGGATCTGCCCTGGGGCCGCCTCTCGGCCGTCGCGGGCAATGCCGCCTTCCGGTACATCGAGCGGGCCGTTGCGCTGGCGGTGGAGGGCAAGGCGGACGCGATCTGCACCGCGCCTCTCAACAAGGAGGCCCTTCATGCCGGCGGGCACATCTACCCGGGCCATACCGAGATCCTGGCCGCCCTCACGGGGACGCCTGAGGTCTCGATGATGCTGATGACGCCGAAGCTCCGCGTCATCCACGTCACGACCCATATCGGCCTCATCGATGCCATCGCCCGGATCGAGCCCGGCCTCGTCGAGCGCACGATCCTGCGCGGGCATGAAGCCCTGGTCCGGTCCGGGCTCCCGCGGCCGCGCATCGGGGTCTGCGGGATCAATCCCCATGCGGGCGAACATGGGCTGTTCGGCCGCGGCGAGGAGGAGGAGAAGATCGAACCGGCCGTGCAGGCGCTTCGCTCGCGGGGGATCGACGTGGAGGGGCCGCTGCCGGCCGACACCCTGTTCTTCCGGGCCCAGCGCGGCGATTTCGATCTCGTCGTGGCCATGTACCACGATCAGGGCCACGGGCCCGTCAAGGTCATGGGCATCGAGGAGGGGGTCAACGTCACCGTGGGTCTTCCCGTCGTCCGGACCTCGGTCGATCACGGCACTGCGTTCGACATCGCGGGGACCGGCAAGGCGGACGAGCGCAGCATGCTGGAAGCCCTCAACCAGGCCATCATCCTTTCGCCGCGCCGGTGAACGCGTGCCGCGACAAATGCCGCGGCTCGCACGACCTGACGTCCTGCGCTGGTCAGATCATCTGGAACTCACCCGATGCCCGGAAGCGCATATACGCCTCCACGGCCCGCCGCATGTTCGGGAGCATTTCGGGCAGCCGATCCGGCGCGAACCACCCGAGCTGCAGGCTCTCCCCGTCCAGGGCCGCCAGCTCGCCGGAGAACGCGTGCGTGTAGAACATGAGGCTGAAGTACTGGCACTGGTGTCCGTTGGGGTAGGTCCATGTCTCGTGAGCCGGATCTGAGGCGTAGCCGAAGGGGCGGACGTCCCGGACCCGGAGGCCGGTCTCCTCCGCGACCTCCCGGATGATCGCGGTCTCGATGCTCTCGCCCGGCTCGGGAACGCCGCCGGCCAGCCCCCAGACGCCGAAGTCGGACCGCTGCTCCAGCAGGAGCTCCCCTGCCCTGTTCTCGATGACGATCCGGCAGCCCGGCATGAGCACGAGCCTGCTGCCGATCACCTCGCGCAGCCGCCCAAGATACGATTCCGAGAATGTCCCCATCGAGCCCTCGATGCGTGTCCAGGATCGGCTAGCGTAACCGTTCCGCGATGGCATCCGGAAGTTCTCCACGGGCCGCCTTCGCGTGCACCGTCAGAATGGAGGCGACGGTGCCGGCATTCGCGATCTCACCCGCGAGCGCCATATCGACCACGTCCCTGAAGGGCAGCTGCTTGACCTTGATGACCTCCTGAGGGTCAGGGTCCCGCTCGACTGATCGTAGATCCCATGCGAGATACGAGATCTCGCGCAGTTCGAGAACGGAGCCGACCGGCACGAGGCGCGAGATCTCGAGCCAGCTGGATGCCTCGAGCCCGACCTCCTCGCGCAGCTCGCGAGCGGCCGCCATGTGCGGCACCTCGCCGAGATCGGCACCGCCCGCGGGAAGCTCCCAGCTGTAGGCGCCGGCAGCGAAGCGATACTGGCCCACGAGCCAGGTCTGCCCATGCCGGTCGACAGGCAGGATCCGGATGCCGATCTGCTTGAAGCGGGTGACGGCGTACCGGCTCTCCCGGCCAGAGGCATCCCGCACCCTATGCTCGACCAGGGAGAGGAAAGCATTGTCGTAGATCCGCTCGGAGGCGAGAATCGTCCAAGGGTTCGCTTCGTCCTGCATGATCCACCTGATGCCACAACCGGCAGGGAGAACGTTTCTCTCGCCGAAAGGTGCATCGCTCGAACAATCCACACGCCGACGCTCTGCCCTTTTCGTGCTTCGCGGTGGCACCCGTGTCACGGCCGCCGCGGAGGCCGCACAATAGCCCGAGAGAGCTAAGCCCGCTCTACCCTCTATGAGGGACAGACACTGCAGGCGAAGTCCCACAGGATCGGGTCCAGCCATGATCCCGCGGCTTGCCGCAGGGTTGTGGTTAGGACGGCGGAGCGTTGTGCGGCCTGTCCCCCCCAGGTCCTCGCGCCCTGCCGTCCGCCCGAGGTCAAGCCAATGAGGTCAAGGCGGCAACCCGCGGGGCCATGCAGGCGGCAGAGCGGCACTGCACGACCGCACAGGCTGCCGAGGACTGAGAAAAGACTGAGGAGATGTGCGCGCGGTGCTTGAGCTGCACCACGGCGTCCTGACCGGACGTCGTCTTGGGAACCAGCCATCCTCACCCCGGTGGCCGCAGCCTGCAGGGCGATCGGCCTTGAAGGTCCCTGGCTCGGAAGAGACCTTGAAGGCCCCTGGCTCGGAAGAGAGAAGAGCCGGGGAGGACCACCAACCCCAGCTCTTCCCGTCCCGTCCTTCAAGGAGAGGCGGTAGGTTCGCAACTACCACCGAGGCCAGGGTCTGCTTTCCAGCCCGCAGCGTCAACTAAGCCCGAAGAGGGGTATCCCTTTGCGGTAGGCCCAGGTACCGCGATTGCACTTTCCGGGCTGGCCGCATTCCGCCCTGTTCATGTCCACGAGCGCGCCCTCCTTCGCGGGATGCGCGAGGTCAAAACCGGAGCCATGCAACCCGGCCATGCCGCAGGGCGCAGGCCAGTGATCGTGCGGCGGGAGCCTGCTTTCCCGTCCAGCCGCGCGTTAAGGTTGTCCCGTAAGGTTTCTTTTACTCTTGCCGCGACGCGGCGGAAGCGGCTGCTAGGGTGACCTCAGCCATCAGGGATCCCAGTCCCCGCCGTTGCGGTCCTGGTGGCTAGGCCGCGCGAGGATGGCGGGTGGGGGGCCTTGCGCGGCTGCTAATACGGTCCGGCACGCGGCTGTCGCTCTGATCGTCACGATCGGCGCACGCCGCGATGCCATGACGGCAGCACCGCGTCATTCACGCCAGACCGTGTTGCCTGCCGGCTCGATCCGCTGAGGTCCGGCCGCTCAGGCCAGGGGAGCTCGTTTTCTCTCCAGGTGCGGCAGAGCACAGTCTCATTGCGATCTTCCGTCCATCCTTTGAACCAGATGCAGGGCTGCTGCGACCAACCCATACGGTCAGGCCAACAGCATCGGTGACCGAAGGAGACTGACATGACGATGTTCTCTCGCAAGACAGTCGTGACCACGTTCGCTGCCGCGTCGCTCGCGCTTGCAGGCGCAGCCCTCACTTCCGCTCCCGCTGCCGCCAAGGGCGGGCATGGCGGCCACCACGGCGGAGGCCATCATGGACACCACGGTCACCACGGCCATTGGGGCGGGCACGGCGGCTGGGGCTTCGGCGGCGGCACCATCTACACGGGCTATTACGGCGGCGGCGACTGCTTCGTAGTGCGTCGCAAGGTGTTCGTCCCGGGCTTCGGCTTCGTGGTGAAGCGCCAGACTGTCTGCGAATGATCCACAGCTTCGGTGCGGATCAGCCGTCAGGTTCGGCTTGCTCCCGGTCTCGCCAAGGCCGATCCGCACCGAGGTCCTCCAACGCAAGACACCAGTCCCATGACCATGTTGGATCCGGGACTGGCCGTTCTGCCATCGTTGAGATTAAGGCACCGCTCCCATAGCAATGCCCTTGTATGGCCGCAGTTACGGTGGAAAGGCCCGGCGCCTCCCGAGGCCAACACCTTTACATCCGCACAGGAGAGCAGGCGATCGGTCGTCCTCTTCCGAATGCGGAGCCACCCTTCTGTGGGGGCGGGAGGACCAACGATGCGTTGGCTCGTTCTGCTCATTGCCTTTCTCCTGACGCCAATGGCTGCTCAGGCACGTGACGCCTGCCGGGGCAATCTCTGTTTCCAGAGCAAGGCGCGCACCAGCTGCCTCAAGCCCCAGGTCTGGAGCGCCCTTCGTGCGGTCTCAGCCCGGATCGGGCCGCTCGAGGTCACCTCGGGCTGTGACGGACGCCACGCGCGGCGCTCCCATCACTATTCCGGGCGGGCCGTCGACTTCCGGCCGATGCGAGCCTCCTCTCGCTCCGCGGTCGCGGTGCTGCGCACGCTTCCGCAGGTGGGAGGAGTGGGAACCTACAGCAATGGCCTCGTCCATGCCGATATCGGCCCCTTGCGCCACTCCTGGCATGGGCAGCGCCGAAGCCTGAAGTCAGCCAAAGCTCCTCGCGTCGGCATCACGCGCGTGGCGCTTCGGTAGACCGCACCCCCAGGACATCAGGCGCGGATCCCGCCGGGCCTGGTGCTCCGTCACTGACAGCACAGGGGCGACACCCGCCAGCATGTTGATCTTGGAATATCGGAAGCACACGAGCGGGTCTCTGTGATCCGGGTGCCGACCCCGGGGGCCCGCTGGAGGCACGCGCCGGCCGCGTCGCCCTCTGCCGCGAGGAGGGAGCCTTGGATCACCAGTTCCGCGATCCGGCGACCCCTTGCTGCCGGCGCCGAAAACCTTTCGCCATGGTGTTCATCCAAGTACAATGATCCAGTGAGTTTAACTTTCGAAACAACACGGAGGTGCGAACATGACACCTTCCCGCATCCGTAAGTTTCATGAGACGGACGGCGACGGGCGACGGCTCACCAGGATCGTCTATGTCATGGATCCAGCATCCCTCCCCTCCCCCCATCCCGGTACCGAATGGACGGAGGACCCCCGATTCGACGAAGCGCAGGAACTTCGTGCAAATTCCACACTCCGCATCGTGTTCGAAGAGGCCTACGCGCATGGGTTTGCAGTCGTTGAATGATCGGGAGCGGACGTTTTGGCGCGGCGCGATGCGCGGGACTGCGGAGCAGGCCGTGACAGCGAACTGCCGTGTGAGGGGCACCACACTTGTTGAAGCACGCTTGACTAACTAACATCAGAAAATGGCGAAGGCGGTGAATGACGTTGGAGGGTTAGGCAGAGGGCGTCCTCGCATTGACGCGGTGCCGCTGACTGTCCGCATGCCACCGGCGCAGCTCGAGGCCCTGGACACATGGATCGCTAAACATCCCGATCCGAAACCATCCCGCCCCGAGGCGATCCGGAAGATCCTCGCGGAGTATCTGACCGGAGGCGGACACCTGCGCCTGCGGCGGGACCTCAGGCCAGCAAAGCGGAGGGGCGTTCACTTGCACAAGGCCTCCGATGAGGCGTCCAGCCTGGACACGCCGCCCCATATGGAGGACAGCGGCGACGTGATCGGAGAGCCGTAGCCGCGTCAAATCCATCTCGGATTTCCGCTGCGGGCCGGGCGCAAGACCGAGGTGGCAGCCATGGTCGCACCTCCCTAAGATACCACCATCGATCCGAATAATTCCGTGGCAGCCATGAGTGGACCTCCCGAAGATCCTAACATCGATCCGAATGACTCCCCCGCCCAGCAGGCTGTCAGGGCCTTCGTGGACTCGGCACGGCAATCGCTGGGGGATCAGGAGCTTTCCATCGCCCTGATCAGCACGGGAGCCGCCATGTTGGCGCGCATCCAAGGACCGGAGCCCGCGATCGCGGCCCTCCGCCGCGCGATCAAGACTCTACGGGCCGGAGCGCCGGAATAGAGGTGGCACAATGATCCGATAGCCCGGGGCCTCGATATCCGTTGTCGCGAGGGATCGCTATGCCTCCCGCGGCCTCTGCAACCGCCTCCCCACATTGACGTCGCCGAGGTGGGAATCGGAAACGTCAGGCTGTGTTCTGTTATCGTGGTCGACCGAACGAGCAGGTTTGACCTCGCGCAGCGGATCGAATGCACGGGCGGCACAGCTGCCCTCAAAGAGCCTCGATCAGGATGGAGCATCGGGCTTGCGGCCTCTCATGATCCTACATCCCTCCTTGTTTCGAGGATCTGGCAGGGACCGCGGCGCTGGCCGGCGGGTGTGATTTACGCTGAAGGTGCACACCCTGCGGCGACCCGGTCGGCCGGCGCTTCGCGGCTGTCGAGAGAACGCGCCTTCAGAACGCCGTTGGCCATGGCCGGACCGCCGAGGTCGTCAGCTCAGGACGGTGGAGCCTCCGCCTCCTGCTCGTCCGACAGGCACTCGCCTCCCCTTACTGGCGGAGCAGGCGCCTCGCCATCTCCTCGATTGCGTCGGGCGCCGTATAATCGACGGCCCTTGCCAACATTCCGTACTTGTCCATCAGGAATATGAGCGACGAATGGCTGGAGCCGCTCTTTTCGCCATCCTGCTGGACCGGCCCCACGAACGCAGCCGTCACCGCCGCGATCTGCTCCCGTGAACCGCTCAGTCCGATGATGCGGCTGTCGAACGATTGAAGATATTCTTTGAGCTGCTCCGGGGTATCATGCTCAGGATCGACGGTCACGAACAGGACCGGCAGCCGGTCCCCGTCCTTTCCGAGTGCCCCCAAGAGGCTCGACATGGTGAACAGGGACGCGGGGCATACGTCGGCGCAGTTGGTGTAACCGAACAGGACGACGAAGGGCTTGCGCCGCAGATCCGATCGCGTCACGGCTCGTCCATCATGCCGGGACAGGCTGAGCAACGGATCGAGAGCGATGCCAACGGGCCGCTTCTCATGATCCGCGAGATCGGCAGCGGAGGCGCTGGACAGCATCACCCCGGCGACCAGCGCGGCGATCCCGCGGCATGTCGGCCTCATGGCCTTCGTGCGTTTCACGGCGACGCCCCCTGACGCTTGAGGTGCGAGCTGATCGTTTCGGCCATCTCCTCAGGTGCGATGTTGTGATAGAAATACGCGCGCGTCACGCCTTCCGGGTCCACGAGGAAGAAGTAGGTGGTGTGGTTCAGGCGCGGCCCGGTCTCCTTGCCGCTGTAGTTCATCATCGCGTACGAGCGGCGCACCTTGAAATCGCGCACGACCGCGAAGGTCTGCGCGCGGGTGCCGGTAAGGCCGACGAGCTTGGGATGGAAATTGCTCACGAACTGCGCGAGCCCGGTGATGTCCGGCTTCTCCATGGAGACGTCGACGAAGAGAGGCTGAATCCGATCCGCATCCGGCCCGAGCGCATCCATGGCAGCGGATAGATTGTCGAGCCCTGTCGGGCAGGCTTCGCGACATCCGGCAAATCCAAAGAAGAGAACCAGCCACTTTCCCGGGTAGGACGCGTTCGTGACCGTTTTGCCGTTATGGTCGATCAGCTCGAACGGGCGGCCGATGGTCTGAGGCCGCGGGGGTTCGCTTTCATAGATCTGCTTCGAGGCGACCGTCTCGCCGTGGACATGGTCCCTATGGCGTTCGCTCCCGAGGACGGGAGGGGCGACGAGAACTTGCGCGACCGCGAGAAGGGCGGTGGCCCCGAACTTGAGGGCTTGAGGAGCAGCCATGTTGGATCCTGCGCGCCTGTTACAGGGAGCCCGTCATCGGCAAAGCATGAACCAAGTCTAACCATATTTCTTTGGCGGACACGGGGCTGAAGTCTGAGACTCGCCTCTACTTAAGTCCTCTTCCGTGAAGCTACTTTCCAGAATTCCAGCAGCAATCGCCCACAGCAGCAGCTGTGCTATAGCCTTTCGGGCGCCTTTCCGCTTCTCCAAGAACGATCGTTACTGATGCGGTTCTGACGAACGGCTTGAACGGGCGAAGTCCATTGCCCGGCGAACACCTCGTTGCGACGGAAGCCATGCGGGAGCACCAGGTTCCCGGTTGCCGCCAGCAACGCGCACGCGTCCCAAGATCCACTTTATGACGGCCTTGGTTCGGAACTGCACCGCCTCCTTCCCGCCTGCCTTCGAGCATAGTTCTCAAGCGGGATTTAGCGTGAACGACAATAAATCAACCACATCACGCCAAAGTGAGGACAGCTTCCGACCTAAGTCTATCCTGAGAAGCAACCAAGGTCCATCCACATCAATGTAACGTCAAATCTATATTGTTACATAATTTAAAGTCCTGAGTGATTTGTTTCCGAAGCTGGTCTTCCCTCGCCCCTCAGGAGGACATCTTATGGACCGTCGTCATGTCCTAAAATATGGGGCTGCCAGCGCTGTTTCTGCTGCACTTGGTCTGCATGTTACGGATGCAAGCGCTCAGGCAGCCTGCCAGTTGCCTCCACGCACCGGGTCGACTTTCAACCTCGACATCACGGACGTCGCAACGGAAATGATCGACGGCGTGCGCGTGAACATGATCGGG
>JAESFH010000218.1_pt1 | contig 31571 bp, 29 predicted proteins | sample 9269381 | NCBI WGS metagenome assembly JAESFH01 (sample SAMN14504062, study PRJNA617094) | algae metagenome | isolation source: Aphanothece sp. CMT-3BRIN-NPC111 and co-occurring heterotrophs from well... | place: USA: Clark Mountains Wilderness, California | collected 2010-04-18
TGGGAATAGACGATTTGTTCAAAGGTTTACGCAATCTTCAACCCGGACAGCGCGATGAAGACAGGGAATATCGTGGCCGTGATGAAGACAGGGAATATCGTGGCCGTGGTGAAGACAGGGAATATCGTGGTCGCGATGAAGACAGAGAATATCGTGACCGTGATGAAGAGCATCACTCCAGACATCGGGATGATGAGCGCGAACCTAGATATCGCGATGAAGACAGGGAATATGGCGATCGCGATCGAGAGCATCACTCCAGACATCGGGATGATGAGGGCGAAGATCGCGACCGCTACGAAGAGCGCCAGTACAGATATCGTGATGAAAGCCGTGACGATGACGATGACGATGAAAAGCGTCATCACAAGCATCACAATGAAGATCGTGAAGATGATGACCGCGATTGAAATCAGTAATTAGGTGGGCAGAAATCTATGCCAAGGTGCCTATGCTGCCAGCATTGAGTTTCTGACCCACTAAAAGTAAGCGCATAACCCGCTCAGCTGCATTGGTAAGGAGGTTAGGTGCAGTTGCGATCGCCTCTTCGAGCGTACAAGGCGCTTCCACGATACTCGCAAATGAGTCAATTCCATGCTCGAAATTTAGGTTAGCGTCTTTACCAATAGTCCCAGCCAAAGCAATAACGGGTAACTTGAACTTTGCTGCGCGTCGCGCCACCTCTGCCGGGATTTTGCCGCGTGGTGTTTGACTGTCAATAGAGCCTTCACCTGTAATAACTAAATCGACTTCCTGGAGAAGACTGTCAATCTCTAGATATTGCATCACGATGTCGTAGCGCGAGTATAGCTTTGCACCTAGAAGTGCATGCAGACCAGTGCCTAAGCCTCCAGATGCCCCACTTCCCGGCATCTCACCCACATCAAGGCCGAGGTCGCGCTCAATAATAGCCGCATATCGATCGAGAGCTGCTGCCATCTGCTCGACTGTTTCTGGTGATGCCCCTTTTTGAGGACCAAAGACTCGTGCTACTCCCTTAGCACCGCACAGCACATTATGCCAGTTGCAGGCTACATCAATTTGCACTTGCTCAAGTCGAGGATGGCGATCGCTCATATCTATGCGCTCCAGCTTAGCCAGTTCGCCTCCGCCTCGTCCCAACTCCTTCCCATCTGCATCCAGTAAACGCACGCCCAGCGCTTGAGCCATTCCAGCACCGCCATCATTAGTGCCAGAATCGCCACAGCCAATTAAAAGGCGTTCAGCACCAGCATCTAATGCTGCTTTTATCAGTTCACCAACACCATAAGTAGTTGTCACCATGGGATCGCGAACATGACGCGGTACTAGCCGCAACCCAGCGGCAGCTGCCATCTCCAAGACAGCTGTTTTGCCATCGGTGCCGCCAAGAAAACCAAAGTGCGATCGCACAGGCTGTCCTACTGGTCCTGTTACAGTTAACTCGTGCAGCGTGCCACCTGTTGCCGCAACTAGCGCTTTTGTAAAACCTTCCCCACCATCTACCAGGGGGGCTTTTTGGATCTTTGCGTCAGGCAAGACTCGCAAAATGCCTGCGGCAATACACTCAGTTACCTCGTCTGCTCCCAAACTTTCTTTGAAGCCTGATGGTGCTATTAGAATACGTAAGCTCATCGCCATCTCCTTTGTGTTTGGATTTTGGCTTCCAAAGCCAATTTGAAATCTAAAATTGCCTTACTCGCGCCAGGGGAGTTTAATTTGCACGTATGTGCCTTGACCCGGTTCGCTTTTAATTGTCAGATGTCCGCCATGCTGTTCCACGATCGCCTTTGTCAACTTGAGTCCAACACCAAGGCGGTTGCCTGGTGAGGTTTCGATAGTAGTAAAAGCGCGATTAATTAACGGCTGCTCAACACCTGTGCCATTGTCAGCAACTTCCAGTAGCAGTTCTTTACCATCAGCAGCAATTGATGAGCGAATACCTAAATGACCGCCACGTTCTGGTAGTGCAGCCAGGGCGTTACGCACCAACTCGCCCAACGCCTCGCGCAGCTTGAGCCGATCGACAACTGCATAAGTAACTTCTGGGGCAATGTCTAACTCAAAGCTAATTGACGCCCTAACAAGCTCGTCGTGAAAACGCAGTAGCACTTCGTACAGTAGCGCCCTGATATCGGTACGTGACAGATTCAGATCCAAGGGAAAACCAAATTCGGTTACTCGTGCTACTGCTTGCAACAGTTGATCGAGTTCGTTAACGAGTCCTTGCTTATGTTCAACAGCAGTAGTGCCGTTTCCGTCCGGTTCGTTGCCGTTATTGAGTTGGGTAACGCGCGATCGCAGTTGCGATACTAACTGATGTAGCACCAACCGTGACGGTGTATGTTGCCAGTCTGAGCCATCCGTCTTATCGTCAGCTTGAGTAACCGGAACGGCTACCAAACCCATTACTTGTTCCCGCTCTTGCATCGCCTCTGCCATGCGGTTAAATGCCCGGTTCACTATGCCCAATTCGTCAGCACGTTCTTCATCTAGGCGGCGTTGCAGATCGCCCCGTGCTACATCGTCCAGTGCATCCTTGACTTCATGCAATGGTGAAAACAAGTCGGAAGCGAGATAGGCTGCTAGCAGTAACATCAAGGAGATAGTAGCAAAGGCGGCGATCGCTAACACCAATTGAGCCGTTTGCCTAGTATTTTGAACTTGCGCCAGAACTACCTGGCGGTAGTTTTGGTCAGAAGTTACTGCCGCCTCGGTCAAATCCTGAAACTTTTGGAAATGCTTGTCTTCCAGTCGCCCTTCCATCAACTGGAAAGCTTGATCGCGACGACCCGCCTCAACCAAGTCGAAGGCTAGATTGGCGTCTTTTATTAGTATTTCGTAAGCTTGGCGGACTTGCTGTACCTGTTGCTTTTCTTCCTTGGTTTCAGCTAACTTTGCCCAAGCCTTAAAGTCTTCCTCAGCTGGTTCAAGATACTTCTTAAACTCTTCGCGGGAATTTGGATCGTCGCCTGTGACAGCATCTGGCACTTCTTTAAAAGCGCGAAAAGTTGCTGCCCGCACCCGCTGTAACAGTAAACTCCGCTGGTAATGGTTCCGCAGTTGATTGTTGGTGGCTTGCCACTGCGCGATCGTCCACATTGTCATGCCAGCAGTTACCAATGCTAGTAACGCCAAGCCACCAAATATAGTTAAAAGTTTTCGTCGCAAGTTCATAGTTCTAAACCTACCCAGCGCCAGTAGCCGTAGTAAAAAATCACCATCAGCCCCAAGTGAACCAGTAGTAGCACTGAACTCAGACGTAGCAAATCAGCTGGCTTATAGGTTTCCCCTTCCAACTCCTGGAACATTAATAACGCCTTGGAACTGACTGGAAAGGTGAGACAGTAGTCCATGCCAACGGTGCTAATAAACAAAACCGCAACTGGATTAAGTTGCAAACTGCTACCCAGGTATAACAAAGCCGGTACTAACGCCGCAGCACGGGCTGTATGTGAAGTCATGTATATGTGGGAGGTGAGGGAAATCAACGCCAGTAAAAGCAGAATCAACGGTTGCGAGTCGGTATTGGCGATGCTGCTAATTGCGAAGATTTGCTCGATAATCCATTGAGCTGCACCTGAATCAATTAGCGATCGCCCTAACACCAAAGCTGCACCCACAAAGATAATCAGATTCCACGAAACTGATTTTAGTCCTTCTTTCCACTTCAACACCCCGATTCCTGGCAACGTCAACACCAGCGCCCCAGCTACACTTACAGTTGCAATCTCTAATTTGTGCCAGCTTTCTGTGAGCCACAAAGCAATCATCAGCCCCACGACAATTACCGTTGTCCATTCCGCCCGTGACAGCGGTTTTTGTTTGAATTGTGGCACCTGCAACTTGCGGTCAAGGCGACCTTTATCTAAAAATAGGCGCATAATTACCCAGCAGGAGGCATAACTGGCAGCTATACCAAATGGCAAGCCATATATCGCCCATTGGGTAAAGGAAATCCGTTCTTTGGCAATCTGGTTCAGCAGGTCGTTAGCAATCAAGTGTGACCCCGCCCCCACCAGCGCCACAATAGTTGATACCAAAATTACTGTCGGCATTAACAAAGCCAAGGCACGGATAATGCGCCTGTCTTCAGCTGCCTCGGCGATGCTGCGGAATATGGGAATAGCGACAGCGGCACGTCCAGAGGTAGAAGGAATCAAGAAAGAGAGGGGAATTAGTACTGTCGTCAACAGCCAGAATACGCTGCGGACAGTCTGCGCCCGTGCGACCACCATCTGAGTTAGTCGCGCTGCTAAACCTGTTTTTTGCACAGCGCCGCCCAAAACAAAAGCACCAATCATCAGCCAAATAACATCTGAAGCCAAAGCGTCAAATAGCTGTTCTTGGGGACTACCGCCAGCCAAAACCAGCAACATCATTGTTGCTAAGGCGACATAGTCAGCGCTTATTGATGTAGTTGACCACAATATCGCCGCTAGTGCAAAGGCGAACAGCGCTAAACGGGCATTTGTTGGCAGCGAAGTTGGCAGCAATACAGCGATGCCAGCCGTGAACGTTAGTGCCAGCGGCAGTGTGGCATCTACAACCCAGCGAAAACGCCTAGGGCGAGGAGGGGCAGTGGGCGATCGCGACGCCTTTGGTGAAGCAACATATTGCTGAGTATCAAAGCGCGCCCAAATACTTGTTTGGCTTGATTTAGCCATGATGCGCGTGCCACTGACTCTTACGGGACTTAGATATTTAACCTAAAGTTAATTAAAAGATCATCTATCTTTTAGCATAATTAGCTAAAAATACTCTTGACAAGAACTTTTCTTTTTGCTAGCTGAATTATAAAGGCACTGACCAAAATAATTCGTAATCCCCGGTTTCAAGCCCCTAAATTTATTGATGGGGTATTAATTACGAATTACGAATTACGAATTACGAATTGGAGCGCAGCGACATGACACCTAGCGCGTCGCTGTCGGTGTCAAGATTGGACAGACATGGCAGCAGGTTCGTGCCATTGGCTCTCAGGAGCAACAACCTCTCGGCTAGCCTAAACCGTTACTAAGATTAGTCTTAATTACATTGGTGATGGGCGATCGCTAACCAAGGGAAGCTAGCCATCACCAAGGAGCGATCGCCAATAGGTTTAAACGGTGGTAATATCCTTTTCTTTTTCTGCCAGCACTTCGTCAATTTTGGCAATGTACTTGCTAGTCAGCTTTTGAATTTTATCCTGCGTATCTTTGGCTTCATCCTCAGAAATTTCGTGGTTCTTGTCCTGACGACGAACCGAGTCAACCGCATCACGGCGAATATTACGGATGGAAACGCGACCCTCCTCAGCAAATTTAGCCGCGAGTTTCACTAATTCTTTACGGCGATCGCTTGTCAGCTGGGGGATATTCAACCGGATGGAAGAACCATCGTTGCTGGGCGTTAAACCAATATCTGACAGAGAAATTGCCTTCTCAATGAGATTTAGGCTGCTTCTGTCAAATGGTTGAATTGTAATCGTACTGGCGTCAGGTGTATTAATGCTTGCCAGAGACTTGAGCGAGGTGGGAGTACCGTAGTATTCCACCATCACCCGGTCGAGCAAGCTAGCATTAGCGCGCCCGGTGCGGATTGTATTAAAAGACCGTTTAGTTGCTTCAACGGCCTTTTGCATATGACTTTCAACATCAGCTAACTTCACAATTACCTCCCACAATAGTTCCGACAGATTCTCCGGTGACAGCTCGGCGGATGTTACCCCGAACAGTGAGGTCAAATACAACGATTGGGATATTGTTCTCTTTACATAATGCGATCGCAGTACTGTCCATTACCCGCAGATCGTGGGCGAGGACGTGTCCGTAAGTGAGACTTTGGTAGCGATGCGCGTTAGGGTTCAGATGCGGATCTGAATCATAAATCCCGTCTACTTTAGTAGCTTTAAAAATCACATTGGCATCAATTTCTGCTGCTCGCAAGGCAGCAGTGGTGTCGGTAGTGAAGAACGGATTTCCAGAACCCGCACCAAAAACCACCACCCGACCTTTTTCTAGGTGGCGAATGGCACGACGGCGGATATAAGGTTCTGCAACTTCTTGCATGGCGATCGCCGTTTGCACTCGCGTTGGTACTCCTTTTTGCTCCAAAGCATCCTGCAAGGTGATGGCATTCATAACTGTGGCAATCATGCCCACGTAGTCGGCTGTTGCCCTATCCATGCCTGCGGAGGCCGCCTTGACGCCACGAAAGATATTGCCGCCACCTACAACAATCGCCATCTGGACGCCACTGACAACGACGTCTGCCACTTCCTGAGCGATCTCTTGAACGATTCCTGGATCGATGCCGTACCCCAGATTGCCCATCAGGGCTTCACCGCTCAGCTTCAGTAAAACCCGCTGGTAAGTCATCCCCATGCCGCAACTATTTTCTCAAGTGAAATTTCCTCCAACTTAAGATAGCAGCAGTGGGGTGCTATGTCTCTATGCTTGCCACTTAAGAGAGCAGCCAATTGCCTCAGTTGATGGTTGTGTCACCGCTTCCCCGTTGAGCAAAGATGCGATCGCATCTCGCAAATAATGTGCCTGCACCGCTTTTGGCTCTTGGGCATTATCATCAATTGCGCCACAGTAACGGAGAATGCCAGTTTTGTCTAAGAGGAACACCTCTGGAGTTTTCTGGGCACCAAAGCTGTGAGCGACATCCTGGGTACTATCCCAGAGGTAAGGAAAGTTCAGATCTTTTTGTGCCGCAACTGTTTTCATGTTCTCAAAGCTGTCTTCTGGATACTGCTTGGCATCATTAGCGTTGATACCAATAATAGTAAAGCCTTGGTCTTGAAACTCGGTTTGAATTTGTTTAATTCGGTCTAAATATAAGCCCACATAGGGGCAGTGATTGCACATAAAAATCACTCCCACAGCCCGATTCGTTTCTAAGTAACGGGATAAGTGGTGTACCCGGTCGTCAATTCCCGGCAGTTCAAAATCTGGAGCATAATTACCTATACGACTATTGTTTTTTTCGCTGAGCATAATTCTATCTGCCTTTTGTGAACGACATTTCTTTTTTGCATTAACTCAGAACTTGAGTATAACCGATAAAGCAATTGGCAATTAGCGATTAGCGGTTAGCAATTAGCTTGATTGACTTGTTACTTTCAACAACTTATAAAGCCGCTGGGTTTTATCAAATACAACTGCTTATTGCTAGCAGCTACTTATAGCAATCCTTCAGTTAGCTTTTAGCAAACATACAGTTATAGCAGTATTTCTGGGTGCCTAGGGGTGATGTCGATTGTCAAGCACCCTTATGGCAACTGCTATATTTTCTTTTTTCCCATAGGGGCACGGCCGTGCCCCTATGTTTAGCTATGAAAAACAAAAAAGTGAAGCATCGTAATTTATTGCCTCCGGCATCAAATGGTAGGCTTTAAGCTAATAGCTTTTCATGACTAAGCTGTCCCTACCAATCTTGAGCTATAGCCTGATAACCAATTAGTTTATAAACAAGTTTGGCTGCTGTGAACTGGGATACTACTGAATCTACAATCGGTGCCAGTTCCATTACATCACAGCCAATCACTTGATGAGTTTCAAACACTCGCCTTAAAAAAGTGGTAAAGGCGTACCAGTGTAATCCACCCGGTTCTGGTGTACCGACACCGGGAATTAGGGTGGGGTCAATTCCGTCTAAATCAATGGTTAAAAACACTCGCGGCGTCTGAATACTGGCTACTGCTTGTTCTATCCAATCGTTAGAAAAGGCAATTTCCCGCGCTCGGAACACTGTGAGATGCTTCTCTTTAATCAGATCTGCCTCTTCTTTACAAATAGCACGAATGCCAATTTGCACTGTTGGCAACCCCATGTCCACAATCCGACGCATTACGCAGGCATGATTATGAATTGAGCCTTCATACTCATGGCGCAAGTCGCCGTGTGCGTCTATCTGAATCACGGTGAAGGGTTCATCTGGATAAGCTTGCCGATATGCTTCTACAACACCAGCAGTAATGCTGTGTTCGCCACCCAGTGCGATCGCAAATTTGCCATCTGCAATTAACTTGGATACCGTCTCTTGGGTAACTTTTAGCATTTCCTCTGCTGAGACGGCGTTACCGTTGCGCGTATCTGCAATCGGTTCGTGGGTATAAATACCAAGGTCCCGGCAAACTTCCCGATCTAACTCCTCATCGTAAAATTCCACTTGTTGAGACGCTTCCAAGAGAGCATCGGGGCCGTTTTCTGTGCCTTGGCGGTAGGTTGTCGTTGCTTCGTAGGGAATCGGTAAAATGACTACCTTTGATGCCTCATAAGACGCCTCAACTTCGGTTCCCAGAAATGGCAAGACAGCGGCAGAAGTTTGCACTAGCATGACGGAAATCACCAACAAATAGTAAAAGACGTTACCAAACCTGATTTTAAGCTCATCTTTTGCCAAGCGGAGGGTGCAACATGACACAAAAAAGGCGATCGCACCCTACCCCCTCACAGACTGATACAAAAAATCAAGTTTTGGAAACCTTCCAGCCCTCACCAAATCCAGGTGCTACAATCAACAACCATAGCTAGGGGTGCCTGAGAAACCAGGCTGAGAACAAACCCTTAGAACCTGAGTCCGGGTAATTCCGGCGGAGGGAAGCTGTTTATCTGAGGAATTTAATATGCGTGCCGAATGGATCGCCAAGCGTAGCGGGCAAAGCAATGTGTCTCAAATGCACTACGCCCGCCAAGGCGTGATTACTGAAGAAATGCACTACGTCGCCCAACGGGAAAACCTCCCAGTTGAGTTGATTCGAGACGAAGTAGCACGGGGGCGGATGATTATTCCCGCCAACATTAACCACACCAACTTAGAGCCGATGGCAATTGGTATCGCCTCTAAGTGTAAGGTGAATGCCAATATCGGCGCTTCTCCCAACTCTTCCAACCTTCAGGAAGAAGTTGATAAGCTGAATCTGGCGGTTAAATATGGTGCCGATACCGTCATGGACTTATCCACTGGCGGCGGTAACTTAGATGAAATTCGTACTGCCATCATTAACGCTTCACCCGTACCAATTGGAACGGTTCCCGTGTATCAAGCTTTAGAAAGCGTGCACGGTACGATTGAAAACCTAACTGCCGATGACTTTTTGCACATCATTGAGAAACACGCGCAGCAAGGTGTGGATTACCAAACCATCCACGCTGGTATTCTAATTGAGCATTTGCCCTTAGTGAGAAACCGGATTACGGGTATCGTCTCTCGCGGCGGTGGCATTTTGGCACGGTGGATGCTGCATCACCATAAACAAAATCCTCTTTATACCCACTTCCAAGACATCATTGAAATCTTCAAAAAATATGATGTCTCTTTCAGCTTAGGCGATTCCCTGCGTCCCGGTTGTCAGCACGATGCTTCTGATGATGCTCAGTTAGCTGAACTCAAAACCCTCGGACAATTGACCCGGAAAGCTTGGGAAGATGACGTGCAGGTGATGGTAGAAGGGCCAGGACACGTCCCCATGGATCAAATCGAGTTCAATGTCAAAAAGCAGATGGAAGAGTGTTCAGAAGCACCCTTCTATGTGCTGGGGCCACTGGTTACAGACATTGCACCCGGTTATGACCATATTACCTCTGCGATCGGTGCGGCAATGGCTGGCTGGTACGGTACGGCAATGCTGTGCTATGTGACACCGAAGGAACACTTAGGGTTGCCCGATGCTGAAGATGTGCGAAATGGGTTAATTGCCTACAAGATTGCTGCCCATGCTGCCGATATTGCCCGCCGTCGTCCAGGCGCACGCGATCGCGATGATGAACTTTCTCGCGCCCGTTATAATTTCGACTGGAATCGTCAGTTTGAATTATCCCTTGACCCCGAACGCGCTAAGGAATATCACGACGAAACATTACCAGCAGATATTTATAAAACTGCTGAATTCTGTTCAATGTGTGGTCCTAAGTTCTGTCCTATGCAAACAAAAGTTGATGCTGATGCGTTGACCGAGTTAGAGAAGTTTTTGGCTAAAGAGCCAGTAACTCAAGGCTAACAATATAAGGTGGGCAATGCCCACCCTTCTGTTTTAAATTAATAACTCCAGGATTTTTATAAAATGAAATACTATGAAGCAGAACAAAAACTTCAGCAGTGGTTTGAAGCCAAAAATTATCGAGGATTGATTCAGAAACGCTTACGTCACGTACATCAAGATTTAATATATACTTGCTCTAATGGTTCTAAAATATACATTAGTTATCCAGGTTTAAAGGCAAGGCTTGGAAATAACGGAAAAATTGTATATGACTATAGAGTTGATATCGTTACGTCAAATTTTCAAGCTTCTTTATCTCATGTGAATATCATTGTAGATATCTACAATAAGTGTTTGCACAAATTCGATATTGAATTGATGAGACAGCTTCTCATCAAAACTGCGCGAGAAGGACAATTTGATTTAAATCAATATTCACAACTTGAAAGCTACTCTTCTCAGCCAATTGATACATCTATCATTCGCTGTGCTGAACGTGTTCACGCCAAGTTAGGTAAAACTTACAATTCAATGGCTAATCAGTTTGATTTAACGTTTGAGGAACTCTTAAGCTCAATATTTTGGATAGTGCTTCAGGAAGATATCAATTATCCGATGCCAAGGTATCAGGGTAGGAAGATGCCTTTTTCAAGATATCTTGAAGCACTATATTGTTTTGAAAGTGAATATTCACTTGATGATGTAATTGGGCGCGCCTTAGTAGAGGGTTTTCCACCTGCTGACTGGGTTGATATGAATTACTCGTTTCGACGCTTTATAAATTAGCAAAATATTGGGAATCCACTAAGGCTTGACAGGTAGTGGAACTGAATATCCCTCTCCTAAAATGTGTGCAACAAAAATAGTTCGAGCGTAGAAAGCACGAGAGGTGCTTCCATGCCCTGATCCTTTTGTTCTTGGTTGCACGAGCTTGCCCATCTTACCACTGAGACTTGAAAATCCTTGAACCCTTATTGTTTCTCGAATGAGATCATAATCTGCTTTTACCTGATTATAGATCTCAGGTTTATCTAGATCGAATGAAGCTACTGAATGCACAAGCGATAGCTTATCCGCTTTGCTCTCAAAAACTCTCGCAACAACAACAATTTTCTGTAGCTTGTTGAAAAGATGGCTTTGCTCAAATTCTTTTGCTACAACTTCCACATGATCAATCATTGTTATCGCCATTGTTTCTTTTACTCTAAGTTCTCCTGTTCGTTTTGCTACCAACGGAACCAACTTTAATTCCCAACTACCAAAATTGGGAGATCGTGAAGAATTAAGTGCTAGCCCCAAATGGCGTTCAATGGTATGTCCTGCCCAGCCCTTATTTTTATTACCTTTTTGACTCCAAACTGTCACACCATATTGATCTGCTAATTGCCGGATATCTTGACCCACAAGAGTATTTAGCCTTTCAATTGCTTCTAGTCTTTCCATAAATGACCTTGTTTCGGTGCATTCGGTGTTTCTACCTCAGTAGGATTCGTCAGTCGCTTGATTGAAAGCTCAATATGACCTGAATCAGACTCACAACCGATAAATTTACGACCTAACGCTAAAGCAGCAACTCCTGTTGTAGACGAACCAGCAAAAGGATCAAAAACCAGATCATCTAGATTTGTACTTGCTCGGAGGCATCGTACAATTAGGGCAATAGGCTTTTGTGTTGGATGCTTGCCATATAATTTTTCTTCTTTACTAGGAGCAGACATTCTCCAAACATTTTTCATCTGCTTATCACCGTTTTCAGCCTTCATTGCCTCATAATTGAAGGTGTAGTAATCTTTCCCTTTTCGTGCCTTTGTTGCCCACAATATTAACTCTGTTGAATGAGTAAAACAGCGGCAACCCAAGTTTGGCGGTGGAGCAGGCTTTTCCCAAATAATGTCATTTAGAATACGGAATCCCAATTGCTGCATGGCAAAGCCTACAGATGGGTACAAGTGCAAAGTGCCTGTCACCCAAATTGTGCCAGTAGGCTTCAGAAGGCGGTAGCAGGCGGCTAACCATGTCCTATTAAATTCATGATCTAAATCTGCACCTTTACTACGATCCCATTCACCCTTGTTGACTTTTACCATACGACCATTTACACAGGTAATGCCGTCATTAGAGAGGTTATATGGTGGATCAGTCCAAATACAATCTACACTTTCAGCAGGCAAGGAAGCCATGAGTTCTAAGCTATCGCAGTGATAGAGACATGAAGACCCATCATGGGACTTCCATACCCGATTTTTTTTTACCTGTTCCAGTTGTGCCTGCATCGTCATAATAGTTTTTTTCTCACTAATCTTCCTTCAAAAGTTTTTCCACTAGACAGGGTGCAACCCAAAAACCAACTTCTCGTAACCGTACAAACGTTGTTTCTAAATCCACTAAGCGAAATATAGCAGCATATTTCAAAATACCAAGAAGCCAGATAATCATTAGACCACGCTCCACAGCAATTCGTCTTGGTTGACGAAAGGAAGCCAAACATTTTTAACAGGACTTAGGCAAAATTTCTCTCAAAAATGACTTCAACTCCAGGCAGAGAAAGATTTGTAGCTCGAACGAAAGCGATCTGCCGCCGTTCAACTTTGCCGTTGGAGCGGATAAACTTCCATCCTCTTATCCTGCCTTCTGTTGTTTATCCTTTAGATATCCTGCGATCGCTTCAGCTACATTATCTTCAGGGCGATATACCCGTGAATTGGGATTCTCCATGTGAAGTTTGTCGAGATAAGCGTGTAAGGCTTCCTCATCGTCCCGGTGTTCCAAAACGTAGGCTCGAAGCTCCATCGCACTCATATTAGCAAAGTCGGGTTTGATACTCATACAAATCTCCATTCCCCATTAGGTTCAATCTCTATATTTATTTCTTGTCTTGCCAAAATAACTACATTTCCAGTACGTTTATCCAAAGCTACTAGGTCAATAGAGCAGTACTTGCTGGTCAGGTCGCAGCAAAGCTGAAAACATTTCATTGTCTGCGCCGTAGTGTGCATCTCTATCTCCCCCACGATATTACATAGACACTAACCAGACCACAGCATACCTGAAAAAATATGTGTCTGTAGGTGAGCGTAGTGCGACAGCAATACTTGACACGAGGTTTCTCTTTGCGTTGACTGATAAAAGCGACAGCAATATAATTTGCTCAATTTACATAAAGAGTCACTCAGTAAACATCTCAGCTAAGCTATCGAGGACGGCTCTTTGCTCATCCGGGCTAATTTGACCAAGGTGTTTAACCAATCGAGTTTTGTCTACTGTGCGGATCTGGTCGAGAATAATTTGTCCATCTTTACCCTGAAATTGAGAAGCTATACGGGTAGGATATGTTTGACCTTTTGTGGTCATTGGCGCAATGATGACTGTAGCAATGTGGCGGTTCATTTCATCTGGAGAAATCACTAAACAGGGTCGTGTTTTTTGAATTTCACTGCCAACAGTAGGATCAATATTAACTAGGAAAACATCAAAACGTTTGACTACCATTCCCATTCAACGTGTTCCCAGTTAGTAGGGCTAACATCGTCAAGCAAAACATCATCGTGTCGTTCCGACATTGTGGCAAAGGCTTCATCCCATCCCACACGCGATCTTGCCGCTGGGCGAATAATCAGGCTCCCGCCTTGCACTTCAATTTCAACTTCTGTATGAATACCGCTTTGTTCTAAAAGCGGTTTAGGGATACGAATTCCCTGAGAGTTGCCAATTTTAACAATCCTGGTTTTGATGGCTGGATTCATATCTAAGTAGCTTTAACGTTTAACGTAATTACATTGTATTTACGAAATACCAATATCGTCAATAGTTGTGGGTGAGAGTCGTATAGGGCGTTGGCGTAGCCTACCGTAGCTAATCGCGTAGTGTCGCCTATAGCGAAATAAGGCTCAAAAAGCTATTCAGGCTATCCTAATCGCTGCTCAGGAGTCATTCCCATGAGCAGGATTATCAGCTATATAAATCTAACTTTGATGGACAATATTAAGCCTGCATCTGCCTATACCGCTCCTGAAGATCCTGAATCGAAAACACTGCATGAAATTTGAGTCCAACAGACTGGTAAAACTCAGCACCGCCCTGCTGCCTATCTACCAAAGAAATTACCTCTTCAACCTCGTAACCAGCATCTCGTAGGCGCTCAACTGCTTTCATTGCAGATTGCCCAGTTGTAACCACATCTTCCAAAACAACTACTTTTGCACCTTCTGGCAAGGTGGGACCTTCAATATATGCCCTTGTACCGTGTCCTTTAGCTTCTTTACGAATAATCAGCGCTGGTATCGGTCGATTTTCATAAACAGAAACCACGCTCACTGCTGCCACAATCGGGTCGGCACCCAACGTTAACCCAGCCACTGCCTGAGTATCTGCTGGCAGCAGTGATAACAGAATGCGACCTATTGCGGCGGCTCCTTGCGGGTGCAGCGTCACTTGCTTACCGTTGATGTAATATGAACTGCGCTGCCCAGAAGAAAGGACAAAGTCGCCCTCTTGATAAGCCATCTGGCAAAATAAATCTAGAAGTTGCTGGCGCAGGGCGGTTAAATCGGCAGTGGCAGAAGCAGCAAATGAGGTCATCTGGGGTTGGGTTTCTTCGATCATCACGCTTGACAGATATATGGTGAAGCACTTCATTAATTGACCACCCCTAATCGTAGACTTAAAGATCGGATAATATTGAGAGAAAGTTGAGAGCAGACCTTATGAGCATACGGTTTACCAATTTCATCGGTGTGTTGGTTCTCACTGCCGCTTCTAGTCTGTTGGCTAGCTCCGCGATCGCTCAGACAAGCGCCTCTTTCTCCGACATCGTCGGTGGGGAAAGCATTCCAGATACTTTCGATCGAGCCTTCTTTTTCAGATCTGGAGACGTTTACCGCAACCGTCCCCTGCGGCGTCAAGCTCAACTTATCTTCGGTTTTCCTGAGAGGGAATTTACACAAGATGCCCTGCTCACCGAGATCCTTTACCGAGATGTACTTGACCAGCAGGTGTCCAGCGATCGCATCATTCGCACCCCTGATCTGAATAATCCCTTTAATACCACCCTATACACAAATCCTGCCCTACTTCCAGCAGGCGAGTAATTGGCAGTGAGTTTGTGTTTAGACAAAGTGTCACGGTAATAGCGATCGCGAGTAAAGTATCTGGGGGACTTTTTTCGACTAGGTTCTCCCTTTAAACCTGTGACCCTAACAGCGATCGCCAGCCCTAGCAACCAGTCCGCGAACCTGAAACTGGCGGAAAATATAAAATTATAATTTTCTACGGTAATTTATTCCCAGATGAGCAAACTCATCTTAGACTTAAAGCTCAGTGCCTAATCCAGGGTGCAGGAGTTGAACCTGCCTTCTCTTTCGAGACGGATTATGAGTCCGTTGCCTAAACCGCTCGGCCAACCCTGGGCGTGCTAATTAGTCTAACAAGAGGGCGCTGCATTTAACCAGCACTCTTGCGTATGATCGTCTTTTTTAGATTATCATTACAAACGACCATTTGTGCGGCGCGGCTAAACAAACTTAAATATATTGACTTGCTTGAAGTTCGTGCCAAAATCATAAGATATAAAATGGAGATAGCTGCTTCGACGTAGCATTGAACGATTCCCTAACCTTGTAGCAGACAAAAGCTTCTGCCATTAGGCGAAGCTCTAAAAGTAAAGCATAGGACTTTTTCTAGTGTTGAGAACCTTATGAAACTGAATTCAACATTAGTGCTCACATTAATATTGCTGTCCCTGATGTTAGGTGCTGGCTTTGTGAGTGCGATGTGGGGCGTGGCAGTGGGGCAAGCAGCTCTTAAAGGCGTTACCCAGCCGGATGTTCGCCCTACAAACAAACTGGCTGGCAACAAGCCCATTTCTACTGGTAAGGAAGGGCTGGCCATTTTGCCTGAGGAGGATATCCTGGCTAAAGTCAAGGCACAGATGAAAGTTAAGACCAAAGCTTCTAAAGGTAACAAAAAGAAGCCGGCAGCCAAGACGAACACTCAGTCAACAAGGGAGAAAAATCCTTCAGAGAAGTCTATGTTAGAGGCTAGAGCGGTGAATTCCCAGTAAGAAGCTTTCACTGAAGCTGACCGATTATCCCAATCAAAAACTTCAGCGGCAAATGTCTGAAATTCCCGTGGCAACAAGGTAAACCCTTCATAAAAGGTAAAAGGTAAAAGAAAAAATCTATTGTTTTGCCTTGTACCTTTTACCCTTTTTATGGCTGCCCCCGTTTTTGTTTTATTAACGGTGATTGCTTCCCCCCGTCTCACCAGACCAGACATTCTGCTGCGATTATTGTCGGTGTTGTTGCTGATTGCCATCAACGCCTTTTTTGTCACCGCTGAGTTTTCTATGGTTTCTGTGCGGCGATCGCGCATTAACCAACTGGTGGAAGCTGGTGATGGCCAAGCCAAGACGGTTCAAAGCCTGCAACGCCGTATCGATCGGCTGCTCTCCACAACTCAGCTAGGTATCACCCTCTCTAGTTTGGCTCTGGGCTGGATTGGTGAAAGTACTATGGCAGTCATAGTGGCGTCCTCAATTGCCCATCTGCCCCTACCGAGACAAATCACTCAGGCGATCGCACATTCTGTAGCTATCCCAGTCGCTTTTTTCCTCATTGCCTATCTGCAAATTGTCTTAGGCGAACTGTGCCCCAAGTCTTTGGCACTGCTTTATTCAGAACAGTTGGCGAGGTTTTTGGCACCCTCGAGTCTGGCGATCGCGCGTTTTTTCAACCCCTTCATCTGGATTTTGAATCAATCGACTCGTTTGCTATTGCGGCTTGTAGGCATTCAGTATAGTGGGCAACCGTATACACGCGTGACACCAGAAGAGTTGCAACTAATTATCACTACTGAGCGCGAGTCTACTGGTTTGGAAGCCGAAGAGCGAGAACTCCTCAACAACGTATTTGAGTTTGGCGAGGTAATGGCTGCTGAAGTAATGGTTCCCCGCACCAGCATTGCCGCTATCCCTAGTACCGCCACCTTCCAAATGCTGCTCAATGAAATTGCCGCCACAGGCCACTCTCGCTATCCTCTCACCGGCGAATCCTTAGACGATATTCGCGGCATTATTTACTTCAAAGAGTTGGCTGAACCTTTAGCTAAAGGCCAGCTGAGACTGGAGACGAAAGTTTTGCCCTGGATTCGTCCAGCGCGATTTGTGCCAGAAGGCACGCCTTTAAGCGAGCTGTTGCCATCAATGCAGCGATCGCATCTGGCTATGGTCATTGTTGTCGATGAGTTTGGGGGTACAGCAGGATTAGTTACCCTCAAGGATTTAATTGCCCAAATCATCGGCGAAGAGCCAGAATCTGAAAATACACAAGAGTTGGCTGTGCAAATTCTAGATGAGCAGACATTTGTGGTGCAAGCACAGATGAACCTGGAAGAAGTAAACGAACTTTTGGATCTCCATTTGCCCTTAATTGACGAATATCACACACTGGGGGGCTTCCTGCTCTACCAGTTTCAGAGAATTCCCGCCCAAGGCGAAATATTGCACTATGACAACTTAGAGCTGACTGTTGTATCTGCTGAGGGACCGCGCTTGCACCAAATTCGCATCCACCGAGGAGAACCTTCATCTGCTACCCAGACCCTAGAACATCACTTTAGTAATCAAGATGCGGGTGAAGCCTCTTAGTAGTTAGTAGTTAGTAGGAATAAATATCACTGCAAACCACTAACCACGCTCCCAGTTTATTGTCTGACTGGGAACGGCTAAAAGCTAATTGCTAAAAGCTAACTGCTAATTGCTATATTTGAGCATAGGGTAGTGGATCTTTTAACCCTAACTCCGCAAAAGCTGCCAAACGCAATTGGCAAGAGTCACAAACCCCACAAGCGACATCGTCACCAGCGTAGCAAGACCAAGTTTCCTGCCACGGGACGCCCAGAGTATTGCCCAACTGAATAATTTCAGTTTTCTTGAGATTAATCAAAGGCGTAAAAATGCTAATCTGCTTTCCCTCACGTCCCTGTTTTGTGCCCAACCGAAACACTTCTTGCATCGCCTGGATATAGTCTGGGCGGCAATCTGGGTAACCCGAGTAATCCAAAGCATTGACACCGATGTAAACCCGTTCAGCACCGATAGTCTCTGCATAAGCTAAAGCAAAGCTTAAAAAAATGGTGTTCCGGGCAGGAACATATGTCACTGGGATGCGGTCTTGCATCTCGGATATAGAGCGATGTTGCGGCACCTCAATGGCGTTATCTGTCAATGCAGAGCCGCCCCACAGCCGCAAATCGAACTTTACCACCTGATGTTCCACAACACTGGCTTGATGGGCGATAGCGGCAGCTGAGTCTAACTCTCGCCGGTGGCGCTGCTGATAGTCAAACGAGATAGCGTAGCACTCGCAACCGTCTGTTTTGGCTTGATACAGAACCGCAGAAGAGTCCAGCCCTCCAGACAACAAAACAACTGCTTTCATTTGTCAAGTCTCTTTTATTTAGTGTTTTCCTCATTGCCTCACCAATAGGTCCTCTAAATGGATGCCCTAAAAACAGACATATCCGGCTGTTGGTTTGCATAGAGGCAAAAACACAATTTAAACACAATGACCGTACTCAAGAAGTCACTAGACTTGTTGCATGGCGTGAAAATAACAACGCAACTCAGTCCCGTCCGTTGGGAGGGTTGGGGTGCGGTTGACAACGACTGCGTGCAAGAAGTCACTGATTTACAGATATGAGTCATTAGGCATCAGAAATTTAATAGCTAATTGAGGAACTTAGACAAAACTTTTAAATTCTTTACAATTAGAGCCGCTGTGGTAACATCTGGATGGTTTGAGGCGGCTAACACTTGTTAATCGACTTAACACTAGTGGTGGAGGAGTATAAAGGAGTGCAAGATAGCATGTCAGCAAGGCATCTGGAAGTCCATTTGCAGAGAATTCAGCCCCAGCCCATCAGAATCGGCGTTATTGGCGTCGGCAATATGGGGCAGCATCATACCCGCGTTCTCAGTCTGCTGAAGGACGTTGAGCTAGTGGGTATCGCAGATATCAACGTCGAACGGGGTTTGGACATCGCCAGTAAATATCGGTGTCGCTTCTTTGAAAATTATCGCGACCTCTTACCCTATGTGGATGCCGTCTGTATTGCGGTGCCCACGAAACTCCATCACAATGTGGGGATGGCCTGCTTACAAGCCGGTATCCATGTCTTAATCGAAAAGCCGATTGCCGCCAGTATTGCTGAGGCTGAGTCCCTGGTAAATGCGGCAGCTGAGTTCCAGTGCATTCTGCAAGTGGGACACATTGAACGCTTCAACCCAGCTTTTCAGGAACTCACCAAAGTACTGAAGACAGAGAAATTAGTCGCTTTGGAAGCTCACCGCATGAGTCCCTATTCCAACCGGGCGAACGACGTTTCAGTTGTCTTAGATTTAATGATCCACGACATTGATCTGCTGCTGGAACTGGCCGCAGCACCAGTGGTTAAGTTGACTGCCAGCGGTAGCCGTGTTTCTGAGTCTGACTACCTCGATTATGTAACTGCCACCCTAGGCTTTGCTAATGGGATTGTCGCCACGCTGACAGCTAGTAAGGTGACGCACCGCAAAATTCGTCGCATTGCTGCTCATTGCAAGAACTCCCTGACAGAGGCAGATTTCCTCAACAATGAAATCCTCATTCACCGACAAACAACTGCCAAGTACATGACTGATTACGGTCAGGTGCTTTATCGACAGGATGGGTTGATTGAGAAAGTCTACACCAGTAACATTGAACCCCTCCATGCAGAATTGGAACATTTTGTCAGCTGTGTTCGGGGCGGCAATCTACCTACTGTGGGTGGAGAACAAGCGCTTAAGGCGCTGCGGCTAGCTAGTTTAGTCGAGCAAATTGCTCTTGATGGTAAAATCTGGCAACAACCGACCTCTGGGCGTCTCGATCTCGATTCTACGACCGTGGCAGTTTCTTACTGAAACAGGTATGCACGTTGAATGAAAGCGCGGTCAGTCCTATTGCAGCCCAGGTAATTTATCATCTAGCCAGCTTGTGGACGATCGCTCATTTCAAAGATAACTTAGTCATGGATACCTTATCTTTAAAAAAGTTACAGTCTCAAACGGAGAAATTATTACAGCGCCATGTCAGACCTGGATCGTGGAATCATGAAATTCAAGGGGGCAGATAGCCCAAAAGTAATCGCCATTTCGGCGGTACTGGTTTTGGGTGGTATTGGCTTCCTGATCTGGTGGGCTATTCAAACCGCCTATACAGTGAACTAAGCGGCTCTTCATTTAGTTTGCATCCTAGAAGTAAGCCGTTCATCGGTTTCGCCTTTGGCATTATGCAAATTAGATGTACAGCAGCCAAACATTAGCGCGATCGCAACTTTTAGCGATCGCCAAATCTTACCCACCCATAGACACAAAAGGAAGATCTGTAACAAGAGCAGCTAGCTTTCCTTTGCTGAAAATTACCTTTGCGGCTACAGTGAGAATAATTAAGAGAGCCGTCTCATGCTGTGCTTGATAATAAGCCGCATCAGCCGGATCGGATAGTATAAAGGGAATACCCGCATAGGAAGGGGAACTATTGCCCACTCCAAAGGCGTTGGGGTCATTACGTTATCAAAATAGAACCAAATCTTGTCTTGTAAAGACTCCATTGTTTTTAAGTAAATGGTTTTTCGTTTTAATAACTTGTTTTCCTGCTTCGTCTGTGAAAAAAGCTGTTGTTTTACCTGAGATGCTAAAGCTTTAATAAGTGGATCTGACTGTACTTGTTGAAAAATATTCTCTGGAAGCACTACACCAAGAATATCTTGCGATAGGTAAAGACCTAAGAAAAGCATACGCTTAGTTCCCAGCTTGCCTCCATTTGCTAATATCCAGTCCCAATCTAGCTCTTTATGGCTACGAATCAGCTCAGCTAAGTCACAGATTAATTTCAAGCGTAGCCAACTGTCTTTAGAGCCATGAGCACAAAGAAATAAAAGCAGACTTTCGGCAGATAGCGTCTGAACTAAATTGCCCCCCAAGTAGACTTGCTCGTACCACTTTTCTGAAAACTCAAGCTTGCGTGAAAATGAGAAATTTTTTGGCATCATTGACCAGTGAAGATCTACCGGAATCTGTTTATCCTGGTGCCAAAACATATGCTCATTACGTAAATTTATATAGATTAATTCCTGTGCATCTGTCAGATTAAACTGAGGTTGATATCCCTGAGCAATTAGTAACTTTCTAGCTTGGGGGACAAATTGCTCTGGAACTAAGATATCCAGATCTGCAAATTCCCGCATCCCGATATTTTTGTAGGCAACAGCTGCTAGAACTGACCCTTTAAAGGGGATGCTAGGAATACCATGATCCTTAAAAATCTTGAGGAGCTTTAGCAACTCTCCACTCAGTAATAGATTCTTCCGGGCATTGGCGTTGAAAGCATTGCGGAGGTCGTCTAACACAGGCTGAGGCACAGCTTGCGGACAAATATCTTTAAGCTGTAAGTGCAGCAGAGGCATGACTCCATGCCATGATGCAGCCTCCAGCAAGCAATGCCAATCAAGGTCTTGCTGAACTAATTGACAGATGCGTTCAGCATATTCAGGCTGCATTTGAGTACGGGCACAGCACAGCAGTAATTCAATTTCTGGGCGTTGTTTTTTTGGGGAAATTGTAATAGAAGATTCGGCGGTTCGATTTTTGATTTTAGATTTTGGATTTTGGATTAATTCCATGTCTATTAGTAAGTGATAACGATCAAATTTTTTACTTTAGTTGCTGCTTTCACTGGGAACGGCTATTAGCTAATTGCTAATTGCTATATAACACGGTCATAAGTTTAAAGTGTGGTCTATTCGCTTTATTGATAATATCGAGCCTGGATTTCAAACAAGTGGGCATAGGTACCACGCTGCTGTAAAAGTTCATTATGGGAGCCACTTTCTATGATTTTCCCGTTCTTTAAAACAAAGATGCGATCGGCTAACTTTACAGTTGAGAGGCGATGGCTGATTACTATGGCCGTTTTACCTTGGGTAAGTTGGCGGAATTGTTCAAAAACTTCGTATTCCGCTTTAGCATCTAGAGCGCTAGTAGGCTCATCCAGGATAATAATCTGAGCTTGACGCAAAAATGCTCTGGCTAAAGCTACCTTTTGCCACTCGCCAATGCTAAGTTCTTCCCCCTTTTCAAACTGCGTGCCCAAGGTTGTATCGTAGTTGTAGGGTAGTTTAGCGATCGCCTGATCTGCCCCAGCAGAGCGTGCGGCTGCCGTAATATCGTCCTCATGGGGCGATTGGTTGACATTCCCAAACCAAATATTTTCTCGTGCTGTCAGATTGTAGCGAACATAGTCTTGGAATACTACACTGATTTCTCGCCGCAAATCTGTAGTTGTAAATTGGCGCAAGTCAATGCCATCCAAGGTAATTTTTCCTTTTGTGGGGTCGTAGAGGCGACATAATAGTTTAATTAGGGTTGTTTTACCTGCGCCGTTTTCACCTACCAGGGCAACAGTCTCTCCGGCTCGAATTGTGAAGCTAATGTCTTCTAGCAGGGGGCGGCTGCTGTTTGGGTAGTTAAAATGGACACCCTCAAACTGGATGCCGATTTGCAAGGGATGGGGGATAGTCTGGGGATGCAAAGGTTCGCCAACAGTGCGTTTCAGGTCTAAAAATTCATAAAGATTAGACAGAAATAAGCTATTTTCATACAAACTAGCGAGGCTACTGAGCATATCCCGCAAAAAAACCTGACCACGCTGAAACGCCTGATAATACATCACCAGCCCCCCCAAGGTGATAGCCCCTTGTATTGTCTGATAAGCAATGAAGCCACAAGCCCCAAAGACAGCAATTGTGCCACTAGCTTGAGTCATTAATTCTGTGATTGAGCGTTGAGTAGCAAGCGTTAGCTTTTCCTTATGGATTTGGTGGCGTAGGTGGCGATACCTTAAGCGGAACAAGGAACCCAGGTCAAACAGCCGCACTTCCTTGGCATAGGAATCATGGGTAAGCATCATATGGAAGTAGTAGGCAATGCGCTCTTTGGCAGTCCATCCCCGCTGCTGTTGGTAGAGTTTGCCTGTATATTTTACGCGCACCCACAAGCCAGGAATAGCAGCGATAAATAAGACGGCGGCAATTGCCCAGTGCAGGGAAAATAATAGAAGTGCGATCGCCACCAGGGATATCGCGTTTTGGCCTACTTGTACCAGACTGGTGAGAATGCGAGGGGGACGATAGGAAGCCTCCTGCTGGGCGCGGTGTAGGGCGTTGTAGTATTGGGCATTTTCGTAATACTCTAAGTCAACCTCGATTGACTTGGCGTGTAGCAGATCATGCACATGATCCGTTACTACCTGGGACTGTGCTTCGCTAATATACCCTCCTAATGAGCGGCACAAATCGCTAACCAGAGCGGCTATTCCTGCTAAAGTCACCAATAAGAGTATGTGAGAGAAGGCAGCGGTTTTGTCAGCCGCAGCTATCCCTGTAGTAACTGTATCCACCAGCAGCTTCATCAAATAAAGCGATAGCAGGGGTAGAATACCCTGAACCACCAAAAGGATAAGGCTGGCAACAGTCCAAGTGGGGGCACCTTGCCAAACTAACCCTATAGCCCGTTGCAGATTCTGGATAAGTTGGCGTTTATTTTTTAAAGTGGCGATCGCAGGCATTGGTTAATAGGTTCAGCCTACCTAATGAGTTCTAGAATTAAATCACTAATTTGATCTGCTTCCTCAATCGCTTTGTTAACTAAAGCGATCGCCCATGAAATCACATTCTTGATTCCCTATCTTTGGTACCAATTCCCGTTGCAGCTATAATACCCACGCAGGTGTTGTTTTGACAGGTGAAACGTTGTGAGTGCGATCGCGGGTATTTACTATCTTGATGGTCGGTTGGTCGATCGCACTGATTTAGAACGCATGGTGATCAGCCTTGCTCATCGTGGACCAAACGGATCGGGTATTTGGTGCCAAGGATCTGTAGGTTTTGGTCATCAAATGCTCTGGACTACTCCTGAATCCTTGCAGGAAAAACTCCCTTTGGTTCACCAAACTGGTTATTTTGCTATTACTGCCGATGCTAGGATAGACAACCGACCAGAATTGATGGCTGCTTTAAGTCTCAAACAACAGAGAGAAATAAGCGACAGTGAACTAATTTTAGCAGCTTATGAAAAATGGGGCGAGCGCTCTCCAGAAAAACTCCTCGGTGACTTTGCTTTTGTGATCTGGGATAAGCGCAGGCAGGTATTGTTTTGTGCCAGAGACCATTTTGGAGTTAAGCCCTTTTATTACTATCGCTCTCATCATATTTTTGTCTTTGCCACGGAAATTAAAGCGCTTTTGTGCCTGCCAGAAATACCGCGTCAACTAAACGAAACCAGAGTTGGCGACTATTTAATACCGATACTCGAAGACAAAACAATTACCTTTTATCAAGATATTCTCCGACTTGCTCCGGGGCATGACATGGTTGTGGGACAGAAGGAGATGCGATGGTGCGAAGCACCGTCCTTCGGACGATCGCATTCCTATTGGTCTTTAGATCCTGCACGCGAACTAAAATTAGGCTCAAACCAGGAGTATGCTGAGGCATTCCGAGAACTTTTCACTGAAGCCGTGCGATGCCGTTTGCGTAGTGCCTTCCCCGTGGGTTCCACCTTAAGCGGTGGGTTAGATTCCTCTTCTGTTACCTGCGTGGCGCGAGAATTACTAGCAGAAAAAAACCAGCAGCCGTTGCATACCTTCTCCGCTATCTTTGACAAAGTTACTCAATGCGACGAGCGCCCTTTTATTAATGCTGTTTTAGCTCAGGGTAATCTTAAGCCTGATTATATCCATACCGATCAACTCAGTCCTTTTACCAACATCAACCGTATGCTCTGGCATGAAGATGAAGCCTTCGTTGTGCCAAACTTGTTTATGATTTGGGGGTTGTACGGCGCTGCCTTTGAGCAAGGGGTTCGAGTTGTTTTAGATGGTCATGACGGCGATACAACAGTATCACATGGTTTTTCTTATTTGAGCGACCTCGCACGTACCTGGCAATGGCATACTTTAGTTAAAGAACTTAAGCCGCTGGCAAAGCATTTCCATACCTCGCCGAGGAAATTGCTATTACGTTATGGTCTTAAACCTCTAGCCCCGAAACCTATTCAGGATATCTGGAAAATACTACGCCGGGGCAATCAATTTATTTGGAAAGCTAAAAATCATACAATTAACTCTGACTTTGCCCAGCGCCTTGCCCTAGAAGAACGCATTCAATTTTTGCAAGCACATCAAGCATATCTAGCACAGACGGCAAGGGAAGCTCACTATCGGGGTCTGACTAATGGACTTAACCCCCTAACGCTTGAAGAAGCTGATAAAGTTGCAGCAGCTTTTTCTGTTGAGCTACGTCATCCCTTTTTTGACAAGCGATTGGCAGAGTTCTGTTTAGCTATACCCGCAGATCAGAAGCTTAATCAAGGATGGACTCGCATGGTAATGCGCCGTGCTATGGCAAATATTCTTCCTATAGAAATTCAGTGGCGCGGCGGCAAGACAAACCTAAGTGCAAATTTTCTTCATGGGCTACAAATTTTTGATAGAGAGCTTCTAGAATCAGTAATTTTCCAAAAGTCAGAAATTATTGAGCAGTATGTAAATATCAACGCTCTGCGTGAGGTATATGCAAGATTTATATCTCAGGAAATGAACAACGCTGACGCGCTTATACTTTGGAAAAGTGTAACCCTAGCTCTATGGCTACGCCATGCATGTTTTGCATAAAGCCCTTGATGAAATTAAGTTCTATATGTATAGAAAACTTAGGTAGAGATCCCCCTAAATCAGAGTTAAAAAGGGGGAATTTGACTTTTCCCCCCTTAAAAAGGGGGGCTAGGGGGGATCGAAGTTTGATGCTTTCAGTGCGTAATATCATGTTTGCTTAAACACTTACGATATGCGTCTGTTGGGTTTCGTACCTCAGTCCAACATTTATCAGCTTGGTGTTGGGTTGCACTGCATTTAACCCAGCCTACAATTCTACTAAAAATCGAAGTTTCAGGTTGCCAGTGCATAAGTCTTGATATATAGTCAAAATTATAATTACCTTAAGTAAAGTAGTTAAAACGAATGCAAGCTGAGAAAAACCAAGTGCAGCAGCAATTAAAAAAGCCATACAACCCGCCGAAATTTACAGTTCACGGCGATACAAAGCAAATTCTCGAGTCGATTGAGACCACCGGACCTGCAAAACGGTGTGTTCAGAAAGATCCTGGACCCGGTGACGGATTCGGTAGTATACCTCCCGAAGCGTAAACTTAAGTGGAGAAAGACCTTGCCCAAGCTCTCTACTAAGTTGCTCACAAGCAACGCCCCAAAAGAGGTAGAGCTACTTTTGTGCTGCGCTCGTACCTGTATGGACTCAGAAAGTAGCGATCGCATCCAGGCTCTACTTCAGCAACAATTAGATTGGGACTACCTGCTGCAAACAGCACCCCTGCATGGGATGATTCCCTTGCTCTATACCCATCTCCAAGCCATCTGTCCAGAAGCAGTTCCTCCAGACATTCTAGAGCGGTTGCAAAATCATTATCAGGGTAATGCTCAACGCAACCTGTTCTTGACAGGGGAACTCCTTAAATTTCTGGATCTGTTTCAGCAGCACGAAATTGCTGCTGTTCCTTTTAAAGGACCGATCTTAGCTGCTTCTATTTATGGCAATCTGGCACTACGGCAGTTTGGCGATTTAGATATCCTGATTCACAAACAAGATGTTATCAAAGCTAAAGAGCTGATGCTTGCTCAGGGATATCAATTAGAAATGATCTCCCTAACCAAGGCTCAAGAAGCCGCTTATATTCAATCTCAAGCTGAATATAACTTTTGGCGTGCAGAAGGCAGCAGTAGAATAAATGTAGAGCTGCACTGGGGAATTGTCCCAGGAGATTTCGCGCGCGCGATCGCACCTGAGTGTTTTTTCTCCCCCCTGGAGCCAATATCCCTTCAGCAAAAAACTATCCTCACCTTTACACCAGAAAACTTATTGCTGATTCTGTGCATCCAAAGGTCAAAGCATCTTTGGGAACGATTAGATTGGATTTGCGATATTGCGGAAATTCTCCGCACTCATCCACAAATGAATTGGCAGCAGGTGATAGAAAAAGCTACTCAACTAGGCTGTAGGCGGATGCTTTTTCTCGGTCTTTACTTGGCAAAAGAACTGCTGCAAGCCGAACTTTCCCAGGTTGTCTGGGAAAACGTACAAACAGATCCCCAGGTAGAGGCGATCGCACTTAAAGTTACTCAAAGGCTTTTCCAGCAAAACGATAACTTACCCAGAGCCTATATCAGGTCACTTTTCCATCTCCAGACAAAAGAACGCCTTCAGGATAAAGTAGAATATTGTCTGCGTCTGGGAGTGACTCCCACCGTTACAGAATGGGCGCGTCTGCCATTACCAAATTCTCTCTCTTTTATGTACTATTTAACAAGACCGCTGCGGCTAGTTAGAACTCATGGAATGCGCCCGCTTAAATACCTTATAGCTAGGTAATAAATTTTCACTACCTTAGTTACAAATGACAAATATAAATGATATTCAAGTTAATCCTAGAGAACTTCTCGCACTCTATTTAAATCAAGAGTACGATCAACTTTCAGAGAGTTTAATAAGACTTTTAGAACATTTTGAAAATGTAGCTTACTTTCAGCTAAACTCTGAGGGGCAATATTTTGTTAATGCTTTTGTCAAGAACTTTTTATATTTATTTACTCAACCCGACTATCTTCTAAGCGACAACCATGCTATTCAATTTATTCGCTTCAATGCCACTATCTCTAATTTAGTGGCTATGTCTAGCTTTAAAACAACAGATCGGTATCTAGAAATATTAAGAAGCCAACCTCATAATTTTCTTAAAGTATTAGCCTTATACTCAGCTCGTAATACCGTCTATCTTGACCGCAAAAAATTATTTGATACCCATAGGGAATATACCTCTATTTGGTATTCTCACTTTTACGAGCTTTATTTCTCCGGGTTTGTTAATGAAAGAGTCAACGAGCACTTTAAAGAACACCTCTACTATGGGGCGGCTGAGAAACGATTAACAAACTTCTATAATGTTTCTAATGTTTATTTTGCAGTAACCTATGCTGACGGCGATCGCGATCGAGAGATTAAGCAGAAAATAAATCGCTCTGTTCAAGAGGGAGCTATCGGCAAAACGATTCAGATAAAAAATACGCCTCACCCTAAAAAAATAGCTATTGTAACAGGGCTTTGGTTTCCGGCACATTCAGTTTACAGAACTCTTTTCCATTTTGTTGAATCTTTGAAAGATGACTACGAACTAACATTAATTAACCTTAACTTAATTAGAAATGATATAGACTTCCAACACTTCAAAGAAGTTATCAACGTAGATGTCAAGGATATTTTTTCAAATCAGATAAATTCTATTCAGAAAAATGAATTTATGGTTAGCTATTATCCTGATGTTGGCATGACGGATGCTAGCATTTTTCTAGCTAACTTAAGAATAGCTCCTATTCAGGTTTGTACTGTCGGTCATTCCGTCAGCACCTTTGGTTCAGAAATTGATTACTTTATTAGTGGTGCAGACGTAGAAGTTTCAGATAATGCCCAGGCAAATTATTCAGAAAGATTGGTTCTTTTACCTGGATTGGGAATCATCAATAATCCTCCCCTCTATCAACCTCAACATCTCCAGAAAGACCGACCAGAGTTTATCATCAACTGTCCTTGGACTTGTTATAAAGCCAATTATCAGTTAATCCAAACTCTGGATAAAATAGTGAAAGCGTCTCCGAAGAAAATTCTTTTGAGATTTTTTACTGGGGGTTCAGAATCTAGAAAGAATAGTTTTTTACCGTTTGCTAAAGATTTAGAACTGATCTTGAATAAAGATTGTTTTGAGGTCGTTCCCGCTCAACCCTACGAACAATACATGGCTCTTTTGGAGTTGGGAGATATTTGTATTGATTCTTACCATTTTGGCGGCTGCAATACTGTTGCTGACGTTTTGTATTTGGGAAAACCCATTGTTACGTTTGAAGGCAACAAGTGGTACAACCGCATTGGCTCTCAGATGCTGCGAATGGTTGGCTTGTCAGAATTAATTGCTACAAACGAGGGAGAGTATCTTCACTTGATATTAAAACTTATTGAAAACGATGAATATCGATTTGGCATCCAAGAAAAAATAAGGCAAGCAGACTTAAGTAATACAATTTTTAACTCTGAAAGTAAGAAATATTTTAAAAAAGCTATTGACTTTTTAGTTAAAAACGATAGAAAAATCAAAGACAAAGATTGGAAAAAGCCAATACTAATTCGATAGAAATAGCTCTGGCTTGTCCTCACAGGGAGATATGTCCTACTAATGATTATAGTTTAGATGTGGATATGATTATTGCGGCGCATTGGCAACTGTTAAAAGAGGAATTTCCGAATCGGTATCTGGTAATTGGTACGACTAATGTTAAACACCTCAGTCAATTCGCTGAGGCTCTAAATTGGGAAAATATACAGTTATAAGTAGGTGGTTGAAATTAAACATCACTTGTGAAGGCTGGGCATGGGGCATAGGGAAAGAAAAGTTACGTTTATTTATGCCCACCTACTTAACTTTACCCCCACCCCCCCCAAGTTTGGGAGGCTTCTGAACAACTCAAATTCCCCCGTGAAGTCAAAGGCGCAGCCTCCTCTGACCCCCCCTTTTTAAGGGGGGTGAGGGGGGTATCTGCAAGGGGGATTTAGGGGGCTAGTAACGGCTGCTTATCACCTTAACCAAGCGGTACTACAGTGATGGGAGAAGATTGAGCCATATTTACGGCTCATTAATAGTGACATTATTAGTAGAACCCGGTCCCGTGCGAGTGCCACTACCTTTGTAAATTGTCAGAGTCCGCATTGTTGCAGAATCGGAATTGAGACTTCCTGCAAATAAGATATCCCCATCACTTGCACTACTATCAGTCTTAAACTGCAAATCTGCCTTGAGGGTTGTAGTGCCAAATAAGCTGATATCGCCAGCATCTGCTCTTAAAGTAGTGTCAAAGTTCCCTTGCAAGTTAATGTTATTTACAGAGGCTTGATTGGTTCCGATTTGAATGCCACCACTACCTGTTGTAACATTGCCCAAGTTGACCGTATCAGCGGAATTAACTCGGAAAGATTCAGCTTTAATATTGCCAGTAGCATTAATGGTGCCAGCGTTCCCGGTTGACAAGGTGACGTTGCCATAGTTCGTCACTCCATAAGAGTTATCATTGACTCTTCCAATAGAGAGAGTGTTAGCTGCGGTCAAATTAACATCGCCTCCCGTCCCAGCACCACTACCGCCAGAAGAGTAGGTGTTGAGAGAGCCAGTATTGATGCTGCCATTAGTGGCCGTGAGATTAATTGCCCCCCCATTGCCTCCTGTACTTGAAGTTGATAAAGAGTAGGAGTTGAGAGAGCCAGTATTGATGCTGCCATTATTGGCCGTGAGATTAATTGCCCCCCCATTGCCAGAGTTGTCACCTGAGAAAGAGTTGGAGAAGAGAAAGCCAGTATTGATGCTGCCATTATTGGTCGTGAGATTAATTGCTCCTCCATTGCCAGAGTTGCCATAAGCTGAGGAAGAGAGGGAGTAGAGAATGCCAGTATTGATGCCACCATTTCCGGCATTGACAGTAATTGCCCCCCCATCATTACCTCCATTGGTTGTATCTAGACTCTGACCATTAGTATTAATCCCCCCATTAGAGCTAGTGAGATTAATCGCATTGCCATAAGTTCTAATAACTTGAGTGCTAATCGCACCATCTGCTAGCAATGTAATCGAACTATCCGAACCATTAGCACCAGTAATAGTTCCAGTACCCGTAATCGTACCTCCCGTCCCCGTCGCCCTAACCGTCACCGGGTCAGAAAAAGTCACCGGGTTAATCGTCACCGCACCTGTACCATCACTGCGTCCGATCGTGATATTGCTAAAACCATTAATTAACTTACCTAACGTAGCATCCGTGAGATACATTGTTGAGGCATCACCCCCCGCACTCCCCCCAACACTGATATTTCGCCCAGGAGTAAAGGGTTGCAGCAATAAAGTTTTCCCATCCCCCCGTACAACTCCTGGTAGATTAATCTCATTCCCCGTCAGGCTGACATTGCCATAGTTCATCACCCCATCAAATAAATTATTAACGTCTGCAATAGAGAGAGTGTTAGCCGCCGTCAAGTTGATATCGCCTCCCGTCCCAGCACCACTAAAACCAGAAGAGGTGGATAAGAGATAGCCAGTATTGATGCTGCCATTAGTGGCATTGAGAGTAATCGCCCCCCCATTGCCAGAGGTACCTGAATTAGAGTAAGAGTAGGCTAAGAGATAGCTAGTATTGATGTCATTACTAGCATTGAGAGTAATCGCACCACCAGTGCCAGAGTTGCCTGAATTAGAGTAAGAGTAGGCTAAGAGATAGCCAGTATTGATGTCATTACTAGCATTGAGAGTAATCGCCCCCCCAGTGCCAGAGCTGCCTAAAGCTGAAGAGTGGGAGCCGAGATTGCTAGTATTGATGCTGCCATTAGTGGCATTGAGAGTAATCGTCCCCCCAGTGTCAGAGGTACCTGAAGCTTCAGAGTGGGAGTC
>JAESFH010000219.1_pt1 | contig 31541 bp, 30 predicted proteins | sample 9269381 | NCBI WGS metagenome assembly JAESFH01 (sample SAMN14504062, study PRJNA617094) | algae metagenome | isolation source: Aphanothece sp. CMT-3BRIN-NPC111 and co-occurring heterotrophs from well... | place: USA: Clark Mountains Wilderness, California | collected 2010-04-18
CTTCTTGTCAGTTCTCAAGCCAATATGCAAACACTGGTTGCAAGTCTGACTGGTATAGGCAGGATTGACGGCTACAACTTCAACACCTTCCTTAATACCCTTATAGTTGAGGAATTGACGCAACTGATACAATGCCCAACTATTAGACGGTCTTCGTTCGGTCTTGTTTTTTGGTTGCTGATTTGTTCTATCCCTGATGCCTGTCAAATCCTCAATTGCAATAATGGCGTTCAGTTGCATTGCCTCACGGATAATGGCAGCACTGATGGAATGGTTCAACCATTGCTGGAAGCCTCTCTCCCTGCCCGACAGCCGTTTCAAGATCTGTCTTGCTCGTCTGCGAGTAGACCTTGTGCCCTTCGATGCTTTTTGCTGGAGAAATGCCCGAACTCGGTTAAATCTATCCCGAATGTCATTCAACTGCTTCGCATCCCATCCTTTATCTGTGCTGGTCTTGGCGATTTCACGACGACCAAAATCAACGCCAATTACCGAGTCCGACTTAATCGGTTCAGGTGCTTCATCTGTCAGTTGAATATGGATGTAGCAAGAACCGTCACGATGCTTGCACAGTTTGGCAGATGTAGGTTTACGACCCTTCAGCTTGCCTCGTTGATAATTGCCAACATTGAGCTTGATATGTTCTCGTCCATCCAACAGCGTCAGGCTGACCGTCCAATCCTTCTCTCTGAAAGCAAAGATCCGAGCATCGTAATCAGCCGATGTCGGTCTAAATTCCTTAACGGGTTTGCCTTTCAGTTTTGCGGTTTTTCGATTAGCTCCGACTCTGGCACAAACCCTGACCGCTTGATTTGCAATCAGTCCGAATTGCTCCCGCAAGTGGTTATAGACCAAATTTTGAATCGTGGTTTTACTGGTCACGGGAGGCTTAACGGTCTGATTGGCAAAGTTACAGGCATCAGCAAACGCCTTCAACAAAGCGTCAATCTTAGTGCTTTGTTCAGGAGTGGGTTGAAGCTTGCAAGCTAGCGTCAGTGTTTGTTTCATCCTCAAAATTATCTCACGGGTGACCACATGAAAGCCAGCGTAATAAACTGGCGGCTAAAGCCGCTTGAGTCGGCTTTTTTCCTTGTTCTGTCATAGACAAGGTTTCCAGTCTTCCTAGGAGGTTTAGGCGAGAATCGTTAAGATAGATAATAAAAAGCTTTTATTCGGGCAAGTTCGCTGCCAACGGGCAATCTCGACAAACTTGACACACTGTACAGGCAGACTTAAATAGTCTAAAGCCAACACTTTGGTAGGAGTAGTAGCATCAATGACACAAGCAACTCAGTCGCAAAAACGAGGCATCCAAATGACGGAAGCTGCCCTGCAACATGTTCTATTTCTGCGGGAAAAACAAGGTAAAGACCTCTACCTACGGGTAGGTGTGCGTCAGGGAGGATGCTCTGGGATGTCCTACATGATGGATTTTGAAGACCCGAGCAAAGTTCAGGAAAACGATGAAATCTTCGACTATGAAGGCTTCAAGATTGTCTGCGATCCCAAGAGTATGCTATACCTCTATGGCCTGGTGCTGGATTATAGCAATTCTATGATTGGCGGCGGCTTCCAATTTACTAACCCCAATGCGGCTCAAAGCTGTGGGTGCGGTAAGTCCTTTGGTGTTTAAAGTCTTCCATTTAAATTGTGGAGATAAAGAAGGCTTTTTCCGCAATTGTTAAGTTCAGCTTTAGACCTTGTCTTTACCCACATTTACTTCTGTCAAGATCCAGAACGGGGGCGTTTCTATGCTCCCTTTCCCCCGCCCGGACAAGATTAGAGGCACGGCAAATGCTGTGCCTTTAGTTGTTAATTGCCTACATCGGCTACTACACCAATGCAGATATGGATGAGGGCAAGGGTTTAGAGATGGGGTATTCTAAATTCTGGATTCTGACTGTTTCCTTGTTGTGCCCCTAGCCCCGAGTTATGCAATGACCGAGCAAGTTACAGCCCTTTTTGACACTGGCCTTGAACGCTATAGAGCGGGTGAAGGTCCCGATACTTTGATTCCCCTGTTTAAAGAAATTTGCGATCGCGCACCGAAAATGGGCCCGGCCTGGAGTTGTCTGGCGTGGCTGTACATTTTGGATAATCAGCCGACACAGGCATATAAAGCTGCTCAAAAGGCTATCAAGTTGGATGCTGCCGATCCTCAGACTCAGATTAACCTAGCGCTAGCTATGTTGGAAACGGGTCAAACTGGCGTCCGGCAACACATTCAAGCGGCTCAGCAGATGATCGCGCTGGATACAGAACTACGCCAGCAAGTTGAAGAAAATATTGAAGACGGATTAAGCAGAAAACCAGACTGGGACGGTTTAAAGCGAGTGAAAAATTGGTTGTTTCCCAGTTAGCTTAACGCCTGAAGATCTACAGCATACCTGTACGTTTTCACTGACCGCGCGCATGGTCGCCGGTCAGCAACGAAACCCAGTGGTTCTCGATATACTAAGTGGGGAGGTCTGTTATGGGGTATATAAACGGCACAGATGCGAGTTCTACGCATCGGCGCTCATCCTGAACAGCACTGGCTAATTCTGTTCTTTTTCACAATTTTTTGCATGTCCTTCTCCAAGACACCGTTGATAGGGCTTAAGGCAGACCAGTTTCGCCATCCCCTGGATTTAGAGGCCACCAGAACCCTGAAGCAGCTGCCAGGACTGGATATGGTGGTGCGTAATCTCCTCGGACCACTAGCGGAACAGTTTTTTTACCTGAACAATATTGCCGCCAGTGTCCTCGTGGGCGAACAACAGCTGCCCCACTTGCATAAACTGCTGTTAGATTCATGCCAAATTTTGGATCTAGAGGCACCCCAGCTTTATGTACACCAGCATCCGATTCCTAATGCCTACACGTTTGCCATGCGAGGCAAGCAGCCTTTTGTTGTTTTGCACACCTCCTTAATTGAACTGCTGACACCGGAAGAAATTCAGGCGGTAATTGCCCATGAACTGGGACACCTCAAGTGCGACCACGGAGTTTACCTTACACTGGCAAATTTAATTGTGTTAGCCGCAGGTCAACTTCCCAGTTGGGGTGGTGCGATCGCTCAAGGGCTACAGGCACAGATGCTAGAGTGGTTGCGGTGTGCGGAATTTACCTGCGATCGGGCTGCTTTATTGGCAATCCAAGACCCCAAAATAGTGATTTCACTATTAATGAAACTAGCGGGTGGTTCACCCACTCTGGCACCTCAGCTGAACGTAGAGGCATTTTTAGCCCAAGCCAGAGCTTATGACGATATCAGCAACACTCAGCTCGGTGAACTGCTAAAATCTGCACAGACGGCTCAACTCACACATCCAGTTCCAGTCCTACGAGCGCGAGAGATTGATCGCTGGGCCAGCAGCAAGCTTTATCAATCTATTTTACAACAGCCGTCTATTCTGTATAATGAAGAAGCAAAACCCAAGGGCGGGTGGCGAAATTGGTAGACGCACCACACTCAAAATGTGGCGACCTCACGGTCATGCGAGTTCGAGTCTCGCCCTGCCCATCAACTTAAAGCTTTAAATTGCATTGCTATTTGACACTTTCACGAATACTATTCGTGGGAGTGTCAAATAGCAATGGCTTGTAACCCATCCTCCAGTTAACTACCGGAGGCTAACCGAGAAAACCTCAACGGCTCGTCCAGTCCCTCGCTGTAAATCAGCAGATAGGGTCCTTCCAGCCTAATCTGTTGCGCGTTCTCAAGGGCACGAAAATAGCGATTCTCTTGCTGCTGCGCTTGCGGATTGATACACGCCCTTTTTGTGGATATCACTTCGCTAACTGCAAACCGATTGCCATCAATTTGGAAATTAGCCGAGTAAATATTGCAGCCGCCTTCACCTCCAATCCGTTCGGTGTTAGTAAAGCGCAACGTCGGTTTTTGTGGACTATTAATTATATTGACGCTAGTGCCGCCCAGATCTTCAAGCAACCATTCCGTGTTAATTAGCTCACTCGCTTGTACAGGGCTTATGGATTGTTGCTGACAAGCTGCAACCTTCTTAACTTCGTAAGCCGTCGTGGAGCGGTTTGGCTGAATCTGCAACAGTTCGCTCTCTAGTTGAACGAGGCTTCTACTGTCCTCATGGGGACTCAACTGAATGCAAGAGGACGAGCCACCCTCAATCCCATAACTATAGGTAGTGTAGGTGTCAATGACTCCCCTGGTCACGGCTGTGCCGATAACTTGGCGCACAGCCTTTAGAGCTTGCGAATCTACTGCCGGTCCTATGCCAAAGATACTAATTTCCAGGGCACGCGGAGGCGTCTGGGCAACAGTTGGCACCTGGACTGAATGACTCGCAACAACAGCGGCGAGCGTCAAAATCGCGTATTTCATTGTGGCACCTCCCACAGGTCTTCATTCTCTACTTATTTCAAGACCCTTGAATTGATTCATCTGTTTCTCCTTCAACAATTTTTGTTACAGAAGTCCGCAAGCATTCTTAGAGGCTGTTTGTAAAGAAAAGCCCCTGCCATCCGGAAGTTGCCAATCAACGTTAAATTAGCTAAAGAGTATTGAAAAGCGACGAAGCAATAGGGCTACCCTAAGCAATTAGCACCCAACGACAGAAGCGACTATGCCACGAACTCAACGCAACGATAACTTCATCGACAAAAGCTTCACGGTAATGGCGGATATCATCTTGAAGATCCTGCCAGCCAGCAAGCAAGCCAAAGAAGCCTTCGCATACTACCGCGACGGTATGTCAGCTCAGGCGGATGGTGAATACGCCGAAGCCCTAGAGAATTATGAGGAAGCCCTGAAACTAGAGGAAGACCCCTACGACCGCAGCTATATCCTCTACAACATGGGGCTAATCCATGCTAGCAACGGCGAGCATGACAGAGCCTTGGGATACTATCACGAGTCAATTGAGTTCAATCCTCGTCTGCCCCAATCGCTGAACAATATTGCCGTTATTTACCACTACCAAGGTGAAAAGGCTAAGCAAGCCGGGGACGAGGATGCCGCTGAAGCATTGTTTTGCCAAGCAGCTGAGTATTGGAAACAAGCGATTCAGCTTGCCCCTAATAACTACATTGAGGCTCAAAACTGGCTCAAAACTACCGGGCGCTCAAAGATGGATGTTTACTTTTAGTCTATTGGGCTGCCCTATAACCGGATAGGGGTAAGGTAACTGTATTTATTCCTTTGTCATTAGCCCTTGGCTTTTGACCAACCACCAATCACCAATGACAACCCTATGATTGACCGCGAGCAAGTTCGCAAAGTTGCCCTTCTCGCCCGTTTGGAAGTGACACCTGAGGAGGAGGAGCAACTTACCACCCAGTTGGGCAGCATTCTGGAATATTTTGAGCAGCTGAGTGAAGTAGATGTTACTAATGTCAATCCCACGACACGGGCGATTGACGTTAGCAATGTGACACGAGAGGATGAAATGCGAGTCTATCCAGACCGAGAAGCACTTCTGAATGAAGCACCTGACCAAGAAGGGGACTTTTTCAAAGTGCCACAAATCCTTAGTGGCGAATAAAACTGCACATATTTAAGCCTCTAGTTGCAACCCCAAAGAACCCAAGAACTGTGGAGGCGCAGAAGCAAGTCTGAAAAATAAAGCCTCAGAAACTCACTCTAAATCGAGTAGCGTAGGTTGGGTTGAGGCACGTAGGGGCACCCTTTTCGCAAAGTAACCCAACATTGTTTTTGGTGTTGGGTTGCACTGCGTTTAACCCAACACCAATTCTGGGTTATTCAACCGGATTTGGTATCACCCCTCGCTGTTAAATACTTGTGTAGCCAGCAAAGCTAACGCTGCCACACCAGCGATCGCGCCCCACTGGAGAGCGGGATTCTTAGCTAGCCAGTCGGTAACGCTCGGTATCACCAGATTGCTAAAGTCTCCATCAACTCTGGTATCCGTGGGGACAGGCTCGTAAAGGTTGTTGCTATCCTCTGGGGACTTTGGCTCATTGGTATGTTGAAGGGGGAAGCCGACGAGCAGCAATAAGGAATCCACCAGTTCGGGTGAGAGCCGCTGTAGCGCATTTAGAATTCTAGACACATCCCCAACCAAGAAGTCACGAGTTGGATGTTCGGCGACGTAGAGGATCGCGTCAGCTACCAGCCTAGGGTCGTAGTAGGGCGGTATCCCTGATGGCTTCACGCCTAGCTTGGTGAGACCATTATTCCAAAATGGTGTATTAATTACCGCTGGTTTCACACTCGTGACGCTGATGGGTATGCCCTCATGTTTCAGTTCCAGGCGCATAGCTTCCAGGAATCCTTCAACCCCGTGCTTGGCTGATGAGTATGCACTTTGGTAGGGGAGGCTTCGCACGCCTTCCATTGAAGAGATGTGGATTAGTGCCCCCTGCCCCTCACGCTTGAGATGGGGTAGCGCCGCCATTGCACCGTAGACTTGCCCCATCAAGGTAACATCAATGACGCGCTTAAACTCTTCCGGTGTGGTGTTGCCGAATGTGGCAAAGACGCCCACAGCAGGGACGTGTACCCAGGTATCGAGTCGCCCATACACTTCCACTGTACGATCTGCGATCGCCTTAACCTGCTCGAATATTGACACATCCGCAACTACAGCCGTTGCCTCAGTACCAAAGCTGCGAATCTCATCCACCAAAGACGCTAGCTTCGACTCACTGCGAGCCGAGACAACCAGCTTCGCCCCTCGCTGGGCAAACTGAAGGGCTGTCTCACGTCCGATGCCGCTGGAAGCCCCAACGACGGCAACAACTTGCTGATTAATTGGCTTGAGTTGCATGATTATCTAGTTCTCCAAATCAGTTTTAATTGGTACGGGTAAAAAAGGACGTGGCTACACGGTGAATAGTCAAAGAAGAGAATTTTCCGCATCGCCACGTCTACCGGAACGAGGTCTTCCCGATCAGCGTGCTGAGGTAGGAAGCACCTCCGGGTTATCGTCTAGGGAAAGGAGGAATTGAATCAAATCGGTCTGGTCTTGCGTTGTGAAGCCAGCCTCTGCATCCACCCAATAGTTGTGTCCGCTACCGTCCACATTTGCCCTTTGCAGGCTCGGATTAGCTCGGTTAGATGCGATCGCCTCCTCCCGCAAATTGCGATCCAGCAGCACCCGCAAACTGGCACCCGGATCGGGCTGGATGTTTTGCAGCAATGTCCCTGCCATTCCCAGTTGCTCTGAATTGGCAACGGTAAAGCGATCGCTGCTATCATCCTGCTTGAGTGCTTCCGAGCCAGCAGCGACGCCACCATCGTGAAGATAAGGGGCAGTGACGTAAAGCCCAATCAAGCTAGGGACTTTATAGCCTCCCGCTGGATTGTTAATGCCATAAGCTAGCTGTTGTACTTTCTGCGGTGTCATATCAGTCGGAACCGACAGCACGGGCGCATCCGGTGGCACCGGGGCAGAGACGGTACTCGGATAGGTTTTCGGTTCCGTGAAGATGCGGGTAAACGGTGCTAGCGTCGGTGCCCTGGATGGCTGAGTGCCGACCTCATTCTGCGGAATCACATCATTGTTCGTAAAGTAGCGTCCACTGTGACACTCCACGCAGCTAGCACGATTGAAAATAGCCGCACCCCGCCCTACAGAGGCAACATCGATTGTTTGATGAGGTGGCGGTGCTAAGGTATTCTGCCAAGCCGACATCCCATTGAGTTGCTTGGCAACAGGTATCCCTGGTGAATTTGCCATCAACCCATCCAGCATATATGCCGAGCCTTTCGGAAAACCGGGCATCCTGATGGTTTGGTTTAAACCGGGTTCACCGGGCGTGGGGTCAATTTTGTTGAAGAATTCTGAGGGTTTTGCGCCATCTGGCAAGCGGAAAGCGGGGTTAGCTGAGTTTTGGAAAATAACTCCCAAATAGGTTTCTTTGTCAATACCTAGCAGCGGCAGGCTGGAATCACCCCCGGTTGTGGGGTCTGAGTTTGTGGCATGGACATTGTTGTTGAGCGTGGTGAGTCCGTGAAACGAGCCAATTGAGGAGAATCCACTCCAGCCATAAGGCCAAGCACCAAAGGTATAGGAAGAAGGAATTTGGGAAGGATTGTTGACGAGGGTGCCGGTTGAGTCGAAGTTGCCAGGGGGCCAAGTTAGCAGCGCTGCATCGACGGCATCTTCTAGGGCTTTGGCATCGGGTAGGGAGGACTCTTGCCCATTGGCATCAATGTAAGTATGCTCTCCCGGAGGAATTTGAGTCGGATTAACATCGACCTGACGAAACATTGCCGCCGAATTTGTGGCGAAGGCTAGAAGTAAGCCATTATTAATATCGATGTTTGGCGCACCTTCGAGAATGCGTCCACTTTTGGGATCGACGCTGGTATGGCACATGGCGCAGGTGATACCGAATCGAAGCTTGCCGTTAGCAATGCTGGGACGCATTCCTAAGGGTACGATTGAACCTGCGGGCACATCTAATCCTGTGTTCAGCAATGTGCCTTTCTCGAAAGTTTGCCCACCAATTGTCACATCATTATTTAGAGGAATTTGTAGATTTGTGGTAGGCTTACCCCCAAGTCGGGCGATCGCTTGAGTCATGGTCACCGGGTTAATCGGACCATTTAGCGCACCAATCACATCAGTTTGGAAGACTTCATTGCCAAAGGTTTCCGAGTAAAACGCCTTACGACCCAGGTTTAGCAATTCCTCAGTGACAGCAACCGCCCCATTTTCAGGCGATAGTTGTTTCTGCCCCTCATCAGTTTGCAGAAGGCGTGTTGCCTCATCTTTATTTATAGCCTTGCCCAACACATCAAAGGAGCCAATTTCTTGAGGTGCAGGCTGCGTTAGGGGGGTAAAGGTGTTGTTGACGCTTGGCGTTGCTGGAAAGGCAATCTCAATGCGGAAGGCTAAGAAGCCAATCAAGATAATTAAGGCAAGCAGGATCAGAATTGGTCGCCATCTTGTCAAAATCGGTGCGGCGGCGACCCCACCCTCATTTGTTCTGGATTCAGTTTGTGTCATGAATGAGTGTTTTCCGTTTAATGAAGATTTGAATAACTGCCCGCTTGTTCAGTTCACCCATCACTTTCCTCCGCTCTGCACATCGTCCAGACTAATTACACCTCTGCTGAATTGTCTGCTCGTCTGCCTATGGGAATGAATGTTAAGCCCATTGATTATCAGTAGTTCTTTGCTTGCTCAGGGCGGGCCTTCTTTTCTGGAGCTTTTATGGCGCGATCTAGTTTAATTTTGCGAAGAAGTAATTCTGTTTAATTAGCGATCGCACCCTTCGCTAATTTAGGAAATCTCTGTGTTTCTTTGGTAAACATCTGGTAACTTCCACCAAGGAACATGAGGATATTCATGATGTTCTTTGTGGTAGCCAAAATGATAACAGGTGATAAATGACCAAAAAACTGGAAACGGAGTGGTTTTCGCACGATGAGGATTAACATATCCTCCTTCTGGCTCTTGATGAGGTAAAAATGTTCCAAAATAAAACAATTGCACGGAACTCAAAATAGGAGGTATAACCCAAAATAAAGTTAGATTAATTTCAGGTATATGGAACGCACGACTAATAACGTTGAAGATAAGCATCAATCCAATAAGCCGCGTCCAGCTCCAGTACCGTTTCATGAAATAAAAATACCAAGAAAAAAAGTTTTTGTGTTTACTATCGTGAAAATCAGGGTCAAGTTCACTAGCCGGATGGTTGTGGTGTAACCAATGCTTTTTCAATAATTCTTTGTAAGAAAATAGTCCATAAATTAATGCAGATGCTGAGCCGATTAAATTGTTGATTTTGAGATTTTTGGGAAAAACTACCCCATGCATGGCATCATGAGCCGTAATAAATAGCCCCGTATAGAGAAATGTTTGCCATAACATAGCAACCAATATCCACACCAACGGGATTTTATAGATATCCAGGGAGAGTAAGAAAAGCAGACTACTTGCCCATAGCCCAATGATGATCGAAGCAATTAAAACTCCAGTGATCCTCCCTTCATTTATGAGCAGTGAGATAGGGTTTAGTCGTTTTAGGGATGGTTGGTTAGATTGAAACAAGCCTTTGCTCCGTGTGGGTTCCGTAAAGATATACAAGTTATATGATTATGTTAACTTTTGTTACACCCTCATGCTAGCTACTCACCCAGTTACGGCTGTCTATCTATAGTTTAAAACTGTATACATTCCTAAAGGACGATGCTTTTGCTTAGATCAATGTGTTGAAGGACACATTGTTTGCGTTAAATACAGTCAGAGAATAAGGCAGCTTTTAATGCGTTCATACGGCAGGTTGCAAGTTGGTGAAGTACAGAAATACCCCACCCGCGCTTTCTTGCCCCCTCCCCTCAGCACGGGAAGGGGTGTATTACTTTTAGATGTAAGGTGCTGTAAGTTTAAATAACCAAAAAAGCTTTAGCCTTAGTCTCATAGCTTAACGGCTTTACCGATATAGCAGACGGAAGTATCCTCATTAATTTGGATTTCAAAGAAATCTGCTTCCCCACCCTCTTTTTGCTTACTTAAACCTCTCAACACAATATCTCTAAGAGTTTTAAAATTAGTGCCACCTGTTAAATCAAATCCTTTAAGTACGACATCTACAAAGCCAGTTTTTTTTATTACATTAATCAATGCCTGAGGCGGAATAAATTTATTCCAGTCATGGAGTCCTCGTGGTATTTGTTTAAGGATATCCTCCAAAAGCCAAATCATTATAAATTTTGACTTAAATGTTTTATTAATTGTGTCAAATAAAAATATTCCTTTTTTATTTAAAACCCGGTAAATTTCGCTAATCACTTTTTCCCAATCTTCAACGTGTTCTAAAACATCAAAACACACAACTACATCAAATGTGTTGTCTTCGTAAGGGAGGTTTTCTGCAACTCCACATTTATAGTCAATTTGGAGGTAATTTTTTTTAGCGTGTTCTTGCGCTGCTTTAATTGAGTTTAAAGATAAATCAATACCTGATACATTAGCGCCTCGCTTGGCTAGAAATTCGCAAGCTAATCCACCACCACAACCAATATCTAAAACTTTAATGCCTTTCCAATTGAGAATATAACTCTCGAAAAACTCAAATCTTGACTTGTTTAAATGATTTGACAGATATAACGTTTCGCCTTCCTTCCACCATTTATCGGCATTCAAATCATAGTACTCTAAGTCATTTCTTTTCATTTTTTTCCTAGTTAAGCCTATGGACGAAATAAAATGCTGGAGAGCCTTGCCTAGTTAGGGGGATTGTCTACTGTTGCCAATAGGTTCACATCAATGACGCGCTTAAACTCCTCTGGTGTTATCTGCTCAAACGTCGCATAGATATTGATGGGCGCTAAATGCACCCAGGTATCGAGTCGTCCGTAATGCTCGACGGCTTTATCTGCGATCGCCTTTACCTGCTCAAAATTTGTTACGTCAGCAGGGATAGCGATCGCCTCACCGTCCTTTTGCGATATCTCATCCACCAGGGACTTTAACCCGGACTCGCTACGGGCAGAAACCACCACCTTTGCCCCTCGTGATGCAAATTGAAGAGCCGCCTCCCGTCCGATCCCGCTGGAAGCCCCAACTACTACGACAACTTGTTGGTCTATTGGTTTAAGTTGCATTACTGGTAGCCTTAAACTAAACACTGCTGGTGTATTGGAAAAGCTTTAAGCGTCGCTTTGGCTTTTTTTCCCTTTGCTCCATAATTTCTTCTGGACGTTAACCAGCTCAACAAGCAGAGAGTTTCATCCCGCAGAAGATACAGATCCAAAAGTCAATAATGTAATGATTGAGCTGCTTGTTTTATTTTCTTTAGTTAAATTCCCAATCTACGGCTTGTAGGTTGATGGGACATACTTAAGCGCAAGCTTCACAAGGTTATATTTCCGGGAAATATCCCTACTTTAAGTACAATAATTACTACAGCTTCAGCCAACTTCTATCAAAGGTCTAGGTCTAGTATTAAGACAGGTTGTGTTAGTGATTACTAAAACCTTTAGCATCAGCTAGAAATTAATTTACTTGGGAAGCAATGCACTACAGGCTTTTTTCCCTTAAATGCTTATCCTAATTCACCGCTCTACTTGAGGTATTAATTTCACGTTGTATTGATAAAGTGTATTAATCTGCTTGCTTGATCAGACCGCGCTGCTTCACCAAGTGAACACTGAGAGTCTTGTACCCTACCTCATCAAACAGAATGACCATCTTATCCCCCTCGTAGCGCATCACTAGCCCTTCGCCCCAGGAGGAGTGAACAACACGGCTCGATAGTGGGAAGGGCTTAGAGCCAGAATCCTCCACAACTACGCCAGCTTTGCAGTTATCGCAGAAGCCGCAGGGTTCTTCAAGTTTTTCTCCAAAGTAGTTGAGCAGGTACTCGCGGCGACAGTCGCGTACCTCAGCATAGCCCCGGATCATTTCCAGGCGCGATCGCAAATAGTGCTGATAGCGCTCCTGGGCACGGATAGCTTCCTGGGCGGCTTCGCTGACCTCAGGCGGTTGCTCACACTCCACAACCTCACCTGTCGGCAGCATTTCGACAACACCTACTTCTTCTAAACGACTGAGTGCTGTTGCAACTTTCGCCTGAGAAAGACCAGTTTGTTCCCGCAACTCCCGTCGCTTAATCGGTTCATCTTGTTCGTGAACAACTGCTGCAACCTGTTCTACCTCCTCAGCATCAACCTGACCACTACTCGCCAAGAAGCGCCGGATGTTAAGGTCATCAGGACAGTAGAACAATATCGCTAAAGCTTTTTCTCCATCTCGCCCCGCCCGTCCCATCTCCTGGTAGTAGGAATCGACAGAATCGCTGATGTCGTGGTGAAAGACAAAGCGCACGTTCGGCTTATCTACACCCATCCCGAAGGCAGTTGTGGCGACAATTACCTCCGCCTCATCGTTCATGAACGCCGCTTGAGCTTCCTCCCGTTCCTTAGCTTTCATGCCAGCATGGTAGAAGATTGCCTTAACACCTTTGTCGCATAGTGCCTCAGCCACCACCTCTGCTTCCTTGCGAGTGGCAACGTAGACAATACCCGGTTTCTTGGCACGAACAGCCCATTTCAGCAAGGCTTGTTGCTTTTCGGCTTCATCCTCAAATCGCTTCACACCCAGCCAGATATTCGGGCGATCGAATCCCTGCACGATTACTTGGGGGTCATGCATTCCCAAGCGTTCGATGATTTCTTCGCGTACAGTCGGGGATGCGGTAGCTGTCAGTGCTAATATCCTGGGATGACCTAGTGCGGCGATCGCACTACCAAGTCTGAGGTAATCCGGTCGGAAATCGTGACCCCATTCGCTGATACAGTGGGCTTCGTCAACGACAAACAGCGAGGGTTGAGAATTTTGCAACCGCTCCAGTGTCTCTGGGTTGTTGAATTGCTCCGGCGCGAGAAACAAGAACTCCAGCTTTTCCTCTTCCAGCGCCTCAAAAACTTCCTGTCGCTCGACCGTCGGCACAGTAGAGTTGACCACAGCCGCCTCACCCACATCTTGCTGTGCGATTGACTCAACCTGATCGCGTTGCAGAGCAATCAGCGGTGAAATTACTACGGTCGAACCGGGAATTAAAGTACCTGCAATTTGGTAAATTGCTGATTTTCCCGAACCTGTGGGCATCACGGCTAGGGTGTCATGACCATCAAGGAGAGCTTTGAGCGCAGCTTCCTGCCCTGCTCGGAAAGACTCATAGCCAAATTTTTCTCGCGCAATTTGGCGTATCTGCTGCTTCTTTGAGCGTTTGCTTTGTTTCTGCATACCGTTTAAATTTGACTTCCGCTTGAATCTTTATCTTTTTTTCAAGTGGGGAGAGGTCAAGCCTATGTTAAATGCGCGATCGCTCGCTGATTAAGTTACTAGGAAAATTTATCTAGGGTAAGAAATACCTATCTTTACTAAGCGCAAACTTTCTAGAGAATTTCCCAGGCTTATAAGTAGAATAATTGCTACGGCTTCACCCAACTTCTACCGAAAGCATAGGTCTAGTATTAAGTCAGTTGGTACTCGTAAATACAAAAAACTTTTAGCATACGCTCTTAGATTAAGTTTCCTTTTTACTGAATAAATTCTCATCCTATTTGCGGATTCTAGTGAATCTCATCTTCAGATATGTTGCATTTATAGGCATTCGCAGGAAGCATTATGGCTGATCTGACTAGCAAAACAGACAACGAAACGAATATAAGGGACGAAGGCAGTCTTTCAGATATACCCATAGAAGATACTGACCTTGTTTCGGATATACCCGTAGAAGATACTGGCGAACCAATTATTTCAGACCTACCCCAGGCAGTTACTGAATCCTTGGGAACGGGTGTTGCCCTAGATCCGGGGCTGGAAACCGGCGGACGAACCATGCGCGATCGCATGGAGGAGTACGCACCGGCTAGTCCAGTACTAACCGGAGGTGATATCGATGCTCGTTGGGATCAGGCTGAAGCGGTTGGTGACGAAGCAGTGGGGGGAACTGTTGCAACTCCCGATCAGAACGTTGTTGAAGAACTCGGAGCTGCTGTTGGCTTAGATTATGACGACGGGGTATCTCTTCAGACAAACGATATTTTGGAGGGACGTGATTCTGGTCGATGGGAGTTAGATCCCATGTCTTCGGAAGATGTGCGATTCGTTGGCTAGAAACCAAGCCCCATAAGGGTCTTGGGGGATTAGCCGCAAGGATAAATAGGGAGAAATCCCGGAAAGAACCTTGACAACTGAGTGACCTTGAGGGTGTGAACCCCTCCCCTGTAGATGCCAGGTGAAAGCATATCCCCTACGGTAGCGATTAGCCATCAATCCGTAAAGCGGGGATAAAAGCCTTTAGCACTCCTAGTCCAAGGCAGTGCAAGGCAAGCAAAGAGCCTAGATGGGTGTAGTAATACCCCACATCCGAGTAAAGCATAAGCTTGAATTCGTGTTTAAACCACCGTAAAAGACAACCAGCAAAAAGGACTGATTAGCTGGAGCCAAAAGGCACAAGGATAAGAGGTTGGCGTCTATATTCGCGACCAACAGCATCTCCAAATAAACCCGGTGGAAAGCGGAACTCTAAAGACTCACAGTATGGTCACTCGGAACGAAGTAACCCTCCGTATGTTCTCAGAGAGGTCGAATACTCTGAGTAGGTGCTAACCGGATGCTACGGAGCGGTGGGATTGAGTCAGAAGCAAACGCCTTGCTGTAATGGCAGGGATACGCTGACAGACTCACGGTGATAAGGAATGTGGAGTTTCAAGTAGCAATACATATGTCTAAAACGCTGAACAATCAGACGGTGGAATGGAACCAAACAGACTGGCGCAAGCTGGAACGTAGGGTTTATAAGTTGCAAAAGAGAATCTACAGAGCCTCTAATCGTGGTGATTTGAAGGCAGTTCGCAGACTCCAAAAGACTTTGATGAGGTCTTGGTCGGCAAGGATGCTAGCTGTGCGTCGCGTGACTCAGGATAACCAGGGTAAAAAGACAGCCGGAGTAGACGGAGTTAAATCCCTTTCGCCCGTCCGAAGGTTGGCAATGGTGAAAAATCTTGAGCTAAAGGGGAAGTCCAAACCCACTCGTCGGGTATGGATAGACAAACCAGGAAGTAATGAAAAACGTCCTCTTGGCATTCCCACGATGTACGACAGAGCGCTTCAGGCGCTGGTTAAACTAGCGCTTGAACCGGAGTGGGAGGCACTATTTGAACCCAACTCCTATGGCTTCCGACCGGGACGCTCATGCCATGATGCGATTGGAGCAATATATAACACAATTAAGCAAAAAGCCAAATATGTGCTGGATGCTGATATTGCCAAATGCTTCGACCGCATCAACCACAGGGAACTACTCAGAAAATTGAATACATTCCCGACACTTAGACGCCAGATAAATGCTTGGCTCAAGTCAGGAGTGATGGATGGAAAACAGTTGTTCCCTACATCTGAGGGTACGCCACAGGGAGGGGTCATTTCTCCTCTACTAGCTAACATAGCCCTCCACGGGATGGAAGAACGAATAAAGCAGGTAGCGGATGAATTGATTCCCGTCCGAAAGGGGTTTAGCAAGAAAGCCAACCGTGCCTCACTAAGCTTGATTCGATACGCCGACGACTTTGTGATTCTTCACGAAGACTTAACCGTAGTCCAAAAATGTAAAGAGATAATCTCTGAGTGGCTAAATGACATGGGACTAGAACTGAAACCAAGTAAAACACGCCTTGCCCATACGCTATCAGAACATGAGGGGCAAAGCGCAGGGTTTAACTTCCTCGGCTTTAATGTCAGGCAGTACCCAGTAGGTAAATATAGCACGGGCTGTAATTCCAACGGAGAACCCCTTGGATTCAAGACGCTCATCAAACCCAGCAAAGAAAAGGTAAAAGTACACTACAAAAAGATTGCCGAAGTAATAGAACGGTATGAAGCAGCCACACAGGTTGCACTGATAGCCCAGTTAAATCCAATCATCAGAGGATGGGCTAACTATTACAGCACGATGGTAAGCAAAGAAACATTCATAGCACTAAATAAAGTAGTGTACAAGAAACTGAAAAGCTGGGCAGAAAGCCGCCACCCAAACAAATCAAAACATTGGGTAGTTGATAAATACTGGCAGACTATAGGCGGCAGCAACTGGGAATTCGCAACCAGGCAGGAAGGAAAAAATCCCCTGCGGTTAATAAAACATAGCGAGACACCAATCGTCCGCCATGTAAAAGTTAAGGGCGATGCCAGTCCATACGATGGCAACCTAGTTTACTGGAGTTCAAGGATGGGTCACAACCCCGAAGTTCCCAAAGGAGTAGCAACACTTCTGAAGCGGCAGAAAGGCAAATGTACCCACTGTGGACTGTATTTTACAGAGCAATCGGTGATGGAAGTAGACCATATCATTCCTAAATCGCAAGGTGGAAAGAATGAGTTTAATAACATACAACTACTCCACCGACATTGCCACGACAAAAAGACTGCCAACGATGGAAGTCTCGGCAACAAATCTGGCTGCAACAGAGCCAAGCCTAAGCCCGTTAAACGGGTAATACGAGGTACTCATGACAAATGGAGCCTTATTGCTGAGGAGCCGTGTGAGGTGAAAGTCTCAAGCACGGTTTTGAAGACGAGCGGTTCTCGTGAGGGAACCGCTTAGTTTAACTATCAGGAGCGTTGAGTGTTCTGTGGAAATGCGCGATGGCGCAAGCGCCCACCGTAGGTGATCGCATTTTCCGTGCGATTCAAACTTATTGCTTGGATTCGGTGAACCGTTGCAATAAGGGAACTCCAAGAAAAAATTTGTCAATCTAAATTAATACTACTGAGGAGCAGTTTATGGCAACCGCAGAATCTCCCGACACCAGACCAACAGACCTAGATATCTCTGGAAACATTGATACACCAGATACACCAGCTATGCCAGCTCCAGATGCAAGTGTTAATTTAGGCGATTCGGCAAGCAGCCCTTTAACCATTTCTCCGCTGTCGGAAGAAGCAGAAGCAACAGAGTATTGGCAAGACACCGAAGATGCCGAACGCTCAACAACAGCTAGTGAGGGGGAGTGAGCCGCATTAAAAGCACGCGTGGAGAGATTCATTACCAAAGCTCTCCCACGCCATCTGCGTATCTGCTTGCTATGTCGTCTCCTCCAACTTCAGGGAGGAGACGGGTATGCTCACAAAGCTGGCTAGCATAAACCCTTTGAATTGCTGAATGCTCAACCTTTACTTTTATAAGACGTGATGCTTATATCCCCGAGTCAGAGAACCAAGAATCCCCGTCTATGAGATAGCGGGGAGTGTCAAGGAATTAATGCAACAAAGGGAGAGACTATTCCAACTCCGTGTTTTGAGTGAATGCAGGAAGAAGCGATCTAAACAATAGGCTTACGCGTTTTCAAGTCAAATCGGTATCCATGAGGAAGAATATGTAGATTGGCTCCACAAATCGCTAAATCCTCATCCTTCAAGATTTGACCAAGGTTGGTATGGGTAATTTCTGATATATCGACAGCAGTAACAGCGCCTTCTCCAATCACTTCAAACTCGTTACCGCTCACTACCACTGCTGTATTCTCGTCAATGCCCAACCCCAAGACAACTGGCTGCTGTGTGACTGCTGAGAGTAAGCGTCCTAGACGTCCACGCTGTAGGAAATGCTGATCGATCGCCACCCCAGGCAGGAAGCCCATACCGGGTTCCATTTCCACAATCTCAATCCGAGGATTAGTCTCAGAGTCTCCTTGAACAATCATCACTTCTGGCATCATCGCAGCTCCGGCACTAGTGCCTCCGATGACAAGTCCTTCAGACAATCGTTTGTGAAGCAGCTTATGAATCTCGCTATCCCTAAGTAAGCTTGTGATGCGAGCCTGGTTTCCACCCGTAAAAAATACGCCCGTGGCTTTCTCAATCGCGGTCAATGCACTCTTGTCACTCGCCGCTTCACGATCTTCAGTATCAATGACGCGAACATCCTCGACTCCAAATCGTTCAAACGCATTGATATAGTCATCTCCCACTTCCTTCGGCAGTGATGTTGCAACTGTCATAATGACAATTCGCGCTTGGTTGCCTCCAGCCCGTCGAACAAACTCCCGGAGGATGGTGCATTCTCCGCTTCTATCCTCCGCTCCACCGATAATTACCAACTGCCCACTCTTCTCTTTCAATGACATTTTGTCTCCATTTTTTTGATGTCAATTATGTGATCGCAAATAAAAAACTGTGAGTAAAACGTTTTCTTGACTTGTATTTTGCTGATTTATTTCCAAATAGAGAGCTGCCTATAAAGTTAGCTCGCTCTAGTTAGACCAATTTCGTTAGCGTTGCGTCGCAGCCAAGTGAAAACCCGTGTTCGCACTTCTGGGGAAAGATGACCACCATGTATTTTGTTAGCATCTTCAAAAGTAATGAGGTTGGCATCAATGCCAATGTGGTAAAGCAAATTATCTTGCTGAGCTTGGCTGTTTGTCATGGTTAGCTGCTTTGTTTTGGTACGAATGTAATCCCGATTCATTATTATAATTCCTCCCTCAGTTAGCACACTTTTTGTGGTTGGTTAAATTAGTCCAGGCAATTCTAGGCAAAAACGTTTCTATGCCATTTTTTAAGGTAATTTCCTTCCTAAAAGAAACTTGATTAGCAATGACGAAAAAGCCCCCTTAGCTATTTTAATTATCAAAATGATTTATGAATTGAGAATGCTTTTCAGCATATGCCCTTTTGTTATCTATGATTTAAATTTATATATTTTTCGACTCTATTAACTCAATCTTCGGATATAAGAATTTTATTTTCATACGTATTACTTTTGGCTCCTTTTAAAAGTATTGCTTTAGCACAAATATGGTTTTTATCAAAAACGTGCTATTTTTTGTCTAAAATAGCACCAATGAACAGCAAACTCGCCTTTGGCATTAATTTATCTTTTTAATACGGAATCCGGTTTATATACCCCATTGTCAAGTAGAGACGTTGTATGCAACGTCTCTACAAGGTTTCAGCCAAAAATCAAAAGGGAACTAATAAATTTAGATTTGATATGACTCCTGATCTAAGACACCTTGAACCTGAGCAATCTCAGCCAAATTTATCTTAGATAAAAATATCTCTAGAAGAGCAAGTATTTTTAGGATTAATTTACTTGAATAAAACAATCGCTATAGTTTACCTTCCTTTATATGTATATATATAAAATTGTATAAATTTTTTAATCAGCTATTTTAAAATAAATTCCCGAATTAACCCGGAACCTGTAGTGAATTTTTTCCTTAAAAAACCGAAGGGCTACGGGAATGAACAGGCAGTCATCCCGTACCCTGGCGCGTATCAATGCTATCTTAAGCTTTGGGCGAGGTGTTCATCTCCCCCATTGTTTGTGTCGGTTGGACAAACCCAAAGTAGCCAGCGGCGATCGCTGTTAAACCATTGAACCAAACATTGTTACCGAAAATTGGCATTAAGCCGAACGTTGTCTGAGCGAAGGGCAGAAATCCCATCATGGCGATCAAGATATAAGCGATCGCAAAACCACGATTGAAGAAGCGCGCACCACCTGTGCTGGTAGAGGCAACAATCCCTAAGCTCCCAACTACTACGTGTACTATGTTATGCAAGAGATTGGTTGGGAATAGCCCGAATAGATAGCCAAATCCCGCAGCATAGACGCTAGAAGATGCATCAACTGGGACAGACCCACCTGTAGACGGCAGTGAAACTAAACCTGGTAAAAATCCAGCCACGCCTATAACTGCAAAGAGGATTCCGATAATCAGGGCGCAGTAACGCTGTGCCTTGTTTTCCTTGTCCATGTTCCTGCTTTCCATCTTTTTTATTTCCTCTTTTTTCAAATGTTCTTGAATAGTGTTCTTCTCGCAGAAGTTTCCCTTCAACTAAGTCCTCTACATAGTAGAAAGAGGGACTATTGGGCAAGCTGATGCGAGATATACTCCCTTCCTACGGTCAGATTATCTACCACTCTCGTTGATATACTCTCCACTCCTCATTTGATAATCTTCTAGTGGAAAGGGAATAATACTTATATTTAACTTTTATTTCAGTAGGTAAAACTCTATCAAAAGGAAGCATTAAACTTTACAAAACAGTGTGACATCCTATACATTAAAAATTAATAGCGTGGGGAAAGACTGATGAAGATTACCGAGTCTGTATAGGGAATTACATTGTTGAGAAGATTGTGACAAATTGAGCCGTTTATTTGTCCAGAAAATCCTTTTATTCCAGGTAGAACTAGAAGTAGATCAGTAGGATTAACGCAGAGTGAGAAACTCTTCTGCAACTGAAGGATGAATGCCGATCGCTTCATCGAAATGCTTCTTGGTTGCCCCTACGCGGAGGGCTAAAGCCAGACATTGAATAATCTCGATTGCCCCTTCACCCACCATGTGAGCGCCTAGCACCCGATCTGAGCGACTATCAACAACTAACTTGACTAGGGTTTTCTCATCCTTGTGAGTCAGACTGTGTAAAAGGGAACGAAACTGGGAGCAATAGCATCGCACAGAGTCCCCCAGTTTTTCACGCGCTTCGGCTTCGCTCAAGCCCACAGTAGCCGCCTCAGGGTGAGAGCTAACGGTTGATGGAACATATTCATAGCCAACAGTGTGGGGGTTGTTGCCAAATTGAGTATCAGCAAATGCTCGACCTTGAGCGATCGCCACCGGAGTAAAATTAATTCGGTTGATACAATCCCCAACTGCAAAAATATTCGCTTGTGTCGTTCGGTTGTACTCATCCACCACAATTGCACCTTCACTCAGCTCAACATCAGCCTTTTCCAGACCCAAACCAGTGATATTAGGGGCACGGCATAGAGCAAAGAGGACAGTATCCACGCTCAATAAAGTTTCGCTTTTCGGTGACACGAGCAAATTCAGCTCATCCCCCACACGTTTAATTTCTTTTACCGTAGTGTTGGGGATAATATTAATACCTCGCTTGCTCATGCCCTCTTGCACAGCTAAGGCAAGATTTTCATCAAAAGCAGATAGGATATGATCTTCCAGAAAGACCTGAGTAACCTGGCAGCCGAGATTGTTCATGATACCCGCTAATTTCACGGGTATATAGTTGCCACCGATTACTGCAATATGCTTGGGTTGCTGCTTGAGATTAAAGAGTTGGCTGGAAGTGATCGTATACTCACTTCCTGGTATCTCTGGTTTTACATCTTTTGATCCCACTGCAATCAAAATTTTGTCAGCGGTAATTTTGCGTCCGGCAACGTCTAAGGTATGAGCATCTACAAAGGTGGCAGAACCCTTAATTAGATCCACTCCTGATTTTTCAAGTTTTTGATTGTGTATTTGGCTCAGACGATGGATTTCCTGCTCCTTAGCGGCAATGAATTGCTGCCAATCAAAGGTGTATTCGGGTTGGTTCCAGCCATAGCCTGCCGCAACTTGAGAATCATCAGAGAATTCAGCGGCAAAGGACATTAGTTTTTCAGGAATACAGCCTCGCATGACACAAGTACCGCCGACTAAATCTTGCTCGGCGATCGCAACACGAACACCATAGCCAGCAGCCTGTTCAGAAGCGGCAAGCCCTCCCGGCCCTGCACCAATCACAAAAAGATCGTAATCAAATGTCATAACTCAATCGGCTTATGTTTACCGAACTTGTGCCAAAAATTTGTATGTAAACTTCCATCATCTCAAAGCCTGAAGACAGAGTTTCTTGTTAAGCGTTCTAGAGGCTCAAAGCAGATGGAAAATGCTTTGTTGTTTTTAGCTTCTTGTGTTGGTTATGACACGCCGTTTATATGCTTGCCCAATGCTGTACGAGTCTTAAATTGAGACATACAAGCCTCTAGATGAGGGCACTCTTCACACTGAAAACTTTTCCCTGGATTTGAACAACCACAGGGCGGATTCAATAAACACTCTTGGGGATGTTTGGGTCTCACAGACTGTTTGTTGGCAACTTGAAAAGCTGTTTCTTGCAGACAAAGAATAAGAGCTTGATAAATATTACCCATACTCATTCACCCCCAATGATGACAACGTCGTCAGCTTGCATCTACAAAGTTCCTCTAGCCAACCTGCTCCTACTCTTAAAGCTAGAAGTTCTGTGAAGGTATAGCTTCATCCTTACAGCCTGTCTTCCCTTGACTGAAGGAATATTTGTACGTTAAATCAGTTTGTTAGCATTGATACAAATTATTGCTGTCAACTGGGACAGAAGCGGGCTAAGTGAGTGAGCCAGTCCGGTGTGGTTGGGTTGTGGCTCACCCCCGGCTAAATTAGCCCTCCGTTTTTGAATACTTGTGCCGCAAAAAACGCTAAGGCAACAGTACTAGCGATCGCACCCCATTTAAGCACTGGATTCTTATCCAACCAGTCGGTAAGGCTCGGTATAACTAAGTTTCTAAAATCGCCTTCAACTCTGTCATGGGCTGGGATAGGCTCATAAAGATTGTTGGGTGCATCTTCGGACTTCGGATCAGACGTGTGCTGGAGTGGGAAGGCGACGCGCTCTAATATGAAATCTACCAGCCCTGGTGAGAGCCGTTGTAGCACATCGATCGCTCTAGCCGCATCCCCAACTAAGAAGTCACGGGTAGGATGTTCGGCAACGTATACCACTGCGTCAGCTACTAAACTGGGTTCGTAGAAGGGTGGTAGGCTCGCTGGCTTCACGCCTAACCGTGTGAGGGCATTATTGTATAAGGGTGTATTAACTGCGGCGGGTTTGACACTCGTGACGCTGACGGGTATTTTTTCATGTTGCAGTTCCACGCGCAGGGCTTCGATGAATCCCTCCATACCGTGTTTTGCTGTGCAGTAGGAACTTTGAAGCGGGACACTGCGCCTACCCAAAACTGAAGAAAGATGGATTAGCGCCCCTCGCCCCTCACGCTTGAGATGGGGGAGTGCTGCCATTGCGCCATATACCTGTCCCATCAGACCGACATCAATAACCCGCTGAAACTCTTCTGGTGTTGTCTTATCAAAAGCAGCATAAACGGCGATCGCGGGGCAATGCACCCACGTATCGAGTCGCCCATACACCTCCACGGTACGATCTGCGATCGCCTTAACTTGTTCAAATACTGACACATCCGCAACTACAGCTGTTGCCTCACCGCTAAAGCTTTGGATCTCTTCCACTAAAGACTGTAGCCCCGATTCGCTGCGAGCGGAAACGACTAGCTTTGCCCCACGGCGAGCAAACTGGAGGGCTGTCTCCCGGCCGATACCACTGGAAGCCCCAACGACTACGACAACTTGCTGATTTATTGGCTTCAGCTGCATCTATGCTGCTCCTTTAAGTTTTTTCTTTAAGCTCGTCCCCCGCCATCGATTCGGGGGATTTCACGTTAGTAGGGGCACAGCAGCGCCCCTATTTGTTATTTCCTACAAACTACTGTGGAGAGGTTCCGCCGGAACGTCTCTACTAACAACTAACGGGTGGCGATGACTCCAATGGTTGAGACACGGGGGCTGACTCGCCAACCATTTTTGTGAGAAAGCTGTTTATCTCATCACTAAATATGTCCGGACGCTCGATATGGGGTAAGTGACCGCAGTCTGGTATCAAAGCGAGGTGTCCGTGCGGTAGGCGGCTAACAGCATCATGCGCTTGGTCTTTTGGAAAAACTACATCCTCAGCCCCCCACATGACCAAGGTTGGCATCTGCAACTGGTCTAGAGAGTCAAGCAAAACCTGATGCTGTCCAAAAATATTTAATTGGGCACGCAGTGAGGATAGGGTAGCTTCTAGAAAACCTCCCATTTGCGCCATGCGCTGTTGCTCTGCTATCCACTCGCTAGGAACCCTTGAGGGATGGGCAAAAAACAGCGTTGCCCGTAACCAAGAGCGCATCGTTGCACCAATAGGCGTTTTGCACATGCTGATCATAGCCTCCCCGTACAAAGGCGGGGTAAACTGAGATAGCAATGGGGTAGCTGAGTAACCCAGCCCAGAGCTATCTACGAGTACGAGAGCTGCTACTTTTTGGGGATGGGACAAGGCAAAGCGCAGAGAAACAAGACCTCCGAGCGAGTTACCAACTATTACCGCCCGCTCAACTCCTATAGCATTGAGAAAATCGATTAAAAATTCCTTGAGAAACTCTGGCGAATACTCGCGGTTGGGTTTAGCAGCATCACCGAAACCGGGAAAGTCCGGCGCGTAGACGCAATGATCAACTGCCAGTTTAGGAAGTACCCAAGACCAATCTAAAGCACTGGCACTATCTCCATGTAGCAGCACTAAAGGTAAACCATTATCATCGCCTGCTTTAAAGTAGCGGGTGGTTAAACCGTTAACATTGATGCGCCGCTCTTCAATTTCTGTTGCCACACTTTGCTCCCATCACATCTGTTGTCAAGTGCATTTTTGGATATATAAGGCATTCTGTTGAATGCGATCGCCCTGGAATTACTTGCAAAAATCTAGTTTCTTGTTGAAAACCACAAAATATATCTGTGTTCATCTGTGTTTATCTGTGGTTTCTTCTTAAAGAAATGAACTTTTGCCAAACACCCAGGAACTGCATCCACAAGTCTAGATAAAAACCTTACTCCTGCTATTTATACTCAAAACTTTCCCATAGGTGTATTGTCCTTAAGTATGATGAGCACCGTTAACTCGGAGAACTTCACCAGTAACGTAGCTGCTGGCGATCGGTGAAAGAAGAAAAGCTACTGCCCAGGCTATCTCCTCAGGCTTACCAAAGCGACGAAACGGAATCTCAGACACAATGCGCTCTTTCACTTTGTCTGGAACCGACTTAACCATGTCAGTTTCAATGAATCCTGGTGAGACAGCATTTACCCGTACCCCATATCGAGCCGCCTCTTTAGCGAAGGACTTTGTTAGTCCAATCAAAGCTGCTTTAGAGGCGGCATAATTGGTTTGACCAACATTTCCCCGTTCCCCAGAAATAGAGGAAATGCACACAACAGAGCCTTCCTTTCGCTCGTACATATTGGGGATAATCGGTATCAGCGTGTTGTAGACTCCCTTTAAGTTCGTGTCTATTACGGCATCCCAATCCTCAGAAGTAATGTTGGGGAAAAAGTTGTCTCTGGTAATTCCCGCGTTCGCCACAACTCCGTAAATCGAGCCGAGTTTCTCTTCAACTTGTTCTGCTAATGCCCGCATGGAAGCGGCGTCGGTGACATCAGCTTGAATTGCCAAAGCACCAGAGGGAAGATCGCGATCGCCTCGCTGGGTGTAAGCAACCTTAGCTCCCAAATTTTCTAGCAGGGTAACTATTGCCGCTCCGATGCCTCTATTACCGCCCGTTACCAAAATAACTTTATTTTCCAGTCCCAAAGATACCATCAGCTTCTCTCACACCATATATATTACAAACGCTGCTATCTCAGCCGCTCTAGCGCGATCGCCGTGCCGCCACCCGTACCATGACAGACTGCTGCCAAGCCTAGCTGCTCATTTCGCTCTTGCAAGGCATTAAGCAAAGTCACGATAATTCGCGCCCCCGATGCCCCAATGGGATGCCCTAAAGCGATCGCTCCCCCATAAACATTGAGCTTCTCGTAAGGAATGCCCAGCACTCGATTAAACAGCACGTTGCTTAGAGCGAAAGCCTCGTTATTCTCAAACAAGTCAAAGTCGGAAATTTCCATTTTGAGCTTGAAGAGAAGCTTGTTTACCGCCATAATCGGGACTTCAGAAAAACGCCAAGATTCTCCACCTATCCAGGTTCCGCCCATAATGCGTGCTAGGGGTTTGAGGTTGTAGCGTTCTACTGCTGTTTTACTGGCTAACACTAAAGCGGCTGCACCGTCGGATATCTGGCTACTGTTGCCAGCCGTAAATACTCCATCTTCCCGGAAAGCAGGTTTTAGTCTGGCAAGGCTCTCTAAGGTAGCTTCGGGGCGAATTCCCTCATCTTTTTCGACGATTTGCAGCCCTTTCTTCCCTTCGATCTCAATCGGGGCGATTTCCTTCTTGAGCCAGCCTTTTTCAGTAGCGATCGCTGCCCGTTGCTGGGAATAAAGAGCGACTTCATCTAAGTCAGCTCGCTTGACGCTATAATCCTGCGCCAGCCGTTCAGCTTGTTCTCCCATCGCTTCAGCAGTGGTGGTATCGGTGAGTCCGTCGCAGAGTAAGATGTCCGTGAGTTGCTCTGGCGAACCCAGTAGGGATTTGTACCCCCATCTGGCTCGATGGGATAAGAAAAACCCGGCCTGAGACATAGATTCCATTCCCCCTGCCAGGACAATTTCCCCTTCACCAGAGCGAATAGTAGTTGCGGCGTTCATCACGCTCATCATGCCCGACGAACACACCATATCTATGGCATATCCGTTTACTGTTTGGGGAATCCCGGCTTTAAAAGCTGCCTGACGGGCTAATGATTGTCCATGCCCTGCCCTGAGTACGTTGCCAAAGATGTACAGGTCTAAAGCTTCCCTGGGTACTTTTGTTTTTTCCAACGCTGCTCGCATGGTGTGGGCACCTAAGTCCACTGGGGAAAAACCCGCCAGGACACCTCCAAACCGACCGAGCGGCGTGCGTACTGCTGAGACAATATAAGCTTCTTGCATCTATCCTCGCTATTTTTTATGTCACGTCGTCGAGCGCTAATCACTTGAAGCGGAATGCTTAAGGCAACAAATTTTATCAGCGGTTTTAGAAAGTTTTCGCTACTTAACTTATCTAAGGTTTGTTTAAAGTCGCTATTACTTATAATTCATTAAAATATCTCAACTTATATTCCACCGTTTGTTGATTTTACAAACAATATTTATTGGCAATTGAATTTTTGCTATGTATTAATTGCATAGCATCTATCTCTAAGCTTGTATTTATTCTAAGTATCCATCATTAAACAATTATTAAATATTAATGATTTTGGTTACTTATCAATTTTTATTGATAAGGTAGTAGTCAATACAAGCCAGAATCACCTAAAAATAGAAGGAGCAACAGAAATGTATTGGAATAATAACTTGGAGCAGTTCATCAGACAGTTAACTGAGTGGCAGAGAGGGGTTATAACTAACTTTACTTCTACGCTACCTGGTATGCAGAGTTCCAACACGCCGAATTTCCGCGAGAATCTCGATAATGCTCTGAAATTTCAAGAAAGCGTGGTAACGAATACTCTGGAATTTCAGGCTATGCTGGCTCGTATGTCCATCGAAGCACAAAAGCAATTTTGGGATGGATATTTTAATACGCTCCGGAATACGCAAACCAAAAAATCTGAGTAATTAATACAGCTGAATTCAGTTCACATATACAATATGTGCTGATTTCCAAGCGTGTTTGTAAAGAAATTATCAAATTATCTATACAAGCACGCTTTAAGGCTTAATAAAACTACCATAACACTTTTTGGGCAGCTTTTTAAGTATGAAAACGTTCTCTCTATCAAAATATTCAAGTTACTAAACAATGACTAAAATTTAACCCTGCGGCTTAGTCTAAGCGTCTACCTTAAGAAAGGGCATAATGTTAAGCCAGTTTGTACTCATCTATACCAAAACCTCGGAAATGCAGCGTTTTAGAAGTACCTCCAACGTAAGAGGTAGGCATGAAAGCGATTCGGTGAAAATGGTAGGCAATTTATCTGAGTTATCAGTGCAGAGCGCGATCGTTGCCGAATTGGATGCATACTACGTATTCTCTTCATCGTCGCTAGAACAGTTCGTGCATGGCTGATGTGACTGCCAACCCATACGTTAAGCGAGGATTGCGCTTTATGGACCCAAAACAACTGAGTGAAGAACTGCGTCAAGGAAAGAACCCTCACATGAGCCGTCGGCGAGCGATTATCGGCTTGTCTATGCTTGGGGGTTCGATGGGACAGCTGGTTACCCTATACCAAACCGGGATTGTGGGTCACCTACCCGATCCTCCTGGACAAAAGCTTTTCGATGCAGATCGCGTTGACGCATCTAACTACGCTTACAACAAGTTTAACTCCCCCGATGGGCCGATAATGGTTTTTACTTACGCCATTACTGCTTGGCTGGCTGCTGCTGGGGGTCTTGAGCGCGCACGAACCAACCCGATATTACCAATTGCAATGGGTATAAAGATCTTGGTGGACGCGGTGACGAATGTTGAGCTAGCTCGTGAGGAGTGGAGCGAGAACAAAGCCTTTTGCGAGTACTGCCAGGTGGCAACACTTTGCTCGTTTGCGTCCCTAGTACTGGCAGCGCCTGAAGTTATTGCCGCTGCTCGCACCCTGCTTGGGCGACGGGATAAGAACACCGCAGACACGGCACAGTAATCTATACAAGGGGCAAAGTACGGAATTTTCCCCAGCAGTGTTGGGTGGAAAACTCAAATCGATACATTAAGCGATCGCCCCTGTCTATTTTACAAACTGTAGGTTGGGTTAAACGCAGGGCAACCCAACACAAAAAATCAAGGTTGGGTTTCCTGCCTCAACCCAACCTACGCAGATCATAAATCTTTAAGTTGAAGTATTGCTTGTTTATCTAACCAACAGCAAATGTTAAGCGTGATTGTGCTTAAACATACCTTTTACGCTTATTATTTCTCGATATTATCTCTAAAATTAGTCATAGAGCCAGTCCTGTCTGAGGATAGAACACCTACAAGAAACTGAAGAATAGCCTTGTAGAGTAACGTGAAAAAGAGATGCAAATTATGACCTCAGATAATCCTCAAGACAATCGGCAAGATGACGTTCAATATGACCCTCAAGATAATCCTGGAACCCAAACAACTACACCAACCACAGAAGAGGGTAACACTCCACTCGATGAGAGATATCGTATGACCAGTCAACAATCTGGCTCTGAAGCCAGCCCTGGTTCCGAACCTGAAGCTCCTGGAGCTTCTCCTAAGGTGATTGGCGCTCCCAATCAAGGAACTGACTCTCGTTAAAAAGATTCCTGAAAATTAGGCAAATATTTGATGAGGATGAACGGAGCGTCTCCGCTTTGTGCCGCTGCTCCAATAAAACTTCTGGGTTGAAAGCTACACCTAGCGATCGCGAAATTCAACTAGCGCCTTATCTTACCTGCGTTAGCTTAACCTGCGGAAAGTCTACGCCTACGTAACCTTAACACAACCTACATTTTAAGGTGCTTTTGAACGTTCAAAATAGACGGAGCGCAGATACATTTTAAAAGTTCATGCAACAGTATCCCAGCGCAATTGTGGCTTCGGGTGGCAGGTTGTAGAGCCAGTGGAAGGGGAGAGGTTGATACGGCAGTAATTGTTTAACAAATTCATGGAGAAATTAGAAATGAGTGACGCATCCATGCCTAATCAAGCAAGTGAGCCAAATCAAGAAGTTGGCGCATCTCAACAAGCTCAAGTTTTTGCACCCCCCAACCCAGGTGGAAGTGCTGTTTTAGATGCAAACATTGCCGCAGGAGCCAGCACAAGCCCGGAGGGAGAAGCGATCGCCCATCCCATCGCCAGCAATTTCTCATCCCAAACCGGACAAGCTGATGCCAAAACTGCTGGCTCTTCAACCATTGCAGGCCCTGATTCGGCAGATGGGGAGCAGTCGGAAAAAGGTGTCGTTAATCTTCATAACAATCCGGACGTAGCTGATAGCAATGCTCAAGGAACACTACCCAATACTGACCCAATTGGACTTCCGATCAATTCTGATGTCAATCTTCCAAAGTAAAAGTTAGCAGCAGCGCGAATCAATCTTTTGAGCTACTCTACTTCTGTAAGATTGGGGGCGATCGCTTCTTGATGTTGCTCGATCCAGTCCCATGCCCATTGAAAGGGTATACCTGCTCGTTGGGCAGCTTGTTCATCTTCGGGGCGATCGCCTACATACAGCGAATTTTGTGGAGTGTGTTTGTGTCTGACCATTGCTAATTGCAACATACCCGATCGCGGTTTGCGGTACTGTCCAGACCACTTGGTTTTGCTGTGGTTATAAACATTGTGATCAGTGACGCGGAAACATTTCCTGCCCTCAAAGTCGGGGCAGAAGTAAATTTCTCTCAACTCTGGGAATAACTCAAGCGTGTATTGCTGTTCCTTGATGCACTCTTGAATAGACTTATGACCTGCGGCAACTCCGCCTTGGTTGGTGATGCCAATAATAATGCAATCGTCTTTGTAGGCGCGAATGGCAATCTCAGCACCTAGAATAATGCGTTGATCTTTGGGATGTTGGAAGTGTTGCTGTCCGCTGAGGGGTTCGCGGAGCGTGCCGTCCAGGTCTATTAATAATAAGCTCATCGCATCTCTATTTATAGCAGTTGCCATAATGACTCTTGACAATCGATACAAGCCCCCATGCACCCAGAACTGCCGCTATAACTGAAGGATCGCTAAAAGCTAACTGCTAATTGCTATAAAATCTGCTCTCAACCGTTCTCAGTGCCTAGCAACCTAGCGTACTCGCGTTTGATGATTCCATAACACGAACAGGAAGCCGCTTCTAATTCCTGCCGATTCACGATGGTAATTTTGCCACGGTTGTAGCTAATTAGTCCTGCCTTTTGAAGGCGGTTAGCCGCCTCCGTGACACCCGCACGTCGTACACCCAGCATCTGGGCGATAAATTCATGAGTCAGCCCCAACTCGTTTGACCCTAGACGGTCACAGACGAGCAGTAGCCAACGGGCAAGCCTCTCGTCCAGGTGATGGAGACGGTTGCAAGCCGCCCCTTGAGAGACTAGAGCGTACAGCGCTTGCGTGTACCGTAGCAGCAAACTTTGCAGTACATCACCCCGCAGAAACTCGCTTTTAAGCAAGCTTGCCTCCATCCTCATGCCAGAGCCTTCTCGCTGCACGTTCGCGGTTGTGGTCGCGATGTTGTCTCCCAAAGCAGCGGGGATACCCACTACCCCTTCATTACCCACTAAGCCGACTTCGACGTTCGAGCCTTCTTCCGGAGTGGAAATTAAAGAAACTATTGCGCGATGGGGGAAATAGACGTATTCAATTGGTTCGCCAGCTTTGTGAAGGACTTGTTTAAGAGAGAGCGGGATATGCTCTAGATGGGAAACAAGCCGCTGGTACTCAGCATCTGGCAGATCAGCTAGCAGTCGATTGACTGGCTGGGGGGAGGCTTCGGACATGGGGTATGAGGAATTTCCTAGGGTTGAGTCGTTGTGAGAAAAACAACTAACGGCATCAGGAGAAGAATTTAGACCCTAGTCCGAATGTCAAAAGGTGTTGACTACTAGGAACTGAAAA
>JAESFH010000220.1_pt1 | contig 31476 bp, 29 predicted proteins | sample 9269381 | NCBI WGS metagenome assembly JAESFH01 (sample SAMN14504062, study PRJNA617094) | algae metagenome | isolation source: Aphanothece sp. CMT-3BRIN-NPC111 and co-occurring heterotrophs from well... | place: USA: Clark Mountains Wilderness, California | collected 2010-04-18
AAGCCTCACGGCTTCGGACTTCCAGTTCTGAGCACGACTCGACCAGCAGCTTTTCAGAGCTGAAACGACCAGGAATGGACGCCCTCTCGCGGGGGCGTCCGTTTTGCTTTGGGTGATTGGTTGGCTGGCTTGAGAGGGGGTTGTGGTTGCCACTTTCGATGTTCCCCCATGTAGGCCCCAAAACGGGAGGATCAATGTCTGAAACATCGACGCTAACGGTCAAGCCTGTACCTTGGCCTTTTGGGTGTGCGGCATTTTAGTTCCGAGGCTCACGCTGGCATCGTGCTGTGTTCGTCACACACCCTGCGTCCAGTCATCTGGCCATGAGATCCTTCGCTTGCGCCCACCCCCCACAACCCGCTCTGTCGATGTCCGCGTTGACCGTGGAACACGACCGTTGCACATTGCAGTGCCGGTTCGATCGGATTCCCTTTGGAATTTCAAAGTGCTGTGGTGAGGGCGAAACAGTCCTCTCCTGGACGCCAGCCACCCTCTCAGTAGTTGGTGTTGAGATCGTAGAGCCCCTGTGGGCGGTCCGGCGGACACCATGGCGGGGCGACGACCCGATGCGACGCAAAGATTCCCAAGATTTTTCATTCAAACGGCGAGGCGGGCTGCGGCGCCTGCGCGATGGCGGCATTGTCCCGGTTCCCGCGGCCCCAAGGACCGCCGAAGTGTCGGCCCCGTCCCGTGTCCGCGAGGCTGTGTGGTTCTGCGCGCTCTTTGCGGATGGGTATAGCGGTGCCCTCGATGAGGATGTCGGCGATGTCCTGCCCGATGAGGGGCGGCCGTTCACCCGGCGGATCGCTGCCGCGCACATCGGGTGGAGGACCTGATCGAGGATGTGCCGGCTTACAGCCGCCTTGCCCGCGCTGGGGTGAACCTGCGGCTCACGTTCCGGCAGGCAATTTCCGAGAGGAGGACGGGGCGGCTCACGCGACCCGCTCCAGCCTGTTCTGCAAGGGCAGGACAAGGCGACATCTGAGCCCTTTGGGTTCAAACTCGACCTGTAGCTGCCCTCCCAATTCGCGGGTGACCGCTTGTTCGATGAGCCTTGTCCCGAAGCCCTTCACCTGAGGCGCACCCACGACAGGACCGCCCGACTCCCTCCATGTCAGATGAAGGGTATCGAGGCCCCTTTGTTGCCACTCCACGTCCACGTGTCCCTGCAGAACGGAGAGTGAGCCGTACTTCATCGCGTTCGTCGTCAGTTCGTGAACCACCATTCCCAGGACCACGGCGGTTCTCGGCGGCAGGTCTGCATCCGGTCCCTTCAGGCGGTACCGCGTCTCGTCGATCCCGTGGGGCTCAAGCTCCGTCTCAAGGATTGTCCTGAGAGAGGCACCCTGCCAGCTCGTCTCGTTGAGCAGGTTGTGCGTGCGGGAGAGGGCGAGGAGGCGCTCCTGGAAGCGCTGCTGCGCCACCTCGGGCGGGATCCCCTGCCGGGCCGACTGCCATGCCAGGGACTGGACGGTCGCGAGCGTGTTCTTCACCCGGTGGTTCAGCTCGTCGATGAGGAGCTTCTGCCTCTCCTCGGCTTCCTTGCGCTCGGTGATGTCCTCCACCATGCGAACGGCATAGAGGAACTCGCCGTCGGGGCCGCGCACGGCGGTGCTGGAGACGCGGACCCAGCCGGACGTGCCGTTCTTGCGGACGAATGGATTCTCGATGGTGTAGGAATCGAGCGTTCCGGCGACCTGCCGCCTGAATTGGGCGTAGTCGCGACTGGTCTCGCCGCCGATCAGGAAATCCGCCAACCACCTGCCGACGAGCTCCTCACCGGTATGTCCCGAGAGCTTGCAACGCGCATCGTTGACGGAGATGAGGCGGCCGTCGCGATCGAGCTCGACGATGCCCACAGCCGCGTTCTCATGGGTGGCGCGAAGCCGCGCCTCGCTCCGGCGGATCGAAGCTTCCCGCTCCTGAAGCTCGGAGGCCGCTTCGGACAGGGCGTGACCGACCTCTTGGATCTCGACCAGCCCACCTGGGACCTGCGGCACTGGGTCCCCACGGCCAAGATTCTTGGCCGCTTGGGCGAGATTCCGGACCGGGGTGCTGATGCGCCGGCCGAACTGGAGAGCCAGGAGGAACGAGAGCCCCAGAAGCAGAAGACTCAGCCCAGCCATCGTCCAGAGCGAGCGCCGGAGCGGAGCATCGAGTACCTCCGCCGGGACGCCGACAAAGAGGCGCCATCCCGACAGGGGAGAGCGGGCGTAGGCACCCTGTATCGGCTCCCCTTCGAGGTTGTGTCCGCGCCAGATGCCCTCGTCCCCCGTTTGGGTGCTCCGGAAGCCCTCAGGCGCCAGAGTGCCAAGAAACTCCTCGTGCCGCCGGGAGCGAGCAACGACCCGGTCCGACCGGTCAATGATCGTCGCAAACCACGAGGCCGGGATGTTCTGGGCCTGAAGCACGGCCGCGAACCGCTTGGGCTCGAGAGCCATGGAGAGGATATGGGTGACACGATCATCCTGAAGGACGGGGACCCGGACGCTGATGATCGGTCGATTGGCGGTTGCGCCTGTGAAAAGGTCCTGGATGACGGGCCGCTTCGAGGTGATCACATCCTGGTCGACCTGGAGATTGGCTCCTTTCGGCAGCGGCGTGCCCCAGGGCAGCCGGGTATTCGCCACCTGCTGACCTGAGACGTCCCTCACCACGATCGCCGTATCCCCTGTCGTTTCCGGGGACCAAATCCGCAGCGTTGCTACGGCTTGCCGGTTGAAGGCTTCGTAGTTCCCCTCCAGTAGGGAGGCGGATGTTGCGAGCGCTTGAGCGGCTGCTTGGAGCCCGGTCAGTTCCTGGTCCACCGCTGCGATGGCCCGATGGGCGGCGTCCCGGGCTTCCTGCTCGTAGCGACCCCGCTCCGATGAGGAGTAGCTCCACAGGAGCACGCCAGCGAAGATCAGCCCCGGTGCAAGCAGTGCTGCAGCGAAGGCGAGCAGGCATTGTCGGATCGTGAACCGAGGGCCGGGAGGCATGGTCCTTCCTATCACCGGGCAGGACCCGACGGAAGCTTTGCCATGAGGCGGGCAGGATCGGGAGGCGTCACCCCGGCCTGAGGTGTACGCGAGGAGTCCGCTTCCGGTTCAGCGCATGCGACTTCGCCTAGTCGCCTGGCCCGGGCTCTCCGGTCTGCGGGATCAAGCCCCGGCAGGCTGGACAAGGCTCGACCTTCGTTCTGTCGCGGCCTGTGTTAGCATGGTCCCCTCCTGAACGCGGCAGGCAGCTTCGGATCTTGCGCTCAGTCCACGACGTCGATCTACTCGCTGACGGCAATACGCGCGCAGTTTATGGCCCGGTCGGCAACCCAACCGGGCCGGCCGGGTCCAAGGTCGCCAGCGATCCAAGGTCTCGCCTCCGTCGTATCAGGGTGTCGGATAGCCAAGGCCGACCGGACCAGGACATGAACCACTTCGCCGCTCAGCCGAGCATCTCTCCTCGCACGGGTCAGCCTCAAGACACCGGGCGGCAACCGACAGCGGTGGACGATCGCCTGCGCTTCCAAGCTCAACTGCTCGAGGCGGTCGAGCAGGCCGTCATGGCGACTGATCTGGATGGGGTGGTGACCTACTGGAACCGCTATGCCGAGCGGCTCTATGGCTGGATGGCCGAAGAGGCGGTCGGGCAGAACGTCATCGACCTGATCGTCACCTCGCAGGCTCCCAGGCAGGACATCCTCGACCACCTGCGGACGGGGGAAAGTTGGTCGGCTGAGATCGTGGTTCGCCGTAAGGACGGGACGACACTCCCGGTCCAAGTCACGCGGTCGCCCGTTCGCGACGAGGCGGGCCGCCTCGTGGGCATCGTGGGCGTCTCGACCGACATCTCCCGGCGCAAAGATACCGAGGCTGCTCTGGCGAGCAGCGAGGAGCGGTTGCGCGTGGCCCAGCAGGCGGGCGGAGTCGGGACCTTCGAGTGGGACCTCCGCACGGGCGAGGTGAGGGTGTCCGACGAGTTCTGCCTTTTGTGGGGCATGCGGCCCCATGGTTCGCTGCGGGTCGGTGTCTTCTCCGAGCTTGTTCACCCGGAGGATCAGGGCTTGCTCGCCAGTGAGCAGGATCGCCCACTCGAAGAGACCGTGGGCTACACGGAATACCGCATCAGGAGGCATGACACCGGAGAGGAGCGCTGGCTGGCGCGACGTGGCGAGATCGTCCGGGATGGGGACGGAAAGCCCGTGCGGGTGGTGGGGGCGGTGTACGACATCACGGAACGCAAGGGCGCCGAGCAGCAGCAGCGGCTTCTCATGGCGGAGTTGGCTCATCGGGTTAAGAACACCTTCGCCATAGTGCAGGCGGTCGCGACCCAGACCATGCGGAATGCAGCGTCGCTCGACGAGGCAAGAGACACCTTCACGGCACGTCTGGCCAACCTCGCCCACGCTCATGATGCCCTGATGCAGGAGCGCTGGGCCAGTGCGGGCATCCAGTCCGTCGTCTCTGGAGCCATACGGCCCCACGATCCCCAAGGTCGTGTGGTCTGGGACGGACCCGATGTGAGCCTAGGTCCCAAGGCTGCATTGGGGCTGTCGCTCGCGCTCCATGAGCTTGGAACGAACGCCACGAAATACGGGGCCCTGTCGGTCCCGGAGGGGCATGTCGAGATCGCGTGGAGCGTCGCCGATGCCGCCGAACAGCCCGGTTTCCACTTCCGGTGGCAGGAGCATGGCGGGCCGCAGGTGACCCCGCCGACGCGCAAGGGCTTCGGTTCCAGGCTGATCGAGCGCGGGCTGTCCGGAAGCCTCGGGGGCAACGTGAGGATCGCCTACGAACCAGCCGGCGTGGTTCTGACCATCGATGCTCCGCTTGCTGCCTTGCAAGATGCCAGCCAATCGTAGAATGCGTCTCCTGCCGAGGTCTGACCCCGCCGGAAGAATGGCCGCGGGAACCCAGGTCATCGGGAGCGGTTCTCGCTGGTCTGGCACACCCAATCTCGATACGAAATCGAACCGCTCCTCCTGCCGTCCCCGGATCCCTCTATGTCTTTCGACCAGTCCCAAGATGCAGCGCCTATTCCCACGGGCGTACCCGGTCTCGATGCAATCCTGACCGGCGGCTATGCCTCGAACCGCGCTCACCTCATCGAAGGCCGCCCCGGCTGCGGCAAGACAACCCTGGGCCTTCAGTTCCTCCTCGACGGCGTCCGGTCCGGCGAGCGCTGCCTCTACATCACCCTGTCGGAGAGCAAGCGGGAACTCCTCTCGGTGGCAGCGCGCCACGGCTGGTCCCTCGATGGCATCGACATCTACGAGCTTGTTCCCCCCGAGCTGAGCCTCGATCCGAAGCAACTGCAAACCCTGGTCCATGCCTCCGATCTGGAACTCGGGGAGACGGTCAGGATGGCTCTGGAGGAGATCGAGCGGGTCAAACCCGCACGGGTGGTCTTCGACAGCCTGTCCGAGATCCGCCTGCTGTCGCAAGGGTCTCTCCGCTATCGCAGGCAGGTGCTCGCGCTCAAGAGCTTCTTCCTTTTGAACAACGCCACCGTTCTGATGCTTGACGACCTCACCTCCGAGCAGGACGATCTCAACCTCCACAGCATCAGCCATGCGGTGATCCGCCTGGAGCAACTGGCACCCGTCTACGGAGCCGAGAAGCGGCGGCTGCGGGTGATCAAGATGCGCGGTACGGATTTCCGCGGCGGCTACCACGATATGGTGATCAGGCGAGGCGGCGTTCACGTGTTCCCGCGCTTGATCGCCGCCGACCACCACCGTGACTTCGATACCGGAGCGGCCCTGAGCGGGATCGATGAGCTCGACACGCTTCTCGGTGACGGATTGCACCGGGGCACCAGTACGCTCGTGGTCGGCCCTTCCGGTGTCGGCAAGTCCTCCCTTGCCCTGTCCTATGTGTCCGCCGCCTTGAGGCGAGGCGAGCCTGCGCTCATCCTCAGCTTCGACGAGACCACCCGTATCTTCCTGAAGCGGTCCGCCAGCATCGGCATGGACGTGGCTCCCTTCGTGGAATCCGGGACGCTGCGCATCGAGCAGGTCGATCCCGCCGACCTGTCGCCGGGCGAGTTGTCAGCCCTCGTGCGGGATGCGGTCGAGAAGGCCGGCGCTCGGATGGTCGTGATCGACAGTCTGACCGGCTACATGAATGCGATGCCCGAGGAAGAGTTCATCGCCCTCCAGATGCATGAGCTCCTCACCTACCTGAACCAACAGGGCGTGGTCACAATCCTGATCCTGGCCCAGCACGGGATGGTGGGACAGATGGCCACCCCGATCGACATGACCTACCTGAGCGATACCGTCGTGCTCATGCGCTTCTTCGAGGCCCAGGGGCGGATCCGCCGCGCGATCTCCATCATCAAGAAGCGGACGGGCGCGCACGAGGACACCATCCGAGAGATCAGAATCGACGGCACGGGCATCCGGGTCGGTGACCCGCTCACAGGCTTCCGCGGTGTCCTGACCGGCGTCCCCACCTATGAGGGACAGGAGGGCTCGCTCCTGAAGGACCGCGACGGCCATGCCCGATAGCAGCGGGTCCGTTCTGATCCTGGCTCCTGTCGGACGCGATGCGGACGTGGCCTCCGCGATCCTGCGCGAGATCGGGCTGTCCCCGAGAGCCTGCCCGGACCTCGACAGCATCGTCTCGGCACTGGATGAGGCGGATTGTGCCGTCCTGACCGAGGAGGGTCTCATCCAATCCAATCGTCAGGTACTGGCGGATTGGATCAGCCAGCAGCCGCCCTGGTCGGACTTTCCGTTCATCCTGCTGACGCAGCGCGGCCTCCCTCCCGACCCGCGCCTGCGACATGTGCTCGCCAATGTCACCGTTCTGGAGCGGCCCTTCCATCCCGACGTGCTGGCCAACGCGGCCAGTTCGGCCGTGAGGGCGAGGAAGCGCCAGCGGGAGGTCGAGGCTCACCTGAAGGAGCGGCAGCGGACCTTCGAGCGGCAGGCGCTCCTCATCCGGGAGCTTCATCACCGGGTGAAGAACACCCTGGCGACCGTTCAGGCGCTCCTCGGGGCGACGGCTCGGTCCGCAAACTCGATCGAGGAGTTCTACCAATCCTTCGCCTCCCGTATTGTGGCGCTCGGACGGACGCATACCCTGCTGACAGAGGATTACTGGCAGGCCGCATCCGTGCGGGACATGCTGGTCACGGAGCTGGGCCCCTACCAAACCGAAGCCGAGGGGCGGGTTGCCCTCGATGGGCGGGATGTTCAGCTCTACGCCGACCTGGCCGTGCCCCTTGGCATGGCCATTCACGAACTGACGACGAATGCTGTCAAGTACGGGGCCCTGTCCTCGCCCGAAGGCACACTCGAAGTGACCTGGGGCATCGTTGAGCAGGACGGGAGACGCAAACTGCGTCTGGCCTGGGTCGAGGCAGGCGGTCCGCGGGTCGAGAAGCCGAGCCGGAAGGGCTTTGGGACGACCCTCATCCAGCGTGTGCTGGCCACCCAGTGCAGTGCCGAGGTGCAGTACGAGTTCGATCCGGCCGGGGTGCGCTTCCGCCTGGAAGCTCCCCTGATCGAGGAGCGGCTGGTGCCCCGTTACGACGGGCCGTAGGTCTCTGGCAGCACCGTCCGGGACGCGGGAAACCGGCAAGCCCACCCGCAGAGCTGCGGTCCTCATGGAGCGCGTAGCCCTCCTCGCAGAGAGAGCGAAAGAGAGAGCAGAGGAGCACGCTCGGCGGGACGGGTCCTCAGGCAGCCACCCTCCGCATCACCGTCGGACGAGACCAGGAACGAGGGCCCGCATGGCGACCGTCCGCGCGACAGCCGGACAAACCCATGAACCCAGGAATGCACGGCTCCCGGAGGCGTCACAATCGGGCAAGTCCATGAACCAGGGTGCGCTCCGCTGAGTTATTGAGCGGGTCCGCTGCCAGACCCCACCACCCGAGGCCGGCAGAACGGGGCCATTCATGGACCTGCAAGCCAACCCAGAAGCTCAGGACGCGGAGCAAGAGCGCCTGCAGGCATCCCTGGCGCAGGATCGCAGGGCGGTGCTGGTCGTGAACACCAAGTCCGGGCGGGGGCTGCGCCTCTACCAGGAGGCGAAGAACGAGTTGCAGCGAGCCGGGTTCGACATCACCGCCTACCCGGTGCGCGATCCGGCCCGGCTCCCGGAGGTCGTGACCGAGGCTATCGCTCAGGGCTGCCGGTTCATCATCGTTGGCGGAGGGGACGGCACCGTCAGCGCCGTCGCGGGCTCGCTGGCCTACCGCAACGTGGCACTCGGGCTACTGCCGCTGGGAACGGCCAACAACTTTGCTCGGGGGAACGACATCCCCCTCGCCATCCGGCCTGCGGTCGCCGTCCTGGCCGCCGGCCATGTCGCGACCGTCGATCTCGGCCGCATCAACGAGAGCTACTTCACCAACGCGGTATCGATCGGGCTCTCCAGCGCTCTTCACCGGAGCGGTCCCGAACGGATGAAGAAGCGCTTCGGCCGGGCGGGATACCTGCTGGCTGCTGCGCAACGGTTCGCAGCCCACACGTCCTTCCGCTGCCGTCTCGCTCACGACGGGCAAACGAAAGAGGTCGAGGCACTGGACCTGCGCGTGGCGAACGGCCCGTTCTACGGCAGCCTGCGGGCGATCGGGCGTGCCGATCTGCACAGCGGGCAGCTGGTGGTCCGGATCATCAAGGGGAGCTCGAAATGGACGCTCGGCCGGGTCTGGGCCGGCGTCCTCATGAACGAGCGCATCGATCCAGACTGCGTCGAGACCTTCAATGTGCGGGAGGTCGAAATAGACGTCACGCCGCAGCAGTTCGTCTCGGTCGATGGGGAGGTGGTGACACAGACCCCGATCCGGATCGCAGCGGCCCCGAGGGCTCTGCACCTGGTCGTGCCTCGCCCCTGACCCGCGCCTTCAAGGAACCGGTGCCTCGATCAGCGCGCGGACCTTCGTGGCCAGTTCCGCCTGGGTGAACGGCTTGCCGATGAGGCTCAGCCCCGGATCCAGTCGTCCATGGTGGACGATCGCGTTGCTCGTATAACCCGTCGTAAAGAGAACCTTCAGGTTCGGCCGGCGCCGAAGGATCTCGTCGGCGAGATCGCGGCCGTTCATCCCTCCCGCGAGCACGACATCGGTGAACAGGACATCGATCTCGGGATGCCGGAGCGCAATGTCGAGCGCCGTGTAGCCGTCCGGCGCCTCGAGGATCGTGTAACCGAGGTCCCGCAGCGTCTCCGTGGTGTAGTGCCGGAGATCCTGCTCGTCCTCGACGACGAGGATCGTCTCGCCCTCTCCGCGCACCATGGCGGCCGGTTTCGGCGCGGCTTCGACCACGTCGTCCCCTCCGATGAGACGCGGCAGATAGATCTTGATCGTCGTGCCATGGCCGAGTTCGCTGTAGATCCGCACGTAACCGTTCGACTGGCGAACGAAGCCATAGACCATCGAGAGTCCGAGACCCGTTCCTTTTCCGACCGCCTTGGTGGTGAAGAAGGGCTCGAACACCTTCTCGATCGTATCCTTGTCCATGCCGGTTCCGGTGTCGGAAACCGCCACGAGGACATACTGCCCCGGAGGCACGGGTTCGGCCAGGGTCCGGACATAAGCTTCGTCGAGGTGGGCGTTCGCGGTCTCGATCGTGAGATGTCCGCCATCCGGCATCGCATCGCGCGCATTGACGGCGAGGTTGAGGATCGCGTTCTCGAGCTGATTGGGGTCGGCCTGTGTTCGCCAGAGGTCACCGGCCAGCACAGTCTTCAGAACGATCGTCTCTCCCAGCGTCCGGCGCAGAAGCTCCGACATCTCAGCCATGAGGCTGTTGGCATCGATCGGCTTCGGCTCGAGCGGCTGGCGCCTCGCGAATGCAAGAAGGCGTTGGGTCAGGGTCGCGGCGCGCCGCGCCCCCTGCATGGCGCTGTCCGCGGCCCGCCGGAGGCGTCCTGCGTCCTCAGGCAGGCGGCGTTGCAGCATCTCGACGTTGCCCATGATGATGGTGAGGAGGTTGTTGAAGTCATGGGCGATGCCCCCCGTGAGCTGTCCGATGGCCTCCATCTTCTGCGCCTGGCGAAGAGCCTCCTCGGCCTTCATGCGCTCGTCGACCTCGATCGCGACGCGATGCTCGAGGGTCTCGTTCAGCCGCTTGAGCTCCTCTGCCGCTTCTTCGGCCTTCCGGCGAGCAGCAAGCAATTCGCGCTCATATTGGCGCCGATCCGTGGCGTTGAACACCGTGATCCGGTGAACGAGCGGCTGGCCCGACACGTCCCGTTTCTGAGTAATATTGACAAGCACCGGCAGCTGCCGGCCATCGGTGCCGTTCAGATCGAACGCAATCTCATTGACGAAGCCCTGCATGTGCAGCAGCGGGGTAAAGTGCGTGTCGTAGAAAATCCGTCCCCCGACGGTCAGAAATTCCTGGAAGCATCGACCCACCAGATCCCGGCGGCCACAGGCCATCCAGTTCAGAAAGGTTTGATTGACGCGGATGATTGTGCCGTCCGGAAGCGTCGAGAGATACCCGCAGGGAGCATTCTCGTAGAGCTCCTCGGCGGTTTCGATCAGGTCCTTATGGTCGATGGACACAACCACTACGCAGCGTTCTTGACCGGAGCGGGATCGCGGAGGAACGCCTCGATAGCCTCGATAGTTTCATCGGGCGCGCTGAGGTTCGGGCAATGGCCCGTCGCGCTCATCTGGACGAAGCGGCTCCCCCGCACGTTCTCGTGAACGTAACGGCCGACCTGTTCGGGGGCGATCGCATCCTGGGCGCATTGCAGGATCACGGTCTTCGTGGTGAGGCCTGCCAGGTCGGCCCTGTTGTCGGAGAGGAAGGTCACACGGGCGAAATGCTTGGCGACCTCCGGATCGGTGCGACAGAAGCTGTTGGTGAGCTCCGCGCCGAGTTCCGGGCGCTCCGGATTGCCCATGATGACCGGTGCCATGGTGCTCGACCAGCCCAGATGATTGCTGTCGAGGAAGTCGAGCAGGCCGTCGATATCCTCCCGCTTGAAGCCGCCCACATACTCGCCGTCGTTGATGTAGCAGGGGGACGGGCCGATCAGCACCAGCCTGTCGAAGCGGTGGGGTTCCTTGAGGGTCGCGAGGACGCCGATCATGGCACTGACGGAATGGCCGACGAAGATGACGTCCTGCAGGTCGAGCGCACGGCAGATCTCCAGGATATCCTCGGCATAGCCCCCGAGCGTGCCGTACTTCGCGCGATCGAAGGCCGAGGCATCGGATTGCCCATGGCCGACATGGTCGAACAGGACGATCTTGTACCGATCCTCAAAGGCCGGGGTGATGAACCGCCACATGTTCTGATCGCAGCCATAGCCATGGGCGAAAAGCATCGGCTGCCGGCCGCGGCCGGCAACCTTGACGTTATTGCGATCGAGAACACCGGGCATAGGCTCCCCCTGCATAGCTTCTAGGATCGGCAAGTGCGGTTGAGCAGGCCCTATCGGACAGGGCTCGATCGACATTGATCCACAGGACTTACCCCAACGTCATGGTGCCCCTCAAGCCCCTGGAACGCAGGCATGCCATGAGGGAGGAGCCCTGGAGCGGCAAACTAACCCATATCCCGACATGGCCGCCGAAACAATGTTTGGCGCGCAAGAGAAACGAAGGGCGGAAACCGGGCCGCCCGGATAGGTCGTGGTCCGGATGGCGGGCCAGCCGGCCTCGATCATCGACGGTCCTGGCCTCGCGGGCCTCCCCGGACGACCGCACGGCTGGTTCGGGTTTTCGAGGGGCGGGTAGGAGGCGCTCCGCCATCGGGCAGGAAAGGCTATCCCGATCCTCACAGGCCCCGCGCCCACTCGGATCGAGCCATGTCCGAGCCCGATTTGATCGGAGGAGAGCCGCGGGCCCCCGCGCACCGGGATCATGGAGGGCCGGGCCCAAGGGGCGGCGCCGGTGCAGCCGCCAGAATTCCTGTGCAGCCGCTCAAGGGAAGGATTGCCTGGCCCGGTCCCGCGACCCCAAACTGCAGGACCGAGCCAGGAGGAGCGATCTTGCACAAGCTGATCGAGAAAGCCCTTCGCGAACATCGTGAGGAGCAGGGGGACGTGACAGGCTTCCTGCTCATCACCTTTCGCGATGGTGAGGCGATGCTGACGGCGCAGGCCAGCGACTGCGATGAGGTCGCCCGGGATGTGATCGACGGCATCGAAGCGGCCCTGCTCGACCCGATGAGCCCCGCGACGGATGCCGACGACGAGATCGGCCTCTGCGCCGGCGAGGCCTGAGGCCGGACGAGGGCGCGACCACCGGGTGAGCATGAGCGGGCCCGGAGCAGCCTGGCCCCGGTGAGCGAGCCTGTGCGTCGGCCAGGCGGCCGCCCTGGGGCCGGTGCCTACCGGTAGCGGCCCTGTCGCTGAATCACCTCGATCCTGTACCCGTCCGGATCCTGCACGAAGAAGAACCGGGCGAGAGCTTCGCCGCCGTGGCTCAGCTCCTTGACGGCTGTCGGCGACAGGCCAAGGCTTTCGAAATGCCCGAGCTCGGCCTGCAGGTCGTCCACCACGAACGCCATGTGACCGTACCCGTCACCGAGATCGTAGGGCTGCGACCGGTCGTGGTTGACGGTCAGCTCGAGCTCGAAATCCGCCTCGTGATTGCGCAGATACACGAGGGTGAAGCCCTCGAACGGGAAGCGATCCGCGACCTCGAGACCGAACGCAGCCCTGTAGAAGTCAATTGAGCGCTTCTCATCGCGCACGCGGATCATCGCATGAACGGCCTTCGCCATGGTGACATTTCCTCCCCGTAACGCCGTGGCGGGTCCGACACGGCGGATGCGTCGTGAGGACAGGCTGCTCGGCAGGTGTGCGGATTTCTGCTTCAAGTCGCCCGCCCGGTGAGCGGCTCTCATGAGGTTTCGCCTCTGAGCCGCTGGAGTCACCGGCACCGGTCTCAGGCCACCCGGGCCTCCCGATCGAGCGAAGCCATGTCGATCACGAAGCGGTATTTCACGTCGCTTCTCAGCATTCGCTCCCAGGCCTGGTTGATCTGGTCCATCCGGATCATCTCGATATCGGCCGTGATCCTGTGCTCGGCACAGAAATCGAGCATCTCCTGCGTCTCGGCAATGCCGCCGATCAGCGATCCCGCCAGGCGGCGCCTCTTGAAGATCAGGTTGAAGACCGTGGGCGAGGGATGCGGCTCGGCCGGTGCTCCCACCAGGGTCATCGTGCCGTCCCGCCTCAGGAGCGCCAGGAGCGGATCGAGGTTGTGGGGAGCCGCAACCGTGTTGAGGATGAAGTGGAAGGTGCCCGCATGGACCGCCATCGCCTCGGCATCCCGGGACACGACGACCTCGTCGGCTCCGAGGCGCTTCGCGTCCTCGGCCTTGCCGGGCGAGGTCGTGAACAGGACCACGTGAGCCCCCATGGCATGGGCCAGCTTCACGGCCATGTGGCCGAGCCCACCAAGTCCCACGACGCCGACCTTGTGTCCCCTGGCGACGCCCCACTGGCGCAGGGGCGAGTAGGTCGTGATGCCGGCGCACAGGAGGGGCGCCGCAGCGGCCAAGTCGAGCCCCTGCGGAATCCGCAGCACGAAGTGCTCGTCGACCACGATGTTGCTGGCATAGCCCCCGTAGGTCACGCCGCCGGAGCGCTTGTCGGGGCTGTTGTAGGTCTGGGTGAAATCGTGGTCGCAATACTGCTCGAGACCGTCGTCGCAATTGATGCAGCGGCGGCAGGAGTCGACCATGCAGCCCACGCCGGCGAGGTCGCCTTCCCGGAACGTCGTGACCTCGGGCCCGACCCGCGTCACACGGCCGACGATCTCGTGGCCCGGGACCAGCGGGTACACGGCGCCGCCCCATTCGTCCCTCGCGGCATGCAGGTCGGAGTGGCAGACGCCGCAATAGAGGATCTCGATCTCGACGTCGCGGGGGCCGGGCTCTCGCCGCTCGAAGCGGAACGGGCGGAGCGGGGCGGTTGCACTCTGTGCGGCATAGCCAAAGCTGGCGACCATGGTGTCCTCTCGGCGGGCGCGCCGGGGCAGGGGCCCCGGCCGACCGGAAGCAGACGCCGCGCGCTCCGATCTGTTCCATGCCGCGAGGTCGCATTGCCCCGGTCCCAGGCGCGATCATCGCGGCCGGTGCCCGAACTCACCGCGTCCGGTCCGGCACCGGGGCTTCGAGGCCGAAGGTGTCCCGCATCGAGCGCCCGCCCGCCAAGCTCTCTTCCCACTCGGCCTCGCGCGCCAGCTTCGCCTCGGCATCCGCGATGCGGCCGCGAATCGCGGCGGGCGACAGGGCCACCAATCCGTCATCGTCTCCGATGAGCAGGTCCCCGGGCGAAACGATGCATCCGCCGACCACGACCGGTCCGTTCACCGTTCCCCGGTCAGCGGATAGGGGGCCGCGCGGCGTGACCGAGCGGGTGAAGACCGGGACGTCAGGCCAGCCCGCCAGGGTCGCGACATCGCGGATCGCGCCGTCGCAGACGATACCGGCCCCGCCGCGCCGACGGAGGTGGCCGCCGACGATCTCGCCGATCATCGCGGTTTCCGCGTGCCCCGATGCAGCGATCACCAGGACATCGCCCGGCTCGATCAAATCGACGGCGTGGAGCACCGCTCCGAAGTCCGGAGGCTCGCAGAATGCCGTGACGGCGCGGCCGAACAGGCGAGGCTGTCGCCCCGCGGGCAGGAGCGGGCGGATGGACGGATCGATCTGACCGACGTCGCGGCCGAGGTCGACGGCCACCGCAGCCGGCACCCCGCGCCACCGGTCGATCTCCGCCGTGGTGAGCCCGTGGGATTGGGCATGTCGGATGGTCACTGGCATGGCTAACTCCGTCATCTGCTGGAGCATCCATAGCGCCGAAGCGGGACCTCGGGCACCGTCGCGTCCGCTGGAGCCTCCATAGGGCGGTAGCGGGACCTCGGACACCCTGGGTGACGCAATCAGGCGAAATCCGGGCTTAACGCCCCGCTAACCCTGCCGGCCGCCTCCGCTTGAGCGAATCGCGCGCTTCGCGGACCGTCGCGCCACCCCAATCAGGAGGACGAGATGAGCGAAGTGGATGGAGTGGCAGGCCAGCGGCTGCGGTCGTTCGTGGAGCGCATCGAGCAGGTCGAGGAGGAGATCAAGGGCCTGACCGAGGCCAAGAAGGAAATCTTCGACGAGGCCAAGGGCGAGGGCTACGACGTGAAGATCCTCAAAGAGGTCATCCGCCTCAGGAAGCAGGACCAGAAGGAGCGGGACGAGCGCGACTCGCTCCTCGACACCTACCTGCATGCGATCGAGACCGCCGAGCCCATGCTCCAGGCCGCCGAATAGGCCATCGCTGCAATATAGGCCATCGCTGCAATAGTGGAGCAAGCTCAGGCCTGTCGCGGCGCCGACGTTCCCATCGGGCAGACCAGCAGGCGTCGCTCCAGAAACAACACACCGACCCGCGGCGGCAGCCCGCGGGTCGGTGTGTTGCGTTCGGCTCGAAACCTCCCGGTAGGGATCAGCGGCAGCGGCGGACCGTCCGAATCACCACCGTGCCGTTCGGGCGAACGGTGCGGGTCTGCACGTTCCGGCAGACCGGCTCGGGGGTGCAGGTCCGAACCGACCGGACGATCACCCGGCCGCCCGGGCGGACCGTTCTCACCCGCCTGACCGTGCAGGCGACGTCGTCGACCAGGCTCGGAGCGGCGACCGGGCTGACCGGGAAGCGCGCAGCGGCTGGATCGGGCGACAGCAGGACGAACCCGACGAGGGCCGCGGCCGTACCGAAAAGAACGGATCGCATCGTTCATCTCCCTTCCAAACAGAACGGACGACAACGACGAGGTAACGGCTAAGTTCCTCAAGACGGCGATCGCGGAGAACGGCCCCGCCGCACGGCGTCCCCGTCCTCCGATGCAGACCCGGCCGTGACGGTCAGTGCTTCTCCTGGGCCGGGCTGTGCTTCTGTGGCTTGTGGCCGCCTTGATCCTGATGGTTGTGCTTGTTGTGATCCCGGCTTTCCTGATGAGCGTCCGGCTTCGTGGCGCCGGTGTGTCGCTGTTGCGGCTGGTTCTGTTCGTTCGTCTTCATGGATCTGTCTCCGTTCCAACCCGGGTGAAACGCCCGCTTCCCGGTTGGGTTCGGGCTTGGCCGCGGCGCGTCGCCGCCGGAACCGGCGCTTGCGGCCTCACGTTGGCAGGCATGAGCGAGAGATTCCCGATGAAGACGATCGTGACGGCCGGAGCCGCGGCGCTGGTCCTGGGCTTCAGCGCAGCGCCGGCCGCGGCGCAGGACCGCCCGGGCGGTTGCCTGCAATACGGGCTCGGCGGCGCCATCCTGGGGCATTTCGCCGGCGGCCACCGCCTGAAGGGTGCCCTCGCGGGCTGCGTGGTCGGCATGGCCCGGCGGCGGCACTATGAGCGGGAGGTGCAGGAGCGGCGCCGCAACGAGCAGATCGCCCGCGAGCGCAACCGCGACCCCGGCCGGACCGCCGACCGGCGCCCGCCGGGTCAGCCACGTCTCGACCGCGAGCGGGAGCCGCTTCCGCCGTCCCAGCGGGCCGACCGCTGGCCAGCGCCGTTTCCGGAGACCCAGAGGGCGGATCGCCCCTCCGGGCCGTTTCCGTGGCCCTTCCCGGAAAACCCGAGAGCGGACCGCACTCCCGCGCCCTTCCCGGACCGGCTGCCGGACACCCAAAGAGCGGATCGTTACCCGGATCCGTTCGGCGAGCGGCCGCGTGCGGACCGGATGCCGCCGGGTCGGCAACCGCGCAGCCCCTACGAGGATCTCGGGCTCGGGCCCATGGCCCCGCCAGCCGGTCCCCCGCCGCGCCAGGAGGCCGGACGGAGCGCCCCGCCGGCCGAGCCCGCGCCCCGCCAGGACACCCGGCGCCGGCGTTCGCCGGACGACGGCGGTTTCGAGAGCGGAGGCGTCTTCAGCCGCAGCCCCGTCGAGCGGCGCGGGCCGCTTCCCTCCGAGCCGCAGGCGACCGGCACCGTCTACTGAGGCCACTCAGCCCCTGAAGCCGTCCTCCTTCAGGAATTGCGCTTCCTCGGGCGTCGTCTCGCGCCCGAGGATCTCGTTCCGGTGCGGAAAACGGCCGAAGCGGGCCACGATGCCGTGGTGGTGACGGGCCCATTTCATGCTGTCGGGATCGCCCCAGCTCTCGTTGAGGGCAACCGAGCGCTCCTGATGGCGAACCGATTCCGAGTGCATGAAGGGCAGGTAGAAGAAGCGGCGGAAGGCTGGATCCACCCTCTGGTCGTGGCCGCGCTCGACCGCCCGGTCCGCCGTCATGAGCGCCGCGTGATCCGTGGCATAGGCCCGGCGGGTGCCCCGGAACATGTTTCGGGGGAACTGATCGAGAAGCAAGATGACCGCGAGCGCACCCTCTGGGGTCAGCTCCCACTCGGCGAGGTCGCCCCGAGCCGCGGCCTCGTAGGTGAGGATGAAGCGGTCGCGGCAGGCCTGGTCGAAGGCGGCGTCCTTCGCAAACCAGCGCTCCGGGCCTGCCTCGCGCCAGAAAGCGATGACCTCGTCGGGCGTCGCGACTCTGTCCATTCCCTTGCTCCTCCGCTCTGAAACCGGCTCCCGAATTTACGGGATTCATGCCCGTCCTGGCGAGACCGGCGGCACCGCGACCTGCACCGCACGCAGGCCGCCCCCGCGCTTTTTCCGGCCGCGGCGACTTGCCAGCGCAGCTTTGATCGCTACAAGCGGCGGCGAAAACCACAAAGTTGCGGCTGCTCCTGCGGAGACGCAACGAAATGCAAGGATGGGGCGGGGCCCCTTCGACAGAAGGACTGGAAGACCATGCGCGTCTATTACGATCGCGATGCCGACATCAACCTGATCAAGGGCAAGAAGGTCGTTATCGTCGGCTACGGCAGCCAGGGACACGCCCACGCGCTCAACCTGCGCGATTCCGGCGTGAAGGACATCGTGGTGGCCCTGCGCAAGGGCTCGCCCTCCGCGGCCAAGGCCGAGAAGGAAGGCCTCAAGGTCATGGAGGTCGCCGAGGCCGCCAAGTGGGGCGACGTCATCATGATGCTCACCCCGGACGAGCTCCAGGCCGACATCTATCGCACCGATCTCGACGCCAACATGAAGCAGGGCGCGGCCCTCCTCTTCGCGCACGGCCTCAACGTCCACTTCAACCTCATCGAGCCCCGCAAGGACCTCGACGTCCTGATGGTGGCTCCCAAGGGCCCTGGCCACACGGTGCGCTCCGAGTACCTGCGCGGCGGCGGCGTGCCGACGCTCATCGCGATCTACCAGGACGCCACCGGCAACGCCCATGACCTCGGCCTGTCCTATGCCTCGGCCAACGGCGGTGGCCGGGCCGGCATCATCGAGACCACCTTCAAGGAGGAGTGCGAGACCGACCTCTTCGGCGAGCAGGTCGTGCTCTGCGGCGGCCTCGTCGAGCTCATCAAGGCGGGCTTCGAGACCCTCGTCGAGGCCGGCTACGCCCCGGAGATGGCCTATTTCGAGTGCCTCCACGAGGTGAAGCTGATCGTCGACCTCATCTACGAGGGCGGCATCGCAAACATGAACTACTCGATCTCGAACACCGCCGAGTACGGCGAGTACGTGACGGGCCCGCGGATCATCACGGAGGCCACCAAGGCCGAGATGAAGCGGGTGCTCACCGACATCCAGTCCGGCAAGTTCACCCGCGACTGGATGCTCGAGAACCGGGTCAACCAGACCTCGTTCAAGGCGACCCGCACCCGCATGGCCGCGCACCCGATCGAGGACGTGGGCGAGCGCCTTCGCGGCATGATGCCGTGGATCAAGGAGAAGGCGCTCGTCGACAAGAGCCGGAACTGATCTCGATCCCTCCCCGCTCGCCGGGGAGGGACTTCTCGGAGGCGGGGAGGTCGTCCGACTCATCCCCGCTTCGATCCTCTCGCCGCTCGGGGCGGGCGAGATCCCGCGTCGGCTACTGCGAGTTCGACTTGGTGTTCTGGGCCTTGTTGTTGTCCTGCTTGCCGGGGTCGTTGCGGTTCTTCATCGTGCCGCCGGAGCCGCGGGTCTTGTGGCCGACGTGATCGGCCTTGCTCTCGGCCGAGTTGTCGCCGTTCATCTTGCCTTTGCCCATCGGGATCTCCCTCGTCTGGTTGTGAGCCGATGAGGACAAACGGCGCGCGGATGGGCAGGTTCCTCCCCCGAACCCGCTCGCGGAGCCGTCGCAAGCTCGAGCGTGCGATCAATAGCCGAGCCGGCCCATCAGGTGCCCGGCCGCATCGCCCGCGGCGTCGCCGGCGCTGAGCAGGAAGAAGGCCCACAGGACCGCCGAGGCCACGTTCACGCCGAGGAACAATGGGCGCGGCATCCGAAAGACGCCCGCGATGAGCGGAACCACCGCTCGCACCGGTCCGAAGAAGCGGCCGATGAACACGCCGCCCGCGCCCCAGCGCTGCATGAAGGACTCGCCCCGCGCCACCGCCCCGGGTTGCCGATTGAGCGGCCAGACGGTCTTGGCGCTGTCCTTGAAATAGCGGCCGAACTCGAACGACACCCAATCGCCGAGGATCGCCCCGATCGCGGCCCCGGTCCACATGGGCCAGAAGGCGAGGCCGCCGCTGTCGATCAGGGCTCCGATGCCGAGCAGCAGCACGGTTGCAGGCACGAGGAGCGACAGCACCGCGATCGATTCCCCGAAGGCGAGGGCCGCCACGATGAAGGGAGCCCAGGTGCGGTGCTCGCGCACGAAATCGAGAAAGACCGTCTTGAAGGTGTCGATGTCCATGGGGCCCCGGGTCCGTCGCGGGTGATAGGTAGGATCAATCCATCTGATTTGCGACCCTGCCCGGCGTGCGGTAACGCAAGCGTCGCCGGGAGGGCTCTACCATGAACATCCTTTCGATCCAGTCGCACGTCGCCTACGGCCATGTCGGCAATGCCTCCGCGGTGTTCCCGATGCAGCGGCTGGGGGTCGAGGTCTGGCCGATCCACACGGTGCAGTTCTCCAACCACACCGGTTACGGAGCCTGGAAAGGCCGGGTGTTCGATGGGCCGGCCATCGAGGAACTGGTCGAGGGGATCGCGGAGCGGGGCGTGCTGCCCCGCTGCGACGGGGTGCTCTCCGGTTATATGGGCTCGGCCGATATCGGCACCGCGATCCTCTCGGCGGTCGCCCGGGTCCGGGCTGCCAATCCGAACGCCCTCTATTGCTGCGACCCGGTAATCGGGGATGTGGGACGGGGCGTCTTCGTGCGGCCGGGGATCCCGGAATTCATGCGCGACCAGGCGGTGCCGGCGGCCGACATCATCACCCCGAACCAGTTCGAGCTCGATTATCTCTCCGGGCTCGAGACCGCGACCCTCGCGAGCGTCAGGCAGGCCATTGCCGCCGTGCACCGGCTCGGTCCCGCGGTCGTTCTCGTGACCTCCGTCCACACGAGCGAGACCCCCGAGGACAGCATTGACCTCATCGCGGGCGAAGGCGGACGCGTCTGGCGCGTGCGCACGCCGAAGCTGTCGCTCAGCGTCAATGGGGCAGGGGACGCCATCGCGGCCCTGTTCTTCGTCCACTACGTCCGCTCCCGCTCGGCCGCCACGGCGCTCGGGGAAGCCGCCGCTGCGGTCTACTGTCTCCTGAAGCGCACCGAGGAGGCGGGTTCGCGGGAAATCCTCACGGTGGCCGCGCAGGACGAGTTCGTGTCCCCGACCCGGCGCTTCCCGGTCGAGGAGATCTGACGCGGCGCAATCCTGCCCGGGAACAAACCACGCCACGCTGGGTTGCCGAACGCTGTTCCCTCGAGGCCCCCATGCGCCTGCGCATCTGCACCTTCAACGTCGAGAACCTTGCAGCCCGCCAGAGCTTCGGGCCGAAGGCGCGCCCCGAGACGGGGCCGGCTCTCTCCCTGTTCGACGTGCAGGAGCCCGACAAGCGCGAGCTGGTGCAGCGCTCCGTGGCCGTGGCGCTGGAGGACGACAAGCGCGAGCTTTGCGCGCTTGCCATCGCGGAAACCCGGGCCGACCTGCTGATCCTGCAGGAGGTCGATAACCTGGGCGTGCTGCAGCCCTTCTTCGCCAATTACGTCCACCGCCTCGCCGACATCGCCTACGGCCATTACCGCCTCATCGACGGCAACGACCCGCGCGGCATCGACGTGGCCTTCGCGGCGCGTCTCTCGCTCTTCGGCAACAAGCAGCAGGTGAAGGCGCGCTCGCACCAGGAGCGCACCTTCGGGGAGCTCGGCGTCTACAGCGAGGAGCTCGCCTCCTTCCGAATCAAGCCCGACGACCTGATCTTCAACCGCGACTGCCTGGAGGTCACCCTCGACCTCAACGGCACGGAACTCGTTCTCTACATCTGCCACTTCAAGGCGATCGCGGACCGGGAGGACGGACGCCGGCTCACCCGGCCGATCCGGCAGGCGGAGGCCAGAGCCGTGCGGCGGATCATCGAGGAGCGGTTCGGGGAGGGCTGGCGCGAGGCGAACTGGATCATAGCGGGCGACCTCAACGACTTCCGCGAGCGGATCCGGCCTGGGGGCATCGCGGAGCCGGCCCTGCCCAGCGGCCTCGATGCCCTGTTCGAGGACTTCGCCTTTAACCCGCTCGATGCCCTGCCGCCGGACGAGCGCTGGACCTTCTATTTCCGCCAGGCCGACCAGGACTGCGCGGCGGTCGACGAGCAGCATACGCAGCTCGACTACATCCTGCTTTCGCCGGCCCTCGCGGCTGCGAACCCGGAGCCGAAGGTGGACTTGATCCGCCGCGGCCTGCCCTACCGGGTACCGCTCGATCCCGCGCATCCGGACCGCTCCATCGGCACTCTCGCGACCCGGAGCGACCGCTATCCGCGCGTCGGATGGGACCGCCCGAAGGCGAGCGACCACTGCCCGCTCGTGGTCGAGATCGAGATTCCCGAGCGCGGGTGAGGGAGCCCGTCTTTCCCGCCGCAGTCCGATTCAAAGCGCCCCGACGCAGCGCCTCCCCGGCATCGTCCGGACCGGGAGGCGACCTATCCCCGATCAGCGCCAGGCCAACGCGGTTGAGGCCAGGTCGCTCAGCCTCTAGGGTGGCGCCGCTCGCATGATAGGATCGTCCATGCCCCGCCGCTTCGTCACCCTCGATGTCTTCACCGGCGAGGCCCTGGCCGGCAATCCGCTCGCCGTCGTCCTCGATGCGGAGGGCCTCGACACGGCCGCCATGCAGGCGATCACCAGGGAATTCAACCTGTCCGAGACGGTGTTCGTCTGCCCGCCGGAGAACGAGCGCCACCGCGCCGCCCTGCGGATCTTCACCCCGATGAATGAACTCCCCTTCGCGGGGCACCCCACCATCGGGACCGCGGTGCTGCTTGCCCTCCTCGATCAGGGGCGCGCGACCGGCAGTCTTCTGTTCGGTCTCGAAGAGAAGGTTGGGGTCATCTCCTGCGCGGTCGAGACCCAAGGGGAGGGCCGGGGCCATGCCCGTTTCCGCCTGCCGCGCCTACCGGAGGTCTGCGGCGAGGGGCTCGACCCGGCGCGGGCCGCCTGGGTGCTCGGGCTCGACCCGGCCGAGATCGGCTTCGACCGCCACCGCCCGTCGCAGCATTCCGCCGGTGTGCCCTACGACCTCGTGCCCGTCGCCTCCCTCGATGCGCTCGCCCGGGTCACGGTGTCGAGCGAGAGCTTCGAGGCGGTGTTCGGGGCCTCGTCCCATCCTTCCGTCTACGTCTATGCCCGCGAGGGCGATGGCTTCCGCGCCCGCATGTTCTTCCGTGCCCCGAACCTGACCGAGGATCCCGCCACCGGCTCGGCGGCAGCCTCCCTGGCCGGGGCACTCATGCAGTTCGAGCCCCTCGGTGACGGCGAGCACAACATCCCGGTGCGCCAGGGCGTCGAGATGGGCCGCCCGAGCGAGATCGCCCTGCAGCTCACCATCCGCAGCGGCGCGCTCGTCTCCGGGGAGATCGGCGGCGCGGCCGTCATGGTGAGCCGGGGCGAACTGCTCCTGTGACCCCGGCCATGGGGCGCGCCATCCGGCATGCGGGTCGGCATTCGTGAACCGCGAGATCAACATCGCCCGCATCAGCCGGGCCGAGGGGCGTTGCGAGCCCTTCGACTGGCGTTGGGCCCGGGAGAGCCGGGATGCCGTCGCGGCGAACTGGGCCAAGCGCACCGCCGCCAAGCCGCAGCTGTTCAACGGCCGCGTGCTCCTCGTCAGCCGCCTCGCGGAGGCTGGGGATACCGTCCGCTCGACCTTCTTCGAAACGGATTTCGCGAATTTCCTCGCCTGGCGTGACCTCGGCTATCCGGACGACACGATCACGAACGGCTTCGCGATGGCGGCGCTCCAGGGCTCGGACGGGGCTTATGTCTGCGGCGTGATGGGCGGGGAGACCGCCAATGCGGGCCGGGTCTATTTTCCCTCCGGGACGCCCGACCGCGCGGACGTGAGGCCCGACGGCACGGTCGACCTCGCGGGGAGCGTGCTCCGGGAACTCGGCGAGGAGACGGACCTGTTCCCGGGCGCCGATCACGTCGCCGATCACTGGATCGTGGTGCGCCAGTGGCCGGCGCTCGCCTTCCTGCGGCCGGTCGTGTTCGCGGAACCGGCGGAAGCGGTGGCGGAGCGCATCCGGGCGGCGATCGCGGCGCAGGACGAGCCGGAGCTCGCCGATGCCCGCGTGGTCCGCGGTCCCGGCGATATCGACGAGACCGCGATGCCCATGTTCCTGCGCACCTTCTTCCGCTGGGCGTTCAAGGACGGGGGTGGCCCCGCGGGTCAGCGGTAGCCGTAGCGGCCCTTGGTCGCGGTGATCATCCGGACCGCTTCCGCATCGCGGCCGGACGCGCAGGCGGCGTTCGCCCGGTCGATCTCGGGCTTGATCCGGTTGTAGACCGAGCGGTGCAGGTTGCCGGTGGCAACGTCACTCTCCACCGCGCGCCGGAACGGCTCGATCACGCCCGCACAGCCTGACGCCTGGGCCAGGGCCGGCGGAGCCGCCGCAAGGACCAGCACCGGAATCGCCAGCACCGGGATCGCCATGGCGATGGAAAGGGACGTGCCGAACCTCAGGACCATCATGGACTCCGCTGCGGACAGGAGCGACCTGTACCCTAGCAGCCGAGCTTGCATGGACTCCGCTGTGGACAGGGGCGCCCCGCACCCTAGCAGCCGAGCTTGGCCGATCAAGCGGAGCGCCTCCGCGGCTGGCTGCCGGACAGCCTCTCCCTTGTCACCAGGCGCTGGCGCCGCTACAAGCGATCCGACTCGTGTCGGCGGAAGACCGCGGCGCGACGAGGAGGACTGAGCCGCGATGCTGATCGGCTCCAACCGTGCCCGGATGTCGGCGCCCGCGATTCCCGCGGCCGACCGCGCACGCCTCCTTGGCCTTCTTCTCCTTAGTCGCCCCTGAGGGTCGGCTGGGCGAGCACGCCTGGGCTCTCAGGGGAACGAGAACCAGGCCTACGCTCCGTGCGCATGTGAAGCGCCGCCCCGAGAAGGAATTTTCACGATGACGTCCCCCGTATCCGGCAAAGACCGCGTTCTGATCTTCGACACGACCCTGCGCGACGGCGAGCAGTGCCCCGGCGCCACCATGACGCTCGAGGAGAAGCTCGAAGTCGCCGAGCTCCTCGACACCATGGGCGTCGACATCATCGAGGCCGGCTTCCCGATCGCCTCGAACGGCGACTTCGAAGCCGTGGCGATGATCGCCGAGCGCACCAAGCGTGCCGTCGTGGCGGGCCTGGCCCGCGCCGTCCAGGCCGACATCGCCCGCGCCGGCGAGGCGGTGCGCCGGGCGAAGCGACCCCGCATCCACACCTTCGTCTCGACCTCTCCGATCCATCTCGCCCACCAGATGCGCAAGTCCGAGGCGGAGGTGCTGGAGATCATCACCGCGACCGTGACCCAGGCCCGCAACCTGGTCGAGGACGTGGAATGGTCCGCCATGGACGCGACCCGCACGCCGATCGAGTATCTCTGCCGCTGCGTCGAGGCCGCGATCCGCGCCGGGGCCACCACCATCAACCTGCCCGACACCGTGGGCTACGCGACGCCCGACGAGTACCGCACCATGTTCCGGCAGATCCGCGAGCGGGTGCCGGGCTCCGACAAGGCGATCTTCTCCGTCCATTGCCACAACGACCTCGGGCTCGCGGTCGCCAACACGCTGGCGGGCCTGGAGGGCGGTGCCCGGCAGGTGGAATGCACCATCAACGGCATCGGCGAGCGCGCCGGCAACGCGGCGCTCGAAGAGGTCGTGATGGCGATCAAGACGCGGGGCGACGCACTGCCCTTCGAGACCGGCGTCGAGTCCACCATGCTGACGCGGGCCTCCAAGGTGGTGTCGGCCGCGACCTCCTTCCCGGTGCAGTACAACAAGGCGATCGTCGGCCGGAATGCTTTCGCGCACGAGAGCGGCATCCACCAGGACGGGATGCTCAAGCACAACGAGACCTATGAGATCATGACCCCGGCCTCGGTCGGCGTGTCCAAGACCTCGCTCGTCATGGGCAAGCATTCGGGCCGCGCGGCCTTCCGCTCCAAGCTCGAGGAGATGGGCTACCGCCTGTCCGACAACCAGTTCCAGGACGCCTTCGAGCGCTTCAAGGAGCTGGCCGATCGCAAGAAGCACGTCTACGACGAGGACATCGAGGCCCTCGTCGACCAGAACCTCGCTCATGCGCACGACCGCATCCGCCTGGTCTCGCTCTCGATCGTCGCCGGCACGCACGGGCCGCAGCGCGCCACCATGAAGCTCGACATCGAGGGCCGGCGCGTCACGGAGGAGGCCGAAGGCAACGGCCCGGTCGACGCCACCTTCAAGGCTATCAAGGCGCTCGTGCCGCACGAGGCTGAGCTCGAGCTCTACCAGGTCCACGCGGTCACGGAAGGCACGGACGCCCAGGCCCACGTCTCGGTGCGGCTGGCCGCCGAAGGCCGCAGCGTCACGGCGCGGGGCTCCGACCCCGACACCCTCGTGGCCTCGGCTCAGGCCTATCTCGGCGCCCTCAACAAGCTGATCGCCCGCGGCGAGCGCATGCACGCGCAGCACGCGGCGGAGTAACACGGCCGCCCGCTCCCTCTCCCCCAAGCGGGGAGAGGGAATTCTAATCTCGCACCGGCAGCGGTGCGGGCGCCTTCACGGTCGAGAGCACGAAGCTTGAGCGCACGTCCGCGACGCCGGGCAGGGTGAGCAGGCGGTTCATCGTGAACTCCCCGAAGCTCTCGATATCCTCCGCGACCGCATGCACGAGAAGATCGATCTCGCCCGCGAGCGCGTGGCAGGCGATCACCTCCTCGTAGGATTTGAGCCGCTCCACGAGGCGCGTGCGCCAGCCGGGCTCCGACTGCTCCAGCTTGATGAACACGAAGGCCTCGACCGCGAAGCCGAGCGCCTTGCGGTTCACCACGGCCCGGTAGCCTTCCACCACCCCATCGTCCTCGAGCGCCTTGAGGCGGCGCAGGCACGGAGAGGGCGCCATGCCCACGCGCTCGGCGAGAGCCGAGTTGGTGATCCGCCCCTCCGCCTGGATGACGCGCAGGATGCGGCGGTCGGAGGGGGAGAGAGGGCGGTCCATGAGGATCTCCGCTGCATTGCGTGGCAGAAGGTCAGGATATGACCCGGACGAGCCTAGCAGGGTCCGGGAAAGGCGAACAATGACCTTTGCCGTGCGTTATTCTTCCCAGGATGGAGAGGCGCTCCAAGCAGCCTCCCGGCATGGAGGAAACGGCCATGAACACCGCAACCGGCAGCGACGATCCGCGCGACTACCTCGTCGGCCAAGGTTTCGAGAACTACACCTCCGAGGACCATGCCACCTGGCGCACCCTGGCGCGGCGCCAGCGCGAGATCCTCAAGGGCCGCATCGCCGACCAATTCCTCGACGGGCTCGACCGCCTCGGGATCGGCGAGGAGGGCATCCCGGATTTCCGCGTCCTCAACCGCACCCTGAAGGCCGCGACGGGCTGGGAGGTCGTGGCGGTGCCGGGGCTGATCCCCGACCTCGCCTTCTTCCGGCTGCTCGCGGACCGCAAGTTCCCGGCCGGCTTCTGGATCCGTAAGCCCGAGCAGATCGACTACATCGAAGAGCCCGACATCTTCCACGACGTCTTCGGCCATGTGCCGCTGATCATGCAGCCGATCTACGCCGATTACCTCGCGGCCTATGGCCGGGCCGGACTGGTGGCCGCGGAGCACGGGGCGCTGAAGCGCTTGGCGCGGCTCTACTGGTACACGGTGGAGTTCGGCCTGGCCCAGACGAGCGAGGGCCTGCGCATCGTCGGGGCCGGCATCGCCTCCTCGCCGGGCGAGACGATCTTTGCCCTCGAGAGCCCCTCGCCCAACCGCGTCGCCTTCGATCTCGGGCGCGTGATGCGCACGCTCTACCGGATCGACGATTACCAGGAGACCTACTTCGTGCTGGACGGCGTCGAAGCCTGGCCCGCACTCGACCTCGACCGCCTGCTCCCGCTCTGGCGCGATCTCGACGCCCAGGCGGACCTCGATCCCGGCGATATCCTCGCCGAAGACCGCGTCATCACCCGCGGCACCGGCCATTATCACCGCGAGAAAGCCGCTCAGGCGCTGCCCCAGGCCGCGGAATGACAGGTCCCGCCTGGGCCTAAAATTCCGCCGGCGCAGGGTAGACAGGGAGGCCGGCGTTTGTTACACGCACCCCCTCTCCAGCGGCCTGATCAGCCGGGCCGCTGCGATCGCCTTTGGCGACGGGTGTGTAGCTCAGTTGGTAGAGCAGCTGACTCTTAATCAGCGGGTCCAAGGTTCGAATCCTTGCACACCCACCAATGTTTTCAAGGACTTAGCAATCCCAGGAGCAATCGGCAGCAGCAGCTAGGTAGCCTATAAGTAGCCAAGCTGACTACCCAGCCGACCTGCTTGGCAGCATGACCCTTCCGACGCACCGCGCTGACGTCACGGCAGGGCGCTTGAGCCGTAGGCTCAATCCTTCCTCTGCTGACACTAGGGCAACTGACACCGAAGCGTTCGCCCGCCTGACTGCAGGTCGCACCCGCCGCAACTGGGATAGCGCACGCCGGCGCAGATCAACGGGTAAGGTTGTCGGCATCGGCCACCTCCTTACCCCTTCAACGCAGCCAAACTCCGCTCAGCTTCAGAACGAATGAACGCCATTCTAGGGACCTAAGCTACGGGCTCGATCTCCCTCCTGGTCAGCCAGCTCTTCACCTTCGAGAAGAAGGGCTTTCTCCCCGGCTGATGCTGCCAACCTTACAGGCTTTCTCCTTTCTGCCCGTGCCGCATCCATCCAGGGCTGGACTTCCACTCGTCCGAGCGGGTCGACCCACCGTCCAATCGCCAGCGCACCCTCGAGTGCCTCCAGCCCTTTGTCGAAGGCGACACCAAAGTAGTGGTAGTTGCAGATGCGCCGCATGATGTAGGCAGCCCGCGCTTTCTCGTCCTCCGGAGTGTCTGCGCAGGCAAGGCGCGTGACATAGGGTAGAAGGCGCTGACGTTCCTCATTCGTGCCGTTGTCGTTCAGGAACATCGCCAACTGGCAGATCGGGGGGAGAAGCTGTCCGGTATCTCTTGGGCCGCGCAGATCGACCTGGTTCAGTTTAGGTATACCTAAACTGAACTGTGCGGGTGGTGGCGGTGGGCCGGCAGGGTTAAGCTGTCCCATCAAGAGGCTTAGGGGATGCGCATGGCCGAAAATGACCTGCCAAAGGTTCGCGAGCTTTACGAGAGATTCCCCTTCCCCGCGCGTGATCCTGCGACCGAAAGCACGACGAGCCTGCCGATCTCGCGCACGGACATATTGGCCAAGGTCAACCATCACGGCTTCGGCGGCCGGCGCGATTTCACCAAGGGCTTCCGCGCGCTAGTTGCAGGCGGCGGCACCGGCGATGCTGCGATTTTTCTCGCCGCGCAGCTGCGAGATACTGACGCTGAGGTCGTCTACCTCGATCTCAGCGAGGCAAGCTTGGCGATCGCCCGACGACGCGCGGCCTTGCGCGGGCTGGAGCAGCGGGTTCGCTGGATCCACGGCTCGCTTCTCGATGCCGCGCGTCTGGGGCTCGGGCGCTTCGACTACATCACGTGCCTCGGTGTGTTGCACCATCTCGCCGATCCCGACGAGGGGCTGCGATCCCTGGCGGATGTTCTCGCCGAGGGCGGGGCCATGGGCCTCATGGTTTATGGCCGCTACGGTCGCCTCGACGTCTACGCCGTGCAAGATCTCATGAGGTTGATCAACCGCGATGAGCCCAACCTGCCGACCCAGCTCGCCAACCTCAAGGCGGCGCTTCGCGGGCTGTCTCCCGCACATCTTCTGCTCCGCGGCCGCGGCCGCGAGCAGGTGGAAGCGTTAATCGCCAACGAGGCCAACATCGTCGATACCTTCCTCCACACGCAGGATCGCGCGTACACCGTGCCAGAGCTCTATCGCTTCGTCGAAGGGGCGGGCCTGTCGATCGTTAACTTCACTAATTTCGGTAAGGTGGCGCGCCTCGAATACGAGCCGGACATCTACATCACCGATGCTGCGCTTCGTGCCCGGCTCGCCGCCCGCCCAGTGCGCGAGCGCCAAGCCGTCGCCGAGCTTCTGCACGGCCACATGTTCCTGCACACGTTCTATGCTGCCCGATCCGGGTGTGGCGCCGCGAACTTCCGCGATCCCGACATGGTGCCGTTCTTCCTGACCGCAGCCGGGGCCGAGGCGGCGGAGCAGTTGCGAACCCGCGGCACCGTCAGCGTACGGCTGTCCTCGCGCGCCGAGCTTGAGGTCACATCATCGCCGGCCGCGCTCGCCTGCCTAGCCTTGGTGGACGGTCTGCGGCCATTAGGCGAGATCTGGCGCGCGGCAGCTTCGGGCTCTAGAGAGGATCTAGAGAACGTCGCTGCAGCGGCGGCTCACGACTTCGACCGCTTCAACGCCTTGAACTGGCTCTGCCTGCGCGCCCGCTCGTGCCCGCCACCGCCCTCGCTAGCGTATCACTATCGCGCTGACGCCGTGCCGGCGATGTAAAGGAGCAAGACTGGTATCCTGATCTTAGGCGAGTGCCCTCGTGGTCGAGCGAGGCTCGGGTTCCAGGTTCAGGTAAGTGGGATTGAACTGGGCAGGCGCTCCCCGGTCTGGATCTCTACAGCCGTCTTCCCCCTCTGCGCTAGGCTTCGGTTCCTCCAGCCCGTGGACCGTCTGCGAGCAGAACCAGCTGCTCCTGTATGCTTCGGACTTCCGCAGCTTAACAAAGCGTGGAGCCAGCGATGGACCTGCTAGTTCTGTGGCCATCACGAGCATTTTTGACAAGTTCGGCGCTAAGACAAAGATCGGATCACAGCCTGCTACTAGTCTGAAGTTGGACTGTACTCCATGCCCTGCGCGTTCATACCTAGTTCAATATGGCGCGTCATCGCTGCGACAGAGATGTTGGCTCCCGGTTTCATTTTAATGGCTGGGGGCTAACGTGGCTAATTTCAACCGTTCGGATCTTGACTTCATCCTTCATCAAATCGTTTATGCAGAAGAGCATGCTAAGGGGGAGGAGCTCAGTGAAATCCTTCCCAACTCGCTAGTCCCGTACGGGCTGCGAACGCTCGATGGATCGTTCAACAATCTGATGGAAGGGCAGTCGAAGTTCGGGGCAGTCGGTGAGCAGCTTAGTCTCTCCGCGCCCGGGGCTTCATCGAACGCACCAACAGTCACCCCGTCGGACGTCAGCAATCTCATCTCAGATCAGGATGGTGCCATCCCGAACACCGCCCCCGACGCGGGCCTGTCGGCGCCGTTCAACTCGCTGATGACTTATTTCGCGCAGTTCGTCGGACACGACCTCGCGAACATCCAGACTGACGCCAGCGGCGACCTTGTCAATCAAACGACTGCCTTCGCCGACCTCAGCCAAGTTTATGCGTCCAATTCGTCGCTGCATGTGTTCCTGCGCGAATACGTGCCCACGCCGGACGGTCCGGTCGCCACGGGTCGGCTCCTCACTGGCGCCGACGGTGGCCTGCCCACGTGGGCCGACATCAAGCAGCAGGCGAGCGAGGTTCTCGGCATTGAGCTGAGCGGCCTCAACGTGCCGCGGATCGCCACGGATCTGTACGGCGATTTCCTTGCTGGTCCTAACGGCTACCCGCAAATCGTGACGACCACTGGACTTGTCGAAGGTAATGCCACGACTTCAGTTGACTCCGTGATTTCCAGCCCGAGCGGCTACGTGTTCCTCAGCGCCGTCAATTCCGGCCAGCCGCTCGACGCTCACTTCGTGTCCGGCGACGGACGCGTCAACGAGACCGTCGGCGTTACTGCGCTCTATTCCGTTTTCCAGGCCGAGCACAACGCGCTCGTCGAAGAGGCCAAGGAGACCATCCTCGCCTCCGGCGACCTCGCCTTTATCAACCAGTGGCTGCTTGAGCCGGTCGACGGCTCGTTACCGGCCGACCTGTCGAGTCTTGTCTGGAATGGCGAGCGCCTGTTCCAAGTCGCCAAGTTCGGCAACGAGGGTCAGTACCAGAACATAGTTTTCAACGAGTTCGGTCTGAAGGTCCAGCCGATGCTCGACCCGTTCCTGGGGCCGAACGCGTATGACAGCGTCGTCGACCCAGCCATCACGGCCGAGTTCCTCGCCGTGCTCAAGTTCATCGACTCAACCTACACCGAAAGCCTTAACCGTTA
>JAESFH010000221.1_pt1 | contig 31103 bp, 17 predicted proteins | sample 9269381 | NCBI WGS metagenome assembly JAESFH01 (sample SAMN14504062, study PRJNA617094) | algae metagenome | isolation source: Aphanothece sp. CMT-3BRIN-NPC111 and co-occurring heterotrophs from well... | place: USA: Clark Mountains Wilderness, California | collected 2010-04-18
CTATCAGCTGTTGAAAAGTACTTTATGAAGATTAGTCAAGAAATAAGCATAAAGTTTTATAAATTTTTGTAGATGCGCTTGTGTAATGAGGTGTAGATAGGTAATTGCCAGTAAACTATCTTCAATATCTATCAGAAAGTTAGCACTGTCACGGCAGTAGAATCACTAAAGTCTCCGCCGATTAAATTTCGAGTGACGTGGGAACTGTTCAGGAACGTCAGTCAAACTAAGAGGAGTTGAAAAAATGACAGAAATGATTTCCCCACCAAACCTCCAGGAAACAGATTCCTTACTTAGTGCCCTGTTTGAGGAAGTAAAGGAGAAGGAACGTTATCTGGCTGGTGGTACGGAACTCACAGTAGGTGCTGCCGCCGTTGACCAACTATTTCAAACGAAAGTTCGCTTTGGTAATCCTCGTGATCGCCTGATTCACCTTACAGAAGAGACTTTCAAAGAGAGTGGTGCCGAACTCAACGGTATTTATCGCCAACAGATGTCTCAACAGTACGATTTCTACTACATGACTGTACCTGTTGATCTGCTTCCTAAACCTGGTGCCCAGTTTCGGCGTTTAACCTGCCAGTTAGACTTCGGACCCAAGGGGAGTGGTGAGCCAATCGTCCAAACCATTTTTCCTAACCAGAAGTGGCGAGATGTTATGAACTTTGGAGTTGGCATGGAAATTGGATTGGATGGCAACCTGGATTGGAGTGCAGGGGTTGACTCTTCTGTGCTGGCTGAATTCATTGAGCAGTTACCAGGTTCGCTGAAAGCTCAAGCAGCCAATAAAAATGAATTCAAAGCCTTTGTTGCTCTTCCGGCATTCAAATATGAACTTGGCAAGACAGAAATTACGGCTTTGGGTGAGGGAAATTCTAGCTGCTACTGGCGTATCCAAGACCAGGAAATTCAAAAAATTGGAACGGCAAAATTTGCCATTGTCTTTAAAGTTCCCAAGGGTATGAAATCTATTACTCTACGCGGTATTACCTGGGCAGAACCCAACATGAACTGGCTGACAGCAGATGTACGAGATGTATTTGATGAATTGGCAGAGCGGTTTCAGACTCTTGTGAAGCGTAAGGATGAAGCTGCCAGTCAGCTTGCACGCGGAGCTTCAGAGGAATGGACGCTAGCTCTTCCTCAAGGCGCTACTAATTCATAACTGACATTTCAATCAGTAAATTAACAGAACTTTGTTGTGATTAGTAGAAGTTTTAGATATTTGCTGTGTGAAGGCTGTTCTCATTATTAGCAATTTTGAACTGGAAATGTTGATTTAAGAGGAGCTTAGGCAATGGATAAAGCTTATTTTACATACCGAATTCAAGTGGTTAGTCGCGAACGGGTGAGAGTTGATAAGCGGAACTCTCAAAACCAGTCTATTTCAGACGAACCTGCCCGGAATCTCCAGTATCAAGAAAAGATTGAGTTAATTACAGGACTGGTTAAGAAAGCCCGTGATAATGAATTGAACGAAGCTGAACTAATTAAAGAATTGGGAGAAGCTTTGTTTGATTTGTTATTTGATGATGCAGGTGCTAGAGATTTTATCAAATTCTATGACGAGGTTGTGCAACAGAAAAAGCAGTTCTTGCGGGTCGAACTGGATATTGATGAAGAGATGATGCCTGAACTGGCTGCTCTACCCTGGGAATTCATGTCTTTACCTGCCCGGTTTAATCGTGAAATTTGGTTGGCAACCGATCCTCAGGTTATATTCTCTCGTCATCGAGCTTTGTTGACGGAACCTGTTGTTATGGAGTTGGGCAGGGATGAAAAGCTGAGAATTGCGCTGGTAGTTTCAGCTCCACCGGGTATGGAGTTTGACTATCAGCCAGTGGTAGAAGTTTTACAGACACTTGTCAAAGAACAGGCAGATCGAATTGAGTTACTGCCAGTTGTGGAGCAGGCTGACCGCAAATCAATTAATGAGATTTTGGCACTAAAACCTCACATTTTCCATTTTATAGGACATGGACAATTAGAAGATGAGCAGGGTAGGGAGGTTGGTCAGCTCGCCTTGGTTGATCGGCAACTCGAAGATGCTGAATGGATTGATGCAAATGAGTTCAGCCGATTATTTGCTCAACACCGCCCCGGAATTGTCGTGTTGCAAGCCTGCGAAGGAGGTGCCCTTTCTGCATCTCAAGCGTTTGCTGGTGTTGCCTCTAGAGTTGTGCAGCAAAACATTTCAGTTGTGGTGGCGATGCAGTATCTGGTTCGCATCAATATCGCTAACAAATTCACTCGTTGTTTTTATGAGCGGTTGGCTGAGGGGTATCCAGTAGATATTGCAGCTCAACTAGGGCGGCTAGCCATCGCTCTTGAACCGCCACACTACAAGAGACGTGATTTTGTCACTCCAGTTATTTTCATGCGAGGGCAAGATGGCTATCTGTTCCAGCGTGTAGAAACTCAGGTTGAAGCAGTAACGCCAGAGAAACTTTTATCAGTACTCACTGAAATCAAGATTAGAGAAATTGAAGATAGCGATGTACTCTTAACCCATCTTCGTAATGTGAATCAAGGGGGAAGTTCTGTAAGCCGTTATGAAGGTGATAAAGCTATAAGAACCAAAATTGAAGGGACTCGGATAGACAATGGGTAAGCTTAAAACCTTGAAACAGGGGCGGATTTTGCGATCGCCTTCAAAACCTAAATAACTATAAGCACCTTAGAGCAAGAAACAATGACTGGAACTGTTGCAACTCAAGTGAAAGTGATCGCTTTCGAGCGTGATATGGAAAGACTCACGGAAGGCTTTACGGAGGAGGAGTAGGTCTTTGAGGAAGTTGACCACCTGCTTCAGGAATCAGTTTAGAACTCTAAGGAGGAAACAATGCAAATTGATGTCTTTCCTGCGTATGCAGATCAAAAGGTGGGAGCCATGATTATGGCGATCGCTATTTATAGAGGCGCTCCTGCGGGTGTTCAAAGGTTTTTTCACGATTCAAGAATCTTCTGCTGCTTTAGCACCTATGATTAAATCCAATGAGAGCGAATATGAAGAAAACTCAAAGTAATCCCCTCAATGTTCAAGAAAATCAACCCGCAAGTGAAGATAAAGTCATTGCTGAAGTGATTCAGAATTCTATGGGAATGTTGAACAAGGAAACCAATCCTGTTCAACGTCAGCAGCATCCTAAAAGTCATGGATGCCTCAAAGCCGAATTTATTGTTGAGGATGTGCCAGAAAACCTTAGATTTGGTGTTTTTAGAGAGCCACGAAGATATCCAGCCTTTATCCGGTTCTCCAATGGTTCTATGAAAGCGCAGCAAGATTCCGAAGGGGATATACGCGGCATGGCAATTAAACTCCTGGGAGTCGAAGGCGAAAAAATTTTGGCAAAGGAACGGCAGGCACAGACGCAGGACTTCATTCTGATTAACCACCCAGTGCTGTTTCTCAAAGATGCTCAAGATTCTCTTGATTTTGCCAAAGCTGTACAGATGGCAAAGAAAATGCCGCTCAAGGCTTTAAAGCCGCTTCCGCTACTGCTCATGTATGTACCATCGCACTTGAAGCAATTCAAAATTCTGAAGACGGTTCAGAAGAAGTCAGTGACCAATCCACTCCAAATTCAATACTGGAGTACAACTCCCTACAAACTTGGTCATCATGCGATCAAATTTTCAGTTAAACCCAGTGTGACGGGAAGCAATATCCAGATCGCGCCCAATTTAAAATCTGAAAACTTCTTGCGCGAGGTGATGGTTGAGCATCTGAGTAGACAAGAGGTCTGTTTTGATTTTCTAGTCCAGTTACAGAAAGACCCTGAGCGAATGCCTATTGAGGATGCGACGGCAGAATGGAGTGAAATAGATTCACCATTTATCAAGGTGGCAACTATTCAGATTCCAATACAGACGTTTGATACAGAGGCTCGACGGCAGTTCGACGAAAATTTGTCATTTAATCCCTGGCACGCTCTTCCTGAGCATCAACCTTTAGGAGGAGTTAACCGGGTACGGAAGTCTGTTTATCAAACGATCGCAGCAACACGTCACAACTTGAACAAAGTGCCTGTGCAAGAACCGGCAGTAGATGATTTCAACAATCCAACCATTTGAAATCGAAGAGGCAACAGAGTCATGAACGGTTTCTCTTTGTAGCTGAGAACCCTAGCTGAACAGAAGTGCGATCGCAGCCATTCTCCAGTCTCGTATATCCGGAAAACTAGACAAAATGAATGGAGAAATTAGTTACACGTTGAGCATAGAAACCAACTTTAAAACAAACCAAGGAGATATCCAAAAATCGTGACTACTATTACTGTTCTCGTTGTTGCTGTAATTCATGTTGTTATCTCAATTGTAGAGATGTTTTTCTGGGAAACCCCGTTAGTTTATCAAAGGCTTGATTTCACTGCCGATATAGCAAAACAAGTTGCCCCAATTGTCCAAAATGCGGGTTTGTACAATGGCTTTATCGCGGCTGGACTCATTTGGGCAGCTTTTGCCAAGAGCAATACTGTACGGCTCCGAGTGTTTTTCCTGGTTTGCGTCATTATTGCTGGCATCTTTGGTGCATTGACTTTGAAATGGACAACGCTTGCTTTGCAAACCCTTCCCGGATTCGTGGCGCTGGCTTTTGTCTGGTTCACACGCTCCCAGTTCAAGCTTCAGAATTGATTCGTTTTGCGATCTGAATTTGAATGAGCGATCGCACCCTCTCTCCCATTCATTCCACCCAACCAGCATTCAGACAATTCCTATGACAACCCACCTGTCTGCGAGCGATTTCACCACTGACCGTGTAAAACTCACCAAGGATTTTATCGGAGGCAATGGGTTTTCGATGACATCGATCACTAGTTGACGGAACGCAAGGAATAATTCTTCATCCTAACGGGAGAACCTGGGGTGGGGAAGAGTGCGATCGCCTTTTATGTTGCTTGACCTATAGACAACCCTCTAACTGTAACCAGCTATGCCGTTTCTCAACCCCAAACTAGGAATTGACTTCTCGAATTATATTGCCGATCGCACTCGCAACTTTACAGGACGCGAATGGGTGTTTCGAGCCATTCATGAGTGGCTTTCTGACCCTGATGGTTCACGTTATTTCTTATTAACTGGAGAACCAGGAAGTGGGAAGACTGCGATCGCTGCTCAACTCATACAGATTTCACAAGGAGAATCTACCTCTTCTACGTTGGCTCCTGGATTCCTTAGTGCTTTCCACTTCTGCTCAGCAGGACGTAGCAATTGGACTGATCCAAGAAATTTTGCTCGTTCCATTGCTTTACAGTTATCTACCATTCTAGAATATGCTAAAGCATTAAAGGATATTGGGGATAAACAAGTCAATATTCAAGTTGATATTGAGGTTGGAGAAGCAAAAAACACTGCGATTCAAGGGGTCGTCATCAAAAAATTTGGCTTGGCAGGACTATCTGGTCAAGAGGCTTTCAATCGAGTGGTTCTAGATCCTATTAATATTCTTTTTCAAGAAGGATTTGAAGATAAAATAATTATCCTTATTGATAGTCTTGATGAAGCTTTAACTTACAGCGGTGATAAAAATATTATCAACATCATCTCAGAGCTTCAAGACCTATCACCAAATGTAAGATTTATTTGTACAACTCGTCCAGTTCGCTTAGTGCTGAGTCACCTAGAAACTCTCAAATTACATAAATATCCTCTTGTAAAAGACTCTCAGGTTAATCAAGGGGATTTATATGAGTATATTGAAGCGCGAACCAATACTGAAAAAATACAGAGTCAATTGCAAGAATTTAATATAGAAAAGCAAGAATTTGTAAACCATCTGATTAGTATAGTTGATGGAAATTTTCTTGTAGCTTATCATATTTTTAGTGAGATAGAAGCTGATAGACTGGCTCTCAACAACTTGTCAAATGCTCTGAAAGGTTTTGACGGGATTTATCAAAGCTTTCTTCGGCGTTTCTCTCAGAATGATTGGGATAGCAACTACCAGCCAATCTTAGGAATTCTCAGCGTCGCTCAAGAAGCACTTACAGAGAAACAATTGAGAAATTTTTTTGCAATAGCTAATGATGCCCGTATTGATCCCACTAAATTGCGGAGATCTCTAGGAATTTTGCTTCAGTATTTAGAAATTGAATACAAGTCTGAAGATGAAGAAGATGAAGCTTACAGCTTGCATCATGCTGCTTTGCGCGAGTATTTACTTGATGAGAAGCGTAATCAAGATTTTTGGTGTGATGCTGGAAAATTTCATAAACTTATTATTCATTTTTATCAATCTTTCATAAACATTTTAGATGCTTCAAGCTTGAAAAAATTTGATGTATATGGACGACGCCATTTAGCTAAGCATCTGATAAATATCACTCTATGGGATGAGCTAATAGGGCTGTTGACTAAACAAACACTTGATGGAAAAAATGCTTGGTTTAAAGCTAAAGAGGAGGTAGGTGAATCAGCAAGTTTTTTGGACGATATTGAGCTATTAATTCAAAATTATCCCAAGGAATTATTCTCAGAAGAGTTTAAAGCACTTACAAGCATTGATGCATTAGACTACCAAGTTGAATTGATAATCAAATTAGCTTCTCGTTACCCGAATAGTGTTTTACCAGAAGCTTTAAACATTGCCATTGGTTCTACAGATGACCACTACAAAAAACGATTACTCACAGCTCTGGTAGACAAATTTCCTGAGGAACTGCTTTCAAAAGCTTTGGAAGTGGCTCTAGCTATTGAAGATGAGCGTTCTCGGGCTAAAGCCTTAACAGCATTAACATATAAATTACCTGAGGCTTTCCCTCAAGCTTTAGCATCGGCTTTAGCTATTCAGGATGAATTCCATCGTGCTGAAGCACTGACAGCTTTAGCGAACATACACCCGGATGTACTACCCCAAGCTTTAAACGCAGCACTATCTATTCAAAATGAGTCCTCTCGTGCCAAGGCATTAACGGTACTGGCGGACAAGCTGCCCGAAGCAGTTCTCCCAGCTCTAGAAACTATTCAGTCCATTTGGACTGAGTCGTATCGAGCCAAAGCATTCACAGCACTTGTAGATAAACTAACTCCAGAATCCCTTCCTCAAGCCCTAAGGGTAGTTATAGCTTTTGAGGATGAGAGATTTCGTGCCGAGACGTTGATTAGTCTGGTAGATAAGTTACCTCTAGAACTACTTCCCGAAGCCCTAGAAATTGTTGAAACTATTCAGAATGAGTACTATCGAGCGAAAGCACTGGCAGCATTAGCAGTCGAGTTGCCCTCAGAGTTACTTCCTCAAGTGTTGATTACTGCCGGGACTTTTCAGAATGCGTATGATCGTGTCAAAGTACTTGCTGCTCTAACGGGTAAAATACCTGAGCTACTCCCCCTTGCTTTGAAAGTTGTTCAGTCCATTCAAGATGAGTACTATCGAACACAAGCTTTAACTGCTATAGCTTCCCACTTACCAGACAACCTATCGAAAGACATTAAGCAACAAATTTTCAGTATTACTCAAGCAATTCAAGATGATTCCTACAAAGCTATGGTAAGTGCTGAATTGGACTCTTACAATCCAGGGATTATAGAGGGAGTGAAGTTGGGTGAGTTATGAGTGCCCTATCCATCTAATTCAAACGCGCAAAGACATTGTTGGCTATCACTTGTGTCAAGCCGCAGAATTGGAAACCTTGAAACTGGGACGAATATTGCGATCGCCCTCAAAACCTAAACCACTATAAGCGCCTTAGAGCAAGAAACGATGACTAGAACCGTTGCAACTCAAGTGAAAGCGATCGCTTTTGACCATGATATCGAAAGACTCACCGAAGGCTTTACGGGGCGGGAGTGGGTTTTTGAGGAGATTGACCGATGGCTGCAACAGGGTAATGAGCGGTTCTTTATTCTGACGGGGGAACCGGGAGTGGGGAAAAGTGCGATCACGGCTCGTCTCACCCAGATCCGGCAGGATATCGCTGCCTATCATTTTTGTATTGCTGGACGCAGTGGCACCATTGAACCCAATCATGTGCTGCTATCTCTGGCGGCTCAGCTCATTGACTACTTTCTATACTACGCTGAAGCTTTGGCAAATACCATCAAACCGTTAAAGCTGTCGGTGAATGTGGAAATCACAATTGAAACCATCAAAGACAGTGAAGTCAGGGGTGTTGTCATCAATAACTTGCATACCCAGAATCCGCAGGAAGCTTTGAATGTCGTGCTGCGGCGATCACTTGCTACCCTACCCAATCCACCCCAGCAACCCGCCCTCATCCTAATTGACTCCCTGGATGAAGCAGTAACTTTCAGCGACAGAGATAATCTGGTCACGTTACTAGCTGGAATTGATGACCTTCCCTCTTGGGTGCGCTTTATCTTCACCACTCGACCAGAGCGACGGGTACTGCGCTACTTTGAGCGCTTGAAGCCCTATACCCTGGCGGCAGAATCGCAAATGAACCTAGACGATATCCGCCAGTACATTGAGAATCGGGTGGGTAAGGAAAAGATGCAGGCGCGACTTCAATCAGCTAAGGTTGAACCACAAACTTTTGTGAATCACCTGAGTGAACTTTCGACTGGTAACTTCCTGTACACCAAAATTCTGCTCAACGACATCGAAGCTGGACAGCAAACCCTCGATGACCTGTCTGCATTACCCCAAAGTTTAGACGAAATCTATCACGGCTTCCTTAAGCGCTTCACGGTTACTGAGTGGGAAGAGCGTTACCAGCCCATCTTAGGAGTATTGGCAGTAGCCCAGGAACCAATTACTGAAGTACAGTTAGCTCACTTTACTGGAATTGGGCAAGGCAAGATTCGACAGTATCTGGGAGTAGTGCGCCAGTTTCTCGACATTAGTGATGATGGGCATGGGCATGAGACTTTTACTGTGTTCCACCAATCGCTACGTGATTACTTGCTTAACGAACAGAGGAATATTGACTTTTGGTGTGAGGCAAAAGAGCAACATCAGCGCCTTGTAGATTATTACATGGCAGATGAGCAACCTTGGCACACTAAACCGACTAGCGATCGCTATCTTTGGCATCATCTTACTTATCACCTAAGTGGATCTAGCAAAAAGTCTGAATTACGTGTGCTGCTATTCAACTTTGACTGGCTGCAAGCCAAATTAGATGCCACTGATGCCAACGCTCTGATTGCGGATTATGACTTTCTGCCAGATGCTTTAGGTTTGTCTTTAGTGCAAAGCGCAATTCGGCTCTCAGCACACATCCTGGTTCAAGATAAAAAGCAATTAGCGGGACAACTGTTAGGTCGCTTGCTGTCTTATGAAGTACCAGAGATTCAGGCAATGCTAGAGCAGGCAAAACAGTGGAAATCTGTCCCTTGGTTGCGACCTTTAACACCTAGTCTTCGGTCACCTGGAGAACCATTGCACCGGACTTTAACAGGTCATAAAAAGTCTGTGTTGGCTGTAGCAGTAACCCTAGATGGAGAGCGCATTATCTCAGCTTCAGAAGATAAAACCCTCAAAGTATGGAATTTTAGGAGTGGGGCATTACTACGTACTCTAGTGGGTCATGATAAAGCTGTTACGGCAGTGGCAGTAATACCTAACCAAAATGAACAGCTTATTATCTCAGCATCAAAAGACGGAACTCTCAAAGTATGGAACCTGGAAAATGGGGAGGTACTGCAAACCTTAGTCGGTCATAATGAATCTGTTAACGCCGTAGCAGTTACACCGGGCGGGCAGTTAGCTATTTCGGCTTCTGACGATACTACTCTTAAAGTCTGGAACCTGAAGAGCAAAGCTCAACTACTCACTCTCAATAATCATAAAGCCTCTGTCACGACAGTAGCGATGATGCCAGATGGGCAACACTTCATCTCTGGCTCAAAAGACAAAACTCTTAAAGTCTGGAATTTAGAAACTGGAGACGAATTGTTCACTCTTCAAAACGGTATTGATGAAGTCACCGCAGTAGCAGTGGCACCAGACGGGGAGCAGGTTATTAGCAACATAGACAAGAAAAGCCTCAGAGTGTGGGACCTCAACTATAAAGAGGGAATACGTCACTTAAACGGTCACGTTTTTACAGTCACAGCAGTGGCGGTAACACCAGACGGACAACATGCTGTCTCTGCCTCGGAAGACAAAACTATCAGAGTGTGGGACTTAAACAAGTGGGTGAACCGACTTACCCTTCGCGACCATACTGGACGTGTAAGGGCGATCGCAGTGACCCCAGATGGAGGCTATGCTATCTCCGCTTCTGACGACACTACTCTCAAAGTCTGGTCTTTAGAGAACAACGCACAATTCTACCCTTCTACTGGGCATACAAACACAGTTTCGGCTGTAGCAGTGACGCCAGATGGACAAAGTGCTATTTCAGCCTCATGGGATCGTACCCTTAAGGTTTGGAATCTAAACACTGGGGCGGAACTACGTACTCTACAAGGTCATCTTATGGCTATCCATGCGGTTGCCGTGATGCCAGATGGGCAACATGCTATCTCCGCTTCTCAAGATCGCACTCTTAAAGTTTGGGATTTAGAGCGCACTAGGGATCTGTACACCTTACATGGTCATACCTTGCCTGTTATTGCCCTAGCAGTAATGCCGGATGGGAAGCGTGCTATATCATCTTCCAACTATCAATTTACTGGTCTACTCTCATCCGATAAACCCCTCAGAATGTGGTCTCTAGAAAGTAAAGAGCAACTTTCTATTCCAGAAAATCTTACTGACTGCATCAATGCGATATTAGAAACCCATGAGGGACTATATATCCCACGTACTGAATCAGGGGGCTGCCCTACTGGTAGTATCACCTCGCTAGCAGTAATGCCAGATGGGAATCGTATTGTATTAGCTACTGATTCATTCACTTACCCTGTCCTCAAGGTATATGACATAGAGAGTGGAGCAGAACTACACACCCTCCGTGGACATACTTTACCTGTTAGCGCAGTGGCAGTGATGTCAGACGGGCTGCATCTTGTCTTAGCCTCATTCGACCACGACCTGATCGTTTGGGATCTAGAGAATGAGGTGAAACGAGAAAACTTACACGGTCATACTGACTTTGTCAATGCAGTTGCCGTAACAATAGATGGGCAACGCGCTATCTCTGCCTCCAAGGACACCACTTTAAAAGTGTGGGACTTGGTTAATGAGAAAGTCATTGCCACTTTCAGTGGCGATAGCGCACTCAAGTCCTGTGCTGTTGCGCCCGATGGAATGACCATTATTGGAGGTGAGGAATCTGGACGGGTGCATTTTCTACGCTTTGAGGGAGCATAAGCAGGTAGGCATAAATCAACCCAACTATGTCAAGATTCGTTAATTTCCTGGGAGTTTGTGATCGCTCTCAAAACCTAAACAACTAGAAGCACCTTAGAGCAAGAAACGATGACTGGAACTGTTGCAACTCAAGTGAAAGCGATCGCCTTTGACCGTGACATCGAAAGACTCACCGAAGGCTTTACAGGGCGAGAGTGGGTTTTTGAGGAAATTGGCCGATGGCTGCAACAGGGTAATGAACGGTTCTTCATCCTAACGGGAGAACCTGGGGTGGGGAAGAGTGCGATCGCGGCTCAACTTGTCAAAACCCATAAAGAAATCATTGCCGCCTACCACTTCTGTATTGCAGGGCGTAGTGGCACGATCGAACCGAATAATGTTTTGTTGTCTCTAGCCGCCCAGCTCATTGACTTTTTCCCAGATTATGCGGAAGCTTTGGTCAACACTATTAAACCCCTGAAACTTTCCGTTAATGTCGAAATTACCATTGAAAACCTCAAAAATAGTCAAGTTAGGGGAGTTGTCATTGAGAATCTACACACGCAGAATCCCCAGGAAGCTCTAAATGTTGTACTGCGGCGATCGCTTGCAGCACTTCCAAACCCACCTCAGCAGTCCAAGATTATTCTGATTGACTCATTGGATGAAGCAGTAACCTTCAGCGATCAAGATAATTTGGTCACGCTGCTAGCTGGGATGCATGACTTGCCATCTTGGGTACGGCTTATTCTAACGTCACGCCCTGAAGATAGAGTCATTGTGGAGTTTGAGCCGTTAAAGCCTTATAGATTAAAGGAAACATCAGAAGAAAGTTTGGCAGATATTTGGCAGTATGTGGAAGAACGGGTTGAGCAGCAAACGTTTCAGGAGCGGTTGAAAGAGGCTGAAGTAATTCCTCAAATGCTAATTGAGGAAGTCACCAAGCTTTCCAGTGGCAATTTCTTGTATACTAAGCTGCTGCTTAACGACATTGAGGCTGGACAGCAAGCATTAAACGAGATATCTGCTTTACCTAAAAGTATTGATGACATTTATCTGGCTTTCCTTAGACGATTCAAGTCTCAGGAGTGGAAAAAGCAGTATCAACCTATCCTGGGGACGCTGACTGTCACCCAAGAGCCTGTAACCGAGGATGCATTGTCAAATTTCACAGGTCTAAGACCGAGGCAATTACGACAAGACCTAGGAATCATCCGTCAGTTTTTGGATGTGGTTGAGAATGCAGAGGGTGAAGAGACTAGAACTTACGCTATCTTTCACCAGTCTCTACGAGATTACTTGCTTGACAAAAAACGCAACAAATATTTCTGGTGTGATGCTCAAGAACAGCACGAGTTGATTATTGAATATTACCGAGGAAAAGCTCCTAAATGGGAAGATGTAGCTTGGAATACGAAAAAGGTAGATGACTATGGTTTGCAGCATTTGGCAACACATCTTTACAGATTGATCCAGATGGCGATCGCTAACGAAGACGAAGAAAAAATTAAAGCTTATCGAGAAGAATTATATGAACTAATTTGTAAGCCTTTCATGTGGTCAAAGTTTGAACGTTTTGGATCGCATCAATTTTTTGCTGAAGATGTTAAATTATCGATTGCTATCGCCCAATCTGAGACTCCTCCTAACCTTGTTCAAGAAGTACGGAGTAGTTTGCTCTATTCCACGTTAGGTTCACTCGCTACAGATGTTCCTCCTGAAATTCTGGGAGCAATGACGAGTGTGGGACAGGTAAACAAAGCTAAAAGTTATGCCTCACTCATTCTTGATCCAGAAAAACAGAGTAGAGCTTATCAACAAATCGGTGAAGCTTTATTGGCTCAGGCAGAAGTAGAAGAAGCCAGAAAGCTTATCTTAAACGCATTAATGATCGCAGAAGAGATTTCGTATGAACATACCCGAATTATCAGGTTGAATGAGCTGCTTCCGTCTTTAGCACCATTGGCTGAATCTGATCGACTTCTTGCCGCAGCACAAACAGTTCAAGATGAGCATAGTTTTGGAGAGTTACTCTCCAAGTTTGTTCCACTTCTAATTCAGTTGAAGCACTTTGATCGTGCATTAGTTATTGCTCAAGCGATTCCTAGAAATTGGAGTAAAGGTCAGGCACTTAGCACTTTGGCGCAAGCACTTGCTGAAGCAGAAGATAATCAACGATTGAATACACTGCTAGAAATTATAGAAACACGACCAGCAGATTGGATAGAGACGAGTCTGTTGAGCGTAATGGCAGAGGCATTCATCCAAGTTGGAAATCAGACTGGACTTGATCGAATTCTTTTGATTGTGGATGAGTTGACTGAAGTAGTACAGCAAGATACGGAAGTAGGCAGTTTAGCAAAAGTGCTGACTGTTGTTAAAGATTCGGTGAGATTAAATCATCTCCTGGAAGCCGTGAAGAAGATAGAAGATGTATATCGACGGCTTAATGCACTGAATGAAGTTGCTCATGCCCAATTTGAAATTGAAGATCAGGACGGATTAAAAAACCTCCTGAAAACAGTGGAAGATCTAGGAAGCCAACTTTCTAATTCCAGAGGATTGTCAGGGATTGCTTACGTATTTTCCAATTTAGGAGATCGGGATGCACTACATCGGCTGCTGAAAGCAATTCAAAAAATTGAAAGTGAATATTCAAAGGCTGAAGCAATGAAGGGCTTGATCGAAGCTATGGCAAACACTAAGAACAAGGAGGGATTAGCCCATGTTCTAGAACTTGCAAAAGCTGAATCGCTATCCACCGTTCCAGAGAATCTTGTTAAAAGCTTTGCTTTAGTATTAGCGGAGCAGGGAGAGCTTGCTCAAGCACTAGATCTCTCAGAAGACATAGAAGATGGCTGGAGCAAAGGACTTATTCTTGAGACTGTTGCTCTAAAGATGCTGCAAGAAGGAGAAGTTGAACAGGCATTGCAATTGTTGAACAGGCTTGAACGTCAGCAATTTCAAGTTCGAGAGCGTATCAAAATGCGGGTTATTGCCCTCACGCTGATCCAGCAGGGCAAGTTTAATCAGGCTCTAGCTGTAATAGAAAGTACCAATAATAGTGATAATTGGGACTGGGAATCAACGTTAAACTCAAGTTCTGTTGAAAGTCTTGCTCAAGCATTTGCTGAAAAAGAAAACAAAGATGGACTATATAAGTTAGTGGCAATATTAAGAAAGATTAGTAATAAATATAAAGAGTATGATCGTAACTATAATCATAACAGAGAATATTCTTTAAGAAGTATTGCTGTAGCATTTGCCCAGATAGGAGAGTTTGAACATGCTTTAGCAACTGTCAACGAGATTGAATCAGAAGATTACTACGCTGCAACAGACAGCAAAGAAGATGCACTATGTAAAATTACGTCTTTCATGGCTGACGTTGGCGATAAGAATGGATTAGAGAAAATTTTGGCTATGCTGGAAACTGTTCGATTTCCAGGGGTACTGTGCGTTAGCCTCGCTCATGCATTCGCAGAGGTGCATGAATTTGAACAAGCGTTAACCGTAGCAGAAAGAATTGGAGATGAATTGAAGGAAGCAAATGCATTCATCTACATTGCACAGAAAATGATTCAAGCTGGGCATAAGACGAATATAAATCAGGTGTTTGCAAGAACCAAGATGATAACCAGTGAGTATTGGAGAGCAAAGGTTCGGACGGAAATTTCTCAAGCACTTGCACAGGCGGGAGAATTGGAGATGGCGTTACAAGCCACAGTCGGAATTGGAGAGGAGGAAGCTAAAGCAGAGACACTTTCTTGCATCATTCATGAGTTTGCTCAAGTAGGAAAGTTTGAATATGCCATCTCTGTTTTGGAATTAATTCAGCAGGAAGAGGTTAAATCAAGGACACTCATTCAACTGATTCCGCTTCTAGCTAAAGAAACAGATAAAACCATCTTAGATCAGCTATTGACAATGGTAAAAACTTTGAACGAATACTATCGTGTCAAAGCTTTAATTATTCTGCTACCAGAAATTGTGCAACTAGATCATAAAAATGGACTGAATCAGGCTATAGAAGTAGTACAACAGATGATTGAAGCCAAATATGACCAATTTGAGATACTCAGTGCGATCGCTCAATCACTTATCAATCAGGGAGATCGATCTAGTTTCAACCAAGCTCTGGAATTAGCAGAAATGGTTGAAGATTTGCAACCAGCATTATTTGCCAAAATAGCTCCCAGCTTAGTTAACACAAAAGATAAATCCGTCTTATACGAGGCTCTTCTAAAAATAGAAGGGATGCAGGACGAAATTCATAAAACGGAAATACTCACCTGTGTTGCTCAGGGATTTGCTCAACTTGGAGACAAAGCTGGGCTGAACCAGATTTCAGAAATAATAGATACATTAGATGAGAAGCGACACAAAGAGGTCGTAATCAGCAAAATAGCTACTGCTTTGGCTCAAATGAATGAGATAGCTCAGGCATTTTCCACAGCAGAAATGATAGAAGATGACGAATATCTCAAAGCAAAGACGCTAGGCGAAATTGCCAATATCTTAGCAAAGATGGGGCAAACAGAAGAAGCTATCACAACCGTGGCAACCATTGATATACCCGATGTATTAAGTGGATTAGCTAAAACATTTGCTCAAATGAGTAATGAAGAAGGAATGATACAAATGTTAGATGCATGGGCAAAAACTGTGCAAGACCCAACGATTTTAGTAGAGCGTTTGTTTCAAGAAATAGCTCCCTCTCTGGCACAAGTAGGTAAGGTTGATCTGGCAATCGGTGCAGTAAATTACATTTTACTTTCTAAGACTAAGGCAGAAACACTGGTTGCAGTAGTTCAAGTTCTAGCTTCGTCAAACAATCATGATGGACTAAATCAGTTCTTAGAAATAGCAAGAGAGATAACTGAAGAGGAACATCGAACAACGGCTCTAGCAGAAATGGTTCAATGCTTTGCCCAAATCAGCGAGATTGAGCAAGCTTTATCTGTCGTCAATGAAATTAAGAGTGAGTGGAGCAAAATGACTGCTTTAAGCGAAGCAATGCTGAAAGTGGCTCAAGCAGGGGAGACAAATAGTGTTGAACAAATTTTCAAAGCAGTTCAATTGATTGATAAAAAATATTTAAATACAGATTCGTTAAGTAGAGTTGCTCAAGCTCTCACTCTTGTCGGATTAAATGAGGATGCATTTTTAGTTTGGAGAAATCATTTAGCAGTAGCTCAACTTGCTGGACGCAGTGCTGTATTTGAAGTGCTGACAGCCAGTACTCCATTTCTATCAGTTTATGACCAAGGAGAAACTTTATGGAGTCTCCATAGGACGGTACAAGAGCTTGAGAGTTGGTGGATTACCCAGTAATGACTAGAACTGTTTCAACTCAACTAAAAACGATCGCTTTCTCCGAGTCCATTCAACAATTAACCAACGGCTTTACTGGTCGAACGTGGGTTCTCAATGATATAGACCACTGGCTTCAACAAAATGACCAGCGATTTTTGGTTATCGCTGGAGAACCAGGAGTAGGAAAAAGTACGATCGCCGCTCACCTAATTCAAACCCGCAAGGACATTGTTGCCTATCACTTGTGTCAAGCAGCAGAATTGGAAACCTTGAAACCGGGACGAATTTTGCGATCGCTTACAGCTCAACTGATGGAAACTGTACCAGACTACAGTCTAGCGTTGCTCAATACGATTAAGGCAACCTTGGAAGCTGATGTCAAAATCCAGGTTAAGCAAGCGAGTGATAGCAAGATTAGAGAAGTCTACATTGAAAACCTAAATCCAAGTGACCTGGAAAAAGAAGACTTGGAGAATGTACTGGATATTCTGATCCGGGCACCCTTGGCAGCCCTGCCTAAAATCTACGACGAGCGCCAGAAGCCAGCTCCAGAACGAGCAATTTTCCTGATTGATGCCCTGGATGTGGCAGTCTCAACCGAAGACGCGGCACAGGATGATGAAGACATTGTGACATTGCTAGCAGCCTTGTTGGAGGATGAAAGTTTACCATCCTGGGTTCGATTTATTCTCACCTCGCGTCCAGACCGGAGAGTGTTGCGAGAGTTTGAACCCCTGCAACCCTACAAGCTGGAGGAAATGTCCCCGCAGAATCTCGGAGATATTCGGCACTACATCCAGAAACGACTTGCAGAACCTGCCTTTCACAATCAGCTAGAAGCAGCTCAGATGTCCTCCCAAACTCTGGTGGATGAGTTGACCCAGCTTTCAATGGGTAACTTTCGCTACGTCCGATTACTACTCGATGACCTCGAAGCTGGAAAACACTCGTTGAACAATCTAGCGGTTTTGCCTGAAAGTTTGGCTGAAACTTACGCCAAGGATTTATCAAAATGGTTTTCTGTCGATCAGTTGGCGGAACGATGCCAACAAATCCTGAAGGTATTAGCAAGCGCTCAGGAACCTTTGACTGAAGACCAGTTAGTCAGCTTGACCGGAATTCGACCCAGGTTGGTGCGGCAAGACTTGTGGGGACTGAGACAGTTTTTGGATGTCGGGTGCATTGGGGAAGGCGAGGACACTCATGAAACCTTCGCCATTTTTCATCCCTCGTTGCGAGAGTACTTACTGAACCTGGAGTAAATGAATGGTCTCCTCTGCACTCAATCGTCTGGCTCCTATTGATTTTACCCGCTACATCGATCGCCTGACCGAACGCTTCACCGGACGGGAATGGCTGTTTGAGCAGATTGACGGTTGGTTGAAACAGGGCAATGAGCAGTTCTACCTGCTGACAGGTGAACCAGGCGTTGGCAAGAGTGCGATCGCGGCTAAACTGACCCAAATCCGTAGTGATATCGCCGCCTATCACTTCTGTCGGGCTGGGGATGTGGAAACCGTTAGACCAGGGCGAGTATTGCGATCGCTAGCAGCTCAACTGGGGAAGACTCTGCCACATTACGGTGAAGCTCTAGCAAAGACAATTGACCCGATTCACCTGCGGATTGATGTCAACATCAATATTGAGTCCCTAAGTAATAGTCAGGTAACGGGCATTTACATTGAGAATCTCAAAGAGAGCGACCCCAGAGACGAACTGGAGATTCTGCTGCGGGCACCACTGGCAGCACTGCCTGACCTCTATGCCGAACATAACGAACCTCTGCCAACGCTGAAAATACTTCTGATTGACTCGCTGGATGAGGCAGTGACCACAACCGGAAGAGACAACATGGCAACGCTGCTGGCAGCCCTGTCTCAAGCAGATGGGCTACCCTCTTGGATTCGGTTTATCCTCACAGCTCGTCGGGGGATTGAGAATTCGCTTCAGTTTAAGTCATTACAACTCTATAAGTTAGAGGAACTATTAGCACAGAATTTGGAGGATATTGAGCGATATGTGCAAGGTCGGGTACAGGAAATAGTGGTACAGCCAGAGTCACAATTCCAGGCTCGACTAGAACAGGCACAGCTTTCTGCTGAAACCCTGGTACGGGAAGTTAAAGAGCTTTCCAAAGGTAACTTTCTGTACACTCGCCTACTGATGGATGGGATTGGCACAGGTGAGCTATCTGTGAAAAACCTGTCTATCTTGCCCAAAACCCTCAATGAAGTTTATCAACGGTTTCTTCGGCATCGCTGCCCCTTCCGCAAGTGGAGCGATCGCTATCAGTCAATTTTAGGAACGCTGACGGTTACTCAAGAGGCAGTTACTCAAGAACGGTTGGTGAAGTTTACAGGTGTTGATTCTAAGCAGGTGCAAGATGCGATTAGTGTTTTGCAACAGTTTTTGGATGAAGTAGAGGATGAGCAGGGACAAAAGCTTTACGCAATTTTTCACCAATCTCTGCGAGAATATTTGCTCGACAGAAAGCATAATCATGATTTTTGGTGTGATGCCAAGGAACAGCATGACAGCATCATTGAGTGCTATGAGAAGGAGTCTGAATCTTGGCAGGAGTTGAGGCAGATAGATCCATATGGGTTGCGTCATCTGGCTCAACACTCGGTGAAAGCTGACCGAGTAAATGATTTACACACTTTGTTGAGTTTGGATAAAGATGGACGCAATGCTTGGTTTGATGCCAAAGATTATATTGCAGAAACAGCAGGATTCCTAGCAGATGTAAGACTAGCTTGGGAAAGGACAGATAAGGAATTAGAAGAAAACCCTGGAAGGGCTATCAGTCTTCAATGTCGTTATGCACTAATGACTACATCCATAAACAGTTTGTCTGCACAAATTCCCTGTGACTTACTAGGGTCTCTAGTAAAGTATCGCTATTGGACGCCAGGAAAAATGTTTGCTTATGTGCGGCAAATTTCTGATGCTAAACAGAAAGTTGAGACTCTCATTATACTTTGTAAAGAGTTGGATGCGATTCTGCCAGAGCCAAACAAAGCAGAATTGTACACAGAGGTGCTTCAGGCTTCTCAAGCTATTGAGAATCTAATTGATCGGGTGTCGGCTATGCATACAATTGCAGGCAAACTCTCTGATCACCTTATACCTAACTATATACAAGCAGCTCAAGCGATTAATGATATTGTTGTTCAGGCATTGGCTTTGAGTGCAGTAGCAGATAAGCGTCCAGACTATATCATTCCCCTGGTACTACAAGCCGCTCAAACTACTGAAGATGCCTTCATTCAAGAACAACTTCTGAGTGCGCTAGCAGATAAACTGACTGAACAATTTATTCCTAACTACTTGAAAGTTGCTCAAGCGATTAAGAGTGCAAGTTATCGAGCCAAGGCTCTGAATGCAATGGCAGGTAAATGCCCAGATAAGGTTATTCCTCTAGTTCTACAAGCTGTCCAAGCTATTGAGGAACCCCATTATCGAATAGCCCCTCTGTGTGATGTAGCAGCTAAATTGACCGAGCAATTCATTTACGATTACCTACAGGTTGCCCAAGCTATTGACTATGGTCGGGATCAAGTTTTGAAAGCAGTAGTAGACAACCTGACCGAGCAGTTCATTCCTGAGTATCTGCAAATTACCCAAACAATAGAGGATGAGTATTATCGTCGAGCCGAAGTTTTGAGTGCCATAGCAAACAAATTGCCTGAACGGTTTGTCCCTGACTACCTAAAAGCTGCTCAAGCAATTGAGTATGAACCCGGTCGGACAGTAGCTTTGAGTGCCATAGCAAATAAATTAACACCTCGATATATTCCTGACTACTTACAAGCCGTTCAAAATATCGAAAATACAGCCAATCGATCACAATCTCTGTGTGCAGTGGCAGAAAAATTAACCGATCAGTTTATCTCCAAATACCTAGAAATTACCCTAGATATCAAGGACATAACTGATTCCGCAAAAGCTTTGTGTGGAGTGGCAAGTAAACGTCCAAGTGAAGTTATTCCCTTAATACTGAAACTTTCTTCAACTATTGAGGATGCGTTTGAGCGAACCTGGATATTGTATGCCATAGCAGATGAATGTCCAAAGGAAGTTATTCCTCTACTGTTAGAAACCACGCAGAACATCGAGAATGCATTCTATCAAGTACAGATTTTGAGCGCAATAGCAAACAAACTGACTAAACAATTCATTCCCAACTACTTGGCATCAGCTCAAGCTATTAAAAATGATTATCATCGAGTGGAAGCTCTGAGTGCGATAAAACATAAATGCCCGAATGATATTATTCCTCTAGCCTTGGAAGCTGTTCAAGCCATCGAGAATTCTTACAATCAGTCTGAAGGCTCTTATAGACAATCGAGAGCGTTAAGTGCATTAGCAGACAATTTGCCTGAAAAGTTTGTTCTCGACTACTTACGAGTAACTCAAGCTATAAAGGATTCTGCTAGCCAGCAAGTAGCCTTGAGTGCATTAGCAGACAATTTGCCTGAAAAGTTTATCTCTAACTATCTACAAATCACCCAAACTATTGAGGACATAACCGACCGAGCACAAGCCTTGTTTTCATTAGCAGAGAAGTATCCAACCCAAATCTTTTCTTTGGTATTGCATTGCTTTCTCCCAATTAAGGATGCATATCCTAGAACTAAGGCTTTAACTGCATTAGCAAATCATTGCCCAATCGAGCTTGTTCCTCTAGTTCTACAAACCGTTCAAGCTATTGAAGATCCGACAGAACGGACAGAAGCTTTGCGTAGAATGGCAAATCATTGCCCAATCGAGCTTGTTCCTCTAGTTCTACAAACCGTTCAAGCTATTGAAGATCCAACAGAACGGGCAGAAGCTTTGTGTGCAATGGCACACAAGTGCCCAGACAAGATTATTCCCCTAGTGTTGCACGCTGCTCAAACCATAAATGAACAAAGCAGCCGATCGTCAGTACTGTACACAGTGGCAGATCACTTAACAGAAAAATTTATCCTTGATTATCTAGAAGTTGCTCAAACAATCCCAGATACATATCACAGAGATTTAGCTCTTCAAGCAATATCTAGAAAAGTAGTAAATGAATTAACTGAGCAATCTATTTCTAACTACTTACAAGTTGCTCAAGCTATTCAAAGTGAATCATATCGAGCAGATGTGCTAATTGCTATTAAGGATGAGCTGACTAAGCAGTTTTTGCCTGATTACCTAAAAGCTGCTCAGTCTATTAAAGATGCATTCAATAAAGCCAAAACTTTAATTGCAGTCGCAGATAAATGTCCAGATACAATTATTCCTATAATACTTCAAACTGTTTGAGCTATCGATAATGAAGCTGAGCGGGAATCTGCTCTAAGTGTACTAGCCTATAAGTTATCTGATCGATTTATTCCTGATTATTTACAAGTTGCTCAATCTATTGAGAATGCAGTTCATCGAGCTGATGCTCTAAGTGCAGTCGTAGATAGATGTCCAGACGTAATCATTCCTTTGATAATGCAAATTGCTCAAAGTATTGAAATTCCGTCCGTTCAAATACGTGTTTTGAGTACAATAGTAGACAAATCTCCAAATAAGGTTATCTCCGTCTGCCTTAAAGCTGCTCAAGTTATTGAGGATGCATTTGAGCGAGTAGAAGCCCTTGATGTATTAGCAGATAAATACCCGGATATATTCATTCCTCTGATCCTTGAATCTATCAAATCGGTTGACAATGCGTTTTTTCAAGAATTACTGTTAAGTAATTTGGTAGCTAATAAGCTGCCCGATCAATTTGTTCCTGATTACATACAAGTTGCCCAAGCTGTAAACGAGGCTTATTACCAGGCAAAAGCCTTGAGTGTAGTGGTAGATAAAAGTCCAGAAAGCGTTATTCCTTTAGTATTGCAAACCATACATGACATTGAAAATATATACCATCGATTCTCGGTTCTGAATGCAGTTGCAAGCCAACGTCCAAGCGAGATTATGCCTCTAGTACTGCAAACTACTCTAGCCATTGAGGATATGTACCTTCAAACGTCTGCTCTAGCTAAAGTAACAGATAAACTTTCAGGGTTATCAGCAGATGATCTAATTTCTTTATGGAAAACTATGCTGCATACTCTAGAACAAGGTAAACGCGTTAACTTATTATTAGGCATAGAAGCTTTTGTACCTGCCATCGCTGTTTTGGGAGGTAGCACTGCTATTCTTGAAACGGTTCAATCCATCCAAGATGTATCTCGGTGGTGGTCTTAGTGGAAGATCCCTAATTCTGCATTGGATTATGCTGAGACATTGTTTGAATTATCGTATCAAGCATTTATCCATAGCATAGGCTACTATCCTATGACTACAACTGTTGCAACCCAATTAAAAGTGAGCGCTGCCTACCAAATAATCCAATTGTAGATGGATTCAACACTAGCATTACAGGTGTTTTTTACCGCTTGCAAGTCGATAATAAGTAAGCGAGCCCACTTAGCTTTTTTTTACTTGTTGTCGGACTTGTCCATGCAAAGATGTTTGGAAAGTACCCAAAAGAACCAGTGAGGGAAAAAGCTTCCTGGGATATACGCTGAAACATAACAACAACGATCCAGCCGTCCAAGAAGCATGACTCTAGTTTAGTAACCTCCGCTCCACGGAGGTCTACGGGGTATGAGTAGTTTAACTACTTATACCCCTATTCTATCACTCTAAGCAGAGGAAAATGCTAAACTCACTATTATTCTTGGCAGCCTGGAAAACCAAAAGTTCAATCTTGTTCATATCCATTGCCAGATGAATAGGGCTATCAAATTGCTAACCTGAAAATCGGAGAACTCAATCAGCTGTGCTCCCCTCAGTAAACAGCGAGTTCAAATACTCGATATCCATTTCCAGGAGTTCATCGCCCTGACTTTGGGCAACGGCATTCAGCCTTGTATGAATTTCCATGCCGTTAAGTGCTTTAAATTGGTCAACCAATTGTCTCACTTGCCGTTCGTGATCGGGAGTCCAATCCCGGCACTCGTCAAAGTGCAAGCCAAACTGAGTGAGGCGATCGGCAATCCTTTTTAGGCTGCTGGCAGAACCACTGCTGCCCCCTTGATCAAAGGTTTTAATCTTGTCAGCCAGATAGAGTTGAGCGCTACCTCTCTCTTCTGCCAGCATTTCACCTAGTTCCGATGCAGGCAAGGATGCCATGTGACGGTAATTGTCACTCGTTGGATTTATCCACTGGGCTAAAAAGTTGTCAATGTCAGAATTTGTACAGCGCATTTGAGTTTCTCTCTTGCATTAGGTAATTTTTTGTTGATTTTTTGCCCCTATCTTCTTACTCAAACGGTGTTATTAGAGCCTATCCGAAAAATCAGGTCGGGGCGATCGCAAAAGCCACAAGACTTACCTAAAACTAGATATACAACAGCCACTATGCACGGGTCAGGTCGCTCAAGGACAATTGTATCAAGTGAGTAAATCCGCTAATTTCTTTAGCTCGTGGCGATTAACGCCGCTGAGAACCACAGCCAATGGCACACCTTTTCCCTCGGTCAAGAGGTGGCGCTTGCTACTGAATTTACTTCGGTCTGTAGAATTGGAATCGGTTGCTTGGATAACTTGGCAGAGTATGCGTTTCGGGCAAAGGGTATTCTGTGGTTTCAGTGGTAAACACTGTGAAATGCAACTAGACAATCGTACTCCAGACAGTAACCAACTGGTCTTCGATTGGACTTACTATAAACGCAGAACACCTGCGGCAACAACTCACCAACTGTTTGGTCTAAGGCTATGACAACTACTCCTCAAGTCAAAAACACGCCTACATCACTCAGCTTCAACCTGGGTGGCACGGTACGGCAATTCCAGTGGATCTACCAGGGACAGGAACTTTCAGTGGTGTATGAGGTGCTGGGGCAAGGCACTCCCGTCTTGTTATTACCTGCCTTTAGTACCGTCTCTACTCGATTAGAAATGCGAGGTATTGCAGAACAACTTGCGCCCCAATTTCAGGTATTTGCGTTGGATTGGTTAGGTTTTGGTGAGTCTGCCCGTCCGGCACTGAACTATGGGCGATCGCTCTATCGCCAACTTTTGCAAGATTTCGTCAGTACAGTCTTTGAGCAACCGATCACCGTTGTTGCAGCGGGTCATGCCGCCGGATACGCGATGCAGGTGGCACAACAATCTCCTTGTCCCTGGTCAAAAATGGTGCTGGTGGCTCCCACCTGGAAAGGCTCCCTGCGGGTAATGGGCGTTCCAACACCTGTAAGGGATGCGGTTCGGGAACTGGTGCGATCGCCCGGAATTGGACAGGCACTCTACACTCTCAATACTGCTCCAGCATTCCTCAAATTCATGTACCGCCAGCACGTCTATGTGGATGCTGCCAAACTCACTCCAGACTTCATGCAGCATAAATACCAGATTACTCAGCAAGCGGGAGCCAGATTTGCCCCTGCTGCCTTTGTCACCGGAACCTTAGACCCAATGGAGAGCCGGGAAGAGTTTTTGAGTGTGGGGCGATCTCTTTCCGTTCCAGTTATGGTAGTGATTGGTGAGCAGTCACCGTTCCAGTCAAAAGCCGAAATGGAAGCGTTAGCAGACTTGCCTAATATCCAATCGACAAAGCTCCCTGGCTCATTGGGACTGCATGAGGAGTTGGCAACTGCATCAGCAGAAATTATTACCTCCTTCTTAAGCTGAACACAGCCATAAAATCCTTCTCTACTGCAACTTATTCTTAATTACTAATAAACCTCTATTAGACATACTGACGATTTAGTGTCAGAGCGAACTCGGTTCCGTTATTGAACCTAGGTGGGTATCTTGTCTATACAGGCAGGATGCTTGCCTGATAGGGATGCACCGCTTCGCGATCGCCGATCTTGGGCTGGATAGTTTCACTGACGGCTATTCCCAATTTTCTAGAATTGCATCGCTCTAAACCAGTCAACGATTTCTCTTAACAAGACTTAATATCTACTTGTTGAGAAAAATTCTAAACTATTTTTCAATCGCTTGTTGATAAACATAGTCAATAAGCTAAAAACTTTATCAAGTGATAGATGTATGCAGACTTACGACAATCCAAACGTGAAGCATGACTGGTGGGCTGGTAATGCCCGGATGGCAAATTGCATCTCTCGGTGCCACGACTGTGGGCTATGACTTCAGGGAGTCAAAAGCGGTTCGAGAGCGAAGAAGTTTATCCCATTACTTCTTCACTCCACCACCTCATCACCCGTTTATTCCATCAAAAAGTATCCTACAGGGAAACCTAAATGTCTCAATTGCCCGATGCCCTTTGGCTTAACGTCAGCCCTGCATTGCAAGGATTCGATCGCCCCTTGGTAAAGCATTTATCTCAACACACTTCAATGGCTCAGTGGGAATATTCTCAAACTCCAGACGAGCCAACGTCGTTAGAAACTGCATTAGTGTTGCTGCATGATTATTTAAAACATCACGATTGCCCAATCCACTTACTAGGACACAGTACAGGTGGGCTTTTGGCGTTGCTTTATGCCAGTCAATATCCAGAACGAGTGCGATCGCTCACACTCCTCTCAGTTGGCGTGCATCCAGCCGTTGACTGGCAGGCTCATTACTATGTCCGCCGCCGAGTTCTACCGTGTGGCCAGCAAAAGCTTTTGCGGCAAATAGTTTACGACTTGTTCGGCTGTCCACCTAAAAACACCACAGACGCAGTTGTAAGGCTCCTGGAACAGGACTTATATCAATCGCTATCACCACATCATTTGTTCAGGCAGGTGGATTTGTTGCCAATTTCTGTCTCTGTACCGCTTTTAGTTTGTGGCAGCGTGGATGATGTTGTCATCGACCCTAACCAACTTCGAGGGTGGCAACAGTATTTTAATAAATCAATCTCACGCCTTTGGGTTTGTCCAGGTGGGCGTTACTTCTTTCACTACTTTTATCCTCAATTAGTGAGTCAGCAGATCGTCAGTTTTTGGGATTCTATTCGCTTATTATCTGATTTTTCAATGAGTAAGGAACCCATCACCCTAAGCTTATAGCTTTGATGCAGCTGTTAGGCACTACCCGTGTCCCTATCACACACTTACTCAATGAATATATATGGTCGCTCTCGCCAGAGCAGGATGTTCAAGTTCACCTGACTCGCATAACGTCGCGTCATCGTTCTTGAATTGGCTGACTCTAGCTTATCTAATTGATGACACGCTCTAGAATGTGTAAGGCGTGGAAATAGCTCCCCCTGAAAGCCACTCTTGAATTTGAGCTTGAGCAACCGGGGAGGCATCAACCCCTGCGGGAATGCTTTTGGCAATAGCGATCGCGCCTTGCGGATCGGATACTGCCAGTTGTTGTGCCATCACTAAAAGTTGATTGCTCCAGTTATTTATGGCAATTTTGGCATCGTCGCGTCCTTTAGCATTGGTTTGCACCCGAAGAGCAGAGCGAATTGCTGCCCAGAGGGCTTCAGGCGTGCCAGCGGAAGCCAACTGATAGGCAGCTCTCAAAATTTCTCCCGCCTGCCTTTCCTGCTTCCAGGCTTTGATACTAGCGTCCGCCTCTTGGAATAGCGCCCGTCTTGATTGAATTTGTCGGGCGATGGCAATGGCATCATTAAAGTTGCCGTCCTGGGCCTGTATCCTGGCTCGATCCAAAACAGGCTGGTCTTCCAGACGCTGCATTAAGTCTGTCCATTTTTGGATTTTTGCTCTGGCTTGAAGATACAGCACCCGACCCGGACGAATTTGACTAACTTCAGCAATGGCGTCCCAAAGGCTTTCCGGTGTCTCATAACTCGCCATCTGGGATGCCAAGTCCAATAATGGTTGGTCTTCAAGTTGTTCAATCTTTTGTTTCCATTCCTGAATTTTTGCTTTGGCTTGAGGGTACAGCACTCGACCTACCTGGATTCGACTGATTTCCACAATTGCCGCTGTAAGGGCTTCTGGCGTACCTGCCCCAGCCAGAGAAATAGCGTTATCAATAAAGGGTTGGTCAACAATGACCTCAATTTGTCGTCTCCAGCCTGCAATCAAGGAAGCCGCTTCTATTGCGCGGGGATTGTTAGCGGGAATTAGCATCGCCTCTGCGATCGCTTTCTCTAAGTCAAGAACGCCCCTTGGTGCCGCTAACTCACGCGCCGTATTGAGGTGGGCGACATCGGAGATTTCTAGCTGCCAACTGGCGATAAATTGCTGGGCTTTATTATACAGGGGACGTTTGGCATCTAGATTAGACGCTAGTACCATTGCTGTTTCTAAAGCTGGAATGGTACCAGTAGAGGCTTTTTCTTGAGCGGATGCCAGAACGTTCAAGTCTTGGACTTCTGCTTGCAAATTCGCTCTCACCGGAATTTTCTTGGCGAGTTTGATGACATCTTGCCAAGAGCGTCGCTCGAGCCAAACTAACGCTAAATGTAATATCTGATGACCACCGTTTACCAGCAGCGCTTCGGCTTTTTTGGCAACAAATTGAGAATTAATTGCTTCTGCCAACTTGATTGCCGCTTCAATATTGTCCAATCCTCCTTTTTTTAAAAACGTTCCAGCTAAAAAAAGCTTTTCGCTGTCATCTTTGGCTTGCTGAAGTAGACCAATCAGCTCCTCGTATTTGGTAGTCGCCCAGTAACCGTTATCCAAGTGCGTCAACCGCACCGCACTCAAAAAAGCTTGATGCCACTTGGCTTGGCGCATTCGTTGCTCGGCTTCTTGATAAATTTTCTCCGCTTTATTCCAAATTGATTGCCAACGTTCAATGCGCTTACTGACTGTTTGGGATTGTGGAATCTCACGAGGAATCATTCGCGCGGCTCCTATTGCTTCATCAAACTCTCCTGACTGAAAGCTAGTTTCAGCCAATCTCAAAATATCTTGTACCCATTGAGTAATATGGCGGTCAATTTCTGGACGCAACGGGTGAGAGGAAGGTAAACTGTTTACCAGCTTAATGGCATAGATTAAACTGCCAACCGTTTGTTTTGAAGCCGCCAAATCTGCACAGTAAAGCCGCATTGATGCCGAAGCCGTTGGTAGGAACATTTCCGGGCAATTTGGCATTGCTGGTAGCTTGAACAATAACCCAATTGCCAAATACCCCATAGAGCCGAAAACCAGCATAGTTAGAACTGCCCAAAGTCGAAAGCCGCTAGCGAAATGGATCTTCCTCTTTGAATTTGAAACAGGCTTATCTTCCAGCTTAGGGATGGGTTTGAGTGCAGTGGAACGGCTAAAAGTTACCTTTGATGCTTCGCACTGAGATTTTATAGTCATATCTCACAAGAAATATCTAAGCTGATGCAGGATGCACCCTATACTCAAGCAGTGAAGACCATGAATGCCTTGTCAATGAACCGACACCCCCTGTGCAGTGCCATCAAGGCTTAAAGGGCTACATGCCTGGGGGTAGAAAGGTGAAGTAAATGTTAACGATGATGTTGAAACGAGGCATCCAGAATGCGTCTTTCTTTATTTAACATTATTAGGATGCCGAGAAAACTTCCTTGGCTCGTCACTAAAATGGGAACCGCTCTCAACTCTTAAATTAAGCCCGATCTCTAACGGTTTCGCACAGATTATGTTGAGGGCGGTAAAAATGATAAGTTGATCTCAACTGGAATCTAGATTTGCGGTTATCGCCTGAAATGGCGATCGCTCCCCGCCAAGCAGCAAGCCACTCTTGAACCGTTAGTTACAGCGGTTTTCAGTCGAGTGAACGTCAAGAAGTGATTCAAGGATTCCCCTGTGCTTGCCGCTTGCGGTTAGCGTCGGGAGGATGTGTGCGACCTTAACTGGTCATTTGGAACGGGACACCAAGCCCCCTGGAGATTTTCACCTCCAGCCCTCAAGGAAGAGGGGCGACTCTCAACCCTTACCTTTCTGAAGCTAATGCTAATGCTTGCTCTGCCTGAGTCGCGGCTCTGGCGACGGCTTCAACGGGCATCGAGCGTAAAGCTAATGTTTGCATAACCTCCTGAACGACCCGGAAAAGGGATTCAGCAGGTAGCGATCGCACGGTTGTCAGCACTTCCTCTAGAGGATCTTTGGCTGGCTCCAGCCCTGTATTAATGAAGTATTGCAGATCTTCAGATCTCCAACCTTTCAAAGCTGCCAATTTTTGAATATTCTCTCTATCCGGAAAGCAGTGTCCTGACTCCCAAACCGAAATAGTAGAACGACTTACCTTCAGCCTTTTTGCCAGCTGGTTTTGACTGAGGGCAAACTCCGCCTTCAGGTCTTTAACAAACTTAGCTAAGTTGGTTGCTTCAGGTGTCATGGTTCTCATTCTACCCCGTAATGACATCCTCGGTAGTGCTAACCTAACCGCAAGCGGTTTAGTACTGGCTTTAAAAGTATCTGGCTTTTGTCACTTTCAGCAGAGGAAAACCTGAAATCCTTATATTGGGGGACTTTTACCAACTAAGCTACGTTTCAAGGTTTATATCAGGAAAGCGATCGCTAAATCGTCCATTGGAGAAGCTTCTCACCGTTTGACTTTTATTTTTATCTCCTCAGAGTGACAAAAGGCAGATATTATATCCAGAAAATTTCTGGTTATCATCGGAGAATATACTGCTTGTGCTAGTTTTACGGTTGTGGATATGCTCTGGTCACGCTCTGCGAGGAGAAGAACCGTGTGTGCGGAATTAGCTGTTTCAGTCCCACGTTACGTCGATGTGCAACGTCTCTATGTTGATGTTGGATTCAGGCGACTGAATTTATCCGACTCATGCTCAAGCGGTTAGCACAGGCATAAATATCAAATAGGTTCTATAGAGTTCGATGTGGGTTACGTAACTCGATAGACTGAACTAAAAGAGCTATGCAGGCAGGGTTATGCTCAAACAATTTGACCTCTACCTCGACGAAAGTGGCACCTTCCAGGAAACATCTACAGATCTTAATGAACTAACCGAAGCTAGCCGGCAACGCCAGCGTTTCCCCAGTCAGTTGGTGGGTGTGCTGGTCCCAAAGGGCGGACTGATAGAACCGACTGCAAACGAAGTGCTAAAAGTCAGTTTCAAAGCGACAGAATGGGAATTAGGTAAAGAGGTACATGGAACCGAGCTGCGAAAGGGAAATAACTACGATGCCCTGATTAAAACGCTTGTTGCTCAGATTGGTAGGCGAGCGTGGCAGCCTGTACGCCTAGTCAATCAGGAAGGGGTCATCTATGGCGATCGCATCTCCACCTACACCAACATGGTAGCTGAGTTAGTGCTGAGGATTTGCTCCGAAAAGTCCAAACAGGGCATTCCTGAAATATCCCTGCGGTTATTTTATGCCAGCGTCAAACTGGGTGAGAATGCAGATGGCTCTGCGATTTTCTTAGAGAAAGAAGAATACCACAAGCGCCTACAAGAATATCTGGCCTTCTTAGCAGTACGTCATGGGCTAGCATTGGAATCCTCCCGCTGGAAAATAGAGCATCTGGAGTACGGTTCTGGAATAACTTGGCGGGAATTACAAATCTGTGACTTGCTTAGTAATGCTAGCCACAATAACTATTCCAAGTGCGGGGAGGAAGCGGCTGCTTTACTGCGAGAGGCTTTCGGTGTTTATGACTATAGTATGGTTGTGCGCTTGGTGTTAGAGCAGGCTGAGCAGCTAATTCAGGAAGGTTCGTTTGGTTTGGCGCTGAGGGTACTGGCAGAAAG
>JAESFH010000222.1_pt1 | contig 30593 bp, 33 predicted proteins | sample 9269381 | NCBI WGS metagenome assembly JAESFH01 (sample SAMN14504062, study PRJNA617094) | algae metagenome | isolation source: Aphanothece sp. CMT-3BRIN-NPC111 and co-occurring heterotrophs from well... | place: USA: Clark Mountains Wilderness, California | collected 2010-04-18
GCCGTCGTTCTCGGCGAGGAGGAAGCGCTGCGTCGCCCGGAACAGGCCCTGGGTCGCCGCGACATAGAGGGAGAGAAGGCGCGACAGCGGCAGGTAGATCGCGATCACCTCGTCGAGCGAGATCGGGTCGTTGAGGGATTGCAGCTGCATCACCTCCTCGGCCCCGAGCGTCAGGGGGGCGTCGGCACGCAGCCGGGCCCATTCATCCCGGCTGAAGGTGCGGTAGGGGGAGAGCCCGCTCTCGGGGGCTGCCGGTCCGCTCAGCTGATCCATCGAGCATCGTTCCTCAGAGCTGCGATCGGCCGTGCGGCGCGGCTGAAGCCGGTCCCCCCGGACCGGCGGCTGACGTCATGACGGCTGGCGCGAGGCCTTCTCGGCCAGGCCGGACTGAGCGGTCCGCCGCTCCAACTCGACCATCACATCCTGCAACGGAATCCCGGCGCCCTGCAACAGCACCAGAAGGTGATAGAGCACATCGGCGGCCTCCGCGGTGAGGCCGGCGCGGTCGCCCTGCACCGCGGCGATGGCTGCCTCGACGCCCTCCTCGCCGAGCTTCTTGGCGGCCCGGGCAGGGCCGCCCGCGAGAAGTTTGGCCGTGTAGGAGGTTTCCGGCGAGGCTGCGGCCCGCTCGGCGACGATGCGGGCGAGATCGTCGAGGGTGAAGCGGCTCATCGGTCAGCTCGCGAGAGCACGCGTTGCGGGCGCGACGTCCGGGGGATCGAGGCGCATCTTCAGGCCCTCCGCGGCCATGTAGGCTTTCGCCTCCGCGATCGAATAGGTGCCGAAATGAAAGATCGAGGCTGCGAGCACGGCGCTGGCGTGCCCGTCCCGGACGCCGGCGACGAGGTGGTCGAGATTGCCGACGCCGCCCGACGCGATCACGGGCACCGGCACCGAATCCGCGATCGAACGGGTGAGCTCGAGATCGTAGCCGATTTTGGTGCCGTCCCGGTCCATCGAGGTCACGAGCAGCTCGCCGGCGCCAAGCGACGCCACCCGCTGGGCGAACTCCACCGCGTCGAGTCCCGTGGGGTTGCGGCCGCCATGGGTGAAGATCTCCCAGCGGTCGGGCTCGCCCGGGCCGGACACCTTCTTGGCGTCGATCGCGACCACGATGCACTGGCTCCCGAACTTCTGGGCGGCCTCGCGCACGAATTCCGGGTTCCTCACCGCGGCGGTGTTGATCGACACCTTGTCGGCGCCAGCGAGCAACAGGGCGCGGATGTCCTCCACACTGCGCACGCCCCCGCCCACGGTGAGCGGCATGAAGCAGGCTTCGGCCGTGCGGCGCACCACATCGAGGAGGATGCCCCGGGCCTCGTGGCTCGCGGTGATGTCGAGGAAGCAGAGTTCGTCGGCACCCGCGGCGTCATAGGCCTTGGCGGCCTCGACCGGATCGCCGGCATCGCGCAGCTCCAGGAACTGCACGCCCTTCACGACGCGCCCGTCCTTCACGTCGAGGCAGGGGATGAGGCGAACCTTCAGCATGGGACCTCTCCCTGGACAGAGGAATCGCTGAGGATGAGACGAACCTTCAGCATGGTTTCACTTCGCCATCGGTGAGAACCATCAGGCGGTCTCCCGCCGGACGGATTTGAGGCGCGCGAGCGCCTCCCTGGGGTCGATGCGGCCATCGTAGAGGGCCCTGCCCGAGATCGCGCCCGCGAGCACGGCGCAGTCCGGCTCGGTCAGCCGCTCGATGTCGGCCATGGAGCCGAGGCCGCCGGAGGCGATCACGGGAATCGAGACCGCCCGGGCCAGACCCAGCGTCATCGGGATGTTGAGACCGGTGAGGATGCCGTCGCGGGCGATGTCGGTGTAGACGATGGCGGCGACGCCCGCATCCTCGAAGCGGCGGCCGAGCTCCTCGGCGGTGAGGGTCGCGGTCTGGGCCCAGCCCTCCACCGCAACCCAGCCGTTCTTGGCATCGATCCCGACCGCGATCCGGCCGGGATGCCGGCGCGCCGCCTCGCGCACGAAATCGGGGTCGCGCACCGCGGCCGTCCCGATGATGACCCGGGCGACCCCCTTGGCGAGCCAGCCCTCCACGGTCTTCATGTCGCGGATGCCGCCGCCGAGCTGAACGGGAACGCCGACCCGCGCCAGGATCGCGTCGACCGCGGCCCCGTTCATCGGCTTGCCCGCGAAGGCACCGTCGAGATCGACCACATGGAGCCACTCGAAGCCTTGCGCCTCGAAGGCTGCTGCCTGCGCGGCCGGGTCGTCGTTGAACACGGTCGCCTGGTCCATGTCTCCCTGAACGAGGCGGACGCAGCGGCCCTCTTTGAGGTCGATGGCGGGAAAGAGGATCACGGCAGGGACCTCGGCGCAGGCGGGCGGGCTGCGGTCGCCCCGTCGGAGGACGGGATCATGGCGGGTGCTCCCGGTCCGGATTCCCCGGCGGGCGCGGCTGCCTCCGGTGACGGGATCACGGCCGCCACCTCAGGAAGTTCGCGATGAGCTTGAGCCCGAGGGTCTGGCTCTTTTCCGGATGGAACTGGGCGCCCACCAGGTTGTCCCGCGCCACGATCGCGGTGACGGGCTCGCCATAGGCCGTGACCGCCACGACGTCGTTCATGTTGGCGGCCTGGAGCGCGAAGGAATGCACGAAATAGGCGTGCAGGCCGTCGGGGCCGGTGTCGATCCCGTCCAGGAGGGCATGGTCGCGCTGCGGGTGCAGGGTGTTCCATCCCATATGCGGGATCTTCAGGGACGGGTCGTCGGGCCGGATGGCGCGCACGTCGCCTGGGATCCAGCCGAGCCCCGGCGTGGTCTCGTGCTCGAGGCCGCGGGTCGCCATGAGCTGCATGCCGACGCAGACTCCGAAGAAGGGACGGCCCTTGCCCTGGACAGCTTCCGTCATGGCCTCGACCATGCCGGGCACCGCGTCGAGGCCGCGACGGCAATCCGCGAAGGCGCCGACGCCCGGCAGCACGATCCGGTCGGCCCGGGCGACCGCCTCGGGATCGGAGGTCACCTGGATGGCCTCGTCGAGCCCTGCCTCGCGGGCTGCCCGTTCGAAGGCTTTCGCGGCGGAATGCAGGTTTCCCGAGCCGTAATCGATGATCGCGACGCTCATGGCTGCATCTCTCCGGGATGACGTGGGAACGGAGGGCGGATGGCAGATCCGGCGAGCCGAGGGGAGGGGCCTCTCATCGGCTGCGATCCGCTTCGGGGAAGAACCCGATCACCGGATCGGGCGCCCGGTAGGGCGCCACCGGCACGGAGAGCGGCGCGCCGGATATGACCGTGTGGTGCCTGACAGGCTGCGCCGAGAGCCAGCGGGCGAAGACCTTCGTCTCGGCCTCGTCGCGGTCGGAGGCCGCCACCACGTCGACCGCGGGGCGGCCGCGCCGGCGCAGGGTCCAGCGGCGCAGGGAATTCGCCTCGAGGCCGATCAGGACCGAAAGGAGGAGATGAGCGAGGGTCGCGGCGGCCGGCTGCACGCCGAGGGCTGCGAGGCCGAGATCGAAGGCGACGAGCAGCACCAGGATCCCGAGGCCGGCCAGCCAGAGCCGATGGGCGAAGAACCACAGAGCCGTGAAAAAGAACGCTCCCCAGGAGAAGCCGTCGCGCACGAGCACGGCCCGTTCGAGCGCCTCCGCGTCGCCGGGAACGGCGTCCGACGGCAGGTGCAGGGTGTAGGTTTTCATCCGCGTGTCCTCAGCCGGCCCGGCGCCGCAGCCGCGCCCTAAAGGGCTCCCTTGGTGGAGGGGATGCGCCCCTCCTCGCGGGGATCCATCGCCACGGCCTGACGCAAGCTGCGCGCCAGTCCCTTGAAGCAGCTCTCCGCGATGTGATGGCTGTTCGAGCCGTAGAGCGTCTCGACGTGCAGCGTGATCCCCGCATTCATCGCGAAGGCCTGGAACCACTCCCGCACGAGCTCGGTGTCGAAGGCCCCGATCTTCTCGGTCGGGAAGGCGGTGCGGAAGACCAGGAACGGCCGTCCCGAGATGTCGAGCGCCACGCGGGTCAGGGTCTCGTCCATGGGGAGGTGAATGTCGGCGTAACGCGCGATGCCGCGCTTGTCGCCGAGCGCCTGCAGGACAGCCTGACCCAGCGCGATCCCGGCATCCTCCGTGGTGTGGTGCTGGTCCACATGCAGATCGCCCGTCACCTTCACGGTCAGATCGAACAGGCCGTGGCGCGCGAAGAGCTCGAGCATATGGTCGAGGAAGCCCACACCGGTGCTGATCTCGGCCTTGCCGGTTCCGTCGAGGGCGATCGAGACGGCGACGTCGGTTTCGGCGGTGCGGCGGCTGACGCTCGCGGCGCGCATTGGGCGTGATCCTCGGTGAGACGCCCCTTGTCGGAAAAGGGCGGCGCGTTCTAACAAGCCGGGCGGGAAAACACCACCCGTGCCCATCGGCTGAGCAAGCCTGCCGCGAAGCGGCGAAACGCCACCGGCCGGATGCGGCTTGGCGGAGGCGCAAGGATCCGAGCGACGAAACGCCACTCGCGTTGGAATTCGCGAAGCCGGTGCTTAAGTCAGGGCCGTCCCCGCCGGAGTCCTCGACCCTTGTCCGATACCCCCCGCATGCACGCCACCACGATCCTGATGGTCCGGAAAGCGGGCCGCGTCGTCATCGGCGGCGACGGGCAGGTCAGCCTCGGCCAGACGATCGTGAAGGGGAACGCGCGCAAGGTGCGGCGGCTCGCCAAGGGAGCCGTGATCGGCGGCTTCGCCGGCGCGACCGCCGATGCCTTCACGCTCTTCGAGCGCCTCGAAGCGAAACTCGAGCAATATCCGGGTCAGCTCACCCGCGCCTGCGTGGAGCTCACCAAGGACTGGCGCATGGACCGGTACCTGCGCCAGCTCGAGGCCATGATGCTCGTGGCCGACAGGGAGGTGGGCCTTCTCCTCTCCGGTGCCGGCGATGTCCTGGAGCCCGAGGGCGGCGTGATGGCGATCGGCTCGGGCGGCAATTTCGCGCTCGCGGCGGCCCGTGCCCTGTCCGACAGCGACCTCGATCCCGAGGCGATCGTGCGCCGTTCGCTTCAGATCGCGGCCGAGATCTGCGTTTACACCAACGGCAACATCGTGATCGAAACGCTCGATGCCGCCTGAACGGACTGCACCCTACAGCTTCCGTCCCGTGACACCTGAGGACCTGTCTTTGATCAGCGTCTGGCTCGGGCGGCGGCACGTGGCGGAGTGGTGGGACGATGGCGAAGGTGGCCTTGCCGAGATCCGGCAGGCCCTGACGGACCCGGCGACGCGGCCCCAGATCGTTGCGCTGGACGACCGGCCGATCGGCTACATCCAGAGCTACGACCCGCATCTCGAGGAGGGCCATCCCTATCAGGATCAGCCGCAGGGGACGCTCGGCATCGACCAGTTCATCGGCGAGCCCGATCTCGTCGGGCTCGGCCACGGCTCGCGGTTCATTGCCGCCTTTGTCGATGGCCTGTTCCGCCAAGGCGCGGCACGTGTCGTCACCGATCCCCATCCGGCGAATGACCGCGCCATCCGCGCCTATCAGAAGGCCGGCTTCAGAAGCTTCGACACCCGGCACTCCGTCTACGGCGACGTGCTCCTGATGGCCTGCGATGCTCCCGGCCAGCCACGCGACGCTATCCCGAGGGCCTTCGACGCCCCAACCCCACCGAGTCAGGAATGACCACCTTCTCCCCCCGCGAAATCGTCTCCGAACTCGACCGCTTCATCGTCGGCCAGCACGATGCCAAGCGTGCGGTCGCCATCGCCTTGCGCAACCGCTGGCGCCGCCAGCAGCTGGAGGGGCCCCTGCGCGAGGAGGTGGCTCCGAAGAACATCCTGATGATCGGGCCGACCGGCTGCGGCAAGACCGAGATCTCGCGGCGGCTGGCGCGGCTCGCCGGCGCGCCGTTCCTGAAGGTCGAGGCCACGAAGTTCACGGAAGTGGGCTATGTCGGCCGCGACGTGGAGCAGATCGTGCGCGACCTCGTCGAGATCGGGATCGGCCTCGTCAAGGAGGAGCGCCGCAAGCAGGTCCAGGCCAAGGCGCATCTGGCCGCCGAGGAGCGGGTGCTCGACGCTCTCGTGGGCGCGACCTCGAGCGCCGCGACCCGGGACAGCTTCCGCAGGAAGCTGCGCGCGAACGAGCTCGACGACAAGGAGATCGAGGTCGAGATGCAGGCGGGCGGAGGGGCGGGCCTGCCGATGTTCGAGATCCCCGGCATGCCGGGCGCGTCCGTCGGCGCCATCAATCTCTCCGACATGTTCGGCAAGGCTTTCGGTGGGCGCTCCAAGACCCGGCGCACCACCGTGCGCGAGGCCTACGAGCCCCTGGTCGCGGAGGAATCCGACAAGCTTCTCGACCAGGAGGCCCTCGTCCAGGAGGCGATCCGGCAGGTCGAGAACAACGGCATCGTCTTCCTCGACGAGATCGACAAGATTGCGGGGCGCGAGGGCCGCACGGGTGCCGATGTGTCCCGGGAGGGCGTGCAGCGGGATCTCCTGCCGCTGATCGAAGGCACCACGGTGGCGACGAAGCACGGGCCGGTGAAGACCGACCACATCCTGTTCATCGCATCCGGCGCCTTCCACGTCTCGAAGCCGTCGGACCTGCTGCCCGAACTCCAGGGGCGGCTGCCGATCCGGGTTGAGCTCCAGCCGCTGACCGTCGAGGATTTCCGGCGCATCCTGACCGAGACGGAGGCGAGCCTGATCAAGCAGGCGGTGGCGCTCCTCCAGACCGAAGGGGTCGAGCTGCGGTTCACCGACGACGCCATCGACGCGCTCGCCCGCGTGGCCGTGGAGGTCAATGCCTCGGTCGAGAACATCGGCGCCCGGCGCCTGCAGACGGTCCTGGAGCGGGTGCTCGACGAGATCTCGTTCACGGCCCCCGACCGTTCGGGTGAGGCCGTGACGGTCGACGCCGCCTATGTTCAGGGGCAGGTGGCTTCGCTGGCCCGGAACGCGGATCTGAGCCGGTTCATCCTCTGAACCCGGCTATGCGGGGACAAGGCGTCCATGCGGGGTGGCCGAGATGGAACCTCCCGCCTGCTTCGGGGCTTCGAGCCTCATGGCCGCGGACCCGCAGGATCTGAAGGACAAGGCGCTCGACATCCATCGGCGGCTCTGTGCCGTCTATGGCTGCCCGATCCCGTACTTTCACGCCTATGATCCGCTGAGCGAACTCGTCTCCTCGCTTCTCTCGCACCGGACGAAGAACGCCGATTCGGGTCGCGCCTACAAAGCGCTTCGGGCCCGCTACCCCGACTGGGCCGCCGTGCGCGACGCGGATCCGGAGGAGGTCGAGGCCACGATCCAGGGCGTGACCTGGCCGGAGCAGAAGGCGCCGCGAATCCAGGCCGTGCTGCGCGCGGTCACGGAACGGCACGGGGAGCTGTCGCTCGACTTTCTCGGAGCCATGCCGGTCCGCGAGGCCCGCACCTGGCTGGAGAGCATCCCGGGTATCGGGCCGAAGACCAGCGCCGCCGTGCTGTCTTTCTCGACCCTGCGCAAGGCGGCTCTTCCCGTCGACAGCCACCATCACCGGGTCGCCCAGCGCACCGGCCTCATCCCCTTGAGCCTCGATGTCGGCCCCTCCCATGCGGTGCTGGAGGCGCAGCTGCCGCCCGAGTGGGACGCGCAGGCCGTCTACGACAACCACGAGGTGCTGATGCTGCACGGGCAGCGGGTCTGCTTCTTCAAGAACCCGGCCTGCGAGCGCTGCGTGCTGCTCGACCTCTGCCCGACCGGGCAGGCCCGGATGGAGGGCCGGCCGGCTGCGGCGCGGACGAGCGTCGAGGTCGTCCGCACGGGTCCCCCCGCGAAAGGCCGGCTGCTTTAAGCCAGCAGGTCTTGCTGCCGCGCCAGGTCCTGCAGGTCGGCCTGCGGCCGGGCGCCGATATGGCTGATCACCTCGGCCGCCGCGAGGCCGCCGAGGCGGGCGCAATCGGCGAGATCGAGGTTGCGGGCAAGCCCCGCCATGAAGCCGGCCGCAAAGAGGTCGCCGGCGCCGGTCGTGTCGACCACCCGCTCCACCGGATGGGCCGGCACGGCCCGGGTCTCGCCCCGGGTGACCACGAGGGCGCCCTCCGCCGAGCGGGTGATGACGCCGAGGACCGGCTCCTCCCGCAGGGCCGCCAGGGCCGCGTCGGCGCTGGAGGTTCCGTAGAGGCTCTGCAGCTCGTGAATATTGGCGAAGAGGATGTCGAGGCTTCCGTCCCGCATGAGGCCGAGGAACTCGTCCCGGTAGCGGTCGACGCAGAAGGCGTCCGACAGGGTCAGCGCCACCTGGTTGCCAGCGGCGTGCGCGATCCCGACCGCCTTGCGGAAGGCCTCCTTCGCGGCCGGCGGATCCCAGAGATAGCCTTCGAGGTAGACGATGCGGGCGGCCTGGACGGTTTCGGGGTCGACGTCGTCGGGCGTGAGGTTCTGGCACGCCCCGAGATAGGTGTTCATGGAGCGTTCGCCATCGGGCGTCACCAGGATGAAGCTGCGCGCCGTCGCGGGGCCGTCCTGGGCCGGCGCCACGGCGTAGTCGACGCCGACGGCCCTGAGATCATGGCTGAAGAGCCGGCCGGTTTCGTCCGCCTTGACCTTGCCGATGAACCCGGCCCGCACGCCGAGCGAGGCCGCCCCGACAGCCGTATTGGCGCCCGAGCCGCCGCCCACGATCGTGGCCGGCCCCATGGCGCCGAAAAGCTCCTCGGCCCGGGCCTCGTCGATCAGCTGCATCGCGCCCTTGTGGATCCCCTTGGCGATCAGGAAGGCGTCGTCGGTCTGAGCGATCACGTCGACGATCGCATTGCCTAGCGTCAGCACGTCAAGGGGAGCCTGGGGCATGGTGTCCTGAGGGAGAGCGGTGTCGGGCGCCGGGCTTTCGCATCCCCCATCGGGCCGGTCAAGCCGGACTGGGCGCTCCGGTTCCTCAGGTCCGGTCGAGATGAGCCACCGCCCCGCTCGCGGGGATTTCCGAAGGTGCCGCATCTCCGATCGCCTCGATCAGGAGGGCTTCGGCCGCGCGGCGGCTGCGCGCCTGCGCCTCGTCGAGCACGGCGATCAGGCGGTCGAGTTCCGCCTCGGAGAGGGACCGGATTTCCCGCGCGAGCCGGTTGGCGAGCAGTGTCGCCCGAGGGGTCGTGCTCGACGTGTCGATCTTGACGCGCGGATCGGACAGGTCGGCGAGCCGCGCGAGCTCATCGGCCTCGTCCCAGATGATATTGAAATAGTGGATGACGCCTTGGATGAGCGTCCAGGTGGGCTTGCCGCGTTCGCCGCGCTCCAGCGCCGACAGATAGGCGCTGGAGACGCCGAGATGCGCCGCCATGTCCTTCAAGAGGAGCCCGCGCTCGCGCCTCAGTTTCCGGACCCGCTCACCGAACGGTGTCATCGGCTATCCCCCTCGGTCCCGGCAACCGCTCCCGGCGGTCCCGTCCCGGATCCGGGCGGCTCTCCCACACCCTTAGGACCGGTCGGGCCCTCGGCGGCGGCGGAGCCGCACGTAAAGGGCGCCCGATCCGCCGTGGTGCCCGGCCGCTTCCTCGAACCCTAAGACAAGTGGTCGCACGTCCGGCAGCCGCAGCCAATGGGGTACCACCCGGCGCAAAACGCCGCGCTCCTCGAAGAGCGGCGCCACGGCCGGCGCGCCGCCCTTGCCCGTCACGACGAGTACGACCTGGTGGCCGGCGGCCTGAGACCGGCGCAGAAAGGCCAGGAGCGCGTCGTGGGCCTCGGCCTGTCGCATCCCATGCAGGTCGATCGACGCATCGACCCCGCGCTGACCGCGCCTGAGGCCGGTCAGGACCTTGCGCTCCAGGGTGGCGAGTGGCGGCAGGACGGGCCGCGACGGAGCCGGCGGCATCGGCTGGATGGACGAGCCAGGATTGGCCGGGGGCAGGGGAGTAGGCGGCCCCGGTTCGGGCTCCGGCTCCGGGAGAGGCGCCTTGCCTTTGAGTGGCGCGACGCCGCGCGCCACATAGGCCCACAGCCGGCGTTCGTCCGGTCGGAGAGAACGGGGGCGTCGCGGCTTGCTCATCGCAGGTTGGACCGGAATCCGGCTCCGGAATGCTGACAGGCGAGGGCGGGCCTCATGGAAGCGTCTTCGGGCGGAGGACGACGAACCGCACCGGGTGACGCAGCAGGCCCGCCCGGGTCCCGGCCTCGGGCCCTGAGCCGAAGAAGAAGTCGCCACGGGCCGGACCGACGATCGCCGAGCCGGTGTCCTGGGCGATCATCAGGCGCCGGAGCGGTTCGGATCGCTCGAGCGTCACGGGCAGGTCACCCTCGAGCCAGACCGGCAACCCATAGCTCCAGAGCGTGCGGTCGACCGCAAGGCTGCGTCCCGGCGTGAGCGGCACGCCCGCGCCTCCGATCGGCCCGTCTTCCGGTGCGAGTTCGTCCGCGGGCCGGAAGAAAACATAGGACCGGTTCATCCGCATCAGGTCGCGGGCGGGGCCGGGATGATCGCGCAACCAGCCCATGAGGCGCTCGAGGCTCATCTCCGACAGGGGAATTTCACCGCGCTCCACCAGGATGCGGCCGATGGAGGTGTACGCATGGCCGTTGCGTCCGGAATAGGCGATCCGCATCACCGTGCGATCAGGCAGGCGGATGCGGGCCGAGCCCTGCACCTGGATGATGAAGGCCTCGCCGGGCTCCCGCAGGTACACGATCGGCTTCGCCAGCGCACCGAGCGCACCGTCCTCGATTGCAGCCCGGTCGGGGTAGGGGACGAGGCCTTCAGTGGTGCGCCGACCGGCCTGGAGACCCGGGTCCAGTCCCGGCAGCGTCTCGCCCTGGGGCACGGTGACGAGGTCGTCCGGGCGGTCGAGGAGGGGGGTCCGGAACTCCGCGGTTGGCTCCCGCGATCCCCGGAACTCGGGCTCGTAATAGCCGGTCAGGAAGCCCTTCCCGGTCGGCGGCGCTACCTCGACGGGCTCGAAATGGGTCTCGAAGAAGCCCCGCGCCGCGTCGCTATCGAGGTCTGCCTGGCTCTCGAGGGCCAGGCGGCAGATCCGGGCGAGTGCGTCGTCCCCGGGCCTGGCGGGTCGGAGAGCCTGACCGTCCCCGGCGCCGATCCGGCAGGTGCGCAGAAAGGTGCGGTAGGCGGCGGCGTGGTCGTCGGAGTGCCACCCGGGCAGCGCCGAGAAGGCAACCGGCGCCAGGCGGGCTTCGCCCAGGTCGGGACGGGGCAGGGCGGAGCCGGCGGAGGTCATGGTGAGCGCCAGGGCGAGAGCGAGTCCGGCGGGCCGGACGGTTATCATTGCCCCGCTTCGGTGGCGACGAGCAGCCAGTTCGGATCGCGGCTGCCCAGCGTCCGGGCGAAGGTCCAGACGTCCGTGACATCGACCACCGTGTCGGGGCTGCCGTCCACGACGGCACCCGACGCGTCGCGGGTCGCCGTGATGAGCTTCGACAGGAAGCGCACCATCACCTGCGCATTGGTGCCGCGAACCTCCACGCCGATGATCTCGGCCTTGTCGATGGACACGAAGGTGGTCTCGACCCGCTCGCCGCGGCGCTCCCGCTCCACGATCGCGCGCTCGAAGCCGTCATAGACCTCCCGCGAGAGCAGGTCCTTGAGAGTCTTGCGGTCCCCCTGGGCGAAGGCGGTCACGATCATCTCGTAGGCGGCTTTCGCGCCGGAAACGAAGATCCCGGCATCGAACGAGGGCTCGGCCCGCGCGATCTCATCGAGTCCCAGCGCCACCCGCGAGCCCGGTTCGGCAATGCCCTTCCAGCGGTCGATCGGGGGCTCCGCCGCCAAGGTTGCACCCCGCTCCGCGGCCGCGCCCGGCAGGCGCACCACGTTGTCGCCCTCGGCCTCCGGGGCCGGGCGCCCCGCCGGCGGGTCGCGGCGCGAGATCGGATCGAATGGGGGTTGCTCGTGACCGGTTTTCTGGCCGAGCACGGAGCGCAGGCGCCAGATCACGAAAACCGCGAGGCCGAGGAAAATCAGGGTTGTGACGTCGAAGGAATCCTGCATCGTCGATCCGGTCTTGAGCCTGTGCGCTGAAGCCTGCACATCGCCCCGGTCTGCATGGAGTGAACCGCAGTTCGCGAGGGCCTGTTCCCGTCCATATGGGGTTTTCGGGTCGTAACATCCACCCGCACCCGCAGCAAGCAAACACGGGACCGCCAAGGCCGTTCGCAAGGGCCGAGCCCGGCTGACCTTCCGCCGGTGCGTCCGATGGGGGAAGGGGCGGGGCCGCACACCTTTTCGCGATCTTGTTCGCCCCGGGGAAGCATGCTAGCGCGGTCACACGTTGCCCCACGAGAGCGTGCGCCGCAGGCGCCTGCTCGGGCGCCCGACCACCTTTCAGGAGCACCTCGACAATGGCCGACAGCCCGGCAAACAACGGCGCGCAGAACGATGCGGCCCCCGCCCTCAATGCCCTCGCGCAGTACACCAAGGACTTCTCCTTCGAGAATCCCAACGCGCCGCGCTCGCTCCAGCCACAGCAGCAGGGCCCGCAGATCAATCTGCAGGTGAATGTCGGCGCCAAGCAGCTGAGCGAGGCCGAATTCGAGGTCGATCTGACCCTGGAAGGGGATGCCAAGGTCGGCGAGGAGGTGCTGTTCGCCTTCGAACTCACCTATTCGGGCGTGTTCCGGGTGCGCAACATCCCGCAGGATCAGCTGCATCCCGTCATCATGATCGAATGCCCGCGCCTGCTCTTCCCCTTCGCGCGGCAGATCGTGGCCGAGGCGGTGCGCAACGGCGGCTTCCCACCCCTCTATATCGATCCGATCGATTTCGTGGGCCTCTACCAGCAGCGGGCCAACGAGGCCCAGGCCAACCCGAGCCCGACGCTCTCCTGAGGCGCAGCGGAGATCGGCCCGGTCGGGCCGCTTGCCGCAAGACGCGTCTACGCGCCCGGCTCACCGGCGATGTATTCGCGCCACAGCGCCTTCTCGCCGAGCCGGGCCACGAGGGCCGTATGGGCCTCGCGCTCCGCATCGGTCAGGCGGGAGATCACGACACGCGGCCGCACCTCCCGGGGAGCGGCCGTATTCACGAGGGCCGGAGCCGAAGCGCTCGACGGCGCCAGCGTCAAGCCGAGATCCGCCTGCTTGCCGCCGAGGAGCTCGATATAGACTTCGGCCAGGATCTCGGCGTCGAGGAGCGCTCCGTGCTTCGTGCGGCGGGAATTGTCGATGCCGTAGCGGGCGCAGAGCGCGTCGAGGCTGTTCGAGGCGCCCGGGTGCTTGCGGCGCGCCATCGCGAGGGTGTCGATGGCCCGCTCCACCCCGATCTTCGGATGGCCGGTGCGGGCAAATTCCGCGTTGAGGAAGCCGACATCGAAGGCCGCGTTGTGGATCACGAGGCGGGCATCGCCGATGAAGGCGGCGAATTCGTCCGCGATCTCGGCGAAGAGCGGTTTGTCCCTCAGGAACTCGTCCGTCAGCCCGTGCACCGCCACGGCGCCCGCCGCCACCGCCCGCTGAGGGTTGAGGTAGCGGTGGAAGGTCTGGCCGGTCGGAACGTGGTTCACGAGTTCGACGCAGCCGATCTCGACGATGCGGTCGCCGGCGGCCGGGTCCGTTCCGGTGGTTTCGGTATCGAGGACGATTTCGCGCAGCATGTGGCGGGTCCTTAGGATCGTCGGCGTGGGGCAGGAAAGACCCGTCCGGGCCGTCCGGCAAGGCACGCCAGGATAGACCGCACCTGGGCCTCCGCCGAAGCGAAACCGCGGCCCGTGTCCACAATGAAATGGGCGCGCGCGCGCTTGACCCGGTCCGGCATCTGCTTCGCGAGGATCGCGGCGAGCTTGTCGTCCGTCATGCCGGGTCGCGCAAGCACCCGCTCCCGCTGCATCTCGGGCGGTGCCGAGACTACGAGCACGGCATCGCAACGCGTATCGCCGTTGGTTTCCAGGAGGAGCGGGATGTCGAGGATGGCGAGCGCGGCGCCCGAGGCGGCAGCCCGGTCGAGAAACCGCTCCTCGGCCTCGCGCACGAGGGGATGGACGATGGCTTCGAGGATCTTCAGGCGGTCCGGCCGGCCGATCACCTCGCCGCCGAGCTTCGCCCGGTCCACGACGCCGGCGGCCGTCGTGCCGGGAAAGGCCGCTTCGATGAGCGGCACGGCCGGACCGCGATAGAGGCCATGCACGGCTGCATCGGCGTCATGGACCGGCACGCCGTGGCGGCGGAAGATGGCAGCCGTCGCCGATTTGCCCATCCCGATGGAGCCCGTCAGTCCGAGAACGAAGGTCACCGGCGGCCCTCGATGTCGTCGACGATCAGCGCTCGCAGGTCGGGTGTGACCTCGGGCGTGACCCCGAACCAGCGGGCGAAGCCCGGCACCGCCTGGTGCAGGAGCATGCCGAGGCCGTCGACACTGCGCAGGCCGCGGGCCTCGGCGAGCGCCAGCAGCGGCGTCCTCAGGGGCACGTAGACGATGTCGGCCACGATGGCGTGTTTGGGCAGAGGAGAGAGGTCCAGCTCGAGCGCCGGCTGCCCCGCCATGCCAAGGGACGTGGTATTCACCAGGAGGTCGACCTCGCCGAGAGCGGCTTGGATCTTCTCCCAGGCCAACGGGGCGATCCCCGGCCCTCCGGGTCCTGAGAACCCATCGGCGATCTCCCCCGCCCGGGCGAGGGTCCGGTTGGCGACCAGGACCCGATCAAGGGGCCGCGCCAGGAGCCCTGCCACGACGGCCCGGGCGGCTCCTCCGGCACCGAGCACCAGCGCGGTTCGGACTTCCCTCTCCCAGCCGGCGCCTAGGCTTTGGTCCAGATGGGCCATGAAGCCGGTGATGTCCGTGTTGTCGCCCCAGACCTCGCCGTCCTCGATCCAGAGGGTGTTGACGGCCTTGAGACGCTCCGCCCGCTCGGTCCGGCGCCGGACCCCTGCGAAAGCGGCTTCCTTATGCGGGATGGTAACGTTGCCGCCAGCGAATCCCTGATCTCCGAAGCTCGCGAGAAAACGGGAGAAGTCCTGCGGCGCCACGTCGATGCGCTCGTAAGACCCGGCGAGGCCATAGCGTTTCAGCCAGGCGCCATGGATCAGGGGTGAACGGGAATGCTTGATCGGGTGTCCGACCACGAAGGCTCTCGTCATGCCCTGACTCTCCGGAGCGTCGGCACCCGTCGGCCGGCTCCGATGCGGTCGGACGATGCAATCTTTGCCATGGCTTCGTCTCTCGCTCAGAAGGCCAGAAGCCCGCGGGCCCGCAGCCGTGCGAGGAGCGGACGCAAGGGGAGCCCGAGGATGGTGGTGTGATCGCCCTGGACCTCCGTGAAGAGATGCACGCCGAGGCTTTCGATCTGGTAAGCCCCGACGCTGGCCAGCACGTCGGGCCCGGCGAGATCGAGGTAAAGCTCGACCGCCGCGCGATCGAGCGGACGCATGGTCAAAAATGCGCTCTCCTGGACGGCGTCGACGACCGTTCCGTCCTGGGCAAGGGCGATTGCGGAGTGCAGCGCGTGCCGGCGGCCGGCGAGTTGCAGGAGCTTGGCCACGGCGGCGCCCCGGTCGTCGGCCTTGTGGAGAACCTGGCCGTCGCAATCGAGCACCTGGTCGGCGCCCACGACAAGGCGGCCGGGGTACCGACGGCTGACCGCCAGGGCCTTTTCGGCGGCAAGGCGCGCGGCCAGGTCCGACGGCCCGAGTCCGTCACCCTGCGCCGCCGCTTCGATCGACCGCTCGTCGACGCCGGGCGCCTCGGTCTCGACCGGAAGGCCGGCGCTCTCGAGGAGAGAGCGTCGCGCTCGGCTCGTCGAAGCCAGGAGAAGCGGCGTCTCGCCGGTCCAGAGGGAGGGCGTCATTCGGCGATGAACTTCATGCGGTGCTCGCGGTAGAGGTCGAGGATCGCGGCCGCCGTTTCCTCGATCGACCGGCGCGTCACGTCGATGACCGGCCAGTTGTGGCGTGCGCACAGGCGACGCGAATAGGCGATCTCCTCTGCGACAGCGTCCCGATCGACGTAAGACGTGTTGTCGTCGGCCCGCAGGCTGAGCAGGCGGTTCTGCCGGATCTGCACGATCCGTTCCGGGCTGGCGACGAGCCCGACTACGAGCGGCTTGCGCGCGGCCTCGATTGCCGGCGGCGGCGTGATCCCGGGCACGAGCGGATAATTCGCGGTCTTCAGCCCGCGATTGGCGAGATAGATCGCCGTCGGCGTCTTGGAGGTCCGGCTGATCCCGACCAGCACCACGTCGGCCTCCTCGAGATCGTCCGGCAACTGGCCGTCATCGTGCATGAGGGTGAAGTTCATGGCATCGATGCGCTTGAAGTACTCGGCGTTCAGCATGTGCTGCGCCCCGGGGCGGGCGATCGAAGCGGCGCCAAGATAGGATTGCAGCAGGGCGTGGACGGGGGAGAGCACGGACAGGTGCGGCGATCCGGTTTGGCGGCACACCTCCTCCAGGGGTCCCGACAGCTCGGGATCGACCAGGGTGTAGAGGACGATCCCGGGCGCGGCCTCGATCTCGGCGATGACCCGGTGGAGCTGGGTCGGGGAGCGCACGAGGGGGTAGACGTGCTCGATCGCGGACACGCCCTCGTACTGCGCCACGACGGCGCGGGCGACGGTGATGAGGGTCTCGCCGGTGGAGTCCGAGACCAGATGGAGGTGGAAATAGCTGCGCCCCAAGAGCTTCTCCTGATGCTCGAACTCCGGCAGGCCGAAGCGGTGGTGGTTTTTACGGCCGGAGGGCCGCTTCGACCTGCCCTGCCGGCAGGGATCCATCCACCGTTTACGCGGGTGGGAGTCGATAAGTGTGGATAGTTCGGCTCGGGAGCAGGGTCCAGGGCGAGATGCCGGTTTCGATACCGACTCGTCATGAACAGGCCTGGCTCCCTGAAAACCTCAAACCGGCCCGATGGGAGAATCCGGCACGAATCCGATTCTCGACTCCCGGGCCATGCCCGGATGGCGGCATTAGGAGTTTGTTAAGCTTTAACTTTTCGGAAACCTTTGGGGCAGGGCGCCGCAGAGGTTAAGAGAGCGTTAACAGAACGACCGGTGTGGAGGGTCTGTGGATGGGGTTGCGGCTCCAGGACTCACGGCCCAAGAGAAACAACAAAGATTCTAGAATCTAACTTGATTTGAAGAGAGAAGGCCTGTGAACACGAGCCCGGCCGCATCGATCCCCCCTCAATCTGCCGCCAAACCGGTCCTGGCGGTGCTGAACGGCGAAGCCGTCTGGCCGCCGCCGATCTGGCTCATGCGCCAGGCCGGGCGCTACCTGCCGGAATACCGGGAAGTCCGGAAGGACGCGGGGTCCTTTCTCGATCTCTGCTACAATCCCCGGCTCGCCACCGAGGTGACCCTGCAGCCCATCCGCCGCTTCGGCTTCGATGCCGCGATCCTGTTCTCCGACATCCTCGTGATCCCGCACGCCCTCGGGCAGGACGTGCGCTTCGTCGAGAACGAGGGGCCGCGGCTCGAGCCCGTGACATCCTTCGAGGGGCTGAGGGGTCTTGCCGAGGACCTGCCTCTGGCGCGGCTTGATCCCGTCTTCGAGACCCTTGATCGCCTCAAGACCGCCCTGCCCCGCGAGACGACGCTGCTCGGCTTCTGCGGCGCACCCTGGACGGTGGCGAGCTACATGATCGCCGGCAAGGGCACGCCCGACCAGGCGCCGGCCCGGACTCTGGCCTACCGCGATCCGGTCTTCATGGCGGCGCTGATCGACCGGCTCGTCCGCGCCTCCACCGCCTATCTCATCCGGCAGATCGATGCGGGCGCCGAGGCGGTTCAGCTTTTCGAGAGTTTCGGCTCCGCATTGCCCCCCGCCCTGTTCGGTCCCCTCTCCTTCGAGCCGATCCGCCGCATCGTGGAGGCCCTGAGGGCCGCCCGGCCGGCCGCGAAGGTCATCGTCTTCGTCCGTGGCGGCGGCGCTCATCTCGAGCGCCTGGCATCGGCCGGGATCGGCGATGCGCTCGCGCTCGACTGGACGCTCGACCCTGCCCGTATCCGCCCTACCCTCCCGACCCGCCTCGCGACGCAGGGCAACCTGGACCCGCTGGCGCTGATTGCGGGCGGAGAAGCGCTCGACGCCGGCATCGACCACATTCTGGGGGCCGTGCGGGGGGCGCCCCACATCTTCAATCTCGGCCACGGCATCCTGCCCGAGACCCCGATCGCGCATGTGGAGCGCATGGTCGCTCGCGTGCGCGCCGCCCCCTGATCCCTCAAGCCTGGACCCGGGCCGTGCTCTATCTCTGGCTGAAAGCGTTCCACGTCGTCGCCGTGATCGCGTGGATGGCGGGCATGCTCTACCTGCCCCGCCTGTTCGTCTACCACTGCGACGCGCCGCCCGGGACGCCGCAATCCGAAACCTTCAAGGTGATGGAGCGGCGCCTCCTGAAGGCGATCATCAACCCGGCGATGATCGCGACCTGGGTGCTCGGCCTCATCCTGGTCTGGCAGGGCGGCTGGTATGTCTCGGGCTGGTTTCACGGCAAGCTCGCGCTGGTGATCGCGCTCTCGGCCGTGCACGGCGTCTATGTGCGCCGGCTGAAAGACTTCGCCCATGACCGCAACACCCGCCCGGCCCGCTACTACCGCATCCTCAACGAGATCCCGACCCTGCTGATGATCGGCATCGTGATCCTGGTTATCGTGAAGCCGTTCTAATCGCCGTCGGCCCGTCCCGACAGCAGGGCGAACAGGACCAACCGGGTCGAACGGACCGATTTCGCCCCTCCCCGATCGGCACCGGTGACCGTTCCGCCGCCGCGGGCGGACGTGCACGTTGCGACCGCATCGCGGCGATGCGCGGGGCCTGGTCGGGCCGGTCGCACCAGCGGGAACGCCCGGCCCAACGCGATCCCGTCCGCGCCTTGCAACGGGGCTTGAGCGATCCGCTAAAACCGGGTATGGAAGAAGTCCTTCCTCTCGACAGGTTGTCCCACCTCGGAGCCCTCAAGGCTTTCTCGAAGTCGCGCCGCGTGAACGCGGTTGCCTGTGGGACGTTGCCTCACCAGCCTCCTCCGCACGCCATCCCCCGGCCTGCGCACCGTCGCCTCCCATCTCCCATCTATTCCGAGAGTGTTCCCCGATGAGGGAAATCAAACTTCAAGACCTGAAATCCAAGACTCCGACCGAACTCCTGACCTTCGCCGAGGAACTCGAGGTCGAGAACGCGAGCACCATGCGCAAGCAGGAGCTCATGTTCGCGATCCTGAAGCAACTCTCCCAGCGTGAGACCGAGATCATCGGCGCCGGCGTGGTCGAGGTGCTGCAGGACGGCTTCGGCTTCCTGCGCTCGGCCGATTCGAACTACCTGCCGGGCCCGGACGACATCTACGTCTCCCCCTCGCAGATCCGCCGCTTCGGGCTTCGCACCGGCGATACGGTGGACGGCCCGATCCGGGGGCCCAAGGAGGGCGAGCGTTATTTCGCCCTGCTGAAGGTCAACACCATCAATTTCGAGGATCCGGAGAAGATCCGGCACAAGGTCCACTTCGACAACCTGACGCCGCTGTATCCGGACGAGCGCCTGCGCCTCGAGGACGAGAACCCGACGAAGCGCGACTTCTCCTCGCGCATCATCGACATCGTCTCCCCGATCGGCAAAGGCCAGCGCGCGCTGATCGTGGCGCCGCCGCGCACCGGTAAGACGGTCCTGCTGCAGAACATCGCGCAGTCCATCACCGCGAACCACCCCGAATGCTACCTCATCGTGCTGCTCATCGACGAGCGGCCCGAGGAGGTGACCGACATGCAGCGCTCAGTGAAGGGTGAAGTTGTCTCCTCGACCTTCGACGAGCCCGCCTCGCGCCACGTGCAAGTCGCCGAGATGGTGATCGAGAAGGCCAAGCGCCTGGTGGAGCACGGACGCGACGTGGTGATCCTGCTCGATTCGATCACGCGGCTGGGGCGCGCCTACAACACAGTCGTGCCGTCCTCCGGCAAGGTGCTGACCGGCGGTGTCGACGCCAATGCCCTCCAACGGCCGAAGCGCTTCTTCGGAGCCGCCCGAAACATCGAAGAAGGCGGCTCGCTCACGATCATCGCCACGGCGCTCATCGACACCGGGTCGCGCATGGACGAGGTGATCTTCGAGGAGTTCAAAGGCACCGGTAACTCGGAAATCATCCTCGACCGCAAGGTGGCCGACAAGCGCACCTTCCCGGCGATCGACATCACGCGCTCGGGTACCCGTAAGGAAGAGCTCCTGGTCCCGTCGGACGTGCTCAAGAAGATGTACGTGCTGCGCCGCATCCTGAACCCGATGGGTACCGTCGACGCGATCGAGTTCCTGCTCGACAAGCTTCGCCAGACCAAGACCAACGGTGATTTCTTCGACTCGATGAACACCTGACGGGCCCGACGCTCGAGTCCGGTGGAATGCAGCGATGGCCGGGCCTTGTCCCGGCCATTTGCCTTTGGAGGCCGCTCCGCCTTGATCGGGGCGATGCAGGCGGCATCGTCAACCGTCCGTCGGGCCAAGCGCAACCCTCGGGACAACGTCCATGATCCTTCCCTCCTCCGATACCATCTTCGCGGCAGCGTCCGGGGTCGGACGTTCGGCGGTCGCGGTCGTGCGCATCAGCGGGCCGCGAACCCGAAGCGTCCTGGAGGCGGTCGCAGGCGGCGTGCCGGCTGAGCCCCGACGGCTGAGCCTCCGGGTTCTGCGGGATCCCGGTTCGGGCGAGCCCCTCGACCAGGCGCTCGTGGTTTGGATGCCGGGGCCTCACAGCTTCACCGGCGAGGACCAGGCCGAGCTGCAGATCCACGGTGGCCTGGCCGTCCGCGCCGCGGTGCTGCGGGTCCTGGCGCAATTCGACGGCTGTCGCCCCGCCGAGCCGGGCGAGTTCACCCGGCGGGCCTTCCTCAACGGCCGCATGGACCTGAGCCGGGTCGAGGGCTTGGCCGATCTCATCGATGCGGAAACCGAGGCCCAGCGCCGGCAGGCCTTGCAGCAGCTCGAAGGCCGTCTCGGAGGCGCCGTCGAGGCCTGGCGGGAGGACGCCCTGCAGATCCTGGCGCTTCTCGAGGCGGCGCTCGATTTCTCCGACGAGGACGATGTCTCCGAGAGCGTCGAACGGGAGGCCTCCCGGCGCCTCGGCGAACTCGCGGCCGGGATCGCAGACGTGCTGCGGCAGCCGAGCGGGGAACGGCTCCGAGACGGCTTCGTCGTGGTCCTGGCCGGCGCGCCGAATGCCGGCAAGTCGACGCTGCTCAACGTCCTCGCCCGCCGGGAGGTCGCGATCGTATCGCCGCTGGCGGGCACGACGAGAGATGCCATCGAGGTGCGCTGCGACCTGGCCGGGCTGCCCGTCACCTTTGTCGACACTGCGGGACTCCGCGACAGCGCCGATCCGATCGAGCAGGAGGGTGTCGCCCGGGCGCGGGCGAGGGCCGCCGCCGCAGACTTGGTCTTGTGGCTGGTGGCGCCGGACGAAGCTATCCCATCGCAATCGAGCGCTGCGCGTGGGCTTGTGGTCCGGACGAAGGCGGATCTCGGGGGCAGCCCGGCGGGCGTCGACGTGGTGGTCTCGGCCCGGACGGGACTTGGGATGTCCGTTCTCCTGGAGCGGATCGGAGCCGAAGCCGAACGGCAGCTCGGCGCCGGTGACGCGGTGCTGACGCGCGAGCGCCACCGGGTGGCGCTCGAGGAGGCCTTGGGCCTGCTCCGCCAAGCGCGTGAGATCCTGAACACCGGGGGGTCGACCGAACTGGCGGCCGAGGATGTGCGCCTTGCGACGCGGGCGATCGGGCGTATCACGGGGCGGGTCGATGTGGAGGATATGCTGGACCGGCTGTTCTCGTCGTTCTGCATCGGGAAATGAGGCGGCCGCGGTGCAGTGGGGTGTCCGCATCGGCTTAGGGCGGTAACCGGCCACCCTGGCGGCATGCTGACACCGGCGCCGATGTTTCACGTGAAACATTGCCGTTTGCTGCACGTGAGCCCCCGCCTGCCCCCTTGTGCCACGTTTGACGAACACCCCCGCAATCCGTACATCCAAGGCCGGAGTTTCACATGAACCTGACCTTTGACGTAATCGTCGTCGGTGGCGGGCACGCCGGCGCCGAAGCCGCGGCCGCGGCCGCCCGCGTCGGAGCCCGGACCGCGCTCATCACCCATAAGGCGGGCACCGTCGGCGCCATGTCGTGCAACCCGGCGATTGGCGGTCTCGGCAAGGGTCACCTAGTCCGGGAGATCGACGCCCTCGACGGGTTGATGGGCCGTGTCGCCGATCAGGCCGGCATCCAGTTCCGTCTGCTCAACCGGCGCAAGGGCCCCGCTGTCCGCGGTCCCCGCACCCAGGCGGACCGGAAGCTTTACGCCAAGGCCATGCAGTCGGCCCTCGCCCGCACCGACAATCTGATTGTACTCGAAAGCGAGGTCGACAACCTCGTCACGGATGCGGGCCGGATTTCCGGCGTGAGCCTCTCTGACGGCCGTACCCTCGCCTGCTGCGCCGTCGTACTCACCACCGGAACATTCCTGCGTGGCCTGATCCATATCGGCGAGGTCAAGATCCCCGCCGGGCGAGTCGGCGAAGGGCCGGCGCTTGGCCTCTCCCGGACCCTGGAGCGGCATGGCTTCGGGCTCGGGCGCCTCAAGACCGGAACGCCGCCACGCCTGGATGGGCGCACGATCGACTGGGCCGGTCTCGACAAGCAGGCCGCCGACGACGATCCGGTCCCGTTTTCGACCTTGACCGCGCGCATCACAGCGCCGCAGATCGAGTGTGGGATCACCCGCACGACCGCAGCCGGCCACGCCCTGATCCGCGCCAATCTCCACCGCGCCCCGATGTATAGCGGCGACATTCAAAGCCGTGGCCCTCGCTACTGCCCATCCATCGAGGACAAGGTGGTGCGGTTTGCCGACCGCGAAGGCCACCAGATCTTCCTTGAGCCGGAAGGTCTCGACGACACGACGGTCTACCCGAACGGCATCTCCACATCGCTGCCGGAACAGGTCCAACGCGATCTGCTCCGGACGATTCCCGGGCTTGAGCATGCCGTCATGGTCCGCTCCGGCTATGCCATCGAGTACGACTATGTCGATCCACGCAACCTCGACCCGACGCTGGAGACCCGTGCCCTTCCCGGGCTGTTCCTGGCCGGGCAAATCAACGGCACGACCGGCTATGAAGAGGCGGCAGCGCAGGGCCTCGTGGCAGGGGTGAACGCGGCTCGGCGGGCGGGCGCGCAGGACGGGCTCGTGTTCGATCGCGCCGAATCCTATATCGGCGTCCTCATTGACGACCTGGTGACCCGGGGCGTTAGCGAGCCCTACCGGATGTTCACCTCCCGCTCCGAGTACCGGCTCAGCCTGCGGGTCGACAATGCGGATGAGCGGCTGACGCCGCGCGGATTGGACGCTGGTTGCGTTGAGGCCGAGCGGGCGCAGCAATTCACCCGGCAGCAGCAGGAACTGGCGCACGCCCGTTCCCTCCTCGAGACGTTGACGCTGACGCCGCAGGAAGCCGCCCGTCACGGCCTCGAATTGAACCAGGATGGGGTGCGCCGCTCCGCCTTCCAGATCCTCTCCTACCCACATGTCGGCTGGAGCGCCTTGCGCTCGATTTGGCCCGGCTTGTCAGAGGTTTCACCGGCCTTGGCGGCTCGGCTGGAGACGGACGCGACCTACGCGGTCTATCTCGACCGGCAGGCTGCCGATATCGCTGCCTACCGGCGTGACGAGAGCATCGTGCTGGACGGCACTCTGGACTTTGATGATCTGCCCGGTGTGTCAAGCGAGCTTAAGGCGAAGCTCGGGGTCGTACGCCCCAGGACGCTGGGGCAGGCGGCCAGAATCGAGGGGATGACCCCCGCAGCGATCACCGTCCTTGCGGCACATGCGCGGAAGCTCGGCGCCGGCCGGGATGGGCAGATGTCTGCTTGATGACAGACGACAAAGATGCAGTTCGGGAGGCGCTGAGTCGTCTCGATGTTTCACGTGAAACATTGGGCCGCCTCGAAGTCCTCGCCCAGGAACTCGCCCGCTGGCAGGCGATCAAGAACCTCGTCGGACCCGCCACTCTCGACGAGGTGTGGTCCCGCCACATCCTCGACTCGGTCCAGCTGTTAAGCCTCGCGTCCGCTGCGAAAACCTGGCTCGACCTCGGCTCCGGCGCCGGGTTTCCCGGGCTCGTCGTCGCCATCGCGGGCGCCGAACGCGGGCTCCGCGTCATGCTCGTCGAGAGCAACGACCGCAAATGCGCCTTCTTGCGTCACGTCGCGCGCCTGACGGGCACCCCAGCCACGGTCCACGCGGCCCGTCTCGAGACCGTCGTTCCCGGTCTCGCGGGCCAAGTTGACGTCGTGTCCGCCCGGGCCCTCGCTCCCCTCGCCCAGCTCCTCGCCTGGACCGAACCGCTGTTGACAACCGGCACTGTCGGCCTGTTTCCCAAGGGGCGCGACCTGCGGTCCGAATTGACCCAAGCCGGCAAATCCTGGACATTTCAGTCCGAAATTCTCCCGAGCTGCACTGATTCCGAAGCCGGAATCCTGCGGATCACCTCCCTCGCACGGGCCGCTTCATGACCGATCAATCCCCTCAGGACAGCGACCCGAAGGCCCCTCCCCGTTCTGCCGCCACGCCTGTGACGCCCCGGGTTCTCGCGCTTGCGAACCAGAAGGGCGGCGTCGGCAAGACCACGACGGCCATCAACCTGGGCACGGCCCTGGCGGCGATCGGCGAGCGCGTGCTGATCCTCGATCTCGACCCGCAGGGCAACGCGTCCACGGGTCTCGGCATCGACCGCAAGAGCCGGCGCATCTCGACCTATCATGTCCTCGCCGGCGAAGCGTCCCTCGCGGAAGCCGTGGTCGAGACTGCCGTTCCGGGATTGAGCGTCGCCGCCTCGACGCTCGATCTCCTCGGCATCGAGCTGGAGATCGCCCAGGAGCGCAACCGGGCTCACCGCCTCCGCCAGGCCATCGCGGCGCTCAGCAGGACGGCCGACGATCCGTTCACCTATGTGCTGATCGATTGCCCGCCATCCTTGAACCTGCTGACGATCAATGCCCTGACGGCGTCCGACGCGGTGCTGGTGCCGCTTCAATGCGAGTTCTTCGCCCTGGAGGGCTTGAGCCAGCTCCTGAAGACGGTGGAGCAGGTCCGCGTGACCCTCAACCCGCGCCTCTCCATCCACGGCATCGTGCTTACGATGTTCGACCCCCGCAACAACCTGTCCGGCCAGGTCGTCGCGGACGTGCGCCAGTTCATGGGCAACAAGGTCTACGAGACCATGATCCCGCGCAACGTGCGGGTCTCCGAGGCCCCGTCCCACGGCAAACCCGTGCTGCTCTACGACCTGAAATGCGCCGGCTCGCAGGCCTATCTGCGCCTCGCCTCCGAGGTCATCCAGCGCGAACGGGCGCTCAGGACCGCAGCCTGAGGGCGCCCGGCCGAGCGCACGAACGGAATGAGTTTCGATTCGCCTCACAAGACAACAAAGGAGTAGGCGGCATGGGGGACGAGCACGGAAAGCCTCGCCTGGGGCGTGGCCTCGCGGCGCTGATCGGCGATGTCGGCGACGAGATTGCCGTGGTGGAACGCAGCCGCGGCCAGCGCCGGGTCCCGGTCGAGTTTCTGCGCCCCAACCCGCGTAATCCGCGCAAGACCTTTGCCGAGGACGAGCTGGAGCGGCTCGCCTCGTCCATCCGCGAGCGTGGCATCATCCAGCCCGTCGTGGTCCGCGCGATCCCAACAACACCGGACGCCTACGAGATCGTCGCCGGCGAGCGCCGTTGGCGCGCGGCGCAGCTCGCCGGCCTCCACGACATCCCCGTCGTGGTGGTCGAGGTCGATGACAGGACCTCCCTCGAATACGCGATCCTCGAGAACGTCCAGCGGTCGGACCTCAACCCGATCGAAGAGGCCGCAGGTTATCAGCGCCTGCTCAACGACTTCAGGTACACCCAGGAAGAGCTCAGCAAGGTGATCGGCAAGAGCCGGTCGCATCTCGCCAATATCGTGCGCCTGCTCGACCTGCCCGACGGCGTGAAACGCCGCGTCATTGCGGGCGAGCTGACCGCCGGCCACGCCCGCGCGCTTCTCTCGGTGAAGAACCCCGAGGCCGTCGCGAAGCGCGTGGTCGAGGACGGTCTCACCGTGCGCGAGGTCGAAGAGATCGCCGCCGCCGACCAGGGCGGCCCAGGCGAAGCGCGGTCGGGCCGCCCCCGCCGTGCACCGGCCGAGAAGGATCCGGACACGCGTGCCGTCGAGCGGGCGCTCGAAGACGTGCTCGGGCTCGTGGTCTCCATCGAGCACAAGGGCCGTGGCGGCGAGCTGCGCATCCGCTACGCGACGCTCGACCAGCTCGATGCCCTCTGTCGGAGGCTCAACGCCTCCGGCGCGTGACGCCCGGACCGCGTTCGCGTCAGCGTCCCCAGAGCGCACCCTCCCTGCCTCGCCGCGCTCGAGCGGCAGACCTTGTCGGCTCCGGGTGCGGCCGATACACAGGCCCAACGTCCCCACACCCGTTTCCGGAGCCCTCCCCCGATGCGTCTTGAAGCCATTTCGATCGGCAAGAACCCGCCGCACGACGTCAATGTACTGATCGAGGTGCCGATCGGCGGCGAGCCGATCAAGTACGAGATGGACAAGGAGGCCGGTACGCTGGTGGTGGATCGCTTCCTCTACACGGCGATGCGGTATCCCGGGAATTACGGCTTCATCCCCCACACGCTCTCGGGCGACGGCGACCCCTGCGACGTGTTGATCGCCAACACCCGCGCGATCATCCCCGGTGCGCTCATGAACGTGCGCCCGGTCGGCGTTCTGATCATGGAAGACAATGCCGGCGAGGACGAGAAGATCATCGCGGTTCCATCCGGGCACCTGACACAGCGCTACGACCGCGTCCAGAACTACACCGACCTGCCCGAGATCACGATCAAGCAGATCGAGCATTTCTTCGAGCACTACAAGGATCTGGAGCCCGGCAAGTGGGTCAAGATCGTGCGCTGGGGCGACGCCGCGGACGCGCACCGCCTGATCCTCGAGGGCATCGAGCGGGCCAAGAAGGGAGCCTGAGCTCTCCAACCCGCTGCAGCCGTGGGCGGGGGAGGGCCTCCTGCTGATCCCTCCCCGACTAAGGACCGCTACAACGCTTCCCCGCGAAGCAGCCGGGGAGCGTCGCTCCCGCGCAGCCCGGCGGCCTCGCGGATGAAGAAGCGCTTGAGCGCCGGCACCCGATCGACCAGTCCCAGCCCCAGGTCCCTGGCCAGGCGCGCGGGCAGGATGTCGTTGGAGAACAGACGGTTCAGCCCGTCGGTGACCGCGCCCATCATGGTGATGTCGACCCGGCGGGCGCGCTCATAACGCTGCAAGGTCGCCGCCCCGCCGACGTCGAGGCCGAGTCGCGCGGCGTCCGCGATAATCTCGGCGAGTGCCGCCGCATCGTGAAGGCCGAGATTCAGCCCCTGGCCGGCGATCGGATGGATCACGTGGGCCGCATCGCCGAGAAGCGCGAGGCGCTCGGACACGAACGAGCGCGCAACCCCGAACGAGAGCGGATAAGCCTGCGGCTTCGTCTCCAGGGCGAGGCGCCCGAGCTGCCGCCCGAACCTTTGTTCGACCTCCTCGATCAAGGTGGCGGCGTCCGAGGCGAGCAGCGCCGGCACCCGCTCGTTGCGCTCCGTCCAGACGATGGACGACCGATGCCCAAATGCCCCGCCGGAGGGGAGGGGCAGGATCGCGAAGGGGCCCGAGGGCAGGAAGTGCTCGATCGCCTTGCCCTCGTGATCGCGCTCGTGCGTCACCGTCGCCACGATGCCGGATTGAGCGTAGGGCCAGTGAACCCAGCCGATCCCGGCGAACTCGCGAAGGCGCGACCGCGCCCCATCCGCGGCCACAAGGAGCGACGCCTCGACGGGCGCCTCGCCCGCCATCCTCACGCGAATGCCGGCCGTTTCCGTCTCGAAGCCACTCACGCCCACGGGCTTCAGGGCCACCCCGGCCTTGCGGCAACCCGTCACGAGCGCCGCGGTCAGGTGCCCTCCCTCGATCATGTGGGCGAACGGCTCACCCGGACCCACCTCGCCGTCGAAGGTCAGGAAGGTCGGTCGCACCGGATCGCCGAGGCGGCTGTCCGTGATCACCATGCCGGTGATCGGCTGCGCGTGGGCCGCGACCCCCGGCCAGACCCCGAGCACCTCGAGCATCCGGCGCGCGGCGGCCGCGATCGCATAGGCGCGCCGGTCGCCCGCAGGGTCGCGGCGAAGCGCCGGGTCACACATGACGACGTCGAGCGCGTCGCCGAGGGCGGATTTCAGGGCGAGAGCGAGCGAAAGTCCGGCCAGGCCACCACCGGCGATTACGATGCGTGAGGCGTTCGACATGATCTCACCTGTGCCACGGACCGATACTTGCTGTCATCCTCGGGAAGGACAACGTCCTCGACGATGGCCCGGCTCGCCGCAGTCGAGCTTGACCAATGGCCGGTGCTTCGGGATGGATGAGGCGAACCAGCTCAGCCAGAAAAGCCCATGTCCCGCGCTGTCGACGATCTCCTCACGCTCCTCGAGCTCGAAACCCTGGAGCAGAACCTCTTCCGGGGGCGCTCGCCGCAGGTCGGCTGGCAGCGGGTCTTCGGCGGGCAGGTCATCGGCCAGGCTCTCGTGGCCGCCTGCAAAACGGTCGAAGGCCGCCGCCCCCATTCGCTTCACGCCTATTTCCTGCTGCCGGGCGATCCCAAGGTGCCGATCATCTACGAGGTCGACCGGCTCCGCGACGGCCGCAGCTTCACGACCCGGCGGGTGAAAGCCATCCAGCACGGGCATGCGATCTTCGCGATGTCGGCCTCGTTCCAGGACGAGGAGCCTGGCTTCGACCACCAGCTCCCCATGCCGGAAGTGCCAAGCCCGGAGAGCCTCCCCAGCGAATCCGAGATGAAAGCGGGCGTCTTGCCGCTGATGCCGGATCCGGTCCGGACATACTACGAGCGGGAGCGGCCGATCGAATTGCGGCCTGTGGAGTTCGAGCGCTATTCCACCCGCGAGCCCCGGGAGCCCCGTTTCAACATCTGGATCCGCGCGACGTCTCCCCTTCCGGACGACCCTGCCGTCCACCAATGCGTGCTGGCCTATGCCTCGGACCTGACGCTGCTCGATGCTTCCCTCGTGGCCCACGGCCGCACGGTGTTCGAGCGGGACATCCAGGCCGCGAGCCTGGACCACGCTCTCTGGTTCCACCGGCCGTTCCGGGCCGACGATTGGCTGCTCTATACCCAGGACAGCCCGAGCACCTCGGGCGCACGCGGCTTTTCGCGGGGCCTGATTTACACCCGTGACGGCACCCTGGTGGCGTCGGTGGCGCAAGAGGGGCTAATCCGGCAACGAAATCCCTGAGACACCGGCATAGCCATCTGCATAAAAATGCGGCGGTCGCCCCCGCTCCGGACGCCAGCACCGCCGGGATGCCCAACAAATAAGCAGGATGCGCAGAACCTAGGCGCATCCGCCCCTCAGCTGTACCGGCCTGTCCCCAGTAGCTCTTGCCAGGCTGGTACGACGCCGGACGCATAGAGACTTGGACATCTCTCCACACCGTGGCGGGGAGGGAAATGCGCGGCTGCACCCCTGAGCGGCCCAAATCCGAGCCACTCGGCCGCGTGATCGACCGGTCATCGGTCCGCTGTCCCGCCACTTGGCACGAGGCTTGAATCCCTGCGTCCCCGGCACCCGGACTGCGAGGTTCGGGTCGAGTGAAACCCAACGCCGGGCTTGGCCGAGCCCAGCGCCATCCACGGGGGCAGACCGCATGAAAATCGTGATGGCCATCATCAAGCCGTTCAAGCTCGAGGAGGTGCGCGATGCGCTCACCGGCCTCGGCGTGCACGGCCTCACCGTCACCGAGGTAAAGGGCTACGGACGCCAGAAGGGGCACACGGAAATCTATCGTGGTGCCGAATACGCGGTGAGCTTCCTGCCCAAGCTCAAGATCGAGGTCGCCGTCGCGTCCGATCTCGTGCCGCGGGTGGTCGAGGCCATCACGGCTGCGGCCCGTACGGGCCAGATCGGCGACGGCAAGATCTTCGTCACGCCGCTGGAGCGCGCCGTCCGCATCCGCACCGGCGAGACCGACGGCGACGCCCTCTGATCCAGACCGCGCGGCCGCGCCGCCTGCGGCCTCCCCTCCTTCGATCCGTCATTCCTGAGGTTCAACCGATGAACTCCCGTTTCACCCTCACGGCCCTTGCGGGGCTGGGGCTCGCCGCCACGGCGGTGGACCCCGTGCTGGCGCAGGCTGCCGCTCCCACGCCCGACAAGGGCGACACCACCTGGATGCTGATCTCCACCATCCTCGTCCTGCTGATGGTCGTCCCTGGCCTCGCCCTGTTCTACGGCGGCCTCGTGCGCACGAAGAACATGCTGTCGCTGCTGACCCAGGTCTTCGCCATCGCCTGCCTCGCGGCCCTGATCTGGGTCACCTACGGCTACAGCCTCGCCTTCACGAACGGCGGCGGCCTCAACGACTTCGTGGGCGGCTTCTCCAAGGCCTTCCTGCGCGGCGTCGACCCCACCTCGGTGGCGGCCACCTTCTCGAACGGCGTCGTGATCCCCGAATACGTCTACATCTGCTTCCAGATGACCTTCGCGATGATCACGCCGGCCCTCATCGTTGGCGCCTTCGCGGAGCGGATGCGGTTCTCCGCCCTGGTCCTCTTCACGGTGCTGTGGCTGACCTTCATCTACTTCCCGATGGCCCACATGGTCTGGTACTGGGCCGGCCCCGAC
>JAESFH010000223.1_pt1 | contig 30412 bp, 15 predicted proteins | sample 9269381 | NCBI WGS metagenome assembly JAESFH01 (sample SAMN14504062, study PRJNA617094) | algae metagenome | isolation source: Aphanothece sp. CMT-3BRIN-NPC111 and co-occurring heterotrophs from well... | place: USA: Clark Mountains Wilderness, California | collected 2010-04-18
CTAATGTTGTAGGTAACACAAATGGATCAATAGCGCGTGGTACTATTCTTGACTCCCTCTCTTACTCGGGCACAGGCACCATCGGTGCTGGCGTTTACTATGTTGTGGCTTCAAGAAATACAGGTACACCTGGCGCAGGCTGTCAGTCTGCTCCTTACAAAGTTGAGATTGAGGATAAACGAGAATTTCCTACTGTTGATTTCAGTACAATTGCCAATACGGCTTGCGACTTAAATTATGACGGTAGAATTACTCTCAACGCATCAACACTTTCAGCACCAGGCTATGGAGCAGAGTACGATATAACATGGACAACGATACCTGCAGGAAGTTTAACCAATGGCGTTACGGTTGGGCAAAGTTATACCACACCTGCTAGCGATGCGATTGGTCCTTTTACATACACTGCAGAAGTAACCAATAGAATTACAAATTGCAGCACCGTATCGAGCGTGACAATGGTTTCGAATCCAGAACCATTGGCAATTCTATCAATAGCAAAACAAGACCAACTAATCTGTTATCCAGATGGAAGCATCACAGTATCATCGCTTAACTCGGGAGTCACCAATAACTACTCGTTTAACTGGTTTAAAGGGAGTAGAACGTCTCAGCCTCTCTCCGATAGAAACGGCATTACTATTACTGCAAATGTTTTGAATACCGCAAATTTTGATCTAACCGCTGATCAATATTATATAGTAGGAACAAAGAATCCAGGAACATCACCAGGTAGCGGATGTAACACTGAAGCACTCAGAGTTGACATCCTTGATCTGCACAAAAATCCTGAAATTGATTTTGCCACAATCGCTAACTCCTCTTGTAATCCTGGCAAAGCAAATGGCTCAGTTATAGGTAACGCTTCAGAACAAGATGGATCAATAGACAATTACAAATTCAACTGGACCTTCGAAGGCAATACTTATTCACCTGTGCCGGATGGAACAAGCACGCAAATAACAAATGCACTTGATGGCTTGTATACGCTAACAGCTACCAATACAATTACAGGATGTGCTATTACTGGTGACTTAGTTTTGTTTCTCGATGAGACGAGAAGTACTCCCAATATTATTGAAGTAAATGCGATTGACCCATTAGATTGTAAGCCTACAGGGAGCGCGGAGGTTACAAGAATTTCAATTGGAGGAACCACTTTTTATAATAACCCTCCAGCCAATCTTGATACCCAGTTTAACTATCAATGGTACAAAGGAGAGTACAGTATCAATAGCATGATATCTGGAGAAGTAAATGCTAAAGTAGTGCAGTTACTTCCTGCAACGTATTATGTATTAGTTGAAGACCTTACAACAGATTGTAAATCGCTGCCAAAGGAGGTCGTAATTAGTGCTGATGATATTCAATACCCAGAACTTCAGGTAACACAAACAGCAAACCAAATAACCTGTGCTCCTAATATAGGCTCAGGAGAATTGCAAGCGCTGGCGGATGGTTTTGATGACACCAATAGCAATTATTCATTCCGTTGGTTTGAAAACATTTCTCTTACAAGTCCTGACTTCGCATCAGCAAGTACTATTTCAAATCTTTCAGCTGCAGATTATTCTGTAGAAGTTCTAAACTCTGTTACAGGTTGTTCAAGTTCTGATTACTATATTTTGCCGGATGATATAGATACTTATATTCCGCAAATAACACTTACGGGAATACCTCTAACCAGATGTGCAACCCCTTTTGACGGTGCTATATTAACAAGGTTAGTAAACGATTTTAACAACAAACTCAATACAAAAGAATATCCCTATGCTAACACAAATTTCTTGGCAGAAATTTATGACGGCGCTAATGCTGATGTCACTCAGGCAGGAAGAGAAATCACGGCCCTGAATAATTTTGATCGCAACTGGATCGAAAGTGGCTTAAAAAGTATTGCCTACACCATTAAAATTACCGATCAAAATACTGGATGCTACTCGTATGCTTCAGAAACAGTTCCTGACGGGAGGGTAAAACCTGTAGTAACAGTAATTGAAGAAAATCCTTTGACTAATTGTGATATCTCTAAGGCGAATGGACAACTTGCTGCATCTGCGGATGATGATGAGATTATTGGCTACACATTTGATTGGAGTGAAGGTGCCATAGTAAGTGGAAACATTATTGAAAGCAACAACAAGCTTATCGGAAAGGCTTCCGGCATTTATTCTGTACGCGTTACAAGAGATCCAACTGGATGTTTCGCTGATGGTGTTGGAGAAATTAGTGACAAATCCATTCCAGCACCCACACCTACGGCAACATTAGTTCAAGACAGAGCACGTTGTGATACTCCTGATGGACACTTATTAGCAAATGTCGAAGGTGGTACCTTAAATTACTTCTTTAACTGGTATGCGGGATCAAGTATAAAAGAAACACCAGATTACATTGCAAGCAATTATGATGGAATTGCAGAAGGAACATACACAGTTACCGCAATAGATATTATAACAGGATGTCCTTCACTGCCGGTATCAATTAATGTTAACGACAAACGTGTATATCCGGAAGTATTTTTCAAGACTACTTCGTCATTTTGTGAAGATGTGCCGGTTGATTTAGGTGGAGGAACGGGCAACGGATCAATAGAACTACAACTTTCTCCCGCTGATATAATCTCCGATGAGGTAACATGGACGAATGTTGAGACTGGTAATACGGCTGGCTCAGGTAGCTATCTGGCTGAACTATTTCCAGGGCTCTACCACGCAGACGTCATTACTTCAATGGGATGTCCAGCAAGTGGCGTAGCCGAAGTCAAAACAGATATACGCTCATACAACTTTGTCAGTCAGAACAATGATCACAAAAACGACAAGTTTGTAATTGATTGCATATCTAGATTCCCGAACAATAATGTTACAATTTTTAATCGGTCCGGTGTAAAAGTTTATGAAGCTACGGGTTATGATAACAATGAAACAGTCTTCCAGGGACTTGGTGAAAAAGGACTATATATCCAGGGAAATGAATTACCTGCAGGAACTTACTTCTTTGTTATTGACAAACGAGATGGAAGTAAGCCACAAACAGGATACCTTGAACTTGTGAAACAATGAAAAGTATAAAACACCTAGTTGTCTTATTGCTAATAAGCCTATGTTATTATTGTAGCGCACAGCAAAGACCCATTCAATCTCTATACATGTTTGATCCCTTAGTTGTCAATCCAGCTTATGCAGGTACTCATGTACAATTAAGTGCAACAGGCATCTATCGAAACCAGTGGGTAAACTTTGATGGTGCACCAAAAACTTTTACTGCGACCATGCATTCAGGGTTTAAAAAGGCCCGCGTAGGTGTTGGTATATTATTAGGAAAGGATGTTATTGGGGTACACAATGAAAACAACTTGTATGGAATTTATTCCTACAAATTACCTCTGTCGAGAAGAAAAAACAGTGGCATTCTTTCTTTTGGAATTCAAGGAGGCTTCAACTCGTTAAAATCTGATTATGGAAAAACCATTGCTCGGGATGGAATGGAGTTAGGTGCGATTACAAAAGTAAATCCAAATTTTGGTGGAGGCATTTTTTACAGAGGTAAATATAGCTATGCTGGTATTTCGGTTCCTTATATTCTGAATAGTACAACAGTTGAGGTAATTGGAGAGCAAGGTCTCATTACACCTTCGGGAAGACAGCAACGTTACTATTACATGATCGGTGGTTTTACAAAAAAACTATCGGAGATTGTAAAGTGGTCGCCCTCTACGCTGGTGAGGATACAGAAAAATGCTCCGGTGAGCTTTGATCTGAACTCTTTACTTATCTTTTATGACATTGTTAGCATTGGAGGGTCTTATCGTTTAAGTGATTCCGTTGTCGGCTTGTTTGAACTGCAAATCAATAGTAATTTTCATGTGGGATATGCCTATGACATTACAACATCTGCGATTCGATTATACTCGAATGGATCACATGAAATAATGATCAATTATAGGATTAAAATTCCCGCAATTCACAAGGGCGTAGAGTGTCCTTCATATTGGTAAGCGTAGATATGCAATTGATCATCTCTATTGTAACGCCTGGAAATACAATGACAATGGTGATAGATCATCAGGAGGATTCTTTTACTTTCGAATCAGATCTTCCGTTGATAAAGACTTCCGCTTTACAGAATATTTAAGAAAGTTGAAAAGAAAAAATTTCAACAGGAGGGGCAAAAGCGAGCAGTACAGTTTGGACAAAAAAAATAACTCAATGGTTATCAATGAGTTATTTTTTTTCAGTAGTCCACAGCGAACAATTATCGAACTCTTTTATGCGAGATTTAAGAAGTTTGGCTGGTATTGCTGGTTAACTTGTTATCTGACACTTCCCAGCCAGCGCAAGTTATTCCTTTCAAATCTTAACAAGGGGTAGAAATGCTAAACAATATTTTTGTTCGTTTTTGTATCGAGTTGATACCGAGTTGTTGCTTGCGAGTTTTTTTAGATTTTCAAATAACAGTCACAACTATTTGGTTAGACGTTGCACAGCCTTGATACACTACTATGGGGGAAATAAAATGCTATTTGACTTATTTGTGCCAGACAGTTAACTCCTAATTGTGTCTCAAGAGCGGCAGATCTTGTATAAGCATGATGTTCCATTATCTTATGTCCCATATCCTCTCCATACCAACCGTTCCAGAAATCGCGATTGCCATTAAGAATATCAGCTGCATGAACTAATTCATGTGCTACAACAACATACAATAATCGAGAATCACCCGTCATCGCACTCGCCAATGGATAAGCATGGATACTTATGTAAGTTGTCTGTCTTTCCTTAATTCTTCTTGTGTCCCCAGGGATGCCAGGGTCACTTGCATATTTTCCCTCCACATCAATCCACCATGCAAGTTTTTGACCAGTTTCTCGTGCAAGATGGTTCAACGCACGGATTTCATTGCCGAAATTACCGAGAAGGAAGTTTTTAAGGTATTCTTGATCCTCTTGCTGAGCAAATTCGAAACCCGTAATCTCAAATGACCGAAGATTGCCGTTTTTGTCCTCTATACCGTTCCAATGATACCCTACAACTGTTTCCAATTGCCCACTTGCTCGTAAATAAGACTCATATTGAGCATTGGCTCGTGCTTTTACGCTTTCCATATATTTTGATGTATTCCGTTGGTCAGAATAGATATGCCCCATACCAATATTTAAATAAGACTGTGCATCTCCGGTAGGATCATTCCAATTCCAATTGCCACCATTGTCTGTATAACCATGAGGGCCACCTGGCCCGAAACCATTAGGCATGGATTGAGCAGGATCATAATTGACAGGATTATAAGGTTCCGCACCGGAAGGGTCATTAAACATTACAGGATTATTAAATCCAAAGTGATAACTGCTATAAGAAGCGTATTTGGTAGCCAACGGATCGATACTGGTAAACCTTCCAATAGGAAGGGTCGTAGTTTCTGAAAAAAGTTTCATACCAACCAGTTGTCTTATTTAGTTCTGAGCCCTGATTAAAAAGAAAATCGTTTTTGGAATTCTCTCTTGTCCAACTTGTATTTGCCTGTAAACCGAACGGATAGTATTCGTTGTACTGTATCACACGTGTAGGCGTGTATGTAAATTTAATATCATCGAAGTATATATCTACAAAAGTCGGGCTTTCATTACTTAAATACACAAAAGCAAATCCTTCTTCTTTCACAGTTACTTCCATCACCAAATTGTCAAATGCACTTTTTACGTTTAAATCTGAACCCTGGACATATGCATCATCCAGCTGGTCCCAGGCTGCGTTAAGGAAGTTATGGTTTTTATCATAAAGCATTATGGTTATAAATCCTTTCGGATCACCAGCATTTGAACCATGCGCGGTTCCTGCTTCAACAAAATTTCCATAGCTATCAAGGTTATTATATACTGCTAATGCCTCACCTGTTGATGCTGCAGAGACACCAAATGCACTGGCGAGCATGGTTCCAAAATCAGCAAGATTTGTCCTATCACTTTTCGCATTCCAGTATTTCACATACGCTTCTGCCTTCACTTTATCGCCTGGATAAACTTTGTAGGTCTTGGCAACTCCAACCTGGGAGTTATATCCACCATTTAGCAATTGAGAATAGTGGTTTAGTGTAGCTGCATCTGTATGATCAAATGCTTCAAGGCCTGATCTGTTTTCGTAATTCAATATGGTACCATTTGTGCCAGCTTCAAAGTTTGTTGCAGTTACCCCGATTTTAACTGGGTTAGAAGTGAAGAGAACTCTTGTGTTCCCGAGATGATCTGCTATTGCATACTGGTATTCAAGAACTCCCGCGTTGTTAAAAACCCTTCCTTCAGGTGAAGAAAAGAAACTCAAGTTGCCGTTCTCGTAAACAAAATTATTTACATAATCTGTTTTTTGTGGGGGAATGCTGCTTCCGGTGGGTGCATATGTTTTCATCGTTAGCTTGTTCCCGCTCGCGTCATAAATATATTCTATTTTCCGGCTATCGGTAAAAGTTACCAATACAGGTTTGCCCAAAATGTTATATGTTATATTACTGACACCTTTATTTAAATCCTTAGTTAGGTTGCCTGAGCCTGCTGGTTCGTACTCGTAGTCATTTGCTGTAGCACTTGCACCATTATCAAACCCTGAAACTTTTGCTGTTGCATCGGTTATTTTTACTAGCTGATCACTCAAAGATGTATTATAGGTATATGTTAAGTTATCAATTGTTTCAGCAATATAAGAAGCATTGATACCAGCTAGCAAATGCTTTCGCTGATTGCGTGATAAGGTGAGTATGTTGCCATTTGGATCGTAAGAAAGATTTTCGTTAAACGCACCTGTTTCTTTTGACCATGCAATTCCATCATACATCTGCGAACTGGAATTTGTTAACCTGCCAGATTTATCGTAAGCATATTTATAACTCTTTTGATCGAGCACGGTCGCATCGTCTCCGGGTCTTTTCCATTTAACAACGCTTACATCCCCATTATAATAAGTTTCATTTGTTCCTGTATTTAATCCTGCTTCTTGCTTGTTATACAATAACTCCATCCCAAAAAAATCTGTTATGTCGTTATTATTAGCTGGATTCGAATCAAGTTTGGAATTATTAATTGATGTCAACCATCCCTGTATGGAATAACGGTAATCTACGGATTGCAAAAAATTAGTCCCGCCAGTATGATGAAGTTTTTTATCTACTAGCTGACCTACCGCATTATATTCATACTGGGCAACCAGCTGGTCCGTAGGTGCATTGTTGTTATTTTGATAGACATTAAGTGGACGACCCATGTGGTCATATTCAAATTTATTCAAAACTGTTGTTGTTCCATATCCAGCTCCATCATGGTAAATTTTCCTTAAAGTAATTTTACCTTCAAAATCATATACTGTTGTGGTGACATCATTAATTGATGCTTGTATATGGTTGTTGGCCTGCACTTGTACTATTCGGCCATTAATGTCATAAAAATAATGTGCGTTTATCCAGGTAGTTGTACCTAACACCAATTGGCTTGATGAAGTCATCAGGCCACTAGGATTCTCAGGTGCAGCTTCTCCTGTTAAATTTTGTGGAATATAAGCTCGTGCATAATTGTCATAGTAATTTTTGACAAGGTCTTCCGTACTCGAAGTAGGGAATGAAAGATTTGTATCAGCATTATCCTCGTAGTATATGTCACTTTCACCTGAATATGCAAGGTCAATAATTCCTTGTATGCTTGATCTACTAATTGCTGTGGTGTTGGTATATAGTCCTTTTTTTACTGCCCTCCCTTTTCTGTCATATTTTATAAATAACCACTTCTTTTCAGCTCTTGTGTTTGCATCCTGTGTTAGAACTAGCCTGTCAAATCTATCATAGCAAAAATAAATCGCTGCCATTCCAGGAACTTTTTTCTCAACAAGCCGTGCTTTCAGGTCATAATGAAATTGATGTGCATACTGATCTTTAATTGCAGTGGTAAAAGACCAGTTAGCAGACTTAGGGCTTGTACTCCTTTTGGAGATATGATGAATTTAACAGAGCCGCCCTCGTTGTAGATATTATACGTTTCAAGCCATGGTACAAAAACTGCAACACCTTTAACAAGGACATTCTCATCCAACTGGACACGAGATAAAATGGTACGACCTTCCTTATCAGTAAATATTTGCTTCTTTTTCTGGTCTTCATTAATCACCTCAAGTTTTGTTAATTCATTTACTGGATAAAAAGATGTGCTGGAACCATCAGTTTTAAATAAACGAACCGAATCTGTAGCAGTATTGGTGCCATATTTAATTAATTTTGTATGTCCACTCCCAGGCTGAAAATCTATTCCATAAGCACTTTGTTCAATCACTCTGCCTAAAGGAGAAGATTCAAAAACAGTCATTGCTTTTGGAGCAGTGTCATCCGTAATTTTGTCAGTGGTTCCATTTGCATAAAATGCAACTTGATCTGAAAGGCAGTAGATTTATAAGCCCCAGTGTTACCGGTGGAAACGAATGGAAGATATGTTGCAGGTTGGCGGCCTTTTCTGCTGCGCAGATCCGGTGGTGGTATAGTTGAACTGTAATTCTTTAATTAGATTTTTCGCACCTAATCTTTTATCATAGATATTTATTTTGTTCAACCGTTGTATTTCACTACCTGTATATTTGGGAACGGAGATAAATTCGGCTTCAACTGAAGGTCCTCCTATTGTTTTAATCACTTTAACTACCGATGATCTTTGATATGCCAGCGTACTCCCTGCTCCCCATTCATTTGACGTAATTAAAGGATAACGATATTTATGAAGGTTAGGATACCTTGAGTTAGAATTAGGATAATAATTAGCATTATTTACAATATTGACCTGAGTATATGTGAGGTCAACAGTACCATAGATAGGCGATATAATTTTCGTTAATCTCCAAGATGTATAATAGGTGAATGGTCTTTCATGTTGATTCGTTTTACGAACAAAATAGAATTGGCTCTTTTCATACATATCCTCTGTAATAGATTCTCGTTCGGCAAACTCGAACGTTACCCCTTTCGAATCGACAACTTTAAATAATGTAATAGGGCCAATTGTGGTGCTACTGGTAAAAATGCCAGAAGAAGTATAAGGAGTTATGATTACATTTTGATAGGGAACTGCCCTGGGGATATTATTCTCATCGAAGTAAAATTCAAACGATAGACCTGGAGCGGATAAACGGAACACATCAGGTTCTGTATCTTGATTATAATCAAGCCCGTTAAGAAAAGTATAATTCTGCAGTTCATCTGTGCACGTTGATGCATTATTATCGGAAGTAGGCGTAAAATTTTTTATAGAGTTTTTTGCAGTACCAAAAAGCCATCCCTTGCGATTGTCGGGGTTAATGGTTCCTGCAGGATTGCTAATCGAATAGTCATCCGGTAGCCCTCGCGCTTGCCTAAATATTCCATAGGACTGCGCGGAAACATTCCAGTTATGACCTACCCAGCCATCGTCATCGTTTACTTTTACACCTGATGCACCATAAGACAGCAAGACGGGCACATTTATGTCACCCTCTGCTACATTGTAAAGAGGAACAGATGCATTCATTGTTCCCGTAACGATATCAATATTATAACTTACATTAGGTCCTCCAGCCTTTAGGTTGCTAGTTAAAGGCAAAGAAAAAGAAGACCCAGCTCCGCTGCAATTTGTTCCATAAACTCCAACATCTCCATTGTTTAAAGTATTTGGAAAATAACATTAATGGAAGTAGTATTTTGACCGGAAACAATGGTTGCGCCTGGAGGAACGCTCCAGACATAGCCCGTAGCGTTCGTTATAGAACCTATTGAATAGGTTGCACTGGAGGAAGCACAAGGTTCAGCATTACCGCTAATGACTCCTGCTGGATCCGGCAATGGAATGATCGTAATCGGATAATTTGAAGATGAACCGCTTCCAAAACAATTCGATCCGAAAACACTCACTATGCCAGAAGAAGGAGTATTTGAAAAATTAACGGTAATCCTATTAGTATTTTCACTGACTGTCCTGTTATTTGACCAGGCGCTTCAGGTAAAGCAGCACCTCCTGAAATTGCTTTGGTAACTGTTGGGGCTGGGGGGCAACTACCGTTTACCCGAGTTATGCCAATAGTACCATTGGTATAGGAAGAAGGAAAAGAGACTTTTATTATGCTTGTATTGTTACCGGAGGTAATTGTAGCGCCATTAGTTGCAAACCATGAATAGGTAGAAACTGGCGAAACACCAGAGATACTATACGTTACATTTGTTTGTCCCAAGCAGACCGTTGCCGGTCCATTTAAGATACCAGTCCCTGATGGGATTGAATAAACACTAATATTAATACCACCCACTGAAGCCCCTCTACTCACTGAAATGTATTGGCCCATGCCAGGAGTCGAAAACCTTACAGTAATACTATTAGAACCAAGGCCCGACAAGATTGTCATTCCAGCAGGTAAAGTCCAGGTATAGCCATTGGTGATTGTACTTACTACTGTAAAAGTTCCCGATGCATTGACACAAGCTGAAGTCGGTCCTTCTACTGTTAGACTTTGAAGATCTTCGGAAACAACATCGTTTTTATACAATGTGCTGCTATAACTGCTAACTGTGACAAAGATGAAAAAACAAAGAAATAAGGCACGCAATACGTGGTCCATTAGATTATATTAAGAATTGTAATTATATCAACTTCAATTATTTCTTCTTATAGCAAGAAGGGTACGGCGTACATTAATTCGGACTTAAAAATTTAAATCTTAGAAATGATTTTAATGGTGAGATAGCAGAAGTGAGGGTTTTCATGGAGCAGGATTAGGAGCAGAAAATTTATCTGCTTTTTAAATATAGCAACCAGCAATTACATTTGAAAGAGATTTTGAAAATAAAATGAATTTGATATTAAAATAGTTTTGATTTCGCTTAGTGCATGCGTTGATTGAAATTTGTTAAGCAATATTGAACGGGACATTAATATCATCAGGCAAGAGCAATTCAGGAGAATTCATATGATTTAATATTTTACTCATTATAATCCAATATTTCAGTTTTCTATTGATGAAACTTTAACCACTGAATATTAATATGAAGTGTACCTCATTTAAGTAGGTATGTCTCGAACTTAATTCCATTACTCCTTCTCTACTGATTCCTCGGACTTAATTTTTTTTCTCTTTTTTAAAGTGTACTCCAACCCCATCCTCGAATTCAGCCTGTCAAGGTAAGGCGCTTTGAAATAGCGATTATATAAATTGTATTGTATCAACATAGTTCCGTTCAAGTTCCGATAAATTCGGTACTGTTTTTTTACACCCAACATTGTACTCGAAACCCACTCGCGTTTTCCATTATCAGGATTATGGATAAGGTTCAACGGAACGAAGGTGTTCATCAATTCAGTTTCGATATGGCCTATGAATCCTTTTCCTAAATTGAAATCGAAATAAGCACGTGGACCAAAAATTCTTTTTTCAGGTACCCAGTCTTTTTTTGCTTTATCATATCCGAACCTGTGGTTCCATCCAATTCCACTCGTAAATTTTCCACTGATGCGATAGCCAAAATATGGATTAACATCAAAGAGATAGGCGTTCTTCTGTTGAAATTGTAAATATAACCCTGGTACTACACGTTCTATAAAAGGTTTCCCTTTCATCGCATTTGGAGGGCGTTTAGGCAAGTCTTTTATGCTGGAGACCGAGCTGTACTTCAACTTAATTTTCGAGATCTCGCTCATGGCGCTTTTAAGCTCTTTGTCTTTTCCCGCAAAATGATCAATCGCTTTTTCTTGCACCATTTCCTTAGCCTGCTCTTTTATTGCATCGGGATTTTTAAGGCTTGAAATCTTCTGGCCATAGTCATCGGTGAAGCCAGAAGCCTCTTGCAGTTCGCTGATCCCGTCTATTTTACCTGCCTGTTCTTCTAATGTTCTTGGAAGTTGGTCAACGTCATTTAGATTGCCTTGTCTGAGATTCTTAACATCACTGCCTAAGCCCTGAACCTTGCCTGTCAATTGCGTGACATCCCCAAGTTTCGTTTCAATGCCTGGAAGATTACCTAGTTTTCCCTCTGCCCCTATCGATGGAATATTCGGAAGGCTTTTTATATCGGGTAAAGCGTAACCTTTTACCTCCAGGGCCGGGATTTTCACAAAATCATTATTGCTAATATTGAAACCATCGACCTTTTGCTTAAAGTCACCAACCGGCCCCTGCATCTCAGGTGTCATTTCTACTCGATCAAGTTTGCCGATGGTCTTGGTTTTGAGTTGAGATGATTTTGAATTGAATTGATTTTCTACAGCAACCCGCTGTTGTTTGAGACTGTCAAGTTCGAGATTAAGTTCTGTTGGAGGAATTTGCAAATTATTAAGACTATCAATACCATTCAGCACTTTTGACATTCGTTTATTCAGCGGTGCTAAGGATTGCTGATAAGCATTTGTCAAACTATCAGAAGAAGTATTGAAATCATTTCGTATGGAATCAACTTTTGTCCAGGGGGCTTTAAGTGAATCAGGCAGTTGAGGGAATTGTACCCGGCCCTGCTCCAGAGAATCGATTTTATTTTGTGCAAAGTTTAATTGTGCACAAAGCATAAATATGAGCAGAGGGGCTAGGCATTTCACAACACTAAGTTAAGGGTTTTACGGATTAATTAAAGGAAGCATCCTAAGATTAGTGCAGACGTCTTTTTCAGTATTTCTTTTTTACGGTTTCAAATAACAGTTACAACTATTTGGTTAGAGGTTGCACAGCCTTGATACACTACTGCGTTATGCAACTCCATATCTTTCTCAATCTGTTCTGGACCAACGACAAAATTGTCTCTTAGCCCCTTCCCGGAATAGTAAATCATTTGTAAGTAATACTTGCCAGGTTTCAATTTAAACTGTCTAATATTAACTTTTATTGTAAGGTCTAAGACGCTCGCAGCTTCCACTGTACGAGTCCCAGCTAAAAATTGCCTTTTAGCTTTGTCCATTTGTTTCTTAAATGAGTCACGATCGATTTGCTTATAATCTATACTATCTGGTATTGATTCGATTGTATATTCTGGTAAGAGTTGGTTATTAAAAATCAATAGCCCCACCCCGCCTCCAACACGATCCACATTACACAATCTTTCTGTTTCAGCATTCGTAAGAACGTTGCTAAGAATACCGTAAAGAAGCAAATTTCTTTTTCCTTTGTTTCTACATTGTAATTTAATTGGAACTTCCGTATCATTTTTGGTCACTACCAGAGAATCGCTTAATACTTTAACTTCTAGCAAATTTGTCCCGGACTGGTGCGAATTAACCAAAAGAAAAAACGATAGCAATACTTGAATTATAATGTTCATCTCCTAATCTCTAGATAATTGTCTGGCACAAATAAGTCAAATAGCATTTTATTTCCCCCATAGTTAACTCCTAATTGTGTCTCAAGAGCGGCAGATCTTGTATAAGCATGATGTTCCATTATCTTATGTCCCATATCCTCTCCATACCAACCGTTCCAGAAATCGCGATTGCCATTAAGAATATCAGCTGCATGAACTAATTCATGTGCTACAACAACATACAATAATCGAGAATCACCCGTCATCGCACTCGCCAATGGATAAGCATGGATACTTATGTAAGTTGTCTGTCTTTCCTTAATTCTTCTTGTGTCCCCAGGGATGCCAGGGTCACTTGCATATTTTCCCTCCACATCAATCCACCATGCAAGTTTTTGACCAGTTTCTCGTGCAAGATGGTTCAACGCACGGATTTCATTGCCGAAATTACCGAGAAGGAAGTTTTTAAGGTATTCTTGATCCTCTTGCTGGGACCTCGCATTTTCGTACTCCAAACCTGAAATTTCAAAATTTCTGTAATTACCATTTCTGTCTTCAATGGCGCTCCAATAATAACCTGTAGCTGATGCTAAATCGCCGTTTCTCCTTGCATAATCACGAACAGCATCCATCTCACCCCTTCTTGCTGCATCTTGTGCCCTATGCTGGTCGGTGATCTTTTGATACCATGCATCATATCTTTGCTCTTGCAATTCCCATGAAGGGCCTGGTAAGATACCCTCTGCCCCATTAGGGTCATTGAACAGTATTGGATTGTTAAAAGCATAATGGTACGCGCTAAATGAGGAATACTTGCTAGCCAGCGGATCTACCTGCATAAACCTTCCCAGAACAGGATCATAATCGCGGTAGGCTGTCTCATACCACCCTGTTGTTGTATTCAGCTCGTTGCCTTGGTTGTATAAAAAGTTATTGCTGTTATTCTCACGTGTCCAGCTGTTGTCGGTCTGCAGACCAAAGGGGTAATACTCGTTGTATTGCAACACTCCTGTAGGTGTCAAGGTAACAGTTACATCATCAAAGTACACTGGCGCATACGTTGGGTTCTCGTTGGAAATATATACATACGCATATCCTGCGTCTTTTACAGTATACTCGCGGCTGAGAAAGTCATGGGGTGTTTTGGCAGTGCTGCCCGCTGGCTGTTCGCCGCCATCGATCTGCTCGTAAGCTATGTCTATAAAATTAAAATCTTTATCAAACAGCAATATGTTTACAAACGCTTTGGGGAAAGTATTGCTACCCCGCCCTCCTCCCCCAGCTACAAATGAACCGTAATCATTAAGGGCTGCATAGGCTCTTGCTGCCTCGCCCGTTGCTGCAGCTGTAAGCCCAAAAGCACTGGTTAAAGCACTGGCAAAACCAACTAAATTACCGGAACCTGATTGTGTAAAGAACTTCGCATATGCTTCAATTGAAATTTTATCGCCAGGGTACACCCTGAAATTCTTCGCTACCCCAACCTGGGAATTGGCTGCGGAAGTGAGCAGCTGAGAAGATGTTTTTGGCGGAGATGGACTGCTGTGATTATACCATTCTACTTGACTTCGATGTGCCCCCTGAGGATAATTCTGAAAGTCACTGTTCGATAAAGTCTCAAAATCTGTTGTAAAGGTCTGGGGCGTCTGTGGCGCGGATGTAAATACAACCCTCGTATTACCCTGGTGATCTGAGATGGCATACTGGTATTCCAGTGCTGTTCCTTTTTTCGCAACCCTGCCTTCAGGCGAGGAAAAAAAACTTAGCACATCATTTTCATAAACAAAACCATTAATGTAGTCAGTAGTTGTTTTCAACACACCCCCTGCCTCGTACGTTTTCATCTTTAGCTTTGTTCCGTGCGCATCGTAGAGGTACTCAATCTTGCGACCATCTGCATACGTTATTAGAAAAGGCTTGCCAAGGTGATTGTATTCTATATCGCTATTAATTCCCTTGTTTTTGTCCCGTAGCAGGTTGCCATTAACATCATAGGTAAAATCGTCATTCGTAGCAGTTGTCCCATTGTCAAAACCACCTGGATGTGGCGCTGCGTCTGTTACTTTTATCAACTGATCGCCCATAGAACCATTATAGGCATAAGTAAGTTCATCTACCGTCTTCGTTCCATAAGAAGACACGGGAGCATTATTTTCCAACCCAAGCTGGTGCATTCGTGCGTTCCTTGTTAACGTCGCAATGTTTCCATTAAGATCATATTTCACGGCTTCGTTTATCGCTCCTGCTTCTTTATTCCAGGCAGTACCGTACACTTGGGAAACAGCTGACGCAAGCCGGTTTTGCTTATCGTACTTATATTTGTAACTGTGCTGATTGTTAACCCCTGGCGCGGTACCAAAGCCTTTCCACTTTATCGCGCTGATATTTCCGTTGTAGTTCACTTCAGAAGAAGATACAAATCCTGCCTCTGTTTTTTCATACAGAAACTCTATTCCGAAATAGTCGTTGCTATCATCATTATTCGCAATGTTTGCTTCTAATTGTGCGTTATTAATAGATTGAAGCCGACCTTGAATAGAGTAGCGGTAATCTATTGATTGTAAAAATTGCTCCTGACTCAAGGCTTCTTCTGAAGTCACACCAATTCTCGCTATAAAATTTTTTCCTGCTGGTATAGTAAATCCAGGAGCAAGGGTTATCTGGTTTTTTGCTATATAAGCTTTGTCAGTGCCATTATATGAGTTACTATAGATGTTCGCATTATTTAAAGTGCCCGGCTGGGCAATTAACGGGTCAGCAGAAGGACAAATGACACAATGTAATTTTTTGTCAATAAGCTGTCCAAGTTCATTGTAATCATAACGAACAACCAATTGGTCAGAAGAAGCATTGTTGTTATTTTGGTAGATCCTGGTAATGCGTCCCATATGATCATACGCAAATTTATTAACCACTGTTGTTAATCGGCCTGCGCCTGCATCATGTTGCGTCTTTTTGATTTTAATTCTTCCAGTAAAATCATAAACCATTGTTGTGATGTCATTAAAGGAAAAATTTAAATGATTGTTCGACTGTATTTGAATAACACGCCCTTCTTCATCGTAAAAGTACCTTGATGCCAGCCAGGTATTGGTACCAAGGATGGCTTTGCTCGTAGCAGTCAACAGTCCTGTTACTTCTGATGAAACCTCAGCTTCTTCTTGTAAGTTCTGCGGAGCGTAAGTACCAACATACGAATCATAAAAATTTTTAACTAGGTCCTGTGTATCGGCAGATGGAAACGAAATATTAGTATCAGCGTTGTCTTCGAAGTAATTGTCATTGCCGTTGTAGAATGAAGAAATAGCTTGTTGCATGCTTAGTCGCGAGGTTGCAGTTGTATTCAGGTAAAGTCCTTGCTTTACAGGCCTTCCTAACCGATCATACTTAATAAACAGCCATTTTTTATCTGTTCTTGTCTTTCCATCCTGAACAAGTACAAGCCTGTTCAACAGATCGTAACAAAAGAAAGTCCACGCTTGCCCTGGAACCTTCTTCTCTACTACTCTACCACGTTCGTCATAAACAAACTCATGAACGTACTGATCTTTAAGAGGCTGAGAAAAAATCCACCCTCCAGCTTTCAGCGCAGTAACTCCTTTTGGAGATATCATGTAACTCACTTCGCCTCTGGTATTGTAGATGTAATATGTTTCAAGCCATGGTACGATTGTGCTGCCAACTGCCTCGTCCAGTTGAATACGTGTAAGAATCTTCCTTCCTATTTTATCTGTAAAAGTTTGCGACCTTTTTCCATCCTGATCCACACGTTCCTGCATCATCAGTTCGTTTGGATCATAAAATGCCGCGCTTGTTCCGTTTGATTGAAACAGACGCACTTCGCCTGTACCATTTGTGCCATAAATTATTTTTACAGTATGACCTGTACCAGGTTGAAAAGCAGTACCTGGAGCACCGTGTTCTGTCACCCATGCAAGTGGTGATTTTTCAAAAACAGTTTTAGAAAAGGGCGCTGGATCATCCTGCACTTTATCCGCAATGCCATTATTATAATAAGCCAATTGATCTTTAACTGCTGAGGGAGCAAAGTTACCATCTGCCCCTCCAGCCACATAAGGGTTGTATTGAATAGTTTGGTTTCCTCTTAAATCATTCGACAAGGGTTGTATAATATCCTTCTCCTTTGGACTACCCAATCCTATATTTTGCTGTATTGGTCTGGCAAATCCATCTATAAATGTTGTGACAACTTTCTTTTCTTTAACACTAAGGCCTCCGACTGCATCAGCACTTGTGTAACCAGCCTGTTGAGTGGTATGCTCTTTTACAAAATTTGCAGTTGAAACGGGGAAGCCCTGAGGTGCGAAGGGGGTCATAGTAACATTAACAACATTAGTATACAAAGCAGGTGACACCGTACCTTGGTTCACACGTACTCGTACTTTTAGCGAACTTTTGATGAGGTGCGAGTAAGTCAATTGCTTGTTAGGAATTTCCTTCCAGGTAGAACCGCCATCCTCAGACAACTCCCATCGTTCAATTGCTCCATAATTACCTTCTAAATTAAATGTGACGCGCCTTCCCTCGGAAGCAATTGCCGGGCCTTTTAATGTTCCGGTTTTATAAATTATTATTGTAATTATGTTGGATTCATCCTCGCATGAGTAGTCGCTATTTGCAACATACACTTTGAAGTCAGTTGTTGTTGTTAAATTTGAAAAATTTGATCCTGTGGGAGAGTCGCTCCAATCTAAACCTATTGGTCTTTGGCGCCAGCGAGGAGTGCCTACGAGTCCATTAGCAATAAATGAACCTGATCCGCTTATTCCCTGATATTCTTTTGCTGCGGTGGTAGTGATAGAGTTTACATTGACAGCTTCGCTTGCTCTTATCGAAACTACATTTGTATAGGCCATTCCATTTGCTCCTGAACAATATGCCCGGTATGCTTTTGTTCCTGGAGCAGTGATGGAGTAATTAACATATGAATTGGTGGTATTGATGGTTCGTTCCAGTGTAAACTGACCATTGAATGTTCCCTCTTCCCAATACATCACAGTAGCATTGGACATCATTGTTACTGTTCCGCTTGCATTACCACATACTTGATCTGGTCCTGACTTTACAATAAGATATGATTGAGCTTGTAGCGCTAATGTTAACACGCTAAACAAACTTGTTAAGATTAGATTTCTTAATGATGTCATAAGAGCTTGCCTGTTGATTACGGATTTATTTGATAATCATATTTCTTACGGATGTTTCCGTACTTATCCAAAATCAACTTCACACGACCGAGATCATCATAAGTAGTATAGACGGTTTTTCCGTTGCCATCCGTTTGCGTAGAAGCACCAAAGGGCAATGTATAGGCAGTAGTCTCAATATTGGTATGGGCCGGGTACAGAAGCGCATCATCAATTGGAACTGATGCATTAGATACTACCTCAAGTGAGAATCCGCTACTGTTAATCAATGCTGCCGGCAATGGGATATTTAGGGAATAATACTCCCAGAAGCTCGAGGACTTAAAAGGAAGTTGAATACTGGTAGTGACCGCACCTGATAATTTAACTGTGAGGGTACCGGTTGAAGAAGGAAGAAGCCAACAAGAGAAAATGTAAGACTTTGCCTTTGAATTAGTAACGCCTATTTGCAATGCATTAGGAGCACCACTACCCGCAGGTAGTATAACGCCTTTAGATCCATGCCTACCTTGTGTTAAAGTAGGATTCCAGGGTGTAATAAAGCTTCTTTCACTGCCTGCGTCAAAATTTGCGTATGCAATTTCCGATGCTTTGGCATTACTTAGGGCGAGCACAGGAACAGTCCCCAAGTAACCTTTTAATACAGTTATAATTTTACCGTCATGTTGCAGCGTTTCTTTAGGAGATCCGTAACTATCGAAACTTAAATTAGTATGATCAAGTAAATACTTTTGATCGTCAAAGGAAAACTTCGAACCGTTTTCGATAGTAGCTAGTTTGAATATAGTTTCTCCGTCATTAGAAAGGAATTTAAAATGTTGATAAGGGTAAGTCTTGGCTGAAAGAGTTTGAAAAGTTTGTAATGAACCACCGATATACTTTTCTGTTCCTCCACTTATTTTTGATACAACAGACTCGACAAGCAAACTTTTTCTGTGTGAATCATTTAGATTTTTAAGGGCTGTGGTATTAGCGTCTGAAGGTGTGCCGACAGGAAAGTCCGCAACATACCTAAGCCTTGTGACAACTTTGCTTTTATCACTGTTTGTCTGGATTATTTTTGAGAGTTCCCTATGGTGTTGACTGTCGTAAAAATATTCTGTTATTATTTCATTTTTTCTTACCTCGGTTGATTCGGGGAAAATCACTTCTGTTTTTTTCATCATTACGGTTTTGACTCCTGTATATAATGGATACTTGGAGAACAGAAACATCTTGCCGTTAACATAGGAAGAACCATTGAAATAATACGTCGGCAATTCTTCCAAGGCTAGTCCATAGATCTTTTTGATAGAAGTTCCCTGACTATAAACGCGTTGATAGTCCATCACTATTTCCCTTCGCTTCACACCGTCTTCCCGGTAATCAACTTGTCTCTTTAGCAGTCCTTGGGCAAAATCATAATCTGGATTGGGTGGAAAAGGAAATACATTGTAGCCAACTGCTACTGGCCCTGATTCAAAGCAACCACTACCTCCGGTAGAAGGTCTTGCAAGCCAAATTTTACTTGCTTCCCATTCCCCTGAATTCGCTGAAGTTTCACCAAACGACGCTGGAAGTTCGAACTCATAGATCGTATAACCACTTCCTATGACCTTTTCCTTTACGCGCTCATAAGCCACACAGCTTCCTGCAAGCAAGTCGGAATTTGAAAGTTCTTCACTTGCTTCGACTGTAAAATAACTTTTTAGAACAGCAGGTGATGTGCCAGGATTAGCAAGACTAACATCCCTGTAACGAGCACCTGCAGTGGATAAATACTTATCTATGAGAACAACAGATAATGACTGTCCAGGAGTATGCTGCAGTTTTCCGCTGGATTGCCCGTCAATATGTTTGTATTCATACTCCTTAACACCAATTCCGTTCGATATGCCATCATAAGAAACGATCTTCCTGACACGATGCCCGCCACCTTGTACACTTGTTCCTCCCATGAGGTAATCATGCGGTTCATAAAAGAAAACAGAGTACCCTTTAAAAGGATAAGTTACCTTCCTCAATGAGCCTCTTGATACAGTTTCTTCATACGGGGAATAGACCTGATCAGAAGGAAATGCATCCATTTTATAAAATCCCCATTCATCCTTATTCTGTACGTCGTACGAAGGGTATGTAGGAATGTCTGTGGGCAAATTCCCACCATAGTATTCAAAGGAGTGTATTTGTGGAGGTAAAACTTTTTGGGCACCTTGGCCAATCATTACAACAAGAAATGTTCTGCTGTTCATCGTTGCATAGTTCAAATTAATTGTTCTTGCAAGCTTCAATGTACCTTCTCTCTTATCGGATATGTTAATTAAATTCAAGTTGCCTGCAGCAGTGTTATCGGTAACACTTGAGACGAATTCTACCTCTTGAGCTGAACTTGTAATCTTATTAAGGACGAAAAATGAAAATTGACGGTTGAATTCTATCTTGCTGTTTGCTGAAGTTGCATTGGTAAAATTTATGGGATACCGATAGATAAGCTTATTTTTATTGGGAGACAATGCATGATCATAAGAATCCACTTTTCTATAGGAAAAATCAATAACACCATAGACAGGAGAAGTCATTTTTGTTAATTTCCAGCCTGTCGCGTAAGTAACAGGTTGAAGATACATTGAAGATCTTCTCAATCTGTAGTAACTGTTAAGTCCACGTACAGACTCTGTCATCGTTTCTTGCAGATCAAATTTGTATTCAATCCCCTTTGAGTCTTTAACCGTAAAAGAAGTAATAGGGCCATTTACTGTATTAGGAATAATGGTAACATCCTGATGAGGTACGACTCTCACATTTTTACTCTCGTCAAAGTAGAACTGTACATAAAGACCAGGCGCAGAAAGATTAAATAAGTCGGGCTCCGTATCCTGATTGTAATCAATCGTTTTTAGGAAATTATAATTGCTCAACTCATCAGAACAGGTAGCAGTATTGTTGTCTGTGGTGGCAGAAAAATTTAAGATACTCGACCCTTGCGGGTTCACAAGCCAGCCTCTTCTGGCATCCGCGCAATCATCTGGGAGGCTTCGAATCTCTCTGGTTATGCCATAACCTTGGGCTGAAAGAAACCAGTTTTGCCCAACCCAGCCCGCATCATCTATTACTCTTACACCCTGCCCCGAGTAGCTCAAGGAACCAGGTACATTGAGGTCTCCCTCCTGAACATTAAAAATGGGTATGTCTACACCTAAAGTTCCTGTGAGTGGATTTACTGAATGCGCAGTCTGTTCAGCTGCAATTGTGTTAACTGGGCAACTATGATCCTCAACAACTGTAATTTGTATCGGACCTATTGTGGTATTGCATTCCGGTACTCCTCCAAGCACCACACTGTAATTACCTGATAAGGAAGGGTGAAAAACAGGTCCTGTCGCACCATCGATAATACCGCCATTGAACAGCCATTGGTGATTATAGGTTATGGGGGCTAAAAGTTTGTCAGCAACATTTCCAGCACAAAATTTAGAGGGATCTCCGTCAACACCTATACCACCAGGTGTTGTAAACACCGTTATTGATTTTACGGATGTCTCGTTTGAACCACACTCGTTAGTGACTACTACTGTATAGTTCCCACTCGTAGTGGGATGGTAAGTACTGCCAGTTGCCCCGCCTATAGGGGCGCCATTTAACTTCCATTGAAATGTTGACCCTGAATCAGTATTTATAACGCGTATAAAGAATCCCATATTATTTGGATCTACACAACCAGGATTTGCGTCCGTTGTAATTTCAGCTACTGAACATACAAATACGCTAACCCAAGTTTTTTCGCTCGGACAATTATCTTTATACGCGACTACATAATAAGCATTTATAACATCATCTGAGAAGCTTGTGGGCGGTGTATAAGTATCACCATAAAAAGGACTTGTACTATTAGCCTTAAACCATGCATATGTGTGTCCAGGTAACACAGGGTTTACTGACAGCGTCACCATTCCACTACCAAATCGAGCATTACCGACAACACTGGGAGGTGAAGGTTTTTGTTTAATTGTTAATGTTACTATTGTAGGGACACTTTCCCCGCAAGCGTTAGAGGCTGTAACGCTATAACTCCTTTCAACAGCAACATTATTGTGTAGAATACCCGTTACATACCTTCCTGTTGTACTTAATGTTTGATAAGTGGAAAGATTGTTATTTTCATCGTACCACTTGTGAGTTACGCCTAACTCAGTATCTGCAGTCAGCATTGCAGAGTTTTCAGGACAAGCTGAAGTTGAACCGGCTACAGGTTTATCCGGTTTTACACCTGTTACTACTACTGGTGTTGTAGTATTCTCACAAGAACCACCTACTAAAACAGAATAAGAGCCGGGCTCTTCAGGTTTATAGCTAATAGCAGTAGCACCTGAAATATTGATGCCGTTTTTCTTCCATTGATAACTGCTTCCAGGGCTGGCGGTTAGAAGGTACGTATTAGCGGACCCTTTTTTACATATCGTGTTCGGATCACCGCTTTGTGCAATGGTAGGACTACCTAGAACGGTAATAGAGATAGGCCCAATCGGAATAATTCCACATTGATTGGTTATGTCTACAGCATAACTTCCGGAAACGAGTGGTCTGTAAGTACTACCACTTGCACCAGCTATGCTGGTGCCATTCAATTTCCATTGATAGCCACTACCGCCACCTGCAGTTAGCACATGAGCTGAATTGGTTAAGCAAAATTTTGAGGGGTCATACGCAGGTGATATAGAAGGCAGAGGAACCATAGAAACTGATATAGGGCCTTTGGTAACGGGAACATTACAACCGGAACCGGTAACATTAACCGAATACGTACCTGAAGCCCGGGGATGATATGAAGAGAATGTAGCGTCAGATATAGGGATACCATTTAACAACCATTGATATGTTGTTGCACCGCCCGCAATAAGCAAGTGACTATTGTTATTCACGCAAAATTGCGTAGGGTCTCCTGAAGTGGTTAATGAGAAATTCGGGACAGGATTAATAAGTGTTACGTTAAAATTGATAGTACCACTTTGACATCCATTGTTTATCCAAATCGTATATAAACCACTTTGAGTTGGATAATGTGTTGGATTGGTAGCTCCAGAAATATCACTTCCTGCAAACTTCCATTGATATAATGTCCCTCCTGAAGCAGTTAGGTAAAACTGGCCGGGACACGCAGCTGTCGGGTTCCCCGACGGCTGAATACTTGGACTAAAACTCTTAACTGCAATACTGATAGGCACTCTCGTACTTTCACACTGACCTGAACGATAAGTAGAAACATAAAATGTCTGCGATGATCCCAGTGATGTTTGATACGTAGATGTCGAACTACTGCCTCCTGAACTTGATATCACACCAGTAAGAGGAGTACCACCGCTGACCACATTGTAAAACCTGTGTGTTGCCCCTGAAACAGAGCTTGTAGCCACTATTGCTATAGTACTCCCTGCACATGCTGGAGAAGGGGAAGGAGAACTAAGTGTTGGCACTGGACATTGTGCATTTACAAAATAGGTGGGAAGAATGAAACAGCTAACAAGAATCGCAATTTTTATTACTTTCATGGACAGCAAGATTTGGCTAATTTGTTATTATCTATATCGCTTTTACTTTGACTCCACTTAGGCAGTTATCATAAGCAAAGAGAAAATGCTTTCAATTGCTTGTATTCTCGTAAATATTTGTCCTTCTCTTGAGCAAACTAAGACGGAAATATTATTTTCTTTAAATACTTATTAGTTCGCGTAACCAATTGGTGCACGACCAAGGAACGGCATGTATACACACTGTTGTCTCATCAAACATATTAATACTTGCCCAGCATTGGCTTTGGAAAATTACCATATTCATTTAGCCCGCCAGAACCATTATTTCCATAGAAGGTATAGTTTATTCGCAGGGCTTTAGTTGCAAAGAAAGAAAGGATCAATGATGTTATTGCAAATACTATTTTCTTCATTCCTTATTTAGATTTAAGCTTATTAATTTCTTTTCGGAGATCCTGATTTTCAAGAATTATACTTTCAATTTTTTTATTGGAGTCAATTAAATAAAGTGTTAGTTCTTCAACTTTCTTTAAGAGTAGCACATTCATCTCCGCGAGGTTGATACCATTTGCTTTTACCTCAGCCTCGGTAGGAACTTCAGGAAGGTGTTGATTGATTTTAATATAGGCTTCAACTTCAGTAAGTGAGCGAAGTTCATACTCCTCATCGAAAACATAGTCAGCCCAACTGGCAGTGGTTACATTCACTTCACGCGCTCCTATTTTGCCTTCAACGGCAAGTCTATAACTTCCTGGGGTTGTTGTGCCAATACCTACGTTGCCAGTGCCATCAATAAAAAGACGTGCTTGGTTATTTGTGCCGAAAACCAAAGGTTTAGGATTTATGTTCACGATGGAAGCAGATCCTTTTCCTCCGCCATAGCTCCAATTGATGTCATTCGTGATATTATCGTTGCCAAAAAAGTCTATCTCTAAACCATGCGTGTAGTTAGGCCCGTGCAAACGAAATGTGGTGTAAGCGTTTAGGTTGGTACTCGAATTTTTAAATCTTACACCAGATCCTTCAACATCAAGTTTGTAGGCTGGCCCACTAATTCCAATACCTACATTTCTTCCTCTGAAAATATAATTGCCTCCATCACCATCTTCTCCCCAGTAAACATTTTTATTTAATTCAAAATTATAAACTGTAGAAACTGTAGGGCTTGCACTGATATGCGGAATTCTTATATAACTTGTACTGGATTGAAGTTTGAGTTGTGCATTGGTGATGTTGGTAAAGTCACCGGTGCCTCCAGAATATACGCCACTTGAATATAAAGGAAACAAGTTACTCTGAGCGATTGCATCAACTACCGCAAAAAAGAAAATAACCTGAAAAATGAAAGAAGTTTTTGAGAATAAGAAATATTCAAAGAATTGGATATGGCAGTGGCGCAGTGTTCCATTTACTAGTGGGTCTTTGTACATGGGTGTAGGTCAGGTGTTGAAACAAAGATGATTTAAAATTTATGATTAGTCAAGGCTGCTTCAATTATTCTAAAAAAATAATTTCTTGCCTTGAAAATATCAAGCAATATTAAAAGTGCACTTCAGTAAATTTCATTTCTTCTCTAACTTAATAATTCGTTCAGCCTGTTCTTCTAGCTTTTTGTTTTGTGCTTCAAGCTTTTTGTTTTGTTCAATCAGTAGTAAAGTCAATTCTTCAACTTTCTTTAACAACAGCACATTCATCTCACCGAGGTTCACCCCATTCGCTTTTACTTCTGCTTCTGTAGGAACATCAGGCAGGTGGTTGTTTAGCTTGATGTACGCTTCAAGTTCTTGTAGAGAGGGAAGTTTATACGCGTCATCGAAAACATAATCAGCCCAACTAGCTGTGGTTACGTTTACTTCGCGGGCTCCTATTTTGCCTTCTACGGCAAGTCTGTAGCCTCCAGGAGCGGTTGTACCTATTCCAACATTTCCATTGCCTTTTATTACCATTCTTTCGGTGCCGTCCTGCACGCCACCTGCACTAAAGCGGATGTCTTGCTGTGATACAATTCCAAGTCCATTAACATCAGCGCCGGTAAGTACTGTACTGCTCGGTCTATAGGTCTGGGTATATCCAGTTGATACATGCGTCTCCCCATGGTGTGCCAGGTATCCGTACTTTCCTCCATATCCTTGTCCGAATAATAATATAGCTCTTCCAGCGAAATTCTGGTTAAATATTCTTACCCCTGTATGTTCACTATTTCTATCAATTTGCACATCGTAATCAGAGGGTTGAGGGTTCCCTGTAATCAAAATATAACCTGCTTTGTTTGCAGGGGTCCAATCTTGAGCAGTTGCGTAAAAGAAGGAAGAGAGAAGGAGAAACGTTAGTATGATTTTCATAAAGTGTTGGTGTTATTTTAATTTGTTCTCAATTGCTTTTATTCGCACTTCCAGCAATGCTATCTTCTCGTTCTCCTTTTTTAGATCATCATTTTCTTTTTTCAATTCAATCAGATAGAGGGTAAGTTCTTCAACCTTCTCCAATAGTTTATTATTCATCTCTCCCACATTCCATCCATTGTTTATCAAATCTTTAGCAGAAGGAACATTAGGTAAATGTTTATGTCGCTCGATGTATTGGGATACTTCTGATAGTGGCATAAGCTTGTACGTTGAATCAAACACATAATCAGCAGGGACATCTACAACTACTTGTATTTCTTCGGCTTTTATTTTTCCGTTTACAGTTAACTTATCCGTTGGTGTTGTAGTACCAATTCCTACATTGCCATCTGTGTTCACTAACAGTCTTCCTCCAAATACCCCTGGTGCATCAACTTCAAACCTGGCATTACCATTCATTGAAAAATTACCGGCCTCAAGACGCAATGCATAACCAGACGCAGTAGCGCTTTCAATCTGTAGTTTTGCAAACCAAGGGTTAATTGTACCAATGCCAATATTTCCTTCAGTGGTAATTCGCATTCTTTCTTTCCATCCCGATGGCTCTGCAGTAAAAAACTGAAGTCCCTCGTCCGAACCTTGAATTATATTGCTACGATTTGGACTGCTGTTAAATTGTATCGTAGGCGCTTGTCCCACAAATGGGTACGAGCTTGACCTCGTTAACTGAAGGTCGGGTCCAGTATAAGACGAAGTATTACCAGATATATTTAAGCCCACAGCACCGATTGTAGCAATATCTAATTTAAACTGTGGAGTGGCGTTTCCAATTCCTATAAATCCGTTATCAGTAATCTTAAATCTTCCACCTATGATGTTAGGTGCATCTATATTAATTTCGCCGGTTCCACCGTGCCTAAAGCCACCATTTGCAATGTGAAATTTAGCCGTTGGGTTGTTAATACCAATACCAACATCAGCGGTTGTGCTTACAGTATGAATATCACCTGATGCATTGGTCATCCATTGGCTAAAGACAACAACAGGACTAAAAGTTGACAATAATAGAATTGCTAGAGGATACTTTATTTTCATGTGTTAATAATTGTTTTTCAGTTGTCACAGGGAATGCCATGCCGATTATCATGCCTTTGGGTCTGCTTCGCTGATGAGCATTTCATGGATTTAGATTAGTCAATCTTTTTTTCCAATAAGTCAAATCATATTTAATATCATGGACTCTGAGATTTGCAATTATACTGTCAATGCTTCTGCATATCTTTAACTTCCTGTTGAAGCTGCATGATGCTCTTGTTTGCTTTAATAAGGTGTAAAGTCAGTTCTTCCACTTTCTTCAGCAATAGCAAATTCATTTCTTTAAGATTGAGACCGTGCTCTTCCATTTCTTTAGCTGACGGTACTTCAGGGAGGTGTTTATTTTGATTAATATAAATCTCTATGTCAGAAAGTGAAAGGAGGTTATAGTCCTTTTGAAATACGTAATCGGGTGCGGGTACATTTAAGTCAACTCTAACTTCCTCTGCATGAATTTTTCCTTTGACCGTAAGTTTTTCATCGGGATTGATTGTGCCTATTCCAACTTTTCCATTTTGATCTACAACAAATCGCCATGTCCCCCCATGACAAATGCCAAGGGACGAGGAGGTCGTCAGGTCAACTAATCCTAAAAAGGCAGATTCCGTTCCTGCATTATCAGTGTACCACGCGCCTGCTGTATGCGGCGAGCTAGATCTAAATTTTAATCGTCCTGCTATGTCAACTTTTTGAGATGGTGCAGAAACACCAATGCCAATACCAATATTGCCATCTTGATTAAGCGTAAAGCGCCACGTACCACCATGATAAATTCCGAATGCATCAGTACTAGCGACACCCGCCTGCCCAACAAACAGTGCTTCTGTGCCATCGCTACCGGTATACCACGCGCCTGCAGAGTGAGCACCTTTCGCTCTAAATTTTAATCTACCATTAACATCCAATTGTTGCGTTGGTGTGATGTTGTTAATTCCTACATACCCATCCGCCCTCATCGCTAAAATTTCACCACCAGGATACGATGAAAAACGTAATAAAGAATTAGAGGGTGTAGCTTGGTCAAAAAAGAGATTCTGGTGGAATTCACCAAAATGACTCGTGCTATTGATCGCTGAGTTAGTAAACACGATTGAACTAAGACCTGTTGAAATAGTAGAAGTCAACTTCAGTACAGGCCTCGTATCAGCAATCTCCAATACTCTGGCAGGGAACCATACAACCGGAATGGTCGCTCCTATTCCAACATTCCCTGTTGAATGATAAATGTTTCCATTATCAGATGCAGCTGAGTTCACAGGCTGCCATTGTGCCATGGCTGAGGTATAAATAAAAACAGAAAAAATAATTGTAGTGACTAGCGCTCGGAAAGAAATGTAAGCATTATTCGGAGTAACAAATTGGAAAAAACATAGTTTTCCATTTGCGAGTGGGGGTTTATACATGCAATGGTTAGATAAGGAATAAACAAATATGGACCAAAACTTATAGATAGTCAAGTCGACTTGATTCTAACTGGTTAACTTAATCTTTCTATGGCTTGAGTATTCATTGAACTAGGAGATCGAACACCTTTTGAAAATGAAGAGGCTTACAATACGTTACTTATTTTTGTTTTGAGTTCTTTTAATTGATCTGCCAGGTAATTCATTTTTTGTTTTGTTGGATGAGATAAAGCGCTAATTCTTTTATTTTCTGAAGTAATTTCATATCAATTTTACCCAGCCCGATTCCATTCTCCTCCATCTTTTTGCTCTTATTCAGCAGACGTTAAAGAAGATAAAATCATTGTAGCCCGCAAATTCCTCTAAGGACCGAATGCTTTCTATAGTCGCAAGACTACAATTTTAAATGAATCCGTTTGATTGAATTGGATTGATTCCTTTATCGTTATAGCTTAACTTGCATCCGGATTAGTTCTTTAAAATACTGACAAATTGAATCACTTTTGAGTTACGACCAATTCGATTACCATCCGATTGAGCTTGTTATGCGTGAAAATTCCTTGCATTACATTTTCTTACAATAAAATATCAATTCTGTGATCAGAATAAAGAAACCGACACTTTTAGGGTTATTAGCTAGTTTGCTAATCTTCAGTGATTGTTCTAAAGATGAAATTGAAATTGAACCAGAACCGAAACCAGATGTTATCATTGACCCGCCTAATCAATCTCCATCCTTATTTTCTATTGATGTAACAGAAATTGGGAAAGACTACGCCGTCCTCACATGGAATAATAGTAAAGACCCAGACTTAGATAACGTTTATTACGAAGTTTTTCTCGACAATATCCTTGTTGCAGCCAAGACGCGCGATACTACCTTTACCCTGAAAAATCTAGATTCTTTTAAGGATTATGAAGGGGAGGTTCGCGCGACAGATCAGAAATCTCAACCAGTCAAGGCGACATTTTCTTTTAAAACTAAAACAGAAGTTACAGTCTTCAGTAAGCTCTTTCCAAATTTAGGCGGCGTGGATGTGCTTGTTTCAGAAGATGGTGGATTTGTGACAGCCTACGGGTTAAACAAATTTGATTCATTGGGCAATGTAATTTTTTCATCAAGGATTGATCCGCCAAGCTATGGCCCAATTTACACCATCTTATTCAAGCCTGTGATGGAGGGTATCTTTTTGCAAACGCTTTTCAAATTCAGAAATTCGATAAGCAGGGTAACCATCTTTGGACTATTCGATGCTACAGTATTGCAAGCTTCAGATGGCTCTTTTATCATTGGTTCAAAGACGATTGGAGCTTACAACATCTATACTGCGTGGGTGATGAATATGTCGGAGGATGGAGACATCATCTGGAATAAATCCTTCTCCTTAGGTGGTGACACTGAAATTAACTCAATCATCGAATTGGACAATGGTGAGTGTATGGTTTGTAAGCTCCCCTAAGATTGGGCCACTTGAAAGTTGGGAATAAATTTTCATTGAGGTCCTCCCATTTTTAGGACAGTTCAAAAATATAAAATCGGGTTTCTGTTCATATCTTTTTCGTATTCATCAGGCGTAATATCATCAATGGAGCTGTGTGGTCTGAAGGTATTATACTCACTT
>JAESFH010000224.1_pt1 | contig 30254 bp, 25 predicted proteins | sample 9269381 | NCBI WGS metagenome assembly JAESFH01 (sample SAMN14504062, study PRJNA617094) | algae metagenome | isolation source: Aphanothece sp. CMT-3BRIN-NPC111 and co-occurring heterotrophs from well... | place: USA: Clark Mountains Wilderness, California | collected 2010-04-18
AAAAGGCCGCTGTTGCCAGCGGCCCGAAGTTTAGGGAGGAAACGCCCAAGAAGGGCAGCAACACCGCGACGCCAATCGCCGTGTTGCACTGCACAATGTAAGGCCTGCCCCACCAGCGGGCAAGGGTAAAAGGGCAGCATCGCTGCCCATTTTTTTATCTGCCGCTCCGTACGGTGCCGGGATCGAGGTGCATGGAGGGCCTGCAGGGCTGCCGGCCTTGCGCATCGGTCGGCTCAGGCTCACCGTCGCGCCGGACCGGCGCAGCCTCGCCGGCCAAGGGGACCTCCGCATCCATGACAATCCGCTTCGATAACCGCGTCGCCATCGTGACGGGAGCCGGAAACGGCCTCGGCCGCGCCCATGCCCTCGGACTTGCGGCCCGTGGTGCCCGGGTGGTCGTCAACGACCTCGGCGGTGCCCGGGACGGCAGCGGCGGATCCTCGGACGCGGCCCTTTCCGTCGTCGAGGAGATCCGGCGCTCCGGCGGCGAGGCCATGTCGGATGGCGCCAACGTGGCCGATCATGCCCAGGTCCAAGCCATGGTGGAGCGCGCCCTCGCGGCCTGGGGCCGGGTCGACATCCTGGTCAACAACGCGGGCATCCTGCGCGACCGCACCTTCGCCAAGATGGAGCTCGCCGATTTCGAGGCCGTTCTCGACGTCCACCTGATGGGCGCGGTCCATTGCTGCAAGGCCGTGTGGGATACCATGCGGACGCAAGGCTACGGCCGCATCGTCATGACCTCGTCGTCATCCGGCCTCTACGGCAATTTCGGCCAGTCGAATTACGGTGCCGCCAAGATGGGCGTCGTCGGCCTCATGAACGTGCTCCACCACGAGGGCCAGAAATACGGCATCCGGGTCAACACGCTCGCGCCCACGGCCGCGACCCGCATGACGCAGGATCTGATCCCGCCCGACCGCCTGGCGCTCATGAAGCCGGAGGCGATCACCCCGGGCGTGCTCTACCTCGCGAGCGAGGAGGCCCCTTCGCAGACCATCCTCTGTGCCGGGGCCGGTGTGTTCGCGGTGGCCCGGATCGTCGAGACCGAAGGGCTCTACCTGCCGGAGGAGGAGCGCAGTCCCGAGACCATCGCGGCGCGCTTCGCCGAGATCGCCCGGCCCGAGGGCGCCAAACCGCTCCCGGGCGCCTTCGATCAGACCGACAAGTTCGTCCGCAGGGCCGCGGCGGCCGAGGGCATCGATCTGGGATAGGGGCGGTCCCGCGGCGGGAGGACCTCTCCGTCGCCTCTTCCGCTCCACGTTGAAGCGGGAGCGGGAACACGCTACAGGCGCTCGACGCGTCGAGCGCTTTCTCTCACCTCGTTGGGTTCCATGACCGTTCGTTTCCATCGCGGCGACCTGCCCAAGGGCTACGAACCGGGTCCTTCCATCGCCGTCGATACGGAGACCCTCGGGCTCAACCCCCACCGCGACCGCCTCTGCGTGGTGCAGATCTCCCGGGGCGACGGCTCGGCCGACGTGGTGCAGATCGCCCGGAACGGCCCGGTCCCCGATACCCTGGTCGGGGTGCTCGCCGACGAGAGCGTGCTCAAGATCTTCCACTATGCCCGCTTCGACCTTGCGGTGCTCTTCCACGCGCTCGGGGTGATGCCGCGCCCGGTCTATTGCACCAAGGTGGCCTCGAGGCTCACGCGCACCTATACGGACCGTCACGGGCTGAAGGACCTCGTGCGGGAGCTCCTCGGCTTCGATCTCTCCAAGCAGCAGCAATCCTCGGATTGGGGCGCCGAGACCCTGACCCAGGCCCAGCTCGACTACGCCGCCTCGGACGTGCTCCACCTCCACGCCCTCAAAGCGCGCCTCGACCGCATGCTGGAGCGCGAGAACCGGAGCGGGATCGCGCAGAACTGCTTCGCCTTCCTGCCGACCCGCGCCCAGCTCGATCTCCTGGGCTGGGCCGACACGGACATCTTCGCCCATTCCTGAGGGGTCAACGCTGCTGCGTCCCTCTGCCATCCGACTCGACGGAAGCGGAGGGTTCGGTCACAGTGAGGGATCGGAAAGGGTGCGGTCATAACTTCGCCACGGGCGTGGGGCCAGTGGCGCGGTCCATGCGAACGACAGAACAGGGCTGGGGGAAGGACCTTCACGATATGGGTGTGGGGCAGGGCCACGATCACGACGGCCAGGCGCAGCTTGGGCTGCGCCGGACGCCTCATGCCGAGGCGTCCGCCCCATCGCGCGCCTCAGGCCCGGCGCACCCGGGGGCCCGGACGGCCCCCGACCTGCCGCGGCTGCGGGCGCACGCGAAGGCCCGCCGCCACAGCCGTGTGGTGCGCTTCCTCAAGTGGGCCATCCCCCTCGGGGCCGTCGTCGGGGGCGGAGCCGTGGCGGCGTTCGCGATTCTGGAGCCCTTCACGAAGCTCGAGGGCCTGGCATTCGGCCCCATTGCCCTGTCGGGCACGCGGCTCACGATGGAGAGCCCCCGTCTCACGGGGTACCGCAGCCAATCCGGCCCCTATGAGGTCACGGCCAGCGCCGCGATGCAGGACGTGCGCAAGCCCGGGCTGATCGAGCTGCAGGATCTGAAAGCGCACCTCGCCATCGACCGGCAGGGCACGACGGCCCGGCTTCAGGCCACGAACGGGCTCCTCGACACCAAGAAGGAAGTGTTCGAGCTGAGCCGCGGCGTTCGCGTCGAAACCGACCACGGCCGGGAGGTGCGGCTGAACTCGGCTTCGGTGGACTTCCGCGCCGGCACCGTGGTCTCGCACGAGCCCGTGACCGTGACCTTCGAGAACGGGCTCATCGAGGCGGGCGGGGTCGAGGTTTCGGACAACGGGCGCACGCTCCACTTCTCCGGACGCGTGCGGACGACCTTCAGCGGTCCCCTCGCGGAGGAGGCGCCCGCCGCCCCGACCCGCACCAGCCAGGCCGATGCGCCGAGCCCGAAGCCCGGCCGGACCAGCCAGGCCGATGCAGGGAGCGCGCGCTGATGACCGCCCGCACAGCCATGGCCGTTCTGGTCGCTCTCCTGCCCGCGGCAGTGCTGGCGCAGGGAGCCCCGAAGGAGAGGCCCTCCGCCTTCGGCAGCCTCGGCTCCAACCGCGAGCCCATCAAGATCGACGCCGACCGCCTCGACGTGTTCGACCGCGAGAGCCGCGCGGTCTTCGCGGGCAACGTGGTCGTGGTCCAGGGCGAGACCAGCATGAAATGCACCACGCTCAGCGTCTCCTACGAGCCGCGCGGCGGAGCCGGGGCAGCCACGCCTGCTTCCGCGACGGGCGGCATGCCGGGCGACGGCGCGATCCGGAAGATCGAGTGCAAGGGTCCCGTGACGATCGCGTCCAAGTCCCAGGTTGCCACGGGCGACAATGCCGTCTTCGACAGGATCGCCAACCGGGTGCTGCTCACCGGCAATGCGGTCCTGAGCGACGGGCCGAACCTCACCCGAGGCGAGCGGATCGTCTACGACCTGAAGAGCGGCGTCGCCAATATCGAGACGGCGCCGGGCGGGCGCGTGCGGGCGATGTTCGTGCCCGGCGGAGGCACGGCGCCCGCCGCCGCTCCGGCGGCGCCGAAGCCCCTGGACCCGAAGGCGAAGCCGCCTGCCGCGCGCTGACCGGCGCTGCGGTCGTCATGGCGCCCCTGTCGTCGGGGCGCCGCGGTGGGCAGGCGCCCTTCACCCTGCGGCGCCGTCGCGATTGCGTTCGCCCTGCCAACTCCGCTACGAGCGTGTTCGCCGAGCTGATCCCGTGACCGTTCCCTCCTCCCCGACCTCCCGATTCAGCCTGCCGACCGCGGGCGTGGGAGAAGCGTGGGCGGACACCCGCCACGAGCGCGGCGCGGCACGGTCGCGCTTCGGCCGCTTCTTCGGTGCCCGCGGGTCGCAGCGAGGGGGGGCGGTGTCGGACTTCGGGGCCCCGGGCGTCCTTGCGGTCAAGGGTCTTCAAAAGAGCTATGGCGGCCGCACCGTCGTCCACGATGCGGCCTTGAGCGTCCGGGCCGGCGAGGCGGTTGGGCTGCTCGGCCCCAACGGCGCCGGGAAGACCACGATCTTCTACATGATCACGGGCCTCGTCGCTGCCGACCGTGGGGTCATCAGCCTCGACGGGCACGACGTCACGCGCCTTCCCATGTACCGGAGGGCGCGGCTCGGCATCGGCTACCTGCCCCAGGAGGCCTCGATCTTTCGCGGCCTCTCGGTCGAGGACAATATCCGCGCCGTGCTCGAGGTCGTGGAGCCGAGCCGCAAGGAGCGGGAGCGCAAGCTCGATGCGCTCCTCGACGAGTTCCACATCACGCGCCTGCGCAAGTCGCCCTCCATCGCGCTCTCGGGCGGCGAGCGGCGGCGCTGCGAGATCGCCCGCGCGCTCGCGGGCGAGCCCACCTTCATGCTTCTCGACGAGCCCTTCGCGGGCATCGACCCGATCGCGGTCGGGGACATCCAGCAGCTCGTGCGCCATCTCACCGGCCGCGGCATCGGGGTGCTGATCACGGACCACAACGTGCGCGAGACCCTCGGGCTCATCGACCGGGCCTACATCATCCACTCGGGCCGCGTTCTCACCGAGGGAACGCCCGGGCAGATCGTCGCCGACCAGGATGTCCGGCGCGTCTATCTCGGCGAGGATTTCCGCCTCTAGAGCGTTTTCGCGTGAGGTGGCTCCGGCTCACGTGAAGAAAACGCGTCAACACCAACAGGAGAGCTGATTCGACGCAAGTCGAAACAGCTCGAGCCTGCGGGCGCGGCGCGAGAGCGTGCGCAGGAGCTTCGCCCGTGGGGTGCGCGGTGCCTCCGGATTGGTCATGTGCTGAAGAATTGATCGCACAAAAGGCAAATCAGCGCCCGGCCGGCCCTCGGGGCGCGATGGCTTCTGCACCTTTCGTCGCGGTCGCGTCACTATGTTTTGACGACCTCGGCGGGCCACGCTAGAACCCGCCTCAACGATCAAGCAAGAATTATGCCGGAACGGCGGGATTCCCGCCCCGATACGGAAGTGCGGAATGGGATTGTTGCAAAGGCTGGAAGTGCGCCAGGGACAGTCCCTGGTGATGACGCCGCAACTCCTGCAGGCCATCAAGCTCCTGCAGCTCTCCCACCTCGACCTGGCCGCCTTCGTGGAGGCGGAGCTCGAACGCAATCCGCTCCTGGAACGGCCGGAGCCGGAGCCTGCCGAGGGCCGGACGGCGGGCGATGCGGACGACCATGATGCCGCGGACGCCCAGGACGCAGACGGCGCGGAGCCCTGGCTCGCCCATGATCTCACACCGGCTCGCGCCGATCTCGAAAGCCGGCTCGATACCGGCCTCGACAACGTCTTTCCCGACGAGAGCCCAGTCCGGGCGCCTGCCTCCGACGGCGATCTTGCCCCGCTGACGCCCTCGCCGTGGGGCGCCGGCGGCTCGCGCGACTTCGACGACGGGGGGCCCGACTTCGAGGCCACCCTGTCCCAGGAGGTGGGCCTGCGCGAGCATCTCCTGCGCCAGCTGGAGCTCGCCACCCGCGATCCCGTCGAGCGGCTCATCGGCTCGCATCTCATCGACGCCATTGATGAGGCCGGCTATCTCCGCGACACCATCGAGGCGGTGGCTGATCGCCTCGGAGTGCCTCCCGCCACCGTGACGCGCGTCCTCGGCCTCATCCAGAGCTTCGACCCCGTCGGTGTCGGAGCGCGGGACCTCGCGGAGTGCCTGGCGCTGCAGCTCAAGGAGCAGGACCGCTTCGACCCCGCCATGCAGGCGCTGATGTCGCGGCTCGATCTCGTTGCCAAGCGGGACATGTCGGCTTTGCGGCGCCTGTGCGGGGTCGACGACGAGGACCTGCGCGAGATGCTGGCCGAGATCCGCCGCCTGGAGCCCAAGCCCGGCCGGGCCTTCGGCACCGAGCCCGTCCAGGTCCTTGTCCCGGACGTGATCGTGCGGGCGGCGCCGAACGGGGAATGGCTCGTCGAGCTCAACCCGGAGACCCTGCCCAAGGTGCTCGTCGACCAGAGCTATTACGCGCGCGTGTCCAAGGCCGCGGACGGCGAGCGCGAGAAGGCCTTCCTGACCGATTGCTGGCAGACGGCCCATTGGCTCGCGCGCTCCCTCGATCAGCGCGCCCGAACCGTCCTCAAGGTCGCGACCGAGATCGTGCGCCAGCAGGATGGATTTTTCCGACATGGGGTCGCCCACCTGAAGCCCCTCAACCTCAAGACCGTGGCGGACGCCATCGGGATGCACGAATCGACGGTCTCGCGGGTGACCTCGAACAAGGCCCTCGGCACGAGCCGCGGCACCTTCGAGATGAAGTACTTCTTCACCGCGGCGATCGCAGGGGCGGCCGGGGCGGAGGCGCATTCCTCCGAGGCGGTCCGCCACCGGATCAAGCAGCTCATCGACGGGGAGACCGTAGCCGCCGTGCTCTCCGACGACGCCCTGGTGCAGAAGCTGAAAGGGGAGGGGGTCGACATCGCCCGCCGCACCGTCGCGAAGTACCGGGAATCCCTGCGGATTCCCTCGTCCGTCGAACGCCGCCGCCTCAAGCAGTCGGCGCGGTCGGCCTGAACGGCCGCACCGTCCGGCTCCTCTTGAAGTCAAGTCTTGAACCGCGGCCGGAAAGAGCGTCAACTCGCCATATTCGCCACCCATCGTCGGCCCCTGGCGCATCGTCCGGGTCGTCGATCAGTGCCGCGACAGTCCGCCCGGGAGGCGGCGCAGGAGACGGAGGAGCGACCATGGCGTTGCGGGTATCCGGCAAGAATCTCGACATCGGCGAGAGTTTGAAATCCCAGGCGGAGGCCCGCGTCGCCGGCGTGCTCGGCAAATATTTCGACGGCTCCTATACCGGGCACGTCACGGTCGCCCGGGACGGGGCGGGATTTCGCACCGATTGCGTGCTGCACCTCTCCTCCGGGATCACCCTGGAGGCTTCTGGGGCGGCGGGCGACGCCTACGCGAGCTTCGACCAGACCGCAGACCGGATCGAGCGGCGCCTGCGCCGCTACCGGCGCCGCCTGAAGGACCGACCCGCCGCCATGCGGGACCGCCGCGGCGCAGAGGCTCCCGGGCCGATGGAGAGCGCCTATGCCGTCATCGAGCCGCCGAGCGACGAGGCCCTGGAGGAGGGCGAGTTCCATCCCGTGGTCATCGCCGAGGACACGCGGGCGCTCCATCGCCTGTCGGTCAGCGACGCCGTGCTGGAGCTGGACCTCACGGGGGCGGCCGTCGTGGTGTTTCTCCACGCTAGCACTGGACGCGTGAACGTCGTATATCGCCGCCGCGACGGGGCGATCGGATGGGTCGATCCGCCGGCGGGCGGCGCCACCTCCGCTGTGGCAGGCCAGCCGACCCGGGGCAGAGAAACAATTGGGTGAGAGGATCCGCCGGTTCGCCGGGCCTGACGGCCCATGGCATTGACTGGCCCGGAGCTTGCACCAGCGCAACACGGAAGCCTCATGGCTTCAACGAGAACCATGGCCTGACCGATGGCTTTGCTTGAATTCCTGAGTCCCGAGGCTGTGGCGCCGGCTCTGCGCGTCAACGGCAAGAAACAGGCCTTGCTCGAACTGAGCGCCCATGCGGCCCGTCTCACCGGGCTCGACGAGCGCACGATCTTCGAGGCCCTGCTGCAGCGGGAGCGCCTCGGCTCGACCGGCATCGGCGACGGCATCGCGATTCCCCATGGCAAGCTGCCCCGGCTCGATCGCCTGTTCGGCTTCGTGGCTCGGCTCGACAAGCCGATCGATTTCGAGGCCCTGGACGGCCAGCCCGTGGACCTCCTCTTCCTGCTCCTCGCCCCCGAGGGCGCGGGCGCGGACCACCTCAAGGCGCTGGCCCGCATCGCGCGGGTGCTGCGCAGCCCCGGCGTGATCGAGCGCCTGCGGATGACGCGGGATGCCGATGCCCTCTACGCCGTCCTGACCCAGTCGCCGGCGCCCCAGGCGGCCTGAGGCTCCCTGCTGGGGCCCGTGCGAGCCCCGGCTGCCGTTCCGCTTCCCTGTGCTCCTGGGACGCGCTAGAAGCGCGCCATCCTTTGCGCGCCCGCGCCTTCCCTCCGACGGAGCCCCTCGATGTCCGCAGCCGCGGCCCTTCCCCTCGATGACCAGCCCTTCGAGCACAACCTGTTCCCGCTCGGGCCCGATGAGACCCCCTACCGCAAGCTCACGGGCGAGGGCGTCCGGGTCGAGCGGTTCGGCTCCCGCGAGGTCCTGGTCGTCGAGCCCGAGGCCATCCGGCGCCTCGCCGAGCAGGCCTTCATGGACATCAACCACCTGCTGCGGCCAGGGCACCTGAAGCAGCTTCGCGCGATCCTCGAGGATCCGGAGGCGACCCCGAACGACCGCTTCGTGGCCTACGACCTGCTGAAGAACGCCAACATCGCGGCGGGCGGCATCCTGCCCATGTGCCAGGACACCGGCACCGCGATCGTGATGGGCAAGAAGGGCCGCCTCGTCTGGACGGAAGGGGGCGACGAGGGCGCGATCGCGCAGGGAATCCGCGACGCGTACCTTAAGCGGAACCTGCGCTACTCGCAGCTCGCGCCGATCTCGATGTTCGAGGAGCGCAACACGAAGTCGAACCTCCCCGCGCAAATCGAGATCTATGCCGAGGGCGAGGACGCCTACAAATTCCTCTTCATCGCCAAGGGCGGCGGCTCGGCCAACAAGACCCTCCTGTTCCAGGGCACGCCCTCGCTCCTGACCAGGGACCGCATGATGGCGTTCCTGAAGGAGAAGATCCTGACGCTGGGCACCGCGGCCTGCCCGCCCTATCACCTGGCCATCGTGATCGGCGGCACGAGCGCGGAGCAGAACCTCAAGACCGTGAAGCTCGCCTCGACCCGCTATCTCGACAACCTGCCGACGGCGGGCTCCGAGGCCGGCCACGCCTTCCGCGACCTCGAGATGGAGGCGGAGGTCCACAAGCTCACGCAGAGCCTGGGCGTCGGCGCGCAGTTCGGCGGCAAGTATTTCTGCCACGACGTGCGCGTGATCCGGCTGCCGCGCCATGGCGCGTCCCTCCCGATCGGGCTCGGCGTTTCGTGCTCGGCCGACCGGCAGGCGCTCGGCAAGATCACCCGGGACGGCGTCTACCTCGAACAGCTCGAAACCAACCCGGCGCAATACCTGCCGGAGATCGACGAGGCATCCCTCGGCGGCGATGTCGTCACGATCGATCTCACCCGGCCGATGCCCGAGATCCTGGAAACCCTCAACCGCTATCCGGTGCGCACGCGCCTCCTCCTCAATGGTCCGATCATCGTGGCGCGCGACCTCGCCCACGCCAAGATCCGCGAGCGCCTGGAGCGCGGCGAGCCGATGCCGGACTACTTCAAGAACCACCCGATCTATTACGCCGGACCCGCCAAGACACCGGAGGGCTACGCCTCCGGCTCCTTCGGTCCGACCACGGCCGGGCGCATGGACTCGTATGTCGACCAGTTTCAGGCGGCGGGCGGCTCCATGGTGATGCTCGCCAAGGGCAACCGCTCGAACGCCGTGCGCGAGGCCTGCCAGAAGCACGGCGGTTTCTATCTCGGCTCCATCGGCGGTCCGGCCGCGCGCCTCGCCCAGGACTGCATCAGGAAGGTCGAGGTCGTGGAATATCCCGAGCTCGGCATGGAGGCGATCTGGCGCATCGAGGTCGAGAACTTCCCGGCCTTCATCGTCACCGACAACAAGGGCAACGACTTCTTCAAGGAACTGAACCTGAGTTGAGCGGCCTCGCGCTCCGGGAGACCGCTGCCTCCTATGGCGCGATCTCCCACACCATCTGGACCGAGGCTGCCGCGCGGACGGAGGCCGGCGGCACCACCGCGAGGCCGGCGTCGGGTGCGGCCGACATCCGCACGGCGACGTCGCCTTCCGTCTTGAATGACGGTGCGTCGCCGTCCCGGATCTCGAGGATTCGTCCGAGCTTCACGCCGGCTGCGCCCGAATAGATCTCCGCCTGCCGGCGGGCGTTGCGCACGGCCTCCCGGCGGGCACCGTCGAGGCCTTCGTCCTGGCGGTCGAGGCCCCAGACGAGCGACTGGAAGGTGAGGTCGCCGGTGCTCAGGATTTCGCCGACGAGGCGCCCGACCCCATCGAGCTCCCGCGTCGTGACGCGGAGAACGTGGTTGGCGGTAAAGCGCGGCACGCGGATCTCCCGCCCCTCGTTGTCGACGCGGGGCGGAGTCTGGATCACCTGCAGGTTCAGGGTGCGGACATCCTCGCGCTTCACGCCGATCGCCTGAAGCCGTGCCAGCACCCGCTCGGTGGCGGCGCGGTTCGCCTCCGTGGCCTGTCCGACCGTCTCGCCGGTCGTCCCCACGGTTGCGAAGAGGTGAGCGAAGTCGGGCTTCAGCTGGACCTCCGCGGCGCCCGTCACGCTGATCGTAGCGGGCTTCGGCGGCGCATCTTGGGCGGTTGCGGGCAGCGCGAGGAGCAGAATCGCGACGGCGGGGAGGGAAAGGGCGCGTGTCATCGCGCCATCAAAGGCCCCGCTTGTGGCGGCGCGATGGCACCTATCGACTCCCCGCTTCCTCCGGATCAGCGCCCCGTCTTCACCCGGGTCCATTGCCGCGTCAGCGTCCGTTGCGCGCGGTCGTCATAGGCCGTGTTGGTGAAAAGGCGCTTCATGGTGGCCTCGTCCGGATAGATGCCCGGATTGTTGAGGATCTCCGGGTTGATCGACGCTTTGGCCGCGAGATTGCCCGAGGCATAGGCCACGAAGTTGGAGTTCGCGGCGGCGACCTCGGGGCGCATCATGTAGTTGATGAACTCGTGTGCCTCGGCGGCGTTCTTGGCGTCCGCCGGGATCGCAAAGGAATCGAACCACATCAGCGCGCCCTCGCGCGGCACGAGATAGGCGACCTCGACGCCGTTCTTGGCTTCCTCGGCGCGTTTCCGAGCCTGCAGGATATCGCCGGAATAGCCGACCGCGAGACAGATGTCGCCGTTGGCCAGCGCGTTGATGTACTCGGAGGAGTGGTATTTCTGGATGTTGCCGCGGATGCGGAACAGCGCGTCGGCCGCCCTGGTGATGTCTTCGGTCTTCTTCGAATCCGGGTTCAGGCCGAGATAGTTCATGATGCCGGGGAAGAGGTCCTCCGGCGAGTCCAAGACCTGGATGCCGCAGCCTTTCAGCTTCGAGGCGATCTCCGGCTTCATCAGCAGGTCCCAGGTGTTGAGCGGCATGTCGCCGAGCGCCTGCCGGACCTTCTGGACGTTCACGCCGATGCCCGTCGTGCCCCACATGTAGGGCACCGCGTATTGGTTGCCCGGATCGTAGATGGAGAGGCGCTGCATCACCTCGGGCCACAGATTCGAGGCATTGGTGAGCTTCGCCTTGTCGAGCTTCTTGAAGACGTTGGCCTTGATGAGGCGCTGCAGGAAGGGGCCGGAGGGCACCGCGATGTCGTAGCCCGACTTGCCGGCGAGCAGCTTCGTCTCGACGATCTCGTTGTTGTCGTAGGTGTCGTAGACGACCTTGATGCCGGTCTCCTTGGTGAAGCTCTCCAGCACCTTGGGGTCGACATAGTCCGACCAGTTGTAGACGTTCACGACGCGCTGCTGTTGCGCGGCGGCGGCGGTGACGAGGGCAAGGGACAGAGCCAGCGAGGCAAGCACTCGGATCATCGGGGGTGGAACTCCCTCAGAGGTCGAAAGGGCCTGCGGACGCTACGGCTTTGGTCCGGTCGAGACAATGCGCATTTCTGTGAGCGGCCGCCTGGTTCACAGGCGGCACACGAGCAGAGGTCAGGCGGCGCGCCTCACGGCGCCGGCAAGCCGTTCCAAGGCAGCATCGAGGGTCGCATCGCGCTTCGCGAAGCAGAACCGCACCACGTTGCGAACGGCGCCCTCCGCATAGAAGGCGGAGACCGGGATCGCGGCGACGCCATGATCCATCACGAGCCGGCGGCAGAAGGCGACGTCGTCGGTTTCGCCCAAGGGAGCGATGTCGATGTTGACGAAGTAGGTGCCCTGGCTCGGGATCACCGTGAAGCCGAGGCCGTCCAGGCCCGCCGTGAAGCGATCCCGGCTCCGGGCGAGATCCCGGCGCAGGCCCTCAAAATAGGTGTCGTCCTTCCCCAGGCCGTAAGCCACCGCGGCCTGCAGGTTCGGCGGGGTCGTGAAGGTCAGGAACTGATGCGCCTTGGCGAGCACGCGCATCAGGGCTGGCGCCGCGCAGACAAAGCCCACCTTCCACCCCGTGAGGTTGAAGATCTTGCCCGCGGAGCCGATCTTCACGGCTCGTTCGCGCAGGCCGGGAAGCGAGAGCACGGAGCGATGGCGCCGGCCGTCGAACACCACGTGCTCCCAGACCTCGTCGCAGACCGCGACCGCGTCGTGCCGGACGCAGAACTCCGCGAGCAGGTCGAGATCCTCATCCGAGAAGAGGGTCGCGGCCGGATTGAGCGGATTGTTGAAGAGCACGACCCTCGTCTTCGGCGAGAAGGCCGCCGCCAGCGCTTCCTCGGTCAACCGGAAGTGGGGCGGCGTGAGCGTCACGAAACGCGGCACGCCGCCGGCCCGCCGCACGAGCGGCAGGTAGGCGTCGTACATCGGCTCGAACAGCACCACCTCGTCGCCGGGCGTCAGGAGAGCCATCAGCGCCCCCGCCAGCGCCTCCGTGGCGCCGGAGGTCACCATCACCTCGGCGTCCGGATCGAGGGCGAGCCCCTGCCAGTGGCGGTAATGCGCCGCGATGGCATTGCGCAGCTCCGGCAGGCCCATCATGGGCGGATACTGGTTCCACCCGTCCACGACCGCTTCCGCGGCCTTTCGGCGGACATCCTCGGGGCCCGGATCGTCGGGAAATCCCTGGCCGAGATTGACCGCACCGGTCTCACGGGCAAGCCGCGACATCACTTCGAACACGGTGGTGGGGAGGTCGGCGAAGATCGGATTCATGGGCGCTTCACGGCTGTTTCACGCGCTCCTAGCACGGGGACGCGCCGGCTTGAACGGGGAGGCTAGAGCGTTTTCGCGTGAGGTGAGTCCGGCTCACATGAAGAAAACGCGGAGACGAAAAGAGGAGAGCTGTTTTGACCCAGGTCGAAACGGCTCTAGGCGCAGGGGAGGGATACCATGTGCGTCAGCGCACATCACGATGCGCTGATCTGACGGGTGGCTGGTGACGAAAATTGACATTCGTCACATAATGCAATAGTGATGGCATAACTGGATCGGCGGCTGAAGGCTTGAGCCCGTTACGCCCCCTCTCGGGTTCGCCCGGCGGCCGGTCCAGCCTCTACCTCACCGAAATCGCCGACCTGCCGCAGCGGTATCCTCCGCACCCGCCGACCGATCACGGCGGGTGGGGACAGAGGGATCGTGGAGGCGCCGAGGCCCGGGTGTCCCATGCTCGCGCAGGTTGCGCGGCCCGGGCCGCCCGCTCCGGAGCAGACCCTCCCTGCCCAATCCGTCCGTACGTCGCGATTAACCTTGCGCCCTGTAATTATTGACAAAAATCCTAATTCGTCATACGGCTTGACGATGACGTCCTCCGCTCTCGCCCCTCCGGACACGACCGATACGCGCGGTCGCATCGTCGAGACGGCAGAGCGCTTCTTCCGCGAGATCGGCTATCAGAAGACCACGGTGGCGGACATCGCCAAGGCGCTCCGCATGAGCCCCGCGAATGTGTACCGCTTCTTCGAGTCCAAGAAGGCCATCAACGAGGCGGTGGCGGAGCGGATGCTCGCCGGTCTCGAGGAGCAGCTCGAGGGGATCGCGACCGGGCCTGGCTCCGCGGCCGGGCGCCTGCGCGCCCTCATCGAGACATATCATCGCCTGAGCGTCGAGCGCTTCACCGACAACCATCGCATGCACGAGATGGTCGATGTCGCGATGACCGAAAGCTGGGGCGTGATCCAGGCCCACATCGACCGGACGGACGCCTTCTTCCGCCGTATCGTTGCGGACGGCGCCGCCTCGGGCGAGTTCGCCGTGGTGCCCGATGTGGCGGTCTGCGCGCGCTGCGCCCACGTGGCGCTGATCCGCTACATCCATCCGCATCTTCTGGTGCAATGCGTGGAAGGCCAGGCGCCGGCTCTGAGCGCGATGACGGATTTCGTGCTGGCGGGCCTCGGCTACCGGGGAACGCCCTAGGCGTTCGCCGGGGGCGCCGTCTCCCGCGCCAGCCGCGCCAAGCCCTCCCGCGTCGTCAGCGACGGCCGCCATCCAAGCTCCATGAGAGCCGCAGGGTTCGCCACGAGCGAGCCGCTCAGGCGCCGATAGACCTCGGCGCGCCCGGAGAGCCGCGCCGCGGCCTCAAGCAGGAGCGAGGGGACCGGAACCAGGCCCGGGCTGCGGCCGAGACCCTCGCGGAACGCCGCTATCATCTCGGGCACCGTGAGGGGCTCCGGATCCGCGACGATCAGCGGCCGCCGCAGCGGCGCGGGCGCGCGCAGGACGGTGTCGACGGCCGAGACGAGGTTGTCGAGGCTCAGGAGCGAGCGCCGCGCCTTCAGCCCCCCGAGCGGCAGGGGCAGCTTCGAGCGCGCAAACTCCGCGAGGGAGGCCATGTTGCCCTTGACCCCCGGCCCGTAGACCAGGACCGGACGCAGAGCGACCCAGTCGAGCCCGAGCTCCGCGAGGCCCTGTTCGGCTGCGAGCTTGGAGCGGCCATAGGCATCTGTCGGCGCCGGAGGATCGGCCTCGGTGAGCACGGCATCCGCGCACGGGCCCGACTGGGCCCGGATCGAGGACAGGAACACGAAGCGCTTGATCCCAGCCCGCTCGGCGGCCCGCGCCAGCGCGACCGTGGCCTCCGTGTTGATCGAGCGGTAATCGTCCTCCGGGCGGCCCGACATGCCCTGCGCAAGGCCCGCGGAATGGATCACCATGTCGACGTCGCGCAGGGCGACCGCCATGTTCCGGGGAGCCGCAATGTCGCCGACGACCGCGCTCGACGCCTCGGGCGGGACCTCGGCGGGCCGGCGCAGCAGCACCCGGATGCGGTAGCCGTGCCGGGGAAGCTCGCGCAGGAGGTGGCGGCCGATGAACCCGGTCGCTCCGGTCAGGGCAATCACGGGAGCGCTCATCGGCGGAGCGCTCCGGACTGGGCAGGAAACGCGGTCATGGGAGGGATCTCGGGACTGGACGGGTCGGACGGGCGCGGGGCCCGCTCCAGCATAACGCGGATCGCGGCCGTTCAGGCGAACTGCAATGCAAGCGCGAGCGCGCCGTCAGACTGCGGCGGGCTCCGCAGCGGCTGCCGTCCTTTGATCAAGCGGCGCGAAGGTGAAGCTTTGGCGCTCGCGTCCGATGCAGGCGCTCGGCATCACGGCCTGGATTTCGGCCTCGATGCCCCGCAGGGTGGCGTCGTCGTGCCCGGGATAGTGGTGGAAGATCGCCAGCGACTTGACCCCGGCGGCGCGGCAGAGCTCGATGCCCTTCTCCCACGTCGAGTGACCCCAGCCGCGGCAGCGGCTGTATTCGGCGTCCGAGAACATGCCGTCATAGACCATCAGGTCCGCGTCGCGGATGAAGCGCACCAGGCCCACATCCGGCCAGGGATCCGTGTGCTCCATGTCGGTGATGTAGCAGAACACGCGGCCCCGGTGCTCGAAGCGGTAGCCGGTGGCGCCGCCCGGGTGGATGAGCGGGTGGGTCTGGACCCGGGTCCCGTCGGGGAAATGCAGGGTCTCGCCGGCCTTGAAGCCGTGGTGCTCGAAGCGGGCCGGGAGGTCGCTTAAGGAGATCGGGAACAGGGGCGGCGAGAAGAGACGGTCTGCCGCTTCAGCCGCGCTCCGTCCGTCGAGGTTGCCGCAATGGGTGCGGATCACGCGCCCGGGATTCAGCACGGCCGGCTTGAAGAACGGAAGCCCGGCGATGTGATCGAGGTGGACGTGGCTGAAGAGGATGTCGATCTCGCTCGGCACGGCGGCGCCGAGCTCGTTGCCCAGCGCCGAGATGCCCGAGCCGGCATCGAGGACGAACAGGCGATCGCCGCATCGAACCTCGACGCAAGGTGTATGCCCGCCGAATTCGGCGAAGTGCGGCCCCGAGGCGTTGGTCGAGCCACGGGTGCCCCAGAGGCGAACCCTGAGGCTGTCGTCATGAGCGGATCTGCGCGCGACCATCACCGGACATTGCCTTCAATGCAGAGGGCTGAAAGTGCGCTAGCGCACATGGGCAGCCCAAATATTCTCCGCCTAGACTCCAACTAAAGGATGAACGGCGAAGTTCCGCCCGATCCGGAGATCGACGCCATCATCGGGCGGTCAACGCCGGGACGGGTCAGCGTCATGCGGGAACCGCTTCCGCGACCGGAAGCAGAAGCTCGTCTTCCTGCAGGAGCCCGCGCCTGAAACGGAGCACGCGGTCGAAGGGTGGCGTCGCCATCCGCGGCGACAGAGCCGTGGTCACAAGCACGAGGCCCCTGCCGACCAGGAACCGGCGCAGTCGCGCGACCAGAGCGTCGGCCTGCGCCGTGCTCAACCCGTCGAGCACGTGCTCGACCACCACGATATCGGGGTCGCGCACCAGACAGCGGACGAGGTCGATTGCCGCCACCTCGGCCGAGGACAGGTCGTCGCCATGCAGGTCGATGGGTCCGTCGAGGCCGATGCGGGAGACCTCGCCGTCGAGGCCCCGCTCCGTCAGGACCTGCCGAATGACCCCGTGGATGGCCTTCTCGGCCCCGGCCTGGTCATGCGCCACCCGTCCGAAGAGCAGGTTGTCCTGCACGCTCGCCGCCGTGCAGAGGCGGTTTGCGTCGAAGAACTCGATGGCGGGCTGCAGGCTGGCGGGCAGCATTCTGGCGAAATCCGCCCGCGCCGCGACGATCCGGGCCTGGAGCGCCTCGTCCACGAGGCCGAGCCGGTGCTGGCTCTCGTTGTAGCGCAGCGCCAGGCCGATGAGCTGCTCCCGGTCCCGGGCGGAATCGGAGCGCCGCCGCTCCGAGCGCCGCTCGACCAAGTCCTCGAAATAGCCGCGTTCGCTGGCGCTGAAGAACGAGAACCGCTCGAAAAGCGGATGGCCGGCCGGGATGTCCGCAAAGACCTCAATCATGGTGGTCGCGATGGACAGCCCCATGCTGGCCAGCGGCTTCGTGAGATCCACGGCCTCGAGGATCGCGCGCACGAAGGGATGGGAGGCAAGGTTGTCCTCCCGGAAGGTGTCGCCGATCGGCTGCCCGAACAGGAGGTTTTCGCCGATCGTGGCGTGGCGGTTGAAGCGGGCGGCGTCGAACGGATCCACGTAGCGGTCGAGATCCTGGGCCTGCAGCATCACCTGCACGGCCCGGCGTGATTCCACGATGGCGGCCGCGAGCCGCTCCTCCCGGCGCGGATCGAGGGTGCCGGCGAGGCCCCGGGCATGGACGAGCCCGTCGAGGCCCGCGACCGCCACGGCGCTGGCGAGGCGAGCGTCCCGGTCCGGCCCCTCGGGGCAGCCGTAGAGCAGGTTGTCGCGCAGGGACCCGGGGACGAGGATCGTGGCGCCGCCCGCATAGGCGATGCGCCGTGCCCGCTCGACCGGGTCGACGGCGGCGAGGTCGACCCCGCCATAGGTGAGACGGCCGGTCGAGGGTTCGATCTGCCCTGCGATCAGCGCGGCGAGCACCCGGGGGCCTTCCTCCTCATCGCCGAGGAGCGCCACCTGGGCCGGGAAGGCGATGGTGCAATCGATTCCGGTCACGCGGGCGCCGGTCGCCGGGTCATAGGCCGAGACACCCTTGGCCACGAGGGCGCCGGCGCGAGGCAGGGCGACCGCGCGGCCTCGGCCGTCGCCGGGAGCCAGCGGCCCGAGGGCCTGGGCGAGTTCCGAGAGCCAGCCATGGGCCTGGTCGAGGGAGCGCTGCCAGCGGGCGATCTCGCGGATCGCCAGCGCCGCGAGCGCGGACGCGGCCGCCGCGGCCACCAGGGAGCCCGCGCTTAGCCGCCCGGCCCCGAGCCAATATCCGGCGCCGAGGACCGCAAGGGGCGTCAGCAGGAGAAGCGCACCCGAGATGGAGCCCGCGACGGCAAGGCGGCGCTCCATGCGGGCGACCGCGTGGTGACGCAGCCGCCAGTCCTGCCGCAGGCGGTCCCGCTCGAAACCGCCCGTGCCATGGGCGCGCAGGGCCGGCAGCCGCCGCAGCAGGTCGGCGAGCGCGGCCGCGACGCTCGTGCCTTCGAGCCGCGCCGCGAGGCTCGTGCGCCAGCGCAGGGTGAGGCGACGCAGGCCGAGCGCGGCGCCCAGCAGCAGGAGGGCGGCAGCGCCGAGGGCGAGGCGTCCGTCCACGGTGGCGATGTAGAGGAGCGCGACCGCGACGAGCCCGGCCCATTGCAGGACGCCGATCAGGGCCGAGCCGAGGAACAGGCCCTCGCGCGACAGGGCGTCGCCCGCCAGGGTCGCGGCCGTTTCCGCCTCGTCGCGGGCCGAGGCGCGGGCGGCGAGCAGCCGGTCGAGGATCGTGTCGCGCAGCCGCCCGACCACCCGGGAGCCGCTCTGCGTCCCGAGGAGCTGCAAAAGCGCAAGGATGAGGCCGATCAGGGTCGGCACCGCGGCGAGGCCGACCAGCACCGCGGCATCGTGCGAGCCGCGATCGAGCGGGAAGCCGGAAAACAGGACGACGGGCGTCTCGCTGATCCGGGACGGCAGCGAGAGCGCCAGGTGCAGGAGCGGCGCCGGCGCTCCGGCCCGCGCGGTCGCGACCTCGTCGAGGATCAGGCGGACGAGATCGATCCCGACGAGCATCAGCGCGCCGCAAACGGCGAGCAGCAGGAACGCAACCAGATGAAGCCCGGGCGCGGTGCGCCACACGAGGCGGAGGGGATCCCGCTCCATTCACAATCCTTGAGGCCACGGCCTTCGAGGGGCAGGACCTTAGCCAAGGTTTGACTGCACCGCCAGGGTCGGCGGCCGCCCCGGCCCGGCGTGCCCTGAAACGCGCCGCCTCCCAGGGCCAAGGCGGCGCTCGGACCCGCGACCGGTTCCCGGCCGGGCCGGCATGTTCGCGCGGCTGGTACGCGCCCTCTCGCCCAAGGCGCCGTGTCTGGGTAGTGTGACGGCGACAGGTGAGGCAGGCGATGGCGGGCGACGCGAACGATTTCGGGACGTACGACTACATCGTCGTGGGGGCGGGCTCCTCGGGCTGCGTCCTCGCGAACCGGCTCTCGGCGGATCCGGCGAACCGGGTGCTGGTGCTCGAAGCCGGCGGGCTCGACCGCTGGATCTGGTTTCACATCCCCGTGGGCTACCTCTTCGCGATCGGCAACCCGCGCTCGGACTGGATGTTCACCACCGCGGCGGAGCCCGGGCTCAACGGCCGTCAGCTCGCCTATCCCCGCGGCAAGGTGATCGGCGGCTCGTCGGCCATCAACGCGATGATCTACATGCGCGGCCAGGCCGCCGATTACGACGGCTGGCGCCAGCTCGGCCTCACGGGCTGGGGCTGGGACGACGTGCTGCCCTTCTTCATGAAGCACGAGGACCACGCCAATCCGCCGAACCGCTTCCACCGGAGCGGCGGGGAATGGCGGGTCGAAAACCCGCGGGTGCGCTGGGACATCCTCGACGCCGTGCGGGAGGCGGCCGCCGCGGCCGGAATCCGCAAGATCGACGACTTCAACGCCGGCGACAACGAGGGCGCCTCCTACTTCCAGGTCAACCAGAAGCGGGGCCGGCGCTGGAGCGCGGCGCGCGGCTTCCTCAAGCCCGTGCTGAACCGCGCGAACCTGCGCCTCGAAACCGGCGTCCATGTGGAGCGCGTCGTGATGGAGGGCGCCCGCGCGGTCGGCGTCGCCTTCGTCAAGGGCGGGCAGCGCTACGTGGCGCGGGCCGACGGCGAGGTGATCCTGTCGGCCGGCGCCGTCGCCTCGCCGAAGATCCTCGAGCTGTCCGGCATCGGCGACGGCCGCCGGCTGCAGGAGCTCGGCCTTCCGGTGGTCCATCACGCGCCTGGCGTCGGCGAGAACCTGCAGGACCATCTGCAGATCCGGCCGATCTACAAGGTCTCGGGCGTCCGCACCCTCAACGACGACTACGCCAACCTCTTCCGGCGCGCCATGATGGGCGTGAACTACGCGTTCTTCCGAAAAGGGCCGCTCACCATGGCGCCCTCGCAGCTCGGTGTGTTCACCCGCTCCTCCCCGGATTACGCGACCGCGAACCTGGAATTCCATTTCCAGCCCCTGTCCCTGGACAAATGGGGCGACGGGCTGCACCGGTTCTCGGCCTTCACGGCGAGCGTGTGCAACCTGCGCCCGTCGAGCCGCGGCTCCGTGCATGCCGCGAGCCCCGATCCCGCGGCGCCGCCCGTGATCCAGCCGAACTACCTGTCGACCGACGAGGATCGCCGGGTGGCGGCCGACTCGCTGCGCATCACCCGCCACATCGTCGGGCAGCCGCCGCTCGCGCGGTTCCGGCCTGAGGAGTACAAGCCCGGCGCCCATCTCACCTCCCAGGACGAGCTGGTGCGGGCGGCGGGCGACCTCGGCACCACGATCTTCCACCCCGTGGGCACCGCCCGGATGGGGCCGGACCACGATCCCGGCGCGGTGCTGGACGAGCGCCTGCGGGTCCGGGGCGTCGAGCGTCTCCGGGTGATCGACGCCTCGGTGATGCCGCGGATCACCTCGGGCAACACCAACTCGCCGACGGTGATGATCGGCGAGAAGGGCGCCGCCATGGTGCTGGAGGACAGGCGCTAGCCCCGCCCTCCCGCGCCGACCGTTCCATCCCCGAACGCGTTGCCGGAAGGGGGCGGGGAGGTGCGCGACAAGAACGCGGTTGATTTCGGTGCGACGCCCGCGCGAATCTGAGGCCCCTCCTGATTCCCGCTTTGTTCCCATGGTCGCCCGCCCGCTGTCCCGCGCTCTCGCCCCCGATCGCCGTCAATCCCCCGTCGCCGCGGGCGTTCAGCGCGGCGTGCGCCGCCTGTTCGCCCAACTTGGCCACGTGACCCTCGTGGAGTTCACCCTGGCGAACGGCCGCCGGGCCGACGTGATCGCGCTGTCCCCCGACGGGCTCGTCACCATCGTGGAGATCAAGTCGAGCGTGGCGGATTTCCGGGCCGACCAGAAATGGCCGAACTACGAGGAGTTCTGCGACCGGTTCTTCTTCGCCGTTCCGGAAACCGTGCCCTTCGACATCCTGCCTGCCGATCGTGGGCTGATCCTGGCCGATTCCTTCGGAGCCGCGATCGTGCGGGAGGCCGTCCATACGCCGCTCGCAGGCGCCCGCCGCAAGGCCGTGACCTTGCGCTTCGCGCATCATGCGGCCTCGATGCTGCACGGGCTCGCCGATCCGGACGCCGTCGCCGACGGACGGCTCTAGGGTCCTCGCCGGGCCCGTGGTGCCCTCCAGGCGGACAGGGGAGAGTATCGCAAGCGCCGCGCGGCTTTGATCCGTGGGGTGAGGCGGGGCGGCAAACGGGAGCCGCTGCGGGGACATCCCCCGGTCCCTGTTCGGATGCTTCACGACTCCGGGTGCGAAGCCTCTCCCCCGGCCGGGCGAGAGACCTCACAGTTCGAGTTCCCAGTTCTCCCCGACGAGGTCCTGCCCGAAGCTGCGGTGGGGCTCGGTCTGCACCAGCTGGAAGCCTGCGTCCGCATAGATCTTGCGCGCGGCGTGGAGCACATCGTTGGTCCACAGCGTGATCCGGCTATAGCCCGCATCCCGCGCAAAGCGGATGCATTCCTCGACGAAGCGGCGGCCGATCCCGAGCCCGCGCGCCTTGGGCTCGACAAAGAGGAGCCGGAGCTTCGCGACCTCGTCGGACTGCTTGACGAGCAGCACGGAGCCCATGATCTCGCCGTCCCTCTCGGCGATCCAGCAGCGTTCGCGCTTCGGGTCGAAGTCCTTGATGAAGGTGGCCGCGATCTCGGCCACCAGCGCCTCGAAGGTTTCGTCCCAGCCGTATTCCTGAGCGTAGAGGGCCCCGTGCCGGTGCACGATCCAGCCCATGTCGCCGGGGCGGTGCGGGCGCAGGACATAGGGTGCCTTCGGGGCTTCGACCTCGCCGAGGAGGGCCTCGATCGTCGCCATGGCGTCCGTGAGCCGGCGCTGGTCCGTGTCGGTGAGGCGGCTCAGAAGCGCCCCGACTTGCTCCCGCGATGCCTTGTCCAATGGTGCGAAAGCGGCGCGACCGGCCTGCGTGAGAACGAGGTGGCTCTGCCGGGCGTCCGCCTCGGAGCGGGCGCGCTTCAGGAGGCCGGCCTCCTCGAAGCGGCGCAGGATGCGGCTCAAGTAACCGGGATCGAGCCCGAGGTCGCGACCGAGCTCGGTGGCCGTCGGGCGCTCCCGATGGGCGAGCTCATACAGGACTCGGGCCTCCGTGAGCGAGAAGGGACTGTCGAGCAGCCCCTCGCCGAGGACGCCGAGGCGCCGCGTGTAGAAGCGGGAGAAGCGGCGCACCGCGTGCGTGCGCTCCTCGATCGTGGTGTCAGGCATGGCGAACCTCCGAATGTCAGGATCGCAAAATAGTTGACGTAGTCAAGTAATGTCGTGCTGCTCTGGACAGGCACCTGCACCGGCAGCATCGGCTTCCCTCATCTGCGCAAGGCCGTACCCGCCACGCGGATCTGGGCGTCCGGTGTGAGCGCCCGTGCACAGCTTCGACTCTTGTCGCCTTGCATCCGCTCGTTACAACGTGCAGACGTTGAAAGCCCCCGACAAAAGGGGCCGCCGGAGGATCGATGGCGGGGATGCGGGACGAACCCGCGCCCGATCAAGGATGGAAAACCGCTTCCCGCAATGGAAGCGCCAGGGAGGAGCGTCTGTGCAGGCGTCGAGTACGACGAACACCGCCGTGCGCGAAGACACGTTTCCGAAGCTCCTTGCCCGCAACGCGCGGGTGCGGGCGAGCCGCACCGCGTTCCGGCACAAGGACCTCGGAATCTGGCAGTCCTGGACCTGGGGCGAGGTCTACGAGATCGTGCGGGCCTACGCGGCGGGCCTCAAGGCCCTGGGGCTGAAGCGCGGCAGCAAGATCGCGATCGTCGGCCAGAACCGCCCCCGGTTGTATTGGACGATGGCGGCCGCGCAGTGGCTCGGCGCCGTGCCGGTGCCGGTCTATGCGGATTCCGTCGCGGACGAGATGGCCTATGTGCTGGCCCATGCGGAGGTCACGCACGCGGCCGTGCAGGACCAGGAGCAGGTCGACAAGCTCCTGTCCGTGGCCGATCAGGTGCCGCTCCTGACCCACCTCCTCTACGACGAGGAGCGGGGCCTGCGCGATTACGACCACACGCGCCTCCATGCGATCGCGGAGGTGATCGACGAGGGCCGCAAGCGCCTCTCTGACGCCGCCGAAGCCGGCGCCCTCGACGCCGAGATGGCGGCGGGCCGGGGTTCGGATCTCGCGATCATCCTCTATACGTCGGGCACCACCGGCCGGCCGAAGGGCGTGATGCTCGCCTTCGACAACGTGATCGCGGCGGCCGAGATCGGGTGCGATTTCGACAAGCTCAACGAGGAGGACGAGATCATCGCCTACCTTCCCGTGGCCTGGGTCGGCGACCACATCTTCTCCTACGCCCAGGCGATCCTCGCCGGCCTCTGCGTGAACTGCCCCGAGAGCCCCGAGACGGTCGTGGACGACCGGCGCGAGATCGGCACGACCTACGCCTTCGCGCCGCCGCGCGTGTTCGAGAACATGCTGACCCTCACCATGGTCCGCATGGAGGACGCGAGCGCGCTGAAGCGGCGGGTGTTCAAGTTCTTCATCGATCACGCCAACAAGGTCGGCGAGCGCATTCTCAACCGCGAACCTGGGGTTTCGGCCTGGGACCGGTTCCTGTGGCGGATCGGCGATGTCCTGGTCTATGCGCCCCTGCGCAACCGCTTCGGGCTCACCAACATCAAGGTCGGCTACACGGCCGGCGAGGCGATCGGGCCGGAGATCTTCCGCTTCTACCGCGCCATCGGGGTCAACCTGAAGCAGCTCTACGGCCAGACGGAAGCCAGCGTCTACGTCACCATGCAGCCGGACGGCGAGATCCGGGCCGACACGGTGGGCCGACCGGCCCCGCGCGTCGACATCCGCATCGACGACAACGGCGAGGTGCTCTACCGCTCGCCGGGCGTCTTCCTCGGCTATTACAAGGACGAGGCCAAGACCGCCGAGACCAAGACGCCCGACGGGTTCGTGCGCTCGGGAGATGCCGGCTTCTTCGACGAGACCGGCCACCTGAAGATCATCGACCGCGCCAAGGACGTGGGGAAGATGCGCGACGGATCGCTCTTTCCGCCGAAATACGTTGAGAACAAGCTGAAGTTCTACCCCAACATCAAGGAGGCGGTGGCCTTCGGCGACGGGCGCGACTCCGTGGCCTGCTTCATCAACATCGACCTGGTGGCGGTGGGCAACTGGGCCGAGCGCAACGGCGTCACCTACGCGTCCTACCAGGAACTCGCCGGCCACCCGCTCGTCTACGACATGATCGAGAAGCACGTCGACGAGGTGAACCGCTCCCTGAGCACCGAGCCCCGCATGGGCGGAGCGCAGGTCAGGCGCTTCCTCATCCTCCACAAGGAGCTCGACGCCGACGACGGCGAGCTCACGCGCACCCAGAAAGTGCGCCGCGGCTTCATCGCCGAGCGCTACGCGCCGCTGATCCAGGCGCTCTACGACGGCTCGAAGGAGGCCGACATCTCGACCGAAGTGACCTTCGAGGATGGCCGCAAGGGCGTGATCTCGGCCCGGGTGAAGATCCGGGACATGAAGACCTATCCCGCGAAGAGCGCGACGCCCGTGCTGGAGGCGGCGGAATGAGGGAAGAACTCGGCTTCTCCCGGTCTACCCGGAAGGTGGAGCTATGAGAGCCCCCGACCATCCCGTCCTCTCGAAGGGCGACGTGCTGCTCGCGGTCGAGAACGTGTCGCTCGGCTTCGGGGGCGTGAAGGCGCTCACCGATGTGTCGTTCGACATCCGCAAGGGCGAGATCCGCGCGATCATCGGTCCGAACGGGGCCGGCAAGACCTCGATGCTCAACTGCATCAACGGGTTCTATTATCCGACGGAGGGGCGCATCACCTTCCGGGGCCGCACGCGGCCGAAGATGCGGCCCTACGAGGCGGCGCGCGGCGGCATCGCGCGCACGTTCCAGAACGTGGCGCTGTTCAAGGGCATGTCGACCCTCGACAACATCATGGCGGGGCGCTCGCTCAAGATGCATGCGGGCTTCCTCTGGCAGCTCCTGCGCCACGGTCCGGCGCTGAAGGAGGAGGTCGCGCACCGGCGCGTGGTCGAGGACATCATCGACTTCCTCGAGATCCAGCACATCCGCAAGGTCCCGGTCGGCAAGCTGCCATACGGCCTGCAGAAGCGCGTCGAGCTCGGCCGCGCGCTCGCGATGGAGCCGGACCTGCTGCTCCTCGACGAGCCCATGGCGGGCATGAACCTGGAGGAGAAGGAGGACATGAGTCGCTTCATCCTCGACGTGAACCAGCAATACGGCACCACCATCGCGCTGATCGAACACGACATGGGCGTGGTCATGGACCTCTCGGACCGGGTCGTGGTGCTGGAATATGGCCGCAAGATCGCGGACGGTGTGCCCGACGAGGTGAAGCGCGACCAGCGGGTCATCGACGCCTATCTCGGCGTGGCGCATTGAGGGGCTGAACGATGGCGGATTCCGCAGCTCTCTCCGCGCGCAGGGCCGGCTTCGACCGCCGGACCCTGAGGCGCCTCGCAATGCCCCTCGGCCTCCTGGCGCTCGCGATTGTCCTCGTGGTTGCCACCCGGACCGGGCTGATCGCCCGCGGAAACGTTCTCTACGACGTCCTCGTCGATCCGTTCGCCCTCATGGTCGACGCCCCGGATCTCCTGATCCAGACCCTGTGGGAGGGCTTCGTCTCCGGCGTGCTCTATGCGCTGATCGCGCTCGGCTTCGTCCTGATCTTCAAGGCATCCGGCGTGTTCAACTTCGCGCAGGGGATCATGGTGGTGTTCGCGGCGCTCACGCTCGTCGGCCTCTACGAGAAGGGCGTGCCCGCGCTTCTGGCGCTCGCCATCGCAGTCGGCGTGATGTTCGTGCTCGCGGTCGTGGTCGAGCGGGTGGTCCTGCGCCCGCTCGTGAACCAGCCCGACATCATCCTCTTCATGGCGACCTTCGGGCTCACCTATTTCCTGATCGGCCTCGGCGAGCTGATCTTCGGCGGCAACCCGAAGCAGATGATCGCGCGCGAGCTCTTCCTGCCGCAGGGCGCCACCGACGTGATGCTTTTCGGCGGCCAGGTGCGCTTCCAGCACATCGACATCGCGGCGGCCGTCATCGCCTCGCTGATGATCGCCACGCTCGCGGTGTTCTTCTCCAAGACCCGGATCGGACGGGCGCTGCGCGCGGTCGCGGACAGCCATAAGGCGGCGCTCTCGGTCGGCATCTCGCTCAACCAGATCTGGGTGATCGTGTGGTTCGCGGCCGGGATCGTGGCGCTCGTGACCGGCATCATGTGGGGCGCGCGCTCGGACGTGTCCTTCGCGCTGCAGATCATCGCGTTGAAAGCCCTTCCGGTGCTGATCCTCGGGGGGTTCACCTCGATCCCCGGCGCGATCGTGGGCGGCCTCATCATCGGCATCGGCGAGAAGATGGGCGAGTTCTACTGGGGGCCGCTCCTCGGGGGCGGCATCGAGACCTGGCTCGCCTACGTGATCGCCCTGCTGTTCCTGCTGTACCGGCCGCAAGGGCTGTTCGGCGAAAAGATCATCGAACGCGTGTGAGGTAACCTGTGCTCTACCGCGAGGCCGGACAGTTCAAGACCTCCTACGCCGCCGACATGGCGGTGTTCCCGCTGGTTCAGGACCGGATCGGGATCGGAATCATCATCGCGCTCGCCTACGCGCTGGCTTTCGTGGGCAACAGCTTCCTGCTCCAGGCCGTGATGATCCCGTTCCTGGTGTTCTCGCTCGCCGCCATCGGGCTCAACATCCTGACCGGCTATGCCGGGCTTCTCTCGCTCGGCACCGGGGCCTTCATGGGCGTCGGGGCCTATGCCTGCTACAAGCTGACGAGCGCGTATCCCAATGTGAACGTGATCGTCTGGATCCTGGCCTCGGGCCTGTTCTCGGCCGCCGCCGGGGTGCTGTTCGGCCTGCCGTCCTTGCGCATCAAAGGGTTCTACCTCGCGGTCGCGACGCTGGCGGCCCAGTTCTTCCTGCAATGGTCCTTCATCCGCGTGCCGTGGCTCGTGAACTACAACGTCTCGGGTGCCATCGAGGCGCCGCTGCGGACGTTCTTCGGCATCCCGATCATCGGCGCGACCGCCACGCCCCAGACCCGCTACCTCGTGGTCCTGACCCTGGTGATCCTGCTCACCTGGCTCGCCTCGAACCTGGTCCACGGCCGCATCGGCCGCATGTGGATGGCGGTGCGCGACATGGACATCGCGGCGGAGCTCATGGGCATCCGGCTGCTGCCCACCAAGCTCCTGGCCTTCGCGGTCTCCTCCTATTACTGCGGCGTCGCGGGCGCGCTCCTGGTGTTCCTCTGGTACGGCGGCGCCGAATACGACGTGTTCAACATCAACCAGTCCTTCTTCATTCTCTTCATGGTGATCATCGGAGGCTTGGGCAGCCTCATCGGCTCGTTCTTCGGGGCGGCGCTCATCTTCATCATGCCGATCGTGCTCGGCATCGTGGTGCCGGCCCTGCTGAGCCCCTTCGGGATCCATGTCGGCGCGGACGTGATCGAGCACCTGCGCTTCATGCTGGTGGGCGCGCTCATCATCATCTTCCTGATCGTGGAGCCGCACGGCCTCGCCCGGCTCTGGCAGATCGCGAAGCAGAAGCTCAGGGTCTGGCCGTTTCCTTATTGAGGGAAAGAACATGCTTGGATTTCCGGTCAGGCCCGCCTTAGGCTGACCGGAGGACACGAGAGAAGCTCCAGGCCAAGCCGCCCGATACCGGGCGCCGGTGCCGAGGAGACTGAGGTACGGTTCAAAAGGGCCCGGTGGACCGGCCGGGCTCCCAATGGAGGAAACAGGAATGTCGCTACGAAAAGCTACCCTCGGGACCGCGCTCGCGGCCCTGCTGGGATCCATCGCGCTGCCCGCCGTCGCTCAGGATTCCATCTATGTCCCGCTCTTCACCTACCGGACCGGCCCCTTCGCGGGCTCCGGCATCCCGATCGCCAACGGCATGCACGATTACCTGCGCATGCTCAACGAGCGCGACGGCGGCATCGGCGGCGTGAAGATCGCGGTCGACGAATGCGAGACGGGCTACGACACCAAGAAGGGCGTCGAGTGCTACGAGTCCGTGAAGGGCAAGAATCCCGTCATGGTGAACCCCTGGTCGACCGGCATCACCCTGCCGCTCATCCCGCGGGCCGCCGTCGACAAGATCCCGATCCTCTCCATGGCCTACGGCCTCTCGGCCTCGGCGCGCGGCGACATCTTCCCTTGGGTCTTCAACCCGCCGAACACCTATTGGGACGGCGCGTCGATGATCCTGAAGTACATCGCCGACAAGGAGGGCGGGCTCGACAAGCTCAAGGGCAAGAAGATCGGCTACATCCATCTCGACGCCAGCTTCGGCAAGGAGCCGATCCCGCTGCTCGAGCAGCTCTCGAAGGATCTCGGCTTCGAGCTCAAGATGTATCCCGTGGGCGCGCAGGACATGCAGAACCAGTCCTCGCAATGGCTGAGCGTCCGCCGCGACCGGCCCGACTGGATGATCCTGTACGGATGGGGCGCGCTGAACTCGACCGCGATCAAGGAGGCGGTGCGCGTCGGCTATCCGATGGACAAGTTCGTGTCGGTCTGGTGGCCGGGCGAGGATGACGCCCGCGGCGCGGGCGAAGGCGCCAAGGGCTTCAAGACCCTCAACTGGCATGGGGTGGGCACGAACTTCCCGGCCATCCAGGACATCCAGAAGCACGTGGTCGACAAGGGCCTGTCGCAGGTCCAGAAGGAGAAGGTCGGCGAGGTTCTCTACAACCGCGGCGTCTACAACTCGATGCTGATCGCCGAAGGCATCCGCAACGCCCAGAAGCTCACCGGCAAGAAGGTGGTGACGGGCGAGGACGTCCGCCGGGGCCTCGAGACCATCAATCTCGACGCGGCCCGCCTGAAGGAGCTCGGGCTCGAGGGCTTCACGGCTCCGATCGCCCTCTCCTGCGCCGACCACAACGGCCACCGCGCCGCCTTCCTGCAGGAATGGGACGGCGCCAAGTGGGTGAGGGTCACCGAGCCGATCGAGCCCATGACGGACCGCGTGAAGGGCCAGCTCGACGCCGCCGCCAAGGACTATGCCGAGAAGAACACCGGCTGGCCGAAGCGGACGGAGGCTTGCGACAAGGCCTCGTAAGGCAACGTGCCTGCGCCCCTCCCCCTTGCGGGGAGGGGTCGGGGCGGCGGTGGTTCAGGGGGAGCCCGAGCGGTGCCGCCTCGACCAACCCCACCCGATCTCCGCTTCGCTCCGGCCACCCTCTCCGTAAGGGAGAGGGCAGAGATTGAGCCATGACCGCCAGCCCCGCTCCCGTGCCCGAAGCCGCCGAGACCATCCTCGCGGTCAACAACATCGAGGTCGTCTACGACCACGTGATCCTCGTCCTCAAGGGCGTCTCGCTTACGGTGCCGAAGGGTGGGATCGTGGCGCTGCTCGGCGCCAACGGGGCCGGCAAGACCACCACCCTCAAGGCGATCTCGAACCTCCTGCACGCCGAGCGCGGCGAGGTCACCAAGGGGTCGATCGCGTTCGCGGGGGAGCGGGTCGACCACCTGTCTCCGAACGAACTCGTGCGCCGCGGCTGCATCCAGGTCCTGGAGGGCCGGCATTGCTTCGGCCATCTCTCGATCGAGGAGAACCTGCTCACCGGCGCCTTCACCCGCCGGGACGGCAATGCCGCGATCCGGCGCGACCTGGAGCGCATCTACGAGTACTTCCCGCGGCTGCGGCAGCGGAAGAACTCCATGGCGGGATACACCTCCGGCGGCGAGCAGCAGATGTGCGCCGTCGGCCGGGCCATGATGTCGAAGCCGAAGATGATCCTGCTGGACGAGCCCTCCATGGGCCTCGCGCCCCAGATCGTGGAGGAGATCTTCGAGATCGTCCGCAAGCTCAACGCCACCGAGGGCGTGTCCTTCCTGCTCGCCGAGCAGAACACCAACATGGCGCTCAAATACGCGACCTACGGCTACATCCTCGAGACCGGACGCGTCGTCATGGACGGGCCCGCCAAGATGCTGCGCGAGAACGAGGACGTGAAGGAATTCTACCTCGGGGTCGCCGGCGCCGACCGCAAGAGCTTCCGCGAGGTGAAGAGCTACAAGCGCCGCAAGCGCTGGCTGGCGTGAAGCGGACGGAGGGCGTCTCGCGGGCCTGCCCCAGGTCTTCACGTCCGGAGCAGGACAAGCCCGGCCGGACGACCGGGGCGTAATCCATCACCGC